>Ga0209075_1000003_pt1 | contig 178922 bp, 180 predicted proteins | sample Stecom2011_FD_187523 | JGI IMG/M metagenome (GOLD analysis project Ga0209075, IMG submission 187523) | Agricultural soil microbial communities from Utah to study Nitrogen management - Steer compost 2011 (SPAdes) (version 2) | ecosystem: Environmental > Terrestrial > Soil > Agricultural land... | reverse complement strand
ATAAGAATTGCTTTGTAAAACATGATTAAAGTCACATTTTTTATCTGATTTTTAAAAATAAAAAAAGAGCTAAATTCTAGATTTAGCTCTTTTTTTTATAATAAATACTTTTTATTTATCTTTTAAAAGTCATTACCGGTAAAACAGAATGGTTTGCAATATCTTCAGAAATACTTCCTTCGAAGAAATGTGCTATTCCTGTTCTTCCATGAGTAGCAACCGCAATTAAATCGGCACCCATTTTATTAGCGAAGTTTAGAACACCTTTTTCTACGCTATAGTCCGAAATAAAATTAACTTCCTTTAGTTTATCTAAATTACCTTCAGCTCGCATTAAAAAATCGCTAACTGTTTGCTCCATTTCATTACTGCTTCTAAACCTATCTGATGGTAGGTTAACATAAATTAAATGTAGTTTTGTGTTTAAATCTTTAAACAAATTTGTCATTCTTTTATAAACGTCTACAGATTCTAAAGAAAAATCGCTAGCGTAAACAACATCGTTGAAAATGTCTTTGCTAAATCTGTCTTTTAAAACTAAAACTGGAATTTCTGAATGTCTTACTACTTTTTCGGTGTTTGAACCAACAAAAAATTCAGAGAAACCACTTGTTCCTTGAGACCCCATAATGATTAAATCTACACCATGCTCTTTTGCCACATCGTTTACCTCACTAAACACTTTGAATTGTTTAACTATTGGTGTAATGGTTGCATTTTTAAAAATAGGCTTATCAAGAAATTCAGTGAATCTTTTTTCGGCGAGCCTTAAAAAGAAAATCATCTTCTGTTGTTGTTCTACATCAGATGTATTTAATACTGCATTAGACATTTCAAGCATATGCAAAGCTAAAATTTCAGTATCGCTATTATTTTTTGCCATTTTGACTGCAGCTTCCAAAGCATATTCCGATTGATCAGAAAAATCTACTGGGACAATAATCTTTTTCATTTTTGATTGGGTTTTAGTGTTGTTAATATTTGGTTTTTATACTTTGTAATTTGCATATTCTTTACTGTAAATTAAGACATGCCAATAACTTTAAACCAAAGGTACTAAAAATCTTTCTTTTTAGCTTTAAAAATAATTCTAAAAACAGGCATAATTACCCACATTGTTAGCGTACTAATAGAAACAATGAGTCCGAAATTTGTACCAAAAAACTGTTTAAAAACAGCTCCTGTATATCCTAATAATGCTGAAATATCTAGTTTAAGTAAGATGAGAGTTCTTGATAAATCTATGGGATTTAACAAGGTTCCAATTAAGGAGAGTTTATCTAAAGGATAATCTTCAAAAATAATAAGAGACATTAAGAAGATGCCGTCATAAATAATGGCTAAAAATAACCATAGTAAAATGGCATACCCAAAACCTTTAATTCTATTCTCGTTGGATAAAGCGATATTAAAAGCGAGCGCAGTAAAAATAAAGGTTAAAAAAGTTCCTGTTACAAGTAGTAAAGAAAAATCCCAAATGGCATTAGACATAAATAAACCGTAAAAAATAAACGGAATTCCCAATCCTAAAATCAAGCTCATAGAAAGCGAAATTGCCACTCCAAGATACTGACCTAGGAAAATAGAAGATCGTTTTAAAGGTTGCGCCAATAGGAGTTCTGTAAACTCCTTCGAGTTGTAATAATACATAACTCCAAAAATAGTTCCTATTAAAGGTACTAAGACAATAATCACATTCATTAGTGTAATTACGGCTTTGGAGAGATCGTTGTTTAAAAACAACAATACAACACCTAGTAATAAGTAAAATGCAAAATAGACGTAACTCCATCGGCTACGCATAAGGTCGTAAAAACTATATTTTAATATTTTAAGCATGATTTTCTGTTAATATGGATGCGATGGCATGTTCGAAATCCGGTTGATTGGTTTTTTCTTTAAGTTCGCTAATACTTCCTTTAAAATAAATTTTACCTTCTAAAAGAAATACAATCTCATCTGAAATCTCTTCAACAAAACTCATGATATGCGAAGTAATTAAGATGGTTTTTCCTTTAGCTTTCTCGGCTTGAATTAATTTCTTTAAGCGCAATAAGGAAATAGGATCTAGACCAGAAGTTGGTTCGTCTAATATCACTAAAGGACTATTGAACATAAAAGTTAATACCAAGTTTACTTTTTGTTTGGTTCCACCAGAAAGATTTCCCAGTTTTTTATCTAAAAAAGGTTCTAATTTAAACAAACTAATTAATTCAAGATCCAAGTCCACATTGCCACGCAGATCTTTTATCATGGTTATTAATTCTTTAACTTTTAAATTATTGGGAAAATTCGCTATTTGGGGTAAATAATCTATTTTATGTCTGTAATTAGATCCATTTTTTACGTTTTCTCCCATTACAGAAATACTACCTTTATTTGGAATAACCATGCCTAATAAGCATTTTATAAGTGTTGTTTTACCAGATCCGTTTGGACCTAATACGGCAAAAATCCCACCTTCTCCAATTTCCAAATTGAGACCACTTAAGACCTCGTTTTTTCCAAATTTCTTATGTAAATCCTTAATTTTTATCATGGTCTATGCGTTTCATTCTTGGATTTTCATCCATTAAATCGTCTGGGGTGAATACTGGGGAAACTTTTTCAGAAAAATCAATCAAGTCTATAAATAAACTTCGCAATAGAATAATGGTTTCTGGCGTTCTATTTACTATATAAGAAAAGAGTTTTACTGGTCGGTACGGCACATCTCCTACTCCATCTTTATCCAAATCATACCCTGTGTAATTACTCCAATAATTGTTGTCAAATTTATTATCGTTGATTCTTCCATTGTAGGAAATATCGAATGAGTTATATAAAAAATTATTATTAATAATTTGATTCTCGTAGCAAGCCCCTTTGACCCTTATTCCATAACCATTACTTATAAAATCGTTGTTAGAATACACTAGACGGTTACTTCCTTCCACCGTAATTCCCACCGTATTTTCTATAAATTTATTATTGACGAGATTGACGTCGTTCACCTCCTTCAACAACAATCCGTAGGCGGCTGTTCCCCAGTTTTTAGTAATAATATTGTTTTCAACCTCCATCATTTTCGAAAACATCAAAGCAATACCGGCACCATTGGTTTCAAACACATTATTAATAACACTGTTATTATTACTGAACATAAAATGAAGTCCATAACGCACATTGTTCTTACTAAAATTATCTGTGATGGTGATATTATCAGAAAATTCAAGATAAATGCCATCACGAACATTGCGGACATCATTCCCACGTACTTCTACATTTCTACAATACCATAAATGAACGGCATTTCCGGAATTAAATTCGGTTACGGCTTCTCCTCTAACGGTGTTATTCAATACTTTTCCATTATTTGATTTTTGAAGATATATTCCGAAAAACAGTTTTTCCAACTCCAAATTCTGGATGGTAAAGCCTTCACTTCGGACAACTCTTACAGCGGCATAGTCGGTGGTATAGCTCACGCCGACATTTATAATCTTAAATCCGTCAAGTGTGACATTATCCGCGCCTATGGTTATGATTTCCCCTTTTTGTTCACCATCTATCGTTGGATGATCTTCGCCAATCAGGGTTATACTTTTATCGATTTTTAAATTGGCCTCCTTATAAATTCCTTTTTTCACAACAATGGTGTCGCCGTCAGACGCCTCTTGGATTGCTTCACGTATTGTTTTGACTGTACAAGAGGAACAGACAGTTATTGTTTTTGACCATATATTAGTCAAGGAAAGCAATGCCGTTAAAAAGAAGATTATGTAGTGTTTATTTTTCAAAATGAAGTTAAAATTTATCAATATGAAGTCATTCTCTTTCAAGAGGATCAATAAATGATGCTTTATAAAATTAATGTAATTTTGAAATCAAAAAATAGACTTCAGCAAATCTCGGAGATTTTAAATCATTAAAGAACTGCTGAAGCCTTTTTATTTTCTAATTTTAAGGTGGTCCTGAATTTCTTTCCAGGAATAGATATCTCCAGTAAATTTTTCTTGAGCTTTCTTTCCCGCTTCTTCATTTGAGAATGCCGAAAGATTTTCTCCCATTGGACTTTGCAATTGTTCGCTGACCAAATAAGTAGCCTTCGTAGCATCGATTAGCTCACCTGGAGCATCAAGGTCTGCCACCAGATAATAAGCCATTTCTGTATCCTTAAACTCATCTTGTACGGAATGCACCATACATTCAATAGCATCATACTTATAGGCTCTACCTTTTGAAGTCACCAATTGAGAGGCGTGTTGCTTGTCTACAATAGTCATATCACAGAAATGACATGCATCCGAACCGTAATTTATTGGTTGGGGGCTCACAGTGCAAGACGCTAAAAAAAGACTTATTATACTTAAGAAAAAAAACTGTTTCATTTGTTTTAATTTTTAATATTGGATAATCAAATTTAAATTTATTCAAAAAAATCTACATATCAATTTCCTATCAGGTCTTACAATTGGTCCACAGTTAAGTTCAGCCCAAATTAAGACACTTTTTGGGATTCTTTTTTCCCAACAAAGAAGGCTACTACAGTAAGCAACATTCCCACAAATATCATATATGCTCCAGTTGCTGGCCAAGAGTCCACATCAAAGTTCAGCATCTTTTGGTAGCCAATCAGTGGTGGCTTATAGGTCATTGGAGTACCATCCAAGTTTTCAAGCTTCATGATTGCTTTCGGATCGAGGTCAGTTCCGTATTCAATTAACCATAGGTTGAAATCATACATACCCATAACGCCAAGTATAGACATCAATATGAACCATCCGAGAAACCATTTGTAACTTAATTTTCCGAAGAAACCCAGCAAACCGATGATGACCCCAAGAGCCACCATAATCCCAATTACCATTGGAAATACTTGAAATTCCCACATATCTTCTACTTTAGGAATGGTTTTCATTCCGATGTAATGGTTAAGGCCGTCAATATTTTGGATATCAAACTCTTCTACCCCCTCAATACCTTGAATATAAATATCCATCCCAAGTGGATCTGGATATTGTGGTGCTCCTAACATGATATTCCACAATGGAAACTTGAATAGTCCTAACAACAAAAGCGATCCTATTATCATTATAATACCAGCTTTTTTCATAATAATTTTAAATTAAATTAACCATTCAGTTAATAGCATTTTTAAAAGAAAGGCGAGAGCGATAATTCAACTCTCGCCTCAGAATAAGGAAATAAACACTAAAACAAAATTTCCTTATTCTTATATTGTGGTCCTTTATAATTAATCTTCACCTAAAGACCAAGACAACTCAATATTTGAATCTGCCGGAGATACACGGACATAACCTTGCATTTCCTGGTGAAGCGCAGAACAGAAATCAGTACAATAGAACGGCCATACACCTACTTGTTTTGGTTCCCAAACCAAGGTCTCTGTAGCTCCTGGCATAATAAGCATTTCTGCGTTGTTAGCACCAATTACTGCGAAACCATGAGGGACGTCAAAGTCTTGTTCAAGGTTTGTGATATGGAAGTACACCTTGTCTCCTACCTTAACACCTTCAATATTATCAGGGTTAAAATGGCTACGTATCATATTCATATAGATATGAACATTTTTTCCGTCACGCACAACCTTAGCGTCTGCAGGAGAAAACGAAGCATATGGGTGTTTATTCTCTGCGAGTTTATAGATTTTTCTAGAGTTCTTTGCAATCAAATCTGCAGGAATAGCAGCGGCATAGTGTGGTTCTCCAATGGTTGGGAAATCAAGCAACAACTCCATCTTATCACCTGTAATATCAAACAATTGTGCCGATTGAGTCAACTCCGGACCTGTTGGTAGATATCTATCTTTTGTAATCTTGTTTAAGGCTACAAAGTATTTACCAAATGGTTTACGTGAATTACCTCCAGGGATCATTCCGTGACCTACAGAGTAAAACACTGGCTGACGATCTAAAACTTCCCAAGTTCCAACTTTCCATTTTACAACTTCAGAAGAAATAAAGAAGGTTGTATATGCATTTCCTTTATCATCAAATTCAGTATGCAATGGTCCTAAACCTGGTTGCTTCACAACACCTGCAAGGATATCTTCAAAATTCAGGATTGGAATACCATAAGCTTCACCATCAAATTTCTTGTTTTCAATAGCATCAAGCATCTTGGTAAAACTGTGCACTGTTAAGTCGGCAGATAGTTTTCCGTTACCAATAATGTATTCTCCTGTTGGGTCGACGTCACATCCGTGAGGCGATTTTGGAGTTGGTAAGAAATATACAGCTCCAGGAACATCCATTGGATTTACGGTCAATACTTCTTTCAACATTGTAGAAGTGGCTATATGCGTGTGCTCATCCATGATATTGTGTGCATAGTTGGCAGGAACCATTTTCCCACCACCATTGTTCACATATTCCTCAATCTTTTTCCAGTTAATGGCAGCAATGAAATCTTTATCATTTTGTGATGCGTTAACTTCCAAAAGTGAGTGGGCTTCTTCAGTATTATAAGTGGTAAAGAAGAACCAACCGTGACTCTTGTCACGCCCAGGGTGAGAAAGATCATAGTTAAATCCAGGCATAATCAACTGGAACTTAATTCCCATTCTTCCCGTTTCTTGATCAACACTGATAAACGTTAAAGAGCCTTTAAAATTCCCTTTGTATTCATTGATCGGCATGTCTTTCTGTGGGATTGGCACAGAGAAACGTGTTCCCGCTACCACGTATTCAGTGTTTTCGGTAATAAACGATGAACTGTGGTTACCTGCACTGTTTGGGATTTCAATAATTTCCTCAGTTTTGAAATTCTGTAATCCAATTCTTGCAATACGAGGCGTGTTATTTCCATTGATAAAAATCCAACGGCCATCCAATTCACCATTTGTTTGTGAAATATCAGGGTGGTGAGAGTCATCCCAAGGCACAAAACCGTATGACGTATTCAACATTGGTTTGGTCTCCTCGGTATAACCATAGCCATTTTCAGGATTTTGGGAAAACACTGGAAGTACTTTTAACATTCGTCCTGATGGCAGTCCATAAACACTAAGCTGTCCACTAAATCCACCTGACATAAATGCATAGTATTCGTCAAGCTCACCAGGAGCTACATACACCCTCTCCGCAGCATTGGTAGCAAGACCGCCTTGAGCGCCCTTTTTACCTTTTTTATTTTGACCTCCATCATTGCAGCTAACCATTGCGGCCACCATAATAAGTGAGAATAATATATTAATTGATTTTTTCATTGTTCTATTTATTTACATTAAATTGATTTATAGTTAATTTGCTGGTAATATCACTTTATCCACTACGTGAACAATTCCGTTTCCTGCAGGAATACTCGCTAAAATTTTAGCACCACCTACATAAACGTCGTCACCCTTTACTTCAATAGTTACATCCTCATTATTTGCTTGTCCTAGTTTTTTAAACTTTTTAAGAAAATCTTTCGAATAGTTTCCAGGGGTTACGTGATTTTTTAAAATAAAAGCCAATTTATCTTTATTTTCAGGTTTCAGTAACTCTTCTACTGTTCCTGATGGTAAGGCATTAAAAGCTTCATTTGTTGGCGCAAACACCATTAAAGGCCCAGCGTTAACCAAAGCATTTTCAAGTTGTGCTGCTTGCACTGCTGCCACTAGAGTTGTGTGATCTGGAGAGCCTATAGCAATTTGCAAGACATTGGGTGCTGACTCATCGTCTTCGATAAAAGCCTGACCTTGCCTCTTGGTTACCTCGTTAGCAGTAGCTGGCGTTGTTGTGTCTTCTGTATTAGTTGTATTGTCTTTACAAGACATAAACAATACAATTAAACAAGCTGTGATTAAAAATTTAAGGTTGGTTGTTTTCATATAAAATTATTTTAGGGTTCTAAAATATTCCAGTACAGCTCTAGCTTCTTCTTCAGTTAAATTTTGATTTGCCATTGGAGAGCCGTTAAATTCAACTAACAATTCTTTCGCTAAAGGATCCGATTGCGTCATTTCTTCTGGATTTAAAATCATGTTCATAATCCATTCTGGCGTTCTGCGTTCTAAAATTCCTGTTGGCGCTGGTCCAATAAACTTTTTATCGGTTCTGTGACAAGCTGTACACATTTTTTTAAAAACATCTTCTCCTTTCGCAGCCATACTTTGATCTATTTCCGCTGGTAATTCTAAAGATTTAATTGGGCCAATCCCTTTATTGGTTAAATCTACTTTTTCGGAAGCTTTTACTGTTTCAACCTTAGGAGTCTCTTTTTTTTCCGTTGGTGCTTTTTTCTGAAAAGTAATTGTTTCTTCCTTTTTTTCTTCCTTTCCACCACAGCTAATTAGTAGTGAAATAAATAGTGCTGTAAAAACTTTTAGTGTTGATTTCATGGTATATTTTATTAATAATATTACAAATGTAAAAGCTAAAGACTGAAGAAAGTATGATATTAATCATATTCAGGATAAAAAAGTCCTATATAATACAGTTTAATTAATACATTTTACCTTGAACAACCATTATAAATACAATTCACTAAAAATCAACGAAACACCAACATTTAAAACAAAAAAGAGTTAAACCGAAGTTTAACTCTTATCTAAAAACCAAACAATTTTTAACTACTAAAACTATATATTTTACATTTTAAATGTCATAACTGGCAAAGTGGAATGATTGGCAATATCTTCAGAAATACTTCCTTCAAAAAAATGAGCTATTCCTTTTCTTCCGTGTGTTGCAACTGCAATTAAATCAGCCCCCATAACATTTGCAAAATTTAAGATACCTTTTTCAATGGTATAATCGTTTACATAATTTACTTTATTAATTTTCTCTAAACTACCTTCAGCTTTTCTTAAAAAATTAGCTACTTGTTTTTCAATTTCACTAGAACTTTTAAATTTAGATCCTGGTAAATTAACATGTACCAAGTGCATAATTGCTCCTAGTTTTTTAACCATTTCTTTCGCTCTATTATATTGTTCTATGGCTTCTTCTGAAAAATCACAAGCAAAAACCACATTTTCAAATTCCATTAAAATAGGATTGTGTTTAATTACCAAGACTGGTATTTCTGAATGCCTAACAACCTTTTCTGTATTTGAACCAATTAAGATTCCTTTTATCCCACTGGCTCCTTGAGATCCCATTACAATTAAATCAGCTTCATGTTCTTTTGCTATATCATTAATCTCACTAAACACCTTAAATTGCTTGACAATAGGAGTTACTTTGATATTCTTTAAATAGTCTTTATCTAAAAACTCTTCAAATTTCTTCTCTGCCAACCTAAGAAAATAAATAGTCTCCGTTTGTTTTGCATCATCTGCCTTTGTAAAAACGGCATTTGAAATTTCCAACATATGTAAAGTTAGAATTTCTGAATTATTCCTATTCGCTAAAGCAGCAGCGGCTTCTAAAGCAAATTCCGATTGCTCTGAAAAATCTACCGGTACTATTATTTTTTTCATGGTATTGGTTGTCAGTTTTTAAATAGTCATTGAGAATAATTGGGTCTCGGGCATATTTTCTTGTAACAGTAAATCGAAGGCCATGCAAATGTTTCTTACAAATGGTTTCCCCTTTTCTGTAACTTGAATATTGTTTTCATGAATGCTAATTAATCCATCGACTTCCATTTCCCCTAGCCTTTCTAAAACCTCTGGAAGTTCTTCAAAATAAAGTTCCTTATTACCCCAAGACGTCTGGAATTGACACATAAGATTTAAAATATGCTTTCTAATAATTAAATCTTTTTCGTTTAAAAGATGTCCTCTATAAATAGGAATAATGTTTTCGTTTATTAAATGATAGTATTCCTCCAAGCCTTTAACATTTTGAGCAAAACCATACCAGCTATCGCTAATAGACGATACTCCCAGTCCGATCATAGCTTGAGTTTTGGATGCTGTGTAGCCCATAAAGTTTCTATGCAGCTCCCTTTGGTTTATAGATTTATATAGTGAATCTGATTTTAATGCAAAATGATCCATACCTATTTCAACAAATCCAGCTTCAGCAAGAAGCTCTTTCCCTAACTCGTATTGTCTTCTTTTTGTTTCAGGAGTTGGCAGATCTTCTTCTTTAAAACCTCGTTGTCCATTTCCTTTTATCCAGGGAACATGAGCGTAGCTATAAAATGCTAACCTATCCGGCATAAGCATTTTGGTTTTTTTTATAGTTTCTTCTATATGTTCTATGGTTTGAAATGGCAATCCAAAAATTATATCATGACTTACAGAGGTGTAACCAATTTCTCTAGCTTCGTCTGTAACGCGTTTCACATTTTCAAAAGGCTGAATTCTATGAATGGCCTTTTGCACAACTTCGTTATAGTCTTGGACTCCAAAACTTACACGTCTGAAACCTAAATCAAAAAGGATTTGCAAGTGCTCTTTGGTTGTATTGTTTGGATGGCCTTCAAAACTAAACTCATAACCTTCAGCCAAAGTGGCCTTTCTTAAAAGTGCCTCTATCAGCCGTTTTAAGTTAGCTGTAGAAAAAAAAGTTGGAGTTCCTCCACCTAGGTGGATTTCTTTTATATTAGGTTTGGTGTCAAATAAATTGCAATATAAATCCCATTCTTTAAGAACAGCTGTTATATATGGAGACTCCACTTCATGACGTTTTGTAATACGTTTATTACATCCACAAAACGTACATAAACTTTCACAAAATGGTAAATGCAAATACAAACTCAAGCCTTCTGAACTATTACTCTCGTTAAACGATTTGACTAGAGAGTCCTTCCATGCTTTGGAAGAAAATGTATTATTATTCCAATATGGTACAGTTGGATAGCTAGTGTATCTAGGACCAGCTACATTATATTTGTTTATTAACGAATTCTTCATATCTCCATAAATCAGATACAAAAATATATTTAAACAGAGTTGCATAATATGATTTTTGTCATATTAGCTAGTTTAAAATTATTAAACCTTCCATATAATGTGTAACTTTGAGTGAACATTAAAATATTATTTTAAAATGAAAAAACCAATTTCAATTGCCTTATTGTTAACGTTAAGCATAGCAATAAGTTGTAAAAACGACAAAAAAGAAAACGTTGAAACCGAAGTTACAGTCACTGAAGAGAAAGCTCCAGAAACTGTAAAGGAGGAGGTTAAAAAAGTAAAAATAAGCTTAGAACCTAAAAGTGATAGTAAAGTAAGTGGCTCAGCTGTATTTACAGAAAAAGACGGACAAGTAACTATGGTGGCAGTATTTGAAGGCCTATCGGAAGGAACGCACGCCATTCACTTACATGAAAAGGCTGATTGCTCTGCCGCTGATGGAACTTCTAGTGGAGGCCACTGGAACCCAACAAACGAACCACATGGTAAGTGGGGCGATGCTAAAGGCTATCATAAAGGAGATATAGGAAATATGGAAGCTGACGCCAATGGTAATGCTACCATTTCTTTTAGCACAGACCAATGGTGTATTGGTTGTGGCGATCCAAACAAAGACATTCTTAACAAAGCTGTTATTGTTCATGATTCTGCCGACGATTTTAAATCTCAACCAACAGGTAATGCTGGCGGACGTGTAAGTTGTGGTGGTGTTATTAAATAATATCGGTTAAACTTAAAGTACCAGAAAAGCTGCCGATTGGTAGCTTTTTCTATTTTACTTAAGTTATATCTGATTATTAAATTATAAACAAACTTGAAATTATAAGCTTTTTTACAGTTCAAAGTTCTTGTTTAATTTCGAATTAAAAATTTATCTTTACACCTTAGAAATATGCTTATTATGAACCCATCAGCAAGTGGCTGGATAAAGAAATTACTAAACGAAATAAGCACGGCTCCTGTTTGGAATCATACCAATCACGATACGTTTTACGACTCTTTAAGAGAAAGCGGTTTCATTTATGGAAGTAATATCAAGATTGTAAAGGAACATCTTGACTATTCTGGAATGACCGAAGAAGAAATTTGTAAAGTGAATTTCTTACTGGCTCTAAAGTATATTTTCCAAGAAAACAATACAGATGATACTGATTTCATTGAAAGTATCATTAATTTTTACATTGAAATAAACGCCTATTCCACCTCTATCTTTTCTGAAATTTTAGGTGAGAAAAAATCAGCTTCACTTTTAGAGAAAATTATTCATAAGCGCATACAAATTGATGATAACCTAATTGATAGAAGTTTCAATTATTTTATTACAAATGCCTTACTTTTTACAGATATTCTAGCTTATAAAGCTTTTCTACAAACTAAAAAGATTTCGGAAAAACATATACAACATCTGGAATCTGCCATAGAAAGTATCGTTAGAGAAGTTTTAAATTCCAAAAATAAGAAAACAGAATACGACAAAAGTTTATTAAAACTGGTTGATCAATCTATAAGATATAAATCTCATAAAACACTTAATTTCCAAGAAGCCTTAGAAATAATAAATACCGATTTGGAAAAATATTATATTATGGATATTGCCAGTATGGCAACTTGGGGAGATTTAAATATTGATAAAAATGAAAAAACTCTACTTTTAAAACTTGGCAAAAAACTGGAATTAGAACAAGATAGAATAAACAATTCCATACATTTTATAGAGACATTTTATAACAACAATAAAGATAAAATTGCCCTATTAAGTTCTCAAAATATTGTAAAAACATTTTACTCCAACTCGAGCAAAATGGTTAGTAAACTTATTTCTAGAAATAGTAAACGTTTACAATTAGAAATTTTAGAAAGTAAGGAGTTAATGGTATTATTAACAAAATCGACGGTACGAGACCTAACGGACGACGAGCAGAAAAAAGTTCAAGCGCAATTGTTGGATATTTTTAAATCCATACCTAGTTTGGCTATTTTTATGCTTCCTGGAGGTGCATTACTATTGCCTTTGGTTATTAAGTTTATCCCTAAATTATTGCCATCATCATTTGATGATAATAGAATTGAAGAGTAGTTTACTCTAACCAATTTTTAAAGTCCTTTACTCGTTCTCTGGCAACAATAACATCTTGCTCGTGGTAAGAATGTAATTTTATTTGCAAACGTGAATTGGTATAGCTTACCATATCTTTTATAGCATTAATATTTACATAGAATGTTCTATTTACTCTAAAAAACAATTCCGGTTGTAATTGGTCTTCTAATTGCTCTAGGGTTAAATCTATTAAATAGTTTCTACCCTCGTTTGTATAAATATAAGACCCTTTGTTTTCACTGTAAATACATTCAATATCTTCTATTGGAATTAATTTTAAATGCTGTCCTACTCTTATCGAAAATCGCTTTTTATATTCCTTTTCTCCTCTTTCAATAGGATTAACCAAAAGCTTTTTAATGTCGTCGAAATTTAAGGTTATAGGGAGGTTTACATTTCGATTTGAATTAAACTTCTTAACAGCTTGCTCCATCTCGTCAACATCTATAGGCTTTAATAAATAATCTACACTATTTAGTTTAAAAGCCTGAAGGGCATATTCATCATAAGCTGTTGTAAAAATAATTGATGATTTTACTTCTACTAAATCGAAAATTTCGAATGACAAGCCATCACTTAGCTGGATGTCTAAAAAAATTAAATCAGGGTGCTCGTTTTCTTGAAACCAATTAACAGATTCTTCAACAGAGTGTAACATAGTTTCTGCGTTAATTCCAATCTTATCAAGCATTCGCTGTAAACGTCTTGCGGAGGGTTTTTCGTCTTCAATTATAATGACTTTCATTTCTTATCAAATTGGTTGGTTAGGCTTACATTCAATTTAAAACATTTATTCCCAATACTTTTTTTCTTCATCCATTAGTTCCTTAATTTTTCGCTCTTCCCAATTCTTTCCTAATACTATATCTGGTAAAAATACACTAAGAGCATGAATAGCTAAACCAATTCCCCAGAAAAATAAAGTAAAGAAGTTTTTATACTGGAAATAACTTTCACCTGCTTTTAAATCTTGTATATTAATAATAACAATCATAATGTTTATGATTATGTACACAAATAAGTGTGTATAAAAGCCCTTAATTTTTTTAACTCGTTTTCTAGCCCGTTCTAAACGCTCTAGTTCTGAAAATTCTCGTTTCATAATTAACTCCATTTGCTTTGATTAAATTTTTCTTCCTTTTCCAAAATCTCCTGTATTTTTCTTTCTTCCCAAGATTTACCATAACCAAATACAGTAAACCCATGAAATATCAAGCCCATTCCCCAACCTAGCATTGGAAACCAAAACCATTGAACCCCCCAATAAGTTTTGTAATTAATGAAGATAATAATGGGAATAATTATACAATATGAAATTAAATTTCCGTAGAATGATTTAATATTTTCAACTTGTTTTTTTGCTCTTAAATAAGCTTCTTCTTTGTTGTTTAGTGATCTTGTTTCCATAACTGTGATTTGTTTAGTTAGCATTGGAATTGCTACTGCAAAACTGTTTGCATCTTGATTAATAATAACTCTTCGTGTGGATAATAATTGGTAGCGCTGTGTAATATTATTTAAACCAACGCCGCTACTTTTTTTAACAATCTGCTTGATTTGCAAATTGTTTTCGATTACTAAAAGCCGGTCCTTTTCGTAAATCTTTATGTGTAAAGGATTTTTTTCGGTAACCATATTATGCTTTACAGCATTCTCCAATAATAATTGGAGTGAAAGAGGTACCACTTTACTATCTGGATTTGAAGCTTGTTCAGGAATATCAAAAACAATGCTGTCTTCAAATCGCATTTTCAATAAAGACATATACGTTTTTGCAAATTTTAATTCCTCGTCTACTGATACTAAATCTTTATTTTTTTGCTCTAGTACGTAGCGATATATTTTAGATAAGGAGGTTGTAAAATCTTGGGCTTTATCTGGATTTTCTTCTATTAAACTAGTAAGTACGTTTAAACTATTAAAAAGAAAATGTGGATCTAGCTGATTTTTTAAGGCATCAAATTTAGCTGTTTGTGTTTGAGCAACTATTTGAGATTCCTTAACCTTCTTTTCCTGATTCTTTTTATAGAAATAAACAGCATGAAACGTAATTACTATAGATAAAGTAATCCACAATCCAAAGGTGTAGTTTCTATAGGATTGATTGGCTATAAAAGTTTCAAACGATTGATGGTTATATACCATAGCCGTAAACATTTTCAATAAAAACAAGCCTACTAAGGTTATAACAACAGAGCCCAAAACACCAATTACAATCCGTTTAACGCTTTCTTTCTCCTTCCAAGGATACTTTTCTAATCGATCAAAAAAGTACATGTTAGAATAACCTAAAACAAAGGCGTATAATTGATAGAATCCAAAATTGAGAAGCAATCCGTTAACATCATCGAATTCAAACCCTTCAAAAAGCGCATTGCCTATTAAAAAGACCAAGCATCCAAGGCTAAAGGTTATGAAAATATTTTTAGTGTTTTTACTCATGATGTTAGTTTATATTCTATAAATGCTGGTTATGCTCTTATTTTCCAAATTGAATCAAATTTTATTTAAGGCTTAAATTTAGATAAACTACCTCAATTATAGTGAGGTCTATTAAACTTACCAATAATTTAATTTTATTGATGGATGAAATATCTTATTAAATACATGGATTTAAAAAAGACACTAACTGAACTGTCGTTTTTTATTTCTGAATTGTATTTTAATAATTTTTATACAAAATCATTCACCAAAACAACCGATTGAACAAAACATAATACTTCAACAACTCTAGCCGTATCCTAGGACAAAAAAAGCACCTTCATTTTTAATACAAAAGTGCTTCTATATATCCATTTCAATGGAATTTACTTATTTTTTTTAATTCTGAATTTTAAAATTAATAGGAATACTATAAGGTACTGATACCGGATTACTTCGTTGTTTACCTGGTATCATTCTAGGTAACAATCCAATAATTCGTTCTGCTTCTTGCTCTAGCATTTTATCTGGTCCTCGAGATTTAATATTAGTTACGTTTCCTTCCTTATCAACTACAAAAAGTACAATTACTCTTCCAGAAATCCCCAAATCCAAGGCCGTTGAAGGATAATTGAAGTTTTTGATAATATGATCGTTTACTTTTTTATTAAAACAATCTTTTAAATCTTGATTTGAAGTCCCCAAGCAGCCCGGATATATGGGCACCACTTCAACCACAGAAAAAGGAACAGAAATTTCCTCCTCTACTTCCTCTACAATTACATCCTCAACTTCAACTATCGGTTCTACAATTTTTTCCTCCTGACTAGTTTCAGTACTTTCTAATACTGTTTCCTCAATATCTTTGGTATCCTCAACCACGGTTATTGTTTCAGGAGTAGCAAGAACTGGTGGCGGTGGCGGTGGTGGAGGCATGTTTAAATCCATAATAGGAATATCCTCCTCAAATTCATGAACAATTTGAACCGTTTCTATACTTACTACGGAAGTTTCGAAAGTTTTATATTCCATAGATAAGTAGGTAAAAAGCAACATGACATTTAAGCCTATAGCGAAATATAGACTACTATTTCTACCGACGTCGATATTTGGATTTTTTTTAAGTTTCATGACAAAGTCATTTAGTCTATTAAAGTTAAGCAATTAACCACCTGAATGCTATGACATTAATCAGTTTCCAGAACCTATAATCAACCAAAAACTGCATTATAGCTTAGCTAAAAATGATGAAGTTGAACAATTAATCAAATTTGTTTGACGAAATGAATATATTTGAATTAAACCATCTACCTATGCTAACAAAAACCGAAAAATCGTTTTCCTTTTTATTTGCCTTCCTTCTTACAATAGAAATTGTTACCTCAAGTTTTGCAGAAATTGCAGCATTAAATTATTTAGCTAAACCAGCATTACTTACTTCATTAATATTCTTTTTCTGGAAACAAAGTAAGCAGATAGAAAAGAATACAAGAATAATGATACTATGTGCGCTGATTTTCTCTTTGATAGGAGACATTTTACTAATGTTTGTAAACCTTTCTGGAAATTATTTTATAGGCGGATTACTTGCCTTTTTAACTGCACATATTTTTTATGTTCTGGTATTTTTAAAACAAAGAAATCCATCTAAAAACAGTCTTGGTTTTATTGGATTTATGTTAGCCTACGGCATGCTTTTATTTTATCTTTTGCAAGACGGTTTAGGACAGATGTTGATACCTGTAATTTTATATATGTTAGTAATTTTGAGCATGGCAACAAGTGCTTTTTTACGTCAGGGAAATGTTGTGAAAAACAATTACATTTTAGTGTTCATTGGAGCTATTTTATTTATGATATCCGATAGTATTTTGGCTTTAAATAAATTTTATGAGCCTTTGCCTTTTACAAATTTTAGCATTATGTTTACCTACGGTTTTGCCCAACTTTTTATCGTTTTGGGACTATTAAAACAACAATAGATTTTATTTATAATACTTTATTTAACAAATAACAATCAACCACTTAACTTAAAGTCTCCAAACAATTAATTTAACTTTTTAAAAGGCCTTATTATCAATCTAGATGCTTTATCAAAATTGATATAATTATAAGTCCAGTTAAATAAAACCACTATTCTATTTCTAAAACCAACTAATGACATAAGGTGGACAAACATCCAAATAAACCATGCAAAAAAACCAGAAAACTTATAAGGTTTTAAATCAACTACAGCTTTATTTCTACCTATAGTTGCCATGGACCCCTTATCCTTGTATTCAAACTTTTTCAAAGGTTTCCCTTCTATTAATTTCATTAAATTTTGACCTAATAATTTCCCCTGTTGAATTGCAGGTTGAGCAACCTGAGGATGACCTTTTGGGTACTTTTCAGTTTCCATTAATGCAATGTCTCCTAGTGCAAAAACATTGGTATATCCTTCTACTTGGTTGTATCTATTTACACGATATCTATTTACTCTTTCAACAAGTGCTTTTTCAGATAATCCCTGAATAGGATTTCCAGTAACTCCAGCTGCCCAAATTAGAGTTTCTGTCTCTAAAATTAAATCGGTATTTGTGGATACTACTAAACCATTATAATTTACAACAAAAGTATTGCAGTGTACTGAAACCCCTAATTTCTCCAAAAACTCTAATGACTTTGCAGAAGCATGATCACTCATTGGCGGTAAAAGTTTGGGTCCAGCTTCCAATAAGTGGATTTGCATATCTTGAGAATTCAAATCGTGATAATCTCTTGGTAGAATATGGTTCTTCAATTCTGCAATAGCACCTGCCAACTCAACTCCCGTTGGTCCTCCTCCAACAATCACGAAATTCAAGAATGCTTCACGTTCCTCCAACGAATTTGCAATGGTTGCCCTTTCAAAGTTCTGAAGTATCAAACTTCTTATATTCAAAGCTTGTGGCAAATTTTTCATAGGCATGCTATTGGCTTCAATAGCCTTATTGCCAAAATAATTGGTTTTTGTACCTGTGGCAATTACCAAATAATCATAAGGCAATGTACCTATATCCGTAATAACCTGATTTTTTTCTGTATCTATTAAGGATACATGTGCCAAACGAAAAAAGATATTATTGTGTTTTTTTATAATTTTCCTAATAGGATAAGCTATAGAATCTGGCTCCAAACCAGAAGATGAAACTTGATAAAGTAATGGTTGAAAAGTGTGGTAATTACGTTTATCTAATAGTACAACTTGCACGTTTTTTTTCGCAAACTGTTTTACCAAGCTTACACCAGCGAAACCTCCGCCAATGATGACAATACGTGGGTTTTCGGATTTAGGAATGTTCATAAAATCTCATAAATAATCAGTAATAAAGGTACAATAAACAGTGGTTATGGACTACTTTTAAATATTATTTTACTTATTTGTAACTAAATGAAACAAATTAATACTAATAGATTAACTAAACCAACGAATTGAATAAAAAGTTAGAACATAGCTTTGTTGAAGAATTAGAGAAAAATCAGAATATCGTCCATAAGGTTTGTAGGATTTACACCAACAACCAAGAGGCACATAATGATTTGTTTCAAGAAATAACCATACAACTTTGGAAAGCTTACCCTAAGTTTAGAGGAGATTCTAAATTTAGTACCTGGATGTATCGTGTTGGTCTAAATACAGCCATAACACTCTATAGGAAACGCAAACGGTCTATTACCACAGAAGACTTTAGTTCTTTTCAGTATAAAATAAAATCGGAACCCTACGACGATACCGAAGAAGAACAATTAAAACTTTTATACAAAGCCGTTAGTCAATTAAATGATATTGAAAAAGCACTTGTTTTTCTTTATTTAGAAGACAAAAATTACAAAGAAATAAGTGAAACGCTTGGAATTAGCGAAGTAAATGCAAGAGTAAAAATGAATCGAGTGAAAACAAAGTTAAGAACCATTTTAAATCCGTAATACTATGGATGAGTTAGACCTATTAAAAAAAGATTGGAAGAAAGATGAAGATACTAAGTATCCGAAACTCTCTTATAACGAGTTATATAACATGATTTTGAAGAAGTCCTCTTCCATTGTCAAGTGGATTTTCATTATTAGCCTTTTAGAATTTACTTTTTGGCTGTTTATATCATTTGCATTTAAGGATGCTGATTTCAATAAACGCTTTGAAACGTATCATGCAGAAAACATTATGGTTCCATTTATGGTTTTGGGATATCTTATTTTAGCTTACTTCTTTTATAGGTTTTACATGAATTATAAAATCATTTCTGCCACAGATAGCGCCAAGATATTAATGGAAAACATATTAAAAACAAGACGTACAGTTAAGCAATATGTAGGTTTTAACTTAATATACTTAGCTGTTTCTTCCTTTATAGTATTAGCCATAAAATTTAACAGAGATAAAGAAGTTATTTCCATGATAGACAGTGCGTCTTCAAATGGCGAAATATTTAAAATCTACGCCATAACCATCATAGCAACTTGTTTAATACTTGCCGTGGCTATTGGGGTGATTTTAGGTTTCTACTACCTGATATATGGAATCTTATTAAAACGATTGAACAAGAATTATAGGGAATTAAAAAGATTGGAAATCTAATTAGTTATCATCTTCCAACCTCCATTTTCTCTTTTTGTTCAACTCCTCTTTTTCTAGCAAAACTTCTTGTGGAATTACTTTAAGAAAAGAAGGATGTTGCTCAATAGCATATTCTATTTTTTCCACAATTTGATCGATAGTTTCATTTTCATAATCGATTTCTAAAGGTTTCTTAATCTCAAAAGTTTGTAAAATATTTTTCTTTTTTACACGTAGTCCCTTTTTATCAAAAGATCGTCTAAACCCATCAATTACAATTGGTACAACAACAGGTTTGTAATGTTTTATAATATGAGCCGTTCCTTTTCTAATTGGCTTAAAAGGCGTTGTAGTTCCTTGTGGGAAGGTAATTACCCATCCATCTTCCAAAGCCATTTTAATATTGGAAATGTCGCTCATTTTAACCTGTCTTTTTATATCTTCACCTTTTGCTCTCCAAGTACGTTCAATACTAATTGAGCCAGCATAAGCTAAAATTTTAGGCAATAAACCTGACTTCATGGTTTCCTTTGCAGCTACATAATAGATGTTTAATTTAGGATTCCATAAGTAACCAATATTTTTAATATTGTCTTCACGATTACTTAAACTTGCATTAAACACATGGAACATAGCAACCACATCAGCAAAGTAAGTTTGATGATTGGATATAAAAAGAACATTTTTATCTGGTAAGTTTTTAATTATTTCTGAACCTTCAATTTGAAGTTCGTTAAATCCTCTAAAGCGTCTATGAGATAATGAACCAATAATTCTAATTACCCATTTTTTTATAAAAAGTATATGTCCGAAAGGATTTCTTTTAAATAATCCCATAAAATTAGTTTCAAAGTTATTAAGCACAAAGGTAACAAAACAGAACTTTTACAGGACTTGTTTTAACAAGTCTTTTATTTCACTAAGCATCATGGCTGTTGCTCCCCAAACCACATGACCGTTTAAATTAAAAGCAGGAACTATAACATCCCTATTATAAGAGGTTGATACAATTTCTGTTACTACATTAGCATCATCAATAAAATCGTTTAAAGTAACCTCCAAAATATCTTCTACCTCATCGTCTTGTTTAATAAAATTAGGAGTTTGTTTAGAGATTCCAAGAAATGGTTGCACAAAATAATTGCTTGGCGGAATATAAACTTGCGTAAGTGCTCTTACCACTTGAATTTGTTGTATTGGCACCCCAACCTCTTCAAAAGTTTCTCTAATTGCTGCATCTTGAATAGATGTGTCCGAAAGTTCAACTTTTCCTCCTGGAAATCCAACTTGCGCTGAATGAACTCCTTTATAGGTTTTTCTTAAAATTAAAACCAAATTGGTTTCTTGATTATAATTTGGATAAAACAGAGCCATAACCCCAGCTCTTTTAGCGTCTTTTATGAGATGTTTTTGTTTTTCCTGAAGTGCTTCCCTAAAAGGAGGAGACATTTTTAACTGAGAAGGTTCGGCTGGAAGTGGGATATTTTCTATTTTTGAAATGAGTTTACAAAATCTATCAAATTCCATGGTTTTTTATTAGATATTAAGCCTAAGGCTATCATTAATAAACCTGACATTTAAAAACATCTAAATTTATTTATGAAATATGTTTTTCTAGTGCTTTTTAGTTTTATTTTATTGAATTGTGAAGATAAACAATCTAGCAAAAATACGAAGGACTCTTTAAAAGAAACACCTAAAAAAGTTAAAAAAGACAGTCTTTTACACATTCAAACTAAAATTGAAGACACTATTAAGTTATCCGACAAAAATGCGATGGAGTTTTTTCTTCATTACGAAAAAGAAAACCCTGAAAACAAAGTACGCATTACCACAAGGTTTGGAACAATAGATATACTATTGTTCAATGAAACCAAGTTTCATAGGGCAAATTTCATCTTTTTAACTAAACAAGGATATTTCACTGACACACAATTTTACAGAGTAATAGATAATTTTATAATTCAAGCCGGAAATTCAGATAACTCAGAAATTGCTAAAAAACGCAATAAAATTGGAAAATATCTACTTCCTACAGACACTAAAAGAGGCTTTAAACATGAAAGAGGAGTTATAAGCATGCCAAGTAGTGAAATAGAAAACCCATATAAACTAGCCTCTCCATTCGAGTTTTTCATTGTGCAACAAGAAGGTGGTGCACATCATTTAGATGGAGATTACACCATCTTTGGTAAAGTAATTAATGGAATGGATGTGGTAGATACAATTGCCAAACAAAAAACAGACGATAGCGATTGGCCATTGAGCAATATCTATATTAAAAATGTAGAAATTATTAATTAGTTTATACCATCAACTTCAGATTCAACTTTATTTTGCTTCGTCCTTATAAACAGTTGGCAAACTAATTTTAAAGCGAACAGCTAAAAGTCTTACTACAATTACAATTAATCCAGCTAATGCAAAAGCTATGTCAATATCAATAGGTAGTTTTTTAATTAAAAAATAAGAAAAACCACCAACAATACATGCCGTAGCATAGATTTCCTTTCTAAATATAACTGGAATTTCATTACATAGAATATCTCTTATAACACCACCAAAACAAGCAGAAATTGTACCTAATGATACACATATAATTGGGTTTAGTCCTGCCGAAATCCCCTTCTCTACTCCAACAACAGTATATAGACCTATTCCAACGGTATCAAATAACAATAAGGATTTTCTTAAATAATCAATCTTATGTCTAAATACTACAGTAAAAATTGTTGAACCTAAAATAACATAAGTGTAAGTCATATTTTTCATCCAACTTACAGGGGTGTCACCAATTAAAATGTCCCTTAAGGTTCCTCCACCCACGGCAGTAACAAAAGCTATAATTAAGATACCAAATGGATCCATACGTTTACTTAAGGCAACTAATACACCCGAAATAGCAAAAGCTACGGTTCCTATAATATCTAAAGTATAAAACATCGTAAATTATTTTTTAAGGATTGACACATAAAAAAGGTTTTACCTTATTCTGTTAAATGAGCAAAATAAAGACAATTGTAAACCATATAAAAGGTTTATACTGAAAATCTGAACTCATAAGTGCTAAAAATAAACAATTCAAGGCTATTAAATTACAGTTCGGAACTCCTAGTTCGGTGGGAATTCAAATTATCAGGACATTTGAAAAGTATTAATCAATTTAAACATTTTATCATGAAAACATTAGCTTTAATTTTCTCATTCTTTTTTATTACACCTGTACCTGAAACTTTAGACATTGTAAACACTTATTCTATAACCGTAACAATTAACAATCCTTTAAGTGACAACGGCACTATGATAATTGGATTACACAACGAAAGCACTTTTATGAAAAGCCAAGGTATTGAAAACCAAAAAAGTGTTATTATAGACGGAAAAGTCCAAGTTACATTTGAAGATTTAAAACCTGGGACCTATGCCATTATGGTACTTCATGATGCGAATGGAAATGGAAGAATGGACTTTAACGACAATGGCATGCCATTAGAATCTTATGGTATGTCTAACAACCCGATGTTATACGGGCCACCAAGTTTTACCGATGCTAAGTTTAATTTAGAAAATGAAGACTTAGAGCTACAAATTAGACTGTAAAAGGATAATTTATAAAAAAAATAAACGACCTATTGATAATAAAAAACATCTAAATAGGTCGTTTTATAGTTGCTATTAATCTATTAGGTTATACTGTTTCGCCTAACCAAGCTTTCATCATCCAGATAGTTTTTTCTTGTTCTGTAATTAAGTCACTCATCATGGAATTAGTTCCTTCGTCTTTTACCTCGTCTGTCTTCTCTAAAATTTGTCTCTCAATTTCCAATAGTACACACAAAGAGTCAACAATTAAACCAACTGCTTTTTCATCTTGAGAAATATTTTTACCAACAGGTACTTTCGCTAACTTGGTGTAATCTTCTAGTGTATGTAAAGGTGTTTCCCCTAATGTTAAAATACGCTCAGCAATTTCGTCTACTTTAATGTTGGCGTCTGTATATAATTCTTCAAATTTAACATGTAAATCGAAAAAACGTCTTCCTTTAATATTCCAGTGGATTCCCCTTAAATTTTGGTAATATATTTGAAAGTTTGCTAAAAGCTCGTTTAAGTCTTTTGCTATATCTTTAGTCTTATTTTGATTTAATCCTATACTATTAAGTTTCATAATACCTTCTTTTTTAATTATTTACTCAAAGTTACAAGATAATTTTCAAAAATTATCATAGTTTTAATTGATAGTTTTTATATTTTTATAGTCTAAATTGATACTCATGACAATTACGCAATTATACTACGTTCTTGCAGTAGCTGAACACAAGAACTTTACTAAAGCCGCAGAAAAATGCTTTGTTACCCAGCCTACATTAAGTATGCAAATACAAAAATTAGAAGCGGAATTGGATATCTTAATTTTCGATAGAAGCAAAAAACCTATAGAACTGACAGATGTTGGTAAAAAAATAGTAAACCAAGCTAAAAATATTGTAAACGAATCGTATAGAATTCAAGATATTGTTGATCAACAAAAAGGGTTTATTGGAGGTGAGTTTAAGTTAGGTATAATTCCAACTATTATGCCCACGCTTTTACCCATGTTTTTAAAAAGCTTTATAAGGAAATACCCTAAAATAAAACTTAAAATTGAAGAGTTAACCACAGAGGATATTATCTTCGGTTTAAACGAAGGTCATTTGGATGCTGCAATTGCTGCAACACCTTTAAAAATAGATAGTATTAAAGAACGTGTACTCTATTACGAACCTTTTGTAGGTTATATTCCCGAGCATCATAGGTTACATAACCAACAAAAAATAAGCACAACTAGTTTAGAAATAGACGACATGCTTCTTCTAGAAGATGGTCATTGTTTTAGAGATGGAGTTATTAATTTATGCAAAACTTTTAAAAACCAAATAGATAGTAATTTCCAATTAGAAAGCGGAAGCATTGAGACCTTAATAAAACTTTCAAATGAAGGTTTAGGAATGACACTCCTTCCTTACTTACACACATTGGACCTAAACGACAAATCTAAAACTAATTTACGTCACTTTAACTCACCTCCTCCCGCTAGAGAAGTTAGTTTGTTATATCATAGAAGCGAATTAAAAATGCAGATTATTGAAGCACTACAAACTGTAATTTCAGGTATTATAAGAGGCGCAATTGCATTTGAAAATGTAGAAATAATTAGTCCGTTACCAAATAAAAAGGAAGCCTAATCTTGCAATTATTCTGGTCCAACCATCAATTTAATAAGTAAAAAATAATAAATCAAAAAGAAAAAGCGACCAGTTGGTCGCTTTTTCTTTTATTCTTCTTTTAAATAGATTAAACATTGATTCAAATCGGGGTTTTGCTGAACAAGAGATTGAATAAAAACTTTTAACTCTTCAATTTCATAGGGCAATAATCTTTGAAGGGCTTTTTGTACTTCTCTGCAAAACAACGTAGCATCAAAACTTACTTTATCGAGTACAGTTTTTGTATACTCGAACATTGCTCTTGACATAGTATTATTAGGTTTTGGTTAAAAAGTAGATTTGTTTAATAAGCTTAATAGTTTAGATTAGTATGCTAAATTTAATGAAAAAAAGGATTGCTTTCTCATTTAAGCATAAATTTAACAATCTATTTAAAACTAGAACTTATTATCACCATCTAATAAATTGCCTAAGCCTCCAAGAATACTACCTTCTCCCTTGTCTTTACCTCCTCCTTGTGGAGCAGCCGCCAAAACACGTCCAGCCAATCTACTAAATGGTAAAGATTGAATGTATACAGTTCCTGGTCCTTGAAGTTTTGCAAAAAACACTCCTTCTCCTCCGAAAATAGTGTTTTTTATGCCCCCAATAAACTCAATGTCATAGTCTACATCTTTTGTAAATCCTACGATACAGCCAGTATCTACCCTAAGCACTTCTCCTGATTGAAGTTCTTTCTTTGCCATAGTTCCACCCGCATGAACAAAAGCCATTCCATTACCTTCAAGTTTTTGCATAATAAAACCTTCGCCACCAAACAATCCTCGACCAAGCTTTTTGCTAAACTCGATACCAATACTTACTCCTTTGGCAGCGCATAAAAAAGCATCCTTCTGACAAATAAATTTCCCATTAAAAGCCGTTAAATCAATCGGGATTATTTTTCCGGGATAAGGTGATGCAAAACTAACCTTACGCTTACCTGATAAATTATTGTAAAAGGCTGTAATAAATAAACTTTCTCCTGTAAGAATTCGTTTTCCAGCTCCAAGAATAGAATTTAAAAAACCTTTGTTTTTAGATGAGCCATCACCAAAAATAGTTTCCATTTTAATGCCATCATCCATCATCATAAAGGTTCCTGCTTCAGCTACAACGGCTTCTTGAGGATCCAATTCTATTTCAACAAACTGCATCTCTTCACCGTAAATCTTGTAATCTATTTCGTGAGCTATCATAATATTTTGAGTTATTGTATTATTTATAGTATCAGTTGCTACTTTAAATAATTTGTTACATTTTTTTAAAAATTTTGTACTGTTGAATACGCAACATTTCTTCTATAAACCATATAAAAACCTATGCTTTCAATTTAAGAGTCCACTCAAATTTAAAATTAGAAACCTCAACTCCTTCTTCGTTAGTTCCTTTTGCATACAGCCATAAGGTTTGCCCCTCGCCCGTGGCAATAGCTTTTTTTATCACCTCATTTACTTGATGACCTTCAGTACAAACAAAGGTAATTTTACCTGTGGCTTTTTTTACAAAGCTTGCTTGATTGTTAGCAACTAACATGGAAATGTTTTTACCACTAGCTTTTATTTCCTGCATAACTAATGCACCTGTAGTAAGTTCGGCTGCCATGCCTTGAACTGCCCAAAACATAGAATTGAATGGATTTTGATTTATCCATCTATGTTTTACAGTTACAACACATTTTTCTTTGTCGATAGAGCGCATTCTAACTCCAGTAAAAAAGGCCGAAGGCAATTTAAAAAATAAGTAGGTATTGAGTTTTTTAGGTGTTATATTCATTGGTGTTTTTTATTTTTTATAAGATTTTCAAGCGATTTATTAGCTCTATTTTTCGTTTTAACCTTCGATGATATATTTTTATTTATTCCAGTTTTTCAACAACAAAAGCTGGTGGATATTGGGTTGTAAACAAACCATCCCAACTACTAGCAAAAATTACTTGGGTACCATCACGATTAGGTACAGCCTGAGCTCCTTGTGGATAACCATTATGGTAAGTTGCGTGATGAACTCCAAACCTCTCAACAATATCGCTTGAATCTAATTTTATTGCAAATATTTCTTTTTCACCTATCGTTTTACAGCAACCTTCACTAACATAAGCCCAGCCAGGTCTATTAATATTCCTACAGCTAATATGACCTCCCCAAACGCCATAAGCTTCTGTGTATTTAAAAAGGGGAGTTAGTAACCCATCACTTAAACGAACCATTTTAATATAATAATCATTAGGTCTTGTTTCTACATCTCCAAAGGCCACATAAACTTCGTTTCCCTCTGAATCAATCCCTAAATCTGCATGAGTTGTAAAATCTGTTAAATGTCTTTTATTTGTTAAATCTAAATCATAAACTTTTAATCCTTGATTGTCTGCACTTCCATCTGGTTGCCAGCTAACCACTGCATAATTCCCTAAAGGACTTACAGAAAACCAATCTAATCCTTCTTTTGAACCTAATTCTTTTGTTCCCACTATAGTAGAGTTCAATATATCAAAAACTATTAAAGTTACATTATTAAAATTTTCACCTATCAGACCTATATACCTATCATCGTTAGACATATTTCCTTCATTATATCCGTAACTTATATTTTGAAAATCACTAAAAGTATAAATAGTCTGACTAACATTTATTAATATATTATACGAAACCAATTTATTACCTGAAGTACCATACATAATATTCGGGTTAATATTCGACCAAGTAGCCGAACTTGGAATATTAGCCCATTTTTTAAACTTAAAGGTCTTGGCATCTAAAATTGCAGCAGGGAAACCTGCTAATTTAATAAGAGTACCGTCACTATTCCAAGGAGAATCTTTACTGTAATGATGACGTAGTTGCTGTGTGTCTTTTCCAAAAACTTCAACGTCGCTTATTCGAGTTACCTGATTACCAAAATCATTTACAAATGGCACTAAATACTCGGGACTATTTAAGGCAGGTTCATAAGCCTTCCAGGTGGCATCCAAAACTGTTTCAACAATTGGATAAGTTTGAGAGAAACAACTAGAACACAATAAGAACAAGACATAAACTGCTTTTTTCATTTATACAGACCAATTGATTTACTGCAATTTATTAAAAATAACTGAATTAAACTTTGTTAATTTTTTGTTAAATTCTAGTACTTTGTATTGCATAATACCTTCCTAAAGACATATATTTGCATTAGATACTATTATATACTTTACAAAATGATTAATAAAAACCATAAAAATATTGCCACATTTATTCATTTATCAACTTTTTCAAGGTTCCTTTTCCCTTTAGGAAATTTTATTGGACCAATAGTTTTATGGGTTGCCAATAAGGACAAGTCAGAATTTATAGACACTCATGGAAAACAAGCTTTAAACTTTCAGATTAGTATTTTGTTATATGCTATTATACTGGGGATGATTACCATTCCATTATTCATATTTAACTTGTTTAATGGTTTTAACTTTTTAGATATAGATGCTTTTAATAGCATACATATTAGTTTAACAAAACCCTCTCCTTTACTTTATATCACTGGAGGATTCGGCTTTATAGCAGTTGTAAGTTTTATCCTTGAATTAATTTTTATTGTTAAAGCAAGTCTTGCAGCGAAAGAGGGAGAATATTATAAATATCCATTTACAATCAAATTTCTAAAATAAATTCATCAATCGCTTTATATAAAAATATTAAGCAACAAATCAAAAAAATGAACAGTTTAATAAAATCAGGAGGTGTAGAATGCGAGAAGCATACTACCTTAATTAAAAACAGCATTGACACATGAAGATAGAAAACACAAAGGCTCAAATGCGAAAAGGCGTACTAGAATACTGCATATTGTCCGTACTAAAAGATGAGGACGCTTATGTTGCAGAAATTTTAGAAACCTTAAAAGATGCCAAAATGTTAGTAGTGGAAGGAACTATCTACCCTTTATTAACACGACTTAAAAATGCCGGGTTACTTAATTACCGATGGGAAGAATCCACCTCGGGCCCACCAAGAAAGTACTATGGCCTTACAGAAAAAGGAAAATTATTTCTAATGGAATTAAACACCACTTGGAATGAATTACAAAACGCAGTCAATTTAGTAACCAATCAAAAAACCACGAAATAATGAATAAAACAGTCAATATAAACTTAGCAGGTATCTTTTTCCATATAGATGAAGATGCATACTTAAAACTGCAGCGCTATCTTGAGGCTATAAAACGTTCATTTACCGACTCTCAAGGACGCGATGAAATTATTGCTGATATTGAAGCAAGAATTTCTGAACTTTTTACTGAGCGCATTAAACATGATAAGCAGGTTATTGGTATCAAAGAAGTTGACGAAGTAATAAGCATCATGGGACAACCTGAAGATTACCTGGTGGATGATGAAATTTTTGAAGACGAACCAAGATCCACTTACCAAAGTCGACCTTATGGATCTTCTAAAAAATTATTTAGAGATACTGACAACTCCTACATAGGTGGCGTATCGTCTGGGCTTGGACATTATTTGGGAATTGATGCCCTTTGGGTTCGTTTATTATGGATTTTATTAGCTATTGGATCTGGTGGAACTTTCATATTTATATACATACTTTTCTGGATTTTAGTTCCTGAAGCTCTTACAACAGCCGACAAACTAACCATGACAGGAGAGCCTGTAAATATCAGTAACATTGAAAAAAAAATTAAAGATGGATTTGAAAATGTAACACAAACCGTTTCGGATACTGTAAAAAACATAGACGTTGCTAAACAAAGCAACAAAATTAAATCAAGTTCGAAATCGTTTTTTGACACGTTAGGAGAAGTGATTATGTTCTTTTTAAACATTATCGCCAAATTTATAGGAGTAATACTAATAATCATTGGAGCCTCTACACTAATCGGATTAATTATTGGTTTTTTAACCGTTGGAGTGGCAGACATAATTATGGTTCCAGGATTCGACTTTATCGATGCAGCCAACGCAGCAAACACACCTGTATGGCTAATGTCGTTATTGATATTTTTTTCCATAGGAATTCCATTCTTCTTTGTGTTCTATTTAGGCTTAAAGATTTTAATAAACAACTTAAAGTCCATAGGGAACATTGCTAAATTCTCGCTGTTAGGAATTTGGATTTTAGCCATAATAAGTCTAATAGTAATTGGTGTAAAACAAGCTAGTGAACATGCTTTTGATGCCAATATATCTGAAAAGGTAGAATTAAATATTACCGCAAATGACACCTTGAAAATAAAGATGTATGGAAATGACTCATACAAGAAACATATTAGAAGAAATACAGGTTTTGAATTAGTTTATAATGAAGCGGATGAGAAAATTATTTTTTCTTCGGATGTACGACTCATTGTAAGATCAACTAAAGATAGCTTAGCATCAATTAACATTCAAAAAAGTGCTGAAGGGAGTAGTTATAAACAAGCAAAAGAACGCGCCAAGAACATAAATTACAACTTCAATTTACGAAATAACGTATTGATGTTAAATTCTTATTTAACAACCGACTTTCAAAATAAATTTAGCGATCAGGAAGTTGAAATAATACTATATCTACCGGAAGGCACAAGCTTAATAGCTGATGAAAACACCTCAAGTTTTCATAGTAACACAAGTAGTTATAACGACATTTTGGATCACGGCATGGAAGGTTATTTATTAAAAATAATGGATAATTCTATTTATTGTGAAGACTGTCCTAGCGAATTTAATATAGATATTGATGTTAACGACAAAAAATCGCGAGTTAAAATAAACAATGAAGGTGTAAACATTAAATCGAATGAATCTAGTTTGGAAATTAACGAAAACGGAGTAAAAGCCGAAAGTGAAACAGTTAGAGTAGATATTGACGAAAATGGCATAAACATAAGCACAGAAGGAAACTAATCAATTCATCTGTAAAAAATAACAATTCAGAAATATTAAATTTATTAACAGCTAATAAAACACAATCTTTACATCACACATCATCCTTCCAACAAGGAATAACAGCTTTAGCGGATACATCAAAAAACGAACAATTATGAACACACTAACAAAAGTATTAGCTTCTATTATTCTTGCCATCGTAATGATGTCATGCAATTTCACCGGAAAATTTGGTACAGGAATCAATGGTAACGGAAACGTTATAACAAAAGAAAGAGCAATAAAGGAATCTTTTAATTCGGTAAAAATAAGTCGTGGATTAGAGTTACAGCTTACTCAAGGTGACACTGAAAGCTTAAAGGTTGAAGCAGATGAAAACCTTCACGATATTATTACCACCACAGTTGAAAATAAGGTTCTAACAATATCAACTACAGATAACATTGGAGAGTCCACTGCACAGAAAATTTTGTTGAGTTTCAAAAATATAATCTCAATTAAAGCAACAAGCGGCAGTGAGGTTTATTCTACAAACACCATTCAGGTAGAAGATTTAAAACTTGATACAACCAGTGGCAGCGACTTGGAATTAAGCATAAATGCAACTTCGATTTCTTGTCATTCTACGAGCGGCAGTAATATTGAGTTAAAGGGGAAAGCAGAAGTTTTTATTGCTGAAGCATCTAGTGGAAGCTCTATTGAGGCTGAAAACCTAATAGCCAAAAATGCTCAAGTAAAATCATCTAGTGGCGCTAACATTGTTGTTAATGCTATTGAGAAACTTACTGCAAAAGCGTCTAGTGGTGGAGATGTTAAATATATTGGAAATCCCGAAGTTATTGAAAAAAGCGATGGTGTTTCAGGTTCTATAAAAAGAGAATAGAAACCATGAATTATAACAATGTATTAAAGTGCCAGTCCAATCTATTATTAGATTCGACTGGCCTTTTTATTCAATTACTGTTTATTCTTTAACTTCATTTGATAAAGATCAAAGTTTTCAGCCCAATAATCTTTAATTACAAACTCTAATTCAAACCCCAACTTTTCATAAAACCTATAGGCAAGCTGCGAAGTTCTAACAACAACTGTAGCTATTTCAAAATTCCTTTTTAAATAGTTAAGTCTGTATTCGGCCAACTTTTTCCCAATACCTTTTCCTTGAAAATTAGGATCAATAATATCCCACGAAATCCTGGCTAATTTTTCTTTAGGAAAATAATTTATTCCTCCACAACCAAGAATTTGTTGATTTTCTTCAAATACAAAATAGTCTTCAACTTCATTATTTAAATAATTTTTAAAGTCGTTTTCTTCCGAATGATCAAAATATTCAGGTGTATTCCGTCTTAATAATTCAATTAATATAGAATGATCTTTTTTTGAATATTTTCTTATCATATTGATTATATTAGTATTTCTATACAAAATACAACTTTTCAATTCTTTTTAAGAAATAAAGTCAAGCTATTTCGAAGTTTCATAAAACAAAAAATCCGAAAACTTTCATTTTCGGATTTTCAATTATTTAGTAATTCTAATTAGTTGTAGTTAGACGTTGACACTTCAAAAGTAGAATCTTTTGAAGCCAAATATCTTTCAGCATCTAAAGCTGCCATACATCCTGTTCCTGCAGCTGTAACAGCTTGTCTGTACACATTATCTGCTGCATCTCCTGAAACAAAAACACCTTCAACGTTAGTTTTAGAGGTTCCAGGAACATTAATGATGTATCCCGTTTCATCTAATTCCAAAAAGTCTTTAAAAATATCTGTATTTGGTTTGTGTCCAATGGCTACGAAAAATCCAGTTGCTGGAATAACATGCTTTTCATTAGTTTTATTATTAACCACACGCACTCCTGTAACTACTTGACCGTCTCCTAAAACCTCATCAGTTTCAGTATTATAAAGAATTTCAATATTCTCGGTATTTTGTACACGAGCGGCCATAATTTTAGAAGCTCTAAACTCGTCACGTCTTACCAGCATAGTTACTTTTTTACAAAGTTTAGATAGGTAATGAGCTTCTTCGCAAGCAGAATCTCCTGCTCCAACAATAACAACTTCATGATTTCTATAGAAAAACCCATCGCAAACGGCACAAGCAGAAACACCTCCACCAAGTTTTAAATACTTTTGCTCAGAATCTATTCCTAAATATTTTGCAGAAGCTCCCGTTGAAATAATTACTGTTTCACAATGAATTTCTTTAGTATCGTTTACCCAAACTTTATGCAGATCGCCAGAAAAATCCACACGAGTTACCCATCCGTCACGAACATCTGCTTCAAAACGCTCGGCTTGTTTTTTAAGCTGCATCATCATTTCTGGGCCTGTTATGCCATCTGGATATCCAGGAAAATTCTCAACTTCATTTGTTGTGGTTAATTGACCTCCAGGCTGTAGTCCTTGGTATAAAACCGGTTTCATATTAGCTCTAGCGGCGTAGATTGCTGCGGTATACCCTGCAGGTCCTGATCCTATAATCAAACACTTAACTTTCTCTATTTTTTCAGACATAATACACTTGTAATTTATTTGTGCAAAAATAGAGTTTTTAAAAGAAATCATCGCCCTATAACTAATTAAAAGTTACAATACATAGATAGCTTTGTTCTATCTACTATTTTCAAACTAAAAAATATACTTACCATTTTATTAAAATTAATAATGGCATCCCAAAAAAAACAGACAAGCGTTTTCAAAAACGCCCATCTGCTCCATCGCTATTAACCAAACTAACTAATATTCTATTAGGTTTTATATTTTGTTAATCAATTATATCTCCAACATCATCTGCAACATCTTCTACGGCATCACCCACATCATCTGCAACGTCTTCAATGTCATTAGATTTTTGATCTCTACAACTTGGTAATACCAAGGACATAGTGAATGAAAATAAAAATATATAAAGTAACTTTTTCATGATAATAAATTTAAATGGTTGATGATTTACAATTTTTTACGCCCCATTAATAGTGAAATGATAAATAACACTAGAAATATAAAAAATAAGATTTTAGCAATTCCTGTAGCTGCTCCGGCAATTCCTCCAAAGCCTAAAACTCCAGCTATTATAGCCACTACAATAAATATGATTGTCCAACGTAACATAATTTAATTTTTTAAGGGTTAAAATTTGAGATTTTGTTTATCAAACCTCTACACTACAAATATCGAGATTTGTTTTAGGCATGTTTTGCTTTATTGAATTAACCTTTAACTCAAATGCCCATCAATTAACGCATTAAGCGTAAACACTTATACCATTTTGAGCAAACTTGTAGTCTTTAGGACTACAGTTATATTTTTCTTTAAAAATTTTAGAAAAATAACTTCTACTTGTTAAACCTATGGAGTAAACTACTTCTGAAATATTCATATCGGTGTTTTTTATCAACTCTTCTGCTTTTTTTATACGAACCTCTCTAACATATTCAGTAACAGTATGACCATACATTAATCTAAATCCTTCTTGAAGTTTTGATGGTGAAAGGCCAAATTGATCATATAATTGGTTGATGGTAATTTGATTTTCGTAGTCTGTATTAATATATCTTGACACTTCTTGAATGGTTTCAATTTCTCTTTTATTTAATGAACCTGATTCTTGTTGTGGATTTTTAAGATCGTCGGCATGTTGTTGAATTTCTAAAGCCAAAATAACATGAACTAATCCTTGGATTAAAAGACTTCTTACAATACCTTTTTGTGTAATAGCATTTAATTGTTCAATTTTTTCTGCTATCTGTAGATTATTAGAGCCTATGTAAACATAGTTTTCAGAGTTATTTTGAGTGAAAAATGTTTCTCTTAATTTTCCAATTAAATCATGGTTCCCAGAAACACCTACTCTATCAGAAGTTTGAACCGTAATTAGAGTAGTTTGCAACTGTTCATCTTTAGTGAAATACAATATATGTTGTTTGTTTTTCTTACAAGTTAAAATCCCTGTTTGGTAACTTTCTAAATTGTGCTTTTCCTTATTTAAACCAAAGCTATGACTAATACTTCCTTTTGAACAATAGGTAAAGTAAATAGGACTTTTGTCTTGAATATTAATAGCCAACTTTAAATTATGATAAAAAAGCATATCGAATTCAAGATAGGAAATACCTCCTTTTAAAGTCATACCTTTAATTTTTCCCTTCCCTATTCTATTGTCTATCTCCAAGGAATATTCATCTAAATCTTTTAAAATTTTGCCACCAAAATTAGCTTTTAACTGTTCTAACATGGCTTTAATAGTACTGGAGTTAAGATGTGTGATTTTCATAGTATTTGCCTTTATAAATTAACGCTTGGTCAACTTGATTATAAAGGTCGTAACACTACCATGATAATTCATTACACAATTTTTGTATTATGTTATAGAACTATTGTTTTTGAAGCAAAAAGCTGATAAATAACTCTAAAAACAAAGCTTACTTTATTTAACAATCCAATAATCCTTAGAGTTTTATTAAAAGTAGAAGATGATATTTTAATGCTTAAGTAAAAACAAAAAGAAGAGGTTAAACAGGTAATAAAACCACAAATTGTGCACCTTCACCTAGTTTTGAAGTTGCATAAATAAAACCATTATGATTTTCTACAATTTTTTTACATATAGCTAAACCTATTCCCGTTCCTGTATATTCGGTTCTTTGGTGTAGGCGTTGGAAAACTTCGAATATTTTTTGAGCATGTTGGTTGTCGAATCCTATACCATTATCTGTAACCGTAATTTTATAATAATACGTATGGGTTTTTATATTGTTTAAAGGCAAACCAGATGCTGGTATTTTTTCTGATTGAATTTCAATCATAGGTTTTTCGGTAAGACTTCTATATTTAAGGGAATTTGAAATTAGATTTGAAAACAATTGTTCCATCTGAAAAAACAGGCCTTTAATTTCGGGAAGTTCACCAATTTTAATTTCAGCTTTGGCTTCAGAAATATGAGTAGTAAGGTCATCTGAAACCTTTTCGAGTACTTGGTTTAAATGTATTGTACTAAAATTAGCTTCACTACTGTCAATTCTAGAATAGGTTAATAAATTCTGAATTAGAGATTGCATTCTACTTCCGGCATTCTTTACTTTTTCAAAATACTCTTTGCTTTTTTCTGAAAACTGACTGTCCTCCTTATCTTCTATTCTAGAAATAAAAAGTTGAATTTTTCGAAGGGGCTCTTGTAAATCGTGGCTTGCTACACGATTAAATGACTCTAATTCAGCATTACTTTGCTTGAGCTCCAAATTGCTTTTACGCAAACTTGCTTCGGCCTTTAAAGCATCCGTAACATCCTGAACCACTCCAATCATAACTGTCTTGTCTTCTTTATTTATAAATTGTTCATTTGTTTTAAAATACTTAATAGAATCGCTTTTTGTAATTACTCGGTAGGTGTATTCCTTAGGTTGCAAGTCATCTACGGACTGCCTAAACATATTTTCTACCAAACTAAGGTCTTCAGGATGAATAAATTCTTTATATCTTTTAATTGAAGATTCGAAGCCTTTAGGCTTATAACCTAGCATATGGAAGAAATTATCGGAAATCTCTAAAGTGTCTGAATCCGTATACCAAAGAAAACTGCCTATTTTCGCCATACTTTCGGCATCAGTAAGAATAGAGTTTCTTATAATAAGTTGTTCGTTTAAATTTATTAGCTGATTTTCTTTTTGCTTTTCATCTGTAATTTCTCTCATTGTTACAGTAACGCCATCGCCTAATTTTATAGCCGTTGACCTAAACCAAAGTAACTTATCGTTTATTAGGTGTGATAACTCATAAGTTTCTGACTTGTTTTGTTCTACTGAACTTACTAGACGTTCAAAAACACCATTTTCGAAAACCTCAGGAAAAACTTGAGATAACTTTTTGTTTTTTAAATTTTCAGGTTGGTCGCCTATGAGAGGATTTATTCTATCGTTTACAAACAAAATCTCAAAATCAATAATTTCTCCTTGATCATCACGAATACTTTTGAAATTCATAATTACATGAGAAATACTTTTAAAAATATTTCCTAAAAAAGCATGATTATCTAACAATCTAAGATTCTGATCCTCTAATTCCTTTTTTAATGTTAACTGTTCTTTTCTCGCTTCTTCCTCTACGGTTGAATTTCTTGCTGTAATTAAAATACCTTCCAATAAAGGTGTTGATACACATTGAAACCACATTTGAGATTGGTTCATAGTCATTTCAACTTCAAACTTTACCTTTTCCTTATTCTTATAACTTACTTTAAAACCATTAAAAGTATCGCTATCTTTTAAAAACGGATAAACTTCAATAACCGTTTTACCTATTATTTCATCGGGTTCAAGTCCGAAATAATCTCGGTTACGATCGTTTGCAAAAACTATTTGAAAATCGACAATGTTTTCAGAGGCATCAAATATTGGTTCGTAATAGTTTACTACATTATCGGTAGTTCCTACGACACTTTTTAGAAATGCTTCCGATTCTCGAAACCTGATTTTATTTTTATATATTCTTATAAATGAAATAACAAAAACGAAAAGTGCAAAAACTCCTAAAAGCAATAAAGTTATAGGTGCTAATGATTTATATGAATTGTAAACAGCTTTTCTTTCCTCCATCAAATTTTCAACCTCATCTATCATTTCAACTGTTAGATCTCGAATATGATGAAGAGTTCCATTGATCTTCATTTTTTGTTCTTGCGAATAACCTTTAGCATGAAATTGGTTACTGTCTGCTTCCTGAAGTTGTTGGTACAATCTGTTCAATAATACATTTAAAGCCTCAACACGGTTTAATTGGCTCGGATTGTTACTGGTTAAAGTTCGTAAACTGTCTATAATAGATCTTCCTTCTTCTTGGTAATTTTTAAAAATGATACTAGCTCCATCAGTTTTTAATATGTTATTTCTAAATTCTTCAGATTCGGCTTCAGTATAATGTGTAGTTAATTTACTTATTCCGTTATATACTTGTAGTGTGTGGTTTACCGTTTCAGCAGATTCTTGCATCCGCTTAATCTGCTTATAAGTAGTACTTGTGGAGAAAATAAGCACAGCTAAAGCAACAACTAATAAAATGATGTATGTTTTAGAAGAAGTGTATAACTGTTTAAAATTCATAGTAACTTAAAGCTTTAAATACGGAAAAGAAAGGTCTCTTTATTTAAATTGGAATTATGGTACTGCCAATTTAGTTGTAAAACTTTCTCAACCACTTCACGCAATTTACTAAAGCTATTGGGCTTATTTACATAAATATTTGCCCCGTTTGAAAATGTGTCTTCTATGTCTTTTTCCGAAGATGAAGTGGAGTATATAGCCACACACAAGTCCTTAAGTTTGGGGTTACTTCTAATTTCCAACAAACACTGTTGCCCGTTTTTTATGGGCATATTAAGATCTAAAAACACCAGACTAGGCAAAATAACATTGGGTAAATTAAGGTAATCCATCAACTCCTGTCCATGATTAAAAAGGGAGAGTTTTGTTCTTATATCTAAACCTTCTAATGCTTCGCCAAACAAAATTCTATCATCCTCATCATCGTCTGCTAAAGCTATATTTAATAAAATATCACTCATTTAGTAAACTTAAATTAATTGTTGTTTTTTATTTTTCATTATTCGCTGAAAAGCACTAGGTGTAAGTCCGGTTGTTTTTTTAAATTGTCCGGACAAGTGGGCAACGCTACTATAATCTAATTGAAAAGCAATTTCTGTCAAGGTTAAATCTGTATTACACATAAGCTCCTTTGCCACATCAACTTTTTTAAGAATGATATAGTTTTCGATGGATGAATAAGTGTTTTCTGAAAAAACTGTTGATAAATGCGGGTAAGAATAATGCAATTTGTCCGCCAAATAAGCTGAAAACTTAACGCTTCGTAAGTCTTTGTTTCTTAAATATTCATCAATAGAATATTTAATACGTGCAACTATTGTTGCCTTGGGATTTGTTACAATATCAATTCCATACTGCTTTAAGGTAGAAGATATGATGTTTAATTTTTCTTCAGAAAGTGTTTTATCTATATGAATCTCGCCAGTATTACCTATAGTAAAGGAAACATCAAAAGTATCGAGTTTTTCTTTTAATAAGGTTTTACATACCAAATCCAAATTGTATTTTATAAAAAGCGTCATTGACATTCTAAACCCTATATTTCTATTTATAGTGTTCTAAAGATATATCAATTAATTGATAAAAATAAAATTGGTGTAAAAGTTTTTATAATCTTAATGCTATTAAAAATCACATCATTAATTAAGAGACTATTACAAACTGACACTACTATTATGCTTTACTGTCTGTTTTAATTTGAACGCTGTTTTTACTAAAATCCAAGGTACGAATTGGGAATGGAATATTAATGCCGTGTTCGTCAAAACTACTTTTAATGAGTTTAATAGCCTTATGGGTTTCTGCAAATTTCTCTTGACTTTTAACCATATCTATCCAAAAACGTGTAATAAAATTAATAGAACTATCTCCAAATTCTGTATAGAAAAACTCTACTTTTTCTCCTTCTTTTTGTTTTAAGTTTTCTGAAATCACACGTGTAACTAACTCTTCTACTTCTTGTAAATTGCTTTCGTAACCTACACCACAAGAAACTGAAATTTTACTTCTTGGACTTAAGGAATAATTAGTAAAAGCATTATCTACAAATTTTGAGTTAGGTATAATAACATGATTATTATCTGGTTGGCGAATTACGATACTGCGCAAACTAATTTCTGACACAAACCCTTTAATACTCTCTGTTTCAATACAATCGTTAATCTTTATTTTTGGCATAAACGACAATATTAAACCTCCAAACGTATTGCTTAATGTTCCTTGTAAAGCCAATCCAACAGCTAAACCTAAAACTCCTGCTCCTGCAAGAACGCTAGTTAACACTTTATTAAGTTCTAGCACTCCGAGTGCAATGAAAAAACCTATTAGAATAACAACCAAGAACATTATTTTTGAAACAATTTCTTGAATTGATTTTTGACTAATACTTCTCAATAGATACTTTCTGAAAATTTTCTTTACTGCACCTGCAATAAAGTAGAACAGAATCATGATTAAAATAGCCATGACTAGATTTGGTAATTTTAAAATAAAGGCCTCTAACCAGCCATCTAATTTGTCCCATAATTTCATTAGAGACTCTTCTATTGAAAATTTTATATTCATATAAGTATAGTTTTTTAAAGCATTTTAGTTAATAAAAAGGTTGCTACCAGCCATAGAATAAGACTTAATCCTCCTCCTATCCATAAAAAATGTTGAAATTTATAATTTCCAATTCCATAAATAAGCGTGTTAGTTTGATAACCTACCGGAGTAAAAAAGCTGAAGTTGGCAGCAAACATAACGGATAATATAAACGGTTTATAATCTAATCCCATTTCATAGGCTACAGAAATTGCAATAGGCGTCATTATAACTGCCGTGGCATTATTGCTTACCACACCACTCAAAAGCATGGTTATTAAAAACAGGGTTCCTATAATAACATAATTTGGCTGACCATCTAGAAACCCTAATAGTTTTTCCGAAATCCACATATCGGCTCCCGTGTTGTGCATAGCCACTCCTAAAGGAATCATTCCTGCTAAAAGAAAAAATATTTGCCAATTAACTTTCTTATAAACAGTGTTTAAATCTAGGTTTTTTGTAACTAACAATATACTAATTCCTGTTAAAGCACTAACCATAATTGACAAAACTCCAGAAGCAGCTAAGGCAATTACCAGCAAAAATACAAAAAATGAAAAAGACCTTTTAATTTTCGAGGTGCTAGTTACACTTCCAAATTCTTGTAAAACCACCATATTAGTCATGGTGTTTAAAGCACTAAGTTTTTCTTTGGAAATTTCAACAAGCAAACGGTCTCCAGCTTTTAACCTTAGCTTATCCTCGCTACTATGTACCATTCGTTCTTCTACATTAACAAGCGTTTTACGTTTTCTTATAGCTATAGGAATAATATCTGGCATCATAAAATACCGCAAGTTTCCTAAGGTTTTCCCTAATAATGTTGCTCCAGGCAACATAAGTAATTCCACAAAAACACGTTCCTCTAAGTCCATTTCTTCACCTGCTTCAGTTAATTCTGAAGGTTCATTATTCTGAATATTTAAATTTTCCTTGTCGTAAATATTCATGTTTGCCGACTTGTTAATTCGAGATAAGTTTTCTAAATCACACATAAGGATTAATTGATCGTTTGCTTTAAGTGTAATATATTTCCCTGGTGAATTATAAGTGTAGTTGTTTCTAATTAGCTTTAAAAGTATTACTTCTGGATTGTTATGTAAAAAGCTGTTGTAAATGTTTTTTCCAATCAATTTAGATTTTGGTGTGACTTTTACTTTTGTAATATAATTATCAATCTTGTAGTCTTTATTTATATTTTGTTTTTTTCCCCAAGGCAACCAACGCAGTGTTAAGGTAATATATACTACAGAAATAATTAGAAATATTAATCCAAGGTGGGAGAATTCAAAAAACTCTAGTTTTTGAGAAACTAGATTGCTTGAAACTGAATTAACAATTAAATTGGTAGATGTCCCCATTAAAGTACACGAACCTCCTAAAATACCTGCAAACGAAATAGGCAATAAGAGTTTAGATTGAGAAATATTATATTTTTCGGAAAGCTGATTAATCATTTTAATAAAAACAATTACTACAGCTGTAGTACTAATAAAGGCCGAAATACCCGCAGTAACAAACATAAAAACTGGCGCCATAATGTAGAGAGGCAATGATTTCACGCTACTCATTCCTGATGTCAACCAATTAATTACGCCATTTTCTTCCATGGCTACGGCTAAAATCATTAATGATAATACCGTTATAGTGGCGTTATTGGAGAATCCACTAATTCCTTCCTCGGGTGAAACAAGTCCTAATAAAATAAGCGAGACAATAACGAAAAAGGCAATTTTATCTATGGAAAAAACTTCAAAAATAAATAAGACTATAGTCAGCAATAAAACAGAAAACATTAAAATAATTTCAATATTCATTTTTTCATGTTTTAGTTTTTATTTTGAAAGCTAAACTTTTACTAAAAGTAAGAAAGAATCATGAATTTTGTTTGTTAAAACTTGTCTATATTAGAAAAAAAGACAATTACACTCACCAACAAACCACTCATAATGAATTAATTGTAAAACACAAAAAAACACTTTAGTTAAAGTTTTATTAGGCCATACTAGCTAAATTTTATCATAAAAGAACATCTTAAAATCTATAAATAACCAGCTTTAAAAGTGTGGTGGATTATCTTTAAATATATGTCATAATATATTTGTTTTTACTACGCATTTGGATTCCAAGCTTCCTTAAATGCAAATTCTTGAATAGACATTCTTTCCCGATTTGCTGTTTCTTCACGTTGTAAATCCTCAGGTAAATCGTTTAAATCTCCTCCATAATAACCTAAAGCTATTCCTGTTGAAATATGATAACCTTCAGGCACCTGAAACACTTCCTGAGCTTTCTTCCAATCTAACCCAGCCATATGGTGTACTGCAATTCCCAAGTATTGTGCTTGAACAGTCATTAGACCTAAACTCAGCCCTAAATCGTGTAAAGCATGAAAATTTTCTTTACCACTATTTGTTTTTTCTTTATAAGCAGTAAGTACTAAAACTGGAGCATTTCTCACCCAAGATTTATTGAAACTGCTAAAGCAATTGAAAATCTTTTCATAGGCTTTAGATCCTTTTTCCGCATAAATAAAACGCCATGGCTGTAAATTATTAGAACTAGCAGACCAACGTATAGCTTCAAAAAGTTGATTTAAATGGATTTTTTTAATGGGCTCTTTTTTAAAAATTCTAGGACTGTATCTTTGTTTTAGAAGCGCGAAAATTTCGTAGTCAGTATCTGCAATATTTTCTAATCTAATTTGATCTGATACATTCATTTTACCTTGTTTTTATTTTAATCTATTCCATTGCAAGATATTTAACTACACATCGAATTCTTGCCTTAAAGCAAAAATTTATTAACCCATACAAACGAAAAAACAACAACTACAGACCTGTATTTTAGAAAAGGATTGCTCTTAAATTGTATTTGCTATAAAACAAAAAAGGAACCGTAAACCGATTCCTTTTTTATTTTATATAAAGTTTTTACTATTTAAAAAACCGTTTGGCAATTAAAAACAAACCATACTTGCCACCCATTTTAAGAGCATACTGTATCCAATTTGCAGGTTTTAAATCTTCCTGAAATTCGCCTTTTATCAGCTTCACCTCTTCCCAAGCTATTTTCCGCTCTAAATCTAGTTGTTTTAAATCTCTTTCTATGTCTTCAAAAGACTGATACTGTTTCATTCGTTCTATTCTATTGTGTTTTATCTATCACATTATACATTGAAATAATCTTTAATACGTTAAATGATTTCTACAAATGTTTTATGTTACTTTTTGTTTTAAAGATAACCTTAGATTCAAAGTAAATTTAGGTATCGAAAAATTTAGATGACAAACTTTTAATTATCTTGTTGTTAATAAACGCTCTCTTATAGTATACTAGCGTTGTTGCCAATAAAAATAATAATGCTACAATTAAATAACCTAAAGCTAAATTATCTAGCCATTGACCAATAGCAAGCGCTAAGGCAAATGCTAAGAAAAACAAGCCAATAAACATCAACCCTCCTATTACTAACACTTTAGCCACTAAACTAATAGAAACACTAATTTGCTGAAAGATTTTTAGCTTAAAATACTCTTGAGACTTTTTTACGTAAGTCTCTCCAGCATCAGCCATCTTCCCAGATTTATGGTTTATAGTTTCAAAAATATTCATTCAAATTACGATTTTTGATATTTTTTGTTTTGGGCTTTAAGTTCACTTAATTTTTTTTCTAGTGTAGAAATCACATCTTCTGTCTTATGGCTTACATTGCTAACAATACTTTCAAGTTGATCGTCTAAGCTGTCTTTTCTGCTAGCTACCGTATCCGCTACTTTGTCGCGTAAATGATGAGCGCTTTCAGATACTCTATCTCTAGCCATAGCAGCTTCATCAGCAATTCTTTGTCTTGTTTTCGAACCTTTATCTGGTGCAAATAAAATTCCTAATGTTGCACCAATAGCTGTACCTGCTAATATTCCTAATAACGTACTACTTTCTTTTCCCATAATATTTGTATTTTAAAGTTAATAATTTTTAGTTTTTAAAGAACTTTTTAAAATATTGTCCTTTAAACTCAAAAGAGTGAAGTGTTTTTAAATTCTATATGCAATTTACTAAAAGTCGCAGACATCTAGATAATTACATATTATGAATTACTCCATATTACCACTATTTTCTGAAATTAACACAGTGATTATAATTATTTTAACATTCGGACATAAAAAAAGCTTGAGTAAACTCAAGCTTTTAAAATTATTCGCAAAAAATAATTATTTAATCTCAACCAATTCTAATTCGAAAGTTAAATCTTGACCAGCAAGAGGGTGATTTCCATCAACAATAATATGGTCTTCATTAACAGCTGCTACACGAAATTGACTTTCAGAACCATCAGGGTTTTTTGAAGCTAATCCCATTCCTACTTCTGGAGCCATATCTTGTGGTAATTGCTCCTTTTTCACTTCGTGAAATAATTCCTTTTGAACATCACCATAAGCTTCGTCCTTAGCAATTACAACTGTTTTTTTCTCGTTAATTTTCATATCTAACACAGCTTTTTCAAAACCAGGAATTAGCATCCCTTGACCAAGTGTAAACTCTAATGGTTCTCTACCTTCAGAGCTATCAAAAACTTGACCACTGCTTAATTTTCCTGTGTAATGAACTTTTACCGTATCATTTTCTTTTACATGACTCATAAAATTGTATTTTTAAATTTGCACAAAACTACCAAAATATTAACGGAACAGCCTTATTTCAAGCAATAAATCCCTATTTATTAAGATAATATTAACTTTATAAGCCCAAACTAAACCTTTAGAAAAGTAGGTAAATAGTGTTTTAGCAAAATGTTTCTACTTATTGATAAGAATTTAAAAACCCGCTTGTAAACTCAATTTATGCCTCGTATTATTCTACGACATGTATTTGAGGTTCCCTTACATTACATATTAATTAAAATGATTACTACTAGTGGTATCCTTCTTATTATTCATAGTTTAGAATATTTAAGCCTAAAACAATATCTCGCTTAACAGTTTAAATATTTTTTTGTATTACTGGTTTTACTACTCCCGAACCTCCAAGATTTTCTAAATTAACTCTCACCTTTTGTGTTAATTTTGGGTCGTCATTAAAAACAAACTCATCAATGTAATATTCGTTCTTATTTGGCTCTTTTATAGTCATATGAATGTATTCCGGGGTTCCATTTTGTTAGGATAAGAGGCTAGTCTAAAAGCGAAGAAAATATAACTTCTCACCTGGTGTTGTTCCATCTTTTCAAATATAGTTCCAGTCAGTTTTAACTTTGGTTCATTCTCCTCAAAATCTGGTAGTGTATCAGTTTCTTTAAGATTTTTGTTTTCAAATTCAAAAATGGCCTCACAACCTTCACAAGGTCCTCCAACAATTTTATTTAAGTAAGTAGATGTTCTATGGAGAACATGAAAAAACTGATGTATTAATCAAAAAACACAACTAAAATTATTTTTGAAAACAACGCAGGAAGCTAAGTTATTATTGTTGTTTTTGGACTGATGATGAATACGAGCTTTTCAAATACATTTAACTGACAATACATTACTTTTTCTTAGCTAATAAAACTGAAATTATAACAAAGCCTATTCCGGTGAGGATTGGAGGAAGTATTTCAGATTGTACTCCTAATACAATCATACCTATGGCAATTAATACTAATAGGATTAAAAGTGTATTTTTCATCATTTAATTGATTTGTAATTATTTTGATTAATATAACAAATTCACATGCGAATGGCACTTATTAACTAGTTGTTATTTACAATAAAATCTGAAAGATTCCATATTTAACTTATTCGTATAAATGAATCATCAACAAAACTGAATAAATTTTCATGAAACAATATCTAATTAAAATAAAAAAACGGATTGAAATATTTTCAAACCGTTTTTTTAATATTAATAAATGACTCTGTTTAGTTTTTAAAAACGGTTTTACCATCTTTAGTTAACTCAATCTTGTCACCTTTCCCTCTTAATTCATATTGATCATTTTTATACCAAATTCCAGATGCCGGTTTTTCTCCAACAAGGTCTATTTGCTCACCTCCGTTTAAATATGCCTTAGCTTCGTTAGTTGTTGCATTAACTGTTAAATCAAGCGTTGCTCCTTTATTATCCTTGTACGAAGTGTGAATAATTTCATCTTCATGTTCAAAAACAACTACATCTCCTTTTTTCAATTGAATGTTGTTACCTTTTCCAATAAGTTCGTAAGTATCATTTTTGTACCAAAATCCAGATGCCGATTTTTCTTGTTGCAAATCAACAGTTTCTCCATCAAAAACAAAAGTAGCAGTACCTTTCGTATTATTAAATACAATCTCTAATTCCTTTCCGTCTTTACTTATTGATGTAGTAGTTACAAATTCATCTGCCACTTTATCAACAGTTTCCGTTACTTCAACTTCTAGTGTTTCTTGTTTTGGAGTTTCTTTACAAGCATTTAAAAATAATGCAGCTAACATTGTAATTGTTAAAAATTGTTTTGTCATTTTCTATTTGTTATTTTTTATTAAATTTTATTTTTTAGTGGTTTTAAATACATATAATTAATTCAATAATTATGCCAACAGATTTTTTCCGACTCTAATTTTTAATTTATTTGTTACCACTAGCGCCGCACTTATATCATTTTATTCGGAATTTTTTTAGCAGAAATGCAGTAGGCGTTTTAATTGAAATTTTCATTAAAACAAAAGGCAAATCAACTATTTCATTTACACCGTTTTAACCCTTAATCTGGTTCACACTTTTTTTAAAATGAAAGTGTTCACCGAATTGTTAACCAGATTATATCATATTAATTCAATTTATATGATATCCTAAAAACAATAAAACCTTGTAAATCATAAGATTTACAAGGTTTTAATTTCTATTGGTATTCATTTTAGTCGGGGTGGCAGGATTCGAACCTGCGACCTCCGCGTCCCAAACGCGGCGCGATAACCGGGCTACGCTACACCCCGAATTGGTTATCTAGAAATCACATATAGTGAATTTCGAGCTGCAAATATATAGCTTTTCTTTTTTAACTAACAAGTTTTATCATTAAATTTATAGGTTAAAGATTAAAATAATGAAACCACATTTATCTACTTATTTAATTATCTGCTTCTTAAGCGTTCTTTCTTGTTCACAAACAAAAAAAGAAAAACCTTCTCAAGACACTTATCAAGTTGTTGTTTCTGATTTAAACATTCCATGGGGCTTTGTTTTTCTACCTGACAACTCTATGTTAATTACTGAAAAGAAAGGTCAACTTATTCATTTTAAAGATGGGAAACGAAAGCTTGTTTCAGATTTGCCCGAAATTGAGCTAAGAGGTCAAGGTGGATTTATGGATATTGAACTTCACCCAGACTATGAAAATAATGGATGGATTTACTTCTCTTACTCCTCTCCGGAAGGTGAAGGGGAAGGCAGTAATACAGCTATAATGAGAGCTAAGCTAGAAAATAACAGATTAATAGACAAAGAGGTACTCTATAAAGCCAATCCAAACAGTACACGAGCAGAACATTTTGGATCTAGGATTATTTTTGATAACAACGGCTATTTATTTTTCTCTATTGGAGATAGAGCTGATAAGGACTCGAACCCACAAGACTTAACAAGAGACTGTGGAAAAATATACAGATTACACGACGATGGCAGTATACCAACAGACAACCCTTTTTACAATACACCAAATGCCAAACAAGCCATTTATAGTTATGGTCATAGAAATCCGCAGGGTATGAAAATTCACCCTGAAACTGGTGAGATTTGGACACACGAACATGGACCAAAAGGAGGCGACGAAATAAATATCATTCAAGCTGGGAAAAATTACGGATGGCCAAAAGTTTCGTATGGTGTCAATTATATTGGAACAAAAATTTCAGATTACACCGAACTCCCTGGCTTAGAATCTCCTCTACATTATTGGGTACCTTCTATTGCTCCCAGTGGAATGACCTTTATTTCTAGCGATAAATATCCGGAGTGGAAGGGTAATTTACTAGTTGGCTCGTTAAAATTCCAATATGTAAACAGATGTGTACTAATGAATAAAAAGGTAGTGAAAGAAGAAAAATTACTAGAAGGTCTTGGAAGAGTTCGTAGTCTAGCTCAAGGACCAGATGGTTATATTTATGTGGGAATAGAAAATTTAGGAATTGTAAAACTTTTATCCGAAAAATAAAATTACAATAGCCTCGTAAGTTTCAGGAATAGCTCCTATACTTTCAATGTAAATAACTAAATTTGTGCTCTAAAAAAATACTAATTCATGCTTATTATAGGAATTGCAGGAGGAACAGGTTGTGGGAAAACAACTGTAGTAAATCAAATATTAGATCAATTACCAGAGGGAGAAGTTGGAGTTATTTCACAAGACTCTTATTACAAAGACACTTCTCACTTGACCATGGATGAACGAATAAAAATCAACTTCGACCATCCCCGATCCATCGATTTCGAATTACTAGAAGCACATTTAAAAGAATTAAAAAAAGGGAACGACATTTATCAACCAGTTTATTCTTTTATAAAACACAACAGAACTGGAGACACTATATTAACACATCCTAGAAAAGTTATGATTGTTGAAGGTATTTTAATTCTAACAAATCCGGAATTAAGAGAAATGTTCGACATTAAAATATTTGTACATACTGATAGCGATGAAAGATTAATCCGTCGATTAAGAAGAGACATAACTGAAAGAGGTAGAGACATTGAAGAAGTATTAGCAAGATACCAAAACACCTTAAAACCGATGCATCAACAATTTATTGAGCCAATGAAGGAGTATGCAGATATTATTATTCCAAACAATAAATACAACACAGTTGCTGTAGATATTGTTAAGTCAATTATCAATCAACGCCTTATCTAATGTCAAAGAAAGCTAAAAGATCCTTAATTTTAGTTTTAATAGCATTCGCTATCTGGATGTTGTTTTTCGACGCAAATTCTTGGTTAATACATCGTGAATTGAACGCGGATATTGAAGATTTAGAAACCGAGAAAGAATTCTATAAAAACGAAATAATTAAAGACAAGAAAGCTATTAAAGAACTTAGTACAGACGAAGGTCTGGAAAAATTAGCTCGGGAAAAATATTATATGAAGCAGGAAAATGAAGAAATATTTATTATTGAATATCAAGACAGTCTCCCAAAACACAACGAAAAATGAGTAAAAAATTGTTTAATGATTTCAGCGAAGTTTCATCGAAAGAGTGGAAGCAAAAAATACAGGCCGATTTAAAAGGTGCCGACTACAATGAAACACTTATATGGAAAACAAACGAAGGAATTGATGTAAAGCCGTTTTATCATGCTGATGAATTCCCTTCAACTCCAAACGTAAGTTCTTCAAAAGCTACACAATGGAAAATTTGTGAAACTATTTTTGTATCCGATACTGAAATATCAAATGCTCGAGCTAAAAAACTTTTAGTTAATGGAATTGAAAGCTTAAAGTTTATCATTCCTTCGGAAGACATTTCAGTGGAAACTCTAGTAAAAGATATTGATTTAGGTAATACACAAGTGTTTTTTGAACTTCAATTTTTATCAGCCTCCTACACGGATCAAATTTTAAAAGTAACATCAAAAGAAAACACCTTTATTCTAACTGATATTGTAGGAAACCTTGCTAGAAGTGGAAATTGGTTTTCAAACTTACAAGAAGATCATACGCAATTAGAAACCATAGCTTTAAAAACTTCAACCATCAGTTCTGATATAACTTTATATCAAAACGCTGGCGCTAACATGGTACAACAATTAGCCTATGCTTTAGCTCATGTAAACGAATACTTAAATCACCTAAACAACAAAGAAACTCTTCAGGTGGTATTTAATGTGGCCGTTGGCACGAATTATTTCTTTGAAATTGCCAAACTTAGAGCCTTAAGAGTGCTATGGCGTACTTTGGCTTCGGAATACGGAAATACCACTGAGTGCCATATTTTTGTTACACCTACAAAACGCAATAAAACACTTTACGATTATAACACCAATTTACTTCGCACCACAACTGAATGTATGAGTGCTGTTCTTGGTGGTGCAAATACTATAAATAATCTAGCTTACGATGCTATTTACCATAAGGATAATGAATTTGGAAGTAGAATTTCTAGAAATCAACTTTTGGTGTTAAAACACGAAAGCTACTTCGATAAAGTAGACAATCCTGCAGATGGCGCCTTCTATATTGAAAGTATCACGCAACAATTAGCAGAAAAAGCCTTAGACTTATTTAAAAGCATAGAAGTTGGTGGTGGCTTTTTACATCAACTAAAAGAAGGCATTATTCAAAGAAAAATTAAGGAAAGTGCTGAAAAAGAACAAACCCAATTTAATACTGGCGAAGAAGTTTTACTTGGAACCAACAAGCACCCAAACCCTGACGATAAAATGAAACATGAATTGGAACTTTATCCTTTTTTAAAAACCAATCCACGAAAAACACTTATCGAGCCAATAATTGAAAAACGACTAGCAGAAACCCTAGAACAAAACAGATTAAAAACCGAATAAATTTTAAATTAAAAAAACTATGAGTAAAACATTATTAAACATTACAATTTCTGTATTATGCTTAACTCTTTTTAACTGCAAAAATGAATCGGGAGAATTCAATAATTACAAATATGCAGATCAAGAAAATGTTATAATCTGCGATAATTTAGATACTAAATTATATTTTGAAGCATTACTTTCTTTCGAAAATGACATAGTTAATAAATATGATCCAACAAGCAAAAGTATTAGAAGAGGCTACTCCTTTTTCACAAGAGATATACTAGCAGGAAGGGCTGGAATTGAAGAAATTGTATCACCTCATAGTATGGAGGTTTTTGAAGCTTTGAAAAAAGACACTGATCTTTGGAATAAAGACAACACCATTAATTACAATTCCAAACTCTTAACTTGTATTGGAAACAATTTCAAAAACAACAATTTAAAAACCACGTTTAATGCTTTAGTTTCAACAAATAGTATGCGTCCAGAAATTTTTGGAGCTCCACTTATTAAACTTGTAAAAAATGCTCACGACGACAGATATATGGCTGCTTACGTAGCTTTCGATTTATTTTACGCTAACTTGTTTGATGTAGACGCTGAAAAGGTAATGCAAAAAGCAGAAAACACCAATATCGTAAAACCTGAACCCTCTTTTAACCCTGCTGCTAAAAGCAATCCTGATAATTTAAAAATAAGCAATCCAGAAAAAGTTAAAGAATTGATAAACAAATAAAATGTCAAGAAAAAACATTCAACATATCACCATAAAACCAGATGTAATAAACGAAAAGTCTTTGGACACAACCGTTTTTAATACAGCTGAAAACATGGATGTTAAATCCACCTACACCAAAGAAGATTTAAGTGAAATAGAACACTTAAATTTTGTAGCTGGAATTTCACCATATCTTCGTGGGCCGTACAGCACCATGTTTGTTCGCAGGCCTTGGACTATTCGTCAGTACGCCGGATTTTCAACGGCTGAAGATAGTAACGCCTTTTATAGACGAAATTTAGCTGCTGGACAAAAAGGATTATCTGTTGCTTTCGACTTAGCAACACATAGAGGCTACGATTCAGACCACGCACGTGTTGTTGGTGATGTTGGAAAAGCTGGTGTAGCTATAGATTCTGTTGAAGATATGAAAATACTCTTCGACCAGATTCCTCTTGATAAAATGAGTGTTTCCATGACCATGAATGGTGCTGTATTGCCTATTATGGCATTTTATATTGTCGCTGCAGAAGAACAAGGCGTGACACCAGATCAATTGGCAGGAACCATTCAAAATGACATTTTAAAGGAGTTTATGGTACGTAATACCTACATCTACCCTCCTACACCATCCATGAAAATTATTTCAGATATTTTTGAGTATACTAGCAAGAATATGCCTAAATTCAATAGTATTAGTATTTCTGGATATCACATGCAGGAAGCTGGAGCAACTTGCGATATCGAATTAGCTTACACTTTAGCTGATGGTTTAGAATACATAAGAAAAGGTTTGGATGCAGGAATGGATATAGACACCTTTGCTCCTAGATTATCTTTCTTTTGGGCTATTGGTATGAACCATTTTATGGAAATTGCCAAAATGAGAGCTGCCAGAATGCTATGGGCCAAAATAGTAAAACAATTCAATCCTAAAGACAAAAAATCCTTAGCCTTAAGAACTCATAGCCAAACAAGTGGCTGGAGTTTAACAGAACAGGATCCTTTTAATAACGTAGCAAGAACTTGTATTGAAGCTGCTGCCGCTGCTTTTGGTGGCACACAATCTTTACACACTAATGCTTTAGATGAAGCCATTGCGCTACCTACAGATTTTTCAGCAAGAATAGCTAGAAACACACAAATATTTCTTCAAGAAGAAACCAAAATTACAAAAACAGTCGATCCTTGGGCGGGTAGTTTTTATGTTGAAAAACTAACGCACGATATTGCCAAAAAAGCATGGGAACTTATTGAAGAAGTAGAAGAGCTTGGTGGAATGACTAAAGCTATTGAAGCTGGAATACCGAAATTACGAATAGAAGAAGCTGCAGCAAGAAAACAAGCTCGAATTGATTCTGGCCAAGACATTATTGTTGGTGTTAACAAATACCGTTTAGATCATGAAGCTCCAATTACAACTTTGGAAGTAGACAATCAAACAGTTAGAACCCAACAAATTGAACAGTTAAACAAGCTTAAAGCTGAACGAAATTCAGAAAAAGTACAAAAGGCTCTAGCTAATTTAACAGAAGCTGCTAAATCAGGAAAAGAAAACCTCTTATCTTTAGCCGTAATAGCTGCTCGCGAAAGAGCAACTCTTGGAGAAATTAGTGATGCTTTAGAACTTGTTTTCGGACGATATAAAGCGCAAATTAAATCCTTTTCTGGCGTGTATAGTAAAGAAATTAAAAACGATGAATCCTTTAGCAAGGCTAAACAAATGGCTGATGCTTTTGCTGAACAAGATGGTAGAAGACCACGTATAATGATTGCTAAAATGGGACAAGATGGACACGACAGAGGCGCAAAAGTAGTAGCCACAGGCTATGCGGATGTTGGTTTTGACGTAGATATAGGTCCTCTTTTCCAAACTCCTGAGGAAGCGGCCAAACAAGCAGTAGAAAATGACGTACATGTACTTGGAGTTTCTTCTTTAGCTGCTGGACATAAAACCTTAGTTCCTCAAGTAATTGAAGAACTTAAAAAATATGGTCGCGACGATATTATGGTAATCGTTGGAGGTGTCATCCCGAAACAGGATTATCAATATTTATTTGATGCTGGAGCTATGGCGGTTTTTGGCCCTGGAACAAAAATTAGTGATGCGGCTATACAGATTTTAGAGATTTTAATGGATTAAGTTCATTTTTTAATTGTTATTTCCACCGAAAATTGGGGTTAAATCACATTTATTAATCAAAACATAACTAGTGCTACCTGCACTGAACCATCCTGAGAATTAAAAATCCAGAATACATAATCAATGGCTTTAATCAATAGCACTTTAAAATCAAAAAACGCGCCCTTAACGCTTGATAAACTTCATTTGAAATCTGAAAACAGAAGTAGAATCAATCAACTAATAGAGGAATTCAACTATATTGATGCCTTAAATAATCTAAATATTCCTGTAGATAACAAGATTTTATTACACGGACATACAGGTTGTGGAAAAACAGCCACAGCCCACGCCATAGGAATTGAGTTAAATAAAAAAGTCATCACATTAAATCTAAGTGGTTTTGTATCATCTAGATTAGGAGAAACTGCAAAAAACCTATCCGATATTTTTAAATCTGCATCTAACGACAAAGCCATTTTATTCATTGATGAATTTGATTTTATAGGTAAAATTAGAGATTATGACAATAAAGATTCTGGTGAAATAAAAAGGTTAGTTAACGCGCTTATTCAGCAAATTGATAATTTATCGGGTACTTCTTTACTTATTTGTGCCACCAATCATATCGATATTATTGACAGTGCCTTATTAAGAAGGTTTCAAATTAAATTAGAATACCAATTACCAACTAAAGAAGCTTTAGACGCTTATTATGATACCTTATTAGCTTCTTTCCCCAAAAACCTTAATACCATAAATAGAAGCTATGGAATTTCTTTTGCTGAAGCTAAAGATAGAACCTATCAGCAAATTAAAGCGCATGTTATTAAGCTCGAAAAGCAACGAAAGCATTTGCTTTTTTCTTATGGTTCTTTAAAATCAAAACAAGTGCAACTAGAGCATTTTGGCAGAGAACTTAAGGGAACGGCAGACAGCTTATCCGGATACAAATTAACAGATTTAGAAATAAAAGATACGACAGTAATTAAAATAGATAAAACAGATATTCTCTCCATAGCATCAAAATCTAGAGAGGTAACAGATAAAATTGAAGGGCTTGTACTTGAAATAACTGGAGAAGAACTTGTGCAGATAGATAAATTTGGACTTTCTAATTACAAAAGAATTAAGGAAACTACTAATTCAGGAGCTGAAGTTTGGGTTTATGTAGCACACAACTCCTATTAACAAGTTTTTCAAACCAGCAAGTAGAAACTTTATTTAGGTTAATTTTTATGAAAATACTACACAGAGAACTAGAAGACATTAAAGATATTTTTAAAATTTATAACGCTACTTATTATCAAAAAACTGTGAATTATAAGAGTTGGAGAGGATTTGAGAGAACTTTAATAGAAAAAGAAATAGGTGAAAACAGACATTTTAAAATTGTAAGGTATGGTGAATTAGCATGTACTTTTGTGATTGCGTTTAACAATCCAATTATTTGGCAAGATTAAGGACAAGACAATGCTATTTACCTTCATCGAATTGCTACCGATTTATGATTTCGAGGTCGCTCTTATACAAAAAGCATAGTAACCTGGAATCTAGACCATGCCATAGAAAACAATAGGTCTTTTATTTGATTAGACACTCATAGCGGAAATGAGAAATTAAACAACTTCTATAAAAGTTGTGGTTTTACATATAAAGGGATTACCAGTATTGAAAGGACAAACGATTTTCCTCAACATTACAAGGATGGGCCTTTCAGTATATTTGGAATTGCTATATAATCTATACAGAAATATAGTTGTTAGAAACTAGGTCAATCCAAAACACCTATATTTTTCCTTCAAAATATCATATCAGAAATTCCTCGTACTTTCACTATCTTAGTTACTTAAACTAAAAACGCGTAAGTGATTTTCAGTTCATCAAATCTAAAATAAACTCTTCAGCTAGCATGTCAAAAATTGATCGAGAAGATATTCAAATTATAAGTAGAAATAGTAATTGGTCCGAAGCTCAGATTGAAAAAGTACTAAAGGAAAACGTGTACAACAACAAGGAAGCTTGGTATAAATTCCTTCGTCTATTTTTCATTAGTCTAGGCGTAGGCTTTACTACAGCTGGAATCATATTCTTTTTTGCATACAATTGGGCCGATCTACACAAATTCGTAAAACTTGGACTAATAGAAGGAATAATTGTTATATCAACTACTTTCATATTGTTTTCAAATCTGAATATCGACATAAAAAACATCCTTTTAACTGGAACCTCTATAATGGTTGGTGTATTATTCGCTGTATTTGGACAGGTTTATCAAACAGGAGCAAATGCTTACGATTTTTTCTTAGGGTGGACCCTTTTTATAACACTTTGGGTTGTTGTCTCAAACTATACTCCTTTATGGTTTCTTTTTATAATATTAATAAACACCACTCTAGTTTTATATTGGAAACAAGTTGCACATGACTGGACTGAAGTTTTTATGTTCACCTTAATTTTTATAGTCAATTCAGGATTTTTAATAGCTTCTATATTTATAACAAAATTACTTGAGGTAGTAAAAATTCCGATTTGGTTTTCAAACACACTAGCTCTTGCTACAGTTTCTTGTAGTACTATAGGTGTCACTTTAGGTATATTTGAGCAGCAGGAAAGTAGTTTCTATTTTCTAGTTTTAATTACAACACTCCTTTATATTCTAGGTATATACTTTGCACTAAATTCAAAAAGCGGATTTTACCTAGCAACAATTTCATTCAGCATCATCATAATAGTTTCTGCTTTACTTTTAAACCTATCAAATGATTTTATGATGTTGTTATTTATAAGTTTGTTTGTTATTGCAAGTGTCACCTTCGTTATAAAAAACCTAATCAATCTTCAGAAAAAATGGGCAAATTAGATAACATAAAAACTTTATTGGAACGTATTCACGCATCTGAAGCCACTGGGTTTAAGTATGACGAAGATGCTATTTTAAAGGAATATAAAACCCAGCAAGACAATTCATCTAACATAACTATTAAGGTGCTTTCTATTTTTGGAGGGTTTCTAGCTACACTTGCTTTTATGGCTTTTTTAGGAATTTCCGGGTTTTACAATTCAGAAGTAACCCTTTTGATTTTTGGAATTACATTTGTAATCTCTGCTATTATTTTAAACAGAAAATTCCATAAACTAATTATTGACACCTTTAGTATTTCCATTTATATTTTAGGTATAATTTTAATTGCTTTTGGATTATCGGAATTAGGAATAAGTATAAATATGGTTACTCTATTAATTGGTTTAACAGCCATTTCAACCATAGCTACAACCCAAAACCTCATCCTATCATTTATTTCTGTGCTCATTATTGGTGGAAGTATTTTGACCTTAATATTTTATAATAAGGCTTATAATCTAATTCATCTATATATTGCATTTTACACCTTTACTTTGACATATATTTTTTTAAATGAAGCGAAAATTGTGTCTACTGGTAAGATATTATCTCGACTTTATAATCCAGTTAGAATTGGAATTATATTCTCGTTATTGTTTGGTCTTATTTCAATTGGAAAAAGAAACCTTATAGATATATCTCTAAATCATATTTGGATATCATCTATATTTACAGCTGTCATTATAATCTATCTAGTACATATTATCATTAAAATCAATCAAGTAGAATCAGTAAAAAGCAAAGTTCTAATTTATGCTTTAAGTTGTTTATGGATAATTACAACCCTATTCGCTCCCGCTATTTCAGGAGCTATAATTATAGTTCTGCTAAGCTTTTTAGTCAATTACAAAACAGGATTAACAATAGGGATCATCTCCATTATTTATTTCATTTCTCAATATTATTACGACCTAAACTTAACCCTACTTATTAAATCTATCATCTTATTTTCCTCCGGAATAATTTTTCTTGGCTTCTATTTATTTACTACTAAAAATAAAAACTTATGAAAAAATATAAGTGGATAATCATCTTGATAAACCTGCTCATTTTCCTTGCCTTATTTAACAACTCCATTTTTAAAAAAGAAGAATTATTAACTAAGGGAAAACTAATTTTATTGGAATTAGCTCCTGTGGACCCCCGATCTTTAATGCAAGGAGATTATATGACATTGAATTATGCCATTTCACAAAACATTAATCATGACAGCATTTCTAAACGAGGTTTTTGTGTGGTTAAAATAGAAAAAGATGGGATTGCTAAAAAGGTAAGATTACAAGAAGGACGAAGTCCTATAAATAAAAATGAACATCTTATTGAATACACCTCATTAAATTGGGGAGGAATTAATATTGGCGCCGAATCCTTTTTCTTTCAAGAAGGCGAAGCTAAAAAGTATGAAAAAGCCAAATATGGAGGACTAAGGATAGATGAAATAGGAAACAGTATTTTGGTAGGATTATTTGATGAAAACAAGAAAAAAATTGAATAATTTAAACAGAATTCTTATAAAAAAAATTAACAAATTCAATTAGGATAAAAATGTCCTAATTGAAAAATTATACTTATATTTGTATAGAATTTAAAACAATACTATGTTTTCTAAAGCATGTGAATACGGAATTAAAGCATCTATTTTTATAGCATTAAACTCGTACGAAGGTAAGCGAGTAAGTCTTAAAGCAATTGCTAAGGAAATAAATTCTCCTGAAGCTTTTACAGCTAAAATTCTTCAAGATTTAGTACGACATGGTATTATAAATTCAGTTAAAGGCGCCTATGGTGGTTTTGAAATAGATAAACATTCTATTTCTACCATTAAATTATCACAAATTGTGAATGCCATAGATGGCGATAGTATTTATAAAGGCTGTGGTTTGGGATTACACAGGTGCGACGAAAACCACCCCTGCCCGGTTCATGATAAATTTAAAAGTGTTAGAGACGAATTAAAACAAATGTTAGAGCATACAAATTTAGAAGAACTAGCTTTAGATATTAAATCTGGAGTAGCCTTTTTGAAAACCTAAAAAAATTTGAATTTAAATAGGATAATTTTATCCGAGTATATAAAAATTAGTAATAATCATTAATAACATCCTTAAAAATAACTAAATCTTATTGTATGCTCAGCAAAAGCAAACTAAGAAGAAGTTGGGAGAAGCCTATGGAAACATTAAGCAAAGAAACAAAAAAACAAATTGGACAATTTGTTACCGAAGATTACAGAACTGCATCCGTTTTTTCTAAGTACGGAATAGACTTTTGTTGTAAAGGCCATCGAACCTTAGAAGAGGTATGTACTAAAAACAATATTGATTGCGAACTATTATTGAGCGATCTAGAAAAAGTTTTATCAGCCACTTCTAACCAATCTATAGATTACAAATCTTGGCCATTAGATTTACTTGCTGAATATATAGAAAAAAAACATCATAGATATGTGGAGGAAAAAACTCCGATACTACGTCAGTATTTAGATAAATTATGTAAAGTTCATGGTGGAAGACATCCAGAGTTATTCAAAATAAACGAATTGTTTATTGCATCTACTTCTGAGCTAGCCGCTCACATGAAAAAAGAAGAATTAATACTTTTCCCATTTATTAAAAAAATGGTGAAAGCACAAATAGACAAAAGCGTAATTTCATCGCCACAATTTGGAACAGTTAAAAACCCAATTTCCACGATGATGCAAGAGCATGAAAATGAAGGTGAACGTTTTAGAGAAATTGCAGAACTATCAAATAATTATACTCCACCAGCGGACGCCTGTAATACCTACAAAGTAACTTTTGCTATGTTAGATGAATTTGAAAAAGATTTACATTTACATATCCATCTTGAAAACAACATCTTGTTCCCTGAAGCTGAAAAATTAGAAAAACTAATCCAGTAAGAATAAACAACAGAATTTTAATCAATTAAACCTGAAAGTTTTACACAAACTTTCAGGTTTTAAAATAATGTAATCATAAAAATAGTTGTTTAACAAAAACACTTCATTTATAACTAATAATAAATTTAATTTGTAGAGAAGCACATTTATTTTGCTTTAGTTTTAATTCAAAAGAAGTATTCCTTTATTATTTCTCTACATTCACCAATCCGCTATTTACTTTAGTATATGCCTAAAAAGCTCGTGCTTACTTGCTTAGTTAATTTCCTTATTGCCGCCCTAATGGGATTAGCTTTAAGGTATACTTACATTTCTCCTATACCACTCAACTATCGGTTTTTAACACATGCCCATTCGCATGTCGCTATGTTAGGATGGGTGTATTTAATGCTTTATGTGTTTATTGTACAATATTTTGTTCCAAACAAAAAACCCATTTACCACAAACTATTTTGGTTTACAGAATTAACGGTGATAGGAATGATGCTCAGTTTTCCATTTACGGGTTATGCTGTTCTTTCCATTATATTCTCCACCCTTCACATATTCTGTAGTTATTATTTTGCTCGACTAATTTGGAAAAACCATAAAACAGAATCTAAGGCTTCAAGCTATCTGTTAAAGTTATCTCTTATTTTTATGGTAATTTCTACTATTGGTACATGGTGTTTAGGTCCGGCAGGTAGTATGTTTGGTCAAGGTTCAGCCTTTTTTCAAATTTCCATACAATTCTTTTTACATTTTCAATTTAATGGTTGGTTTTTAATAGCAGCTTTAACTATATTATTTCACAAATTAAAAATTAAAGACTCTACAGAGTTTAAAAGGTTTTTCAACTTACTGGTAGTTTCTACCATACTAACACTTGCTTTGCCTGTAAATTGGTTTCTCCCACATTCCTCTTTATTATGGATTAATGGACTAGGAATTTTACTTCAAATTACAAGTTTATATTTATTTATAAAATTAATTAAAAAGCCATATCAACTGCTAATCAACAACAGCCCTAAAATCTCCAAACATTTACTTCATTTTTCCATACTATGTTTTATTCTAAAAACAGGTTTACAAACCATATCTATAATTCCAGAAATATCAAATACCATATTTCAACACAAAAATTTAGTAATTGGATTCATACATTTAACCATGTTAGGTGTTATTAGTGGATTCTTACTTTCCTATATTTTGCAAAGCAAGCTTGTTACCCAAAACAGGTTCTTAACATCAGGATTACATATTTTTATTTTAGGTTTTATTTTAACCGAAGTTATTATTATCGCTCAAGGTTGTTTATTTTACTTTGGTAAAGGATTATTGCCCAACTATTATATGTTACTGTTTTTAAGTAGTATCTTACTTCCCTTAGGAGTATTAAGTCTTATCTATAATATTTACAAAACCAAAACAACATGAAAACCAAGCCTCAAAAACGCCATAAGGCACTACAACCATTAAGTAGAGAACATCATCACGGATTGCTTTTATCTTGGAAAATAAGAAGTGGTTTTAATAAGAATATCGATCCAAAACGGATAAAAACTTATAGTGATTGGTTTTTTGAAACTCATTTAATCCCACATTTTGAAATGGAAGAAACTCATGTCTTTTCCATTTTAGATGAAAACAATGAACTAGTAAAACGCGCCTTAGCAGAACACAGACGACTAAAACGTTTATTTACCGAAACGGAAGTGAATCCTAAAACTTTAAGCAAAATTGAAGAGGAATTAGAACAGCATATTCGTTTTGAAGAGCGTGTACTTTTTCCTGAAATCCAAAAAGTAGCAACAGAAGAACAATTAGCCCTAATTGAAAAAATTCATCAATCAGAACCTTTTGAAGACAATCTGGAAGATGAATTTTGGAAATAGTTTTTAACTGAATATTTTAATCAGACGAATTATAAACTCTAACAAGCTTTAAATTATTAGTCTTTAAATTCTTTTTTCTTAAAGGATGTTTTAAACAACGATGGCTTCACTGTAATCATAACCCAAGCCCAATTATTTGTTTCGGAGCTATCACCACCTTTAACAATTTCCATGCTTTCCGTAGCAAATATTTGTGAATAGCCTACTTGAAAATGTATGTCTTTAGCAAAATTATAACCAAGTATCAAATCGATTTCTGTACCTAGATCTTTACTCTTTTCATTGCCAAATTCGTCAACTATTGTTGCAGCCGAAGAAAAAATATGAGGTACCATTTTAGCAAAAAACTTGTTTTTCTGATAAGCTAAAGTGACATTAAAATCTACTAAGCCCACAGAGTTGATATGGTTTCCAACATAAAAATAATCCATCCAACCATTAAATTTATGATTCGTACCATACCAAGGATTAAAAGACTTTATTTTGTCAGCTGAAGAATACATATCAGTTCCTGACAAATACTCTCCACCAAGACCTAAATTGATATTTTGACTAATAGTGTAATATACATTCAAAGCTAAATTATAAGCACTTAGATCTGAGTTAGCCAATTTTCCTGTTTGAAAATAAACAGAAGCATCAGCTTTTAATTTATTATTACCATACGTAGCATGAGTTCCAAAAGTTTGGTTGTAATCTACTTGCTGTTTATTATTTATATCTGCAAAAGCATAACCATTATTTAAAGCTAAAAAACTTAATCCAAGGTTATTTAAATTTGTATGATACCATATATATTGGAACGATTTATAGTTGTTTACATTATAATCTATTTCAAATAACGACTCACTTTCGGCACTAAGGGCCAAACCTAAATCTATTCTATGGTTTTCATCAGGTTTAAAGGTAGCTATTAATGCATCGTGGCTTCTGGCCTGCTGCGCCCAACCAACATTTCCAAACATCCGATGATCATCATAATTTATTTCTTGACGGCCAAATTTCAAAAAAAACCAATCACTCAATAAAACTTCGGCCCAAGCTTCGTGAATAGCTGTTCCGTTTTTATCAGAAGCAGCTAAAGTTGGGACATCTCCCCAAACTCTAAGGTTTTGAACACTAAAATAAGTATTGATTTTTTCACTTTTATACCCCAAATTCAAGCGTGTTCTTTGCGATACAAAAACTGCTGGATCTATTGAATCATCAGATAAAGTTTTGTATCCGTGTCTGAATTCAAATCTAGGCCTTAACTCAGCTGAAATCTCAAATTCTTGAGCATAACTAGCCATGCCAAGTCCTATACATAGGATTGCTAATGTTTTTTTCATAAGGACTTTTTTAATGGTTCTTTAGCCTTGCTGGAGGCCTTTCTAAGCAACAAGTAATTTCTATTGAGTCAATTCTAGGATGGCTGCTATGGTTTCTTTATTATCTACCCCTAAACCTTCTTGTTGATGAATTAATTCTCCTTCAGGATTAAATACACTTATAATATTGGAATGTGAAAAATCTATAGGTGAAATCTCTTTATATTTAACCGATAAGACATTGGCAAATTCTCTTACTCCACTTTCTGTACCTTGCAAGAATGTCCAATGCTCATCGTCCATCATGTTTTCTATTGCAAAAGCTTTTAAACGTTTTGGTGTATCTACCGTAGGATCTATACTTACTAATATAAACTGAAGGTCATCTAAATTCTTTTTAGGAATTTGCCCTTCAATATTTCTCATATCAGCAACCAATCTTGGACAAGCCGCTTTACACGACGTGTAAATCATGACCATTACCAAAGTTTTATCTTTTAAATCTTCTAGTTGAATTTCCTCACCCTCTTCTGTATGCCACTTACTTGTAAGGTTGAAAATGGACTCATCGGAAATTTCATTATCAGCACCTGTTTTTGATGCCTTACTTTCAACTAATTGCAAATCCATTTTACAAATAGGACAGCTTACTTTTTCAGAGTAGGTCTTATCACCTTCACATTCCATAGGACATTGATAAACCGCTATTTCCTGTTGAGAAGACTTAGATTTTTTCGAATCACAGGACGTTACTACGATGAGCAACATCATTACTGTCATTATGGTTTTAATATATTTCATTTGTTTTATTCTTTAATATCCTGGACACAACGAAACCCTAAGTTTTTCATTGAGTTTTTTGCTTTTAAACTTCCTCTAATAGCATAACGCATAAAAGCTGCATAATTCATTAAATCAGTGGCATTAATTGAAGCGCTTCCACAGAATAAATTGCTATCCTTATCGCTATCTTTTCTAGATTCACCAGTAATTAATACCGAATTAAAATCTAGAGTCCACTCCCAAACTAAACCATGTAAATCGTAAACTCCCCAAATATTTTTAGGGCTTTCTCCAATAACAGGAACTTTACGAGGCTGTTCGTACCAAGCTAAAATTCGAGCGTTATACTCAGGTTTAATCCTTGCATCTTTTGTTGTTTCGTCTGCCATAGCAACATATTCCCACTCATCCACTGTTGGCAAACGTTTATCCTGACACTCGCAATATGCTTTTGCTGCAAACCAAGATACATTTGTAATTGGACTGTTTGGAATTACTGAATCATCCATTTTTAAATCTGATTGCCAATTAGCCAAATAACTTTTGTCAGCAAATAATCCTTTTATATTTGACTTTCGCCATTTCGGATTTTCTTTTAAAAAGGTCATGTAGTCTTCTACACTTACTGGATAAACATCCATTTTAAAATCCTTAACCTCAACAACGGTAGAGTCTCGACCATATAAAGGCAAATATCTACTTCCTTCTATAAGAACCATGTCTTTAGCTTGTCCAAACACAAAATTTTGAAAAACTAAACACATTAAAAACAAGCTAAAGACTCTGGTTTTCATAACTTTCAATTATTTTTTATTCTTTACTTTATTTACCATTTCTTTTGTAACAACTTGTTTATTGTTACCCCAACTATTATAAACGTAAGTCAATACATTTGCAACCTCTTCTGAAGAAATACTTTGTCTTGTCATTACACTATTATATTTCTCACCGTTTACAGTAATCTCGCCACTAAGTCCGTTTACCACTACACCAATTGCTCGATCTACATCGGCATTTAAGTAGTCTGATTTAGCCAATGGAGGAAAGGCATTTGGGATACCCTGACCTTCTCCTTGGTGACAGGCAAAACAGTTTTGCATATATACTTGTTTTCCGAATTTCATTTGCTCCTCAAATGATTGTGCAGGAATTTCTGATTCCACAATTTCATCTGTTGTAGGCATAGTTTGGATACCAGGTCCTTCCGGTAAATAAATATCTTCACGAAGTTCACCTGAATAGATTTTCTTATTCTCTTCTCCTTCAACATTAAGAATTCCTAAAGCTCCTTTGTTAAATGCTCTAAAAATAGAGTGATCTACTAAAACAAGAGACCCTGGAACATCAACTCGGAACTCAACAATAGCAGCTCCTCCTGCAGGAATAAGTGTTGTTTGAATATTTTCGTTAATTAATTTTCCACCTTCAACATAAACTTTGTCAAATATTTCTCCAATAACATGGAAAGATGATACTAAGTTTGGCCCACCATTACCCACATAAAGTCGGACAGTTTCTCCAACCTTAGCTGTAATAGCATTGTCACCAGTTAAACCATCAACACTACCATTGAATACTACGTAATCGGCATTTTCATCAACGGCCTTCTGCATATCAAAAGGTTGCAAACCTCTTTCTCCATTTTTTCCCTTAGTATAGAAGTCACCTTGCATAATGTAGTATTCTTTATCTACAGGTGGCAAACCTCCTTCCGGTTCAACTAAAATTAAACCATACATTCCGTTTGCAATATGCATCCCAACTGGTGCTGTAGCACAGTGGTAAACAAAAAGTCCTGGATTTAAGGTTTTAAATGAAAAGGTTTTTTCAAATCCTGGTGCTACGAAAGAAGATTCTGCTCCTCCTCCTGGTCCAGTTACCGCATGTAAATCGATGTTGTGAGGCAATTTGTTGTCTGGGTGATTTGCTAAAGTAAATTCTACCTCGTCACCAATTCTCGTTCTAATAAAACTTCCTGGTACAGTACCTCCAAATGTCCAATAGTTATATTTTACTCCACCTGTTAACTCTCCTTCTTGCTCAAGGATTTCCATTTTAACCTTTAGCTTTTTAGGTTTTCTGGCTCCTATAGGTTTTGGCACATGTGGTGGCGCTGTTAATTCAGCCACCATTTCCTGATTTACAGCCATATCAGCTGAACTAACTACTTCTTTTTTGTCGTTAAAACATGCTACAAAAAATACGGGTGTTATTAGTAAGGCAAGACTCCTTACTAAATTGTTTTTTGAATTTTGGTTTGATTTCATGGATAAAAATTTAAGTGATTTTCTATTTAAATAATTAATTTCGGACTAAACAATCCTTTATATTATTAAGCAAATATACATGCACTATAAGAATAAAAATATGACCAATATCATGAAATGAATATAGTAAAGGAATATCTTAGAGTTTTAAAATTTAATATATATATGAAAACCCCAATTACCTACTTGCTTGTTTTTTTACAGCCTTTGTGTTTGCTCAAAAAAACAATACAACAACCATTTACTTTAAAGATGGCACTTCTAAACAATTCGACAAAGTAAACTTTTTAAACAACGTTGAAGACTATATTGTTGGTTTAGAAGCTAAAATTGATTCTAATAAAAAACTCAATTTCAATTTAACAGAGGTCCTTAGTGTTAACGAAAAGAACAGACATTATACTGTTAAACAATCTGAAAAAAACTTATATCTATGTCAAGAAGTTATTATAGGCAACTTATCTCTTTACAAAAGTGGTGACCATTATTTTTTAGAAAATGAAGAACATGGTTTTAAAGAAATATCGAAAGTAGAATTAGATGGCATAACCTTAAATAAATACAATTATTCTACTCTTTCTGTTTTTGTAAACAAATGCAAAAAAGCACAGGAGGAAGCTTACAACAAAAACTCATCTATTACTCCAAGTGTTATAAAATCAATAGTTAGCACTTATAATTCATGCCATTTAAGTGAAGACACACAATTTGCTGCAAATGTTATAAAACTAGCAAATGATCAATCGGAGATTATAGAAATTGGAATTAATATTGGCTATAGCTTCTCAAATACTTCATTCGATAAATTATCACCAGATGCTTCCAACAGTTATGGTACTCCTGTAATTGGGGCTCAAGTTTATTTTAACACCAATATATTAGAAAAGTCTTTGGGGTTTTTATTTTTAGTTGATTATTCATTTCCTAGTGAGTTTAATTCTAGTGAAAATAACATTCATTTAAAAACTAAGCTGTAATATATAAATACGATGGTTGGAACTCGTTACACATTTAACAACATAAATAAAACTTTTAGTCCTTATTTAGGCTTGAATGGTGGTTTTATTTTTAATTCCAAGTCAAGCATCACTATTCAGGACGCTATTTTTGGAGCTCAAAAAATCGAATTTAACTCTACAAACAAATTAGCCTACAATGTTGGTATTGGGACTTATATTCATTTTGGAAAACAAAAAATTGATTTCAATGTAATCTATCAGCCAGAAAATAAATTTGAACTTTCCTCCACGGATAACTTAAGCAAATTAGAAAGCTCGTATAAAGCATCTGGTTTTCAACTAAAAGCGACTTATATAATTTAGTTTTTAATTAAAACCTATAAATTATTAGAGCCACTTTAAGAAGTAGCTCTTTTTGTTAACAAATTCCGTTTTTTAAACTCACAAATAATTGTATTTTTACCGTTATAAAAAACCAAATCATTAATGGGTAAAATAATAGCAATTGCTAATCAGAAAGGTGGTGTAGGAAAAACAACCACATCTATTAATTTAGCAGCTTCTCTTGGGGTGCTTGAAAAAAAAGTATTATTAATAGATGCCGATCCACAAGCTAACGCTACGTCTGGCTTGGGCTTGGATGTTGATACTGTAGAAATTGGAACCTACCAACTTTTAGAGCATACAAAAAGTGCAAAAGAAGCCATATTAAAAACCAACACTCCAAATCTTGATGTAATTCCTTCTCATATAGACTTAGTTGCTATAGAAATTGAACTAGTTGATAAGGAAGAGCGTGAATATATGCTTAAAAAGGCTTTAGAAGAAATAAAAGACGAGTATGATTTTATTTTAATCGATTGCGCACCATCTCTTGGGTTGCTTACATTAAACGCACTAACAGCTTCGGATTCGGTTATTATTCCTATTCAATGCGAATATTTTGCTTTAGAAGGATTAGGAAAATTATTAAACACAATTAAAAGTGTTCAGAAAGTACATAATCAAACTTTAGACATTGAAGGGCTATTACTTACAATGTACGACTCTCGATTACGTTTATCTAATCAAGTGGTAGAAGAAGTACAGAAGCACTTTAACGATATGGTATTCCAAACCATAATACAAAGAAATGTACGTTTAAGCGAAGCTCCAAGCTACGGTGAAAACATTATAAACTACGATGCTAGTAGCAAAGGTGCTAGTAATTACTTAAGTTTGGCTAAAGAACTTATTATTAAAAACTCCTAAAAATGGCGAAGGCAACAAAAAAACAGGCTTTAGGTAGAGGATTATCGGCTCTTTTAAAGGATCCATCAAACGACATTTCGTCGGTACAAGATAAAAATGCAGATAAAGTTATTGGTAGTATAGTTGAATTGGAAATTGATACTATAGAAATCAACCCATTTCAACCAAGAACCAATTTCAATGAAGAAACCCTTTTAGAACTTGCTTCTTCAATAAGAGAATTAGGTGTTATTCAGCCTATAACTGTTAGAAAATTAGAGTTCAATAAATTTCAATTAGTTTCTGGAGAACGCCGTTTTAGAGCTTCTAAATTAATTGGGCTTCAAACAATTCCAGCATACATTCGTATAGCTAATGATCAAGAATCTTTAGAAATGGCATTGGTTGAAAACATCCAACGTCAAGACCTAGATCCTATAGAAATTGCTTTGTCTTACCAAAGATTAATAGACGAAATTAATTTAACACAAGAGCAAATGAGTGAGCGTGTTGGTAAAAAACGTTCAACAATTGCTAACTACTTGCGTTTATTAAAACTAGATCCAATTATTCAAACAGGAATGCGCGATGGATTCATTTCCATGGGTCATGGAAGAGCTATCATTAACATAGAAGATCAAGGCATTCAATTGGACATCTACGAGAAAATTATAAGTAACAAGCTTTCTGTTAGAGATACAGAAGCACTAGTTAAAGCTTTCCAAGAGAAAACTTCAGGAAAAGCGCCTCAAAAAACAGAGGTTCCAGCTTTTCTAAAAAGTGCTGCTAAAGATTTATCGGAATACTTTGGACAAAAAATTAACGTTAAGATTTCTAAGAATGGTAAAGGGAATATTACTATTCCTTTCAATTCAGAAGAAGACTTTAACCGCATGTTAAAACTTATTAAGGGTGCTAAATAAACAGGCCATATTAACTGTTTTTTTACTTGCATTTTGTTTTTCAACCCTGGCTCAAGAAGACAAAACTGAAAACAAAAAAAAGAACGAGAACAATATTCCAACAGAAGAGTTGGTCGTAGAGTCAAGTGTCATCATCACCGATCCAATCGACCCTTTAGCTCCAGCACGAGCTGCCTTTTATTCTGCTGTACTTCCAGGGCTTGGACAAGCCTACAATAAAAAATACTGGAAAATCCCCATTGTATACGCAGGCTTGGGAGTGGGACTATATTTTTATATAGATAACAACAACGAATACCATAGATATAGAGATGCTTACAAAAGACGTTTAGCTGGTTTTGAAGACGATGAGTTTTTTGGAACAGTAACAACAGATGGCTTACGTGAAGCTCAGAAAAATTTTGGTAGAAACAGAGAACTCTCACTACTAGTAACCATTGGAATTTACGCATTAAACATAATAGACGCCAACGTAGACGCGCATTTATTACAATATAACGTGGACGATAAATTATCGATAAAACCTCATTATAAAATTAATGAAATGGATAATGTAGGAGACCTTGGACTAACACTTAACTTTAAGTTTTAAAATGAAAATAGCACTATTAGGATACGGAAAAATGGGAAAAACTATTGAACAGGTTGCTCTGAAACGAGGCCATGAAATAGTTATAAAAACAAATGACGAAGATGGCTACGACCTCAATTTAGCAGATGTTGCCATTGACTTCAGTGTTCCTAAAGCTGCTTTTTTCAATATTGCCAAATGTATAAAATTAGGAGTTCCTGTTATTTCAGGAACCACTGGTTGGCTTGATAGTTATGAAAGCGTTGTTAAACTTTGCCAAGAAAACAAAGGAGCTTTTATATATGCTTCAAATTATAGCCTTGGCGTTAATATCTTTTTTGAGTTAAATAAAAGTTTAGCTAAAATGATGAGCAATCTAGGCCAATATAATGTATCCATGGAAGAAGTTCATCACACTGAAAAGCTTGATGCTCCAAGTGGAACTGCCATTAGTTTAGCAGAAGGAATAATAAACCTACATCAAAAGTACGATAAGTGGTTTTTAAATGAAGTTCAAGAAAAAGTTGTACCAATTACAGCTAAACGTATTGATAAAGTTCCTGGCACTCACGAAATAACCTATACAAGTGAAGCTGATAGTATTACGATAACACATACCGCCCACAACCGAGAAGGCTTTGCACTAGGTGCGATAATTGCAGCCGAATGGATTCTAGGTAAAACAGGGATTTTCACCATGAAAGATGTATTAAATATTGGTTAAAACCTATAAATCGAGTAACAATTTTTAGTGATATTACACTAATAAAAAAACAAAAACAATATTATGACCATAACGCAATTGCTTATTTTCTTGATGGCTATTCAAGTTATTCATGGATTAGGAACTTGGAAATTATACATTAAAGCTGGTAGACAAGCTTGGGAAGCATTTGTTCCTGTGTACAATGCGGTTGTTTTAATGAAAATAATCAATAGACCATGGTGGTGGACGATTCTACTTTTCTTGCCTATTGTAAACCTTATAATGTTTCCTGTAGTTTGGGTAGAAACAGCTAGAAGCTTTGGAAGACACTCTAATACTGATACAATTTTAGCAATTATTAGTTTAGGTTTTTACAACTTTTATCTTAATTACGGATTAGATTTAGAACATGTAAAAGACCGAAGTTTACAACCTAGAACGGCAGCTGGAGATTGGGTAAGTTCTATTCTATTTGCCATTGTTGCTGCTACCATTGTTCATACTTACTTTATACAACCTTATACCATTCCAACCTCTTCTTTAGAAAAGTCTTTATTAGTTGGAGATTTCTTGTTTGTAAGTAAATTTCATTACGGTCCTCGTGTTCCAATGACCACTATCGGGGCCCCAATGGTACATGACACGATTCCTTTTATTAAAAAGAAGTCCTATTTATATAATGATAATGTAGAAAAGAAAAATACAGCATTTGTAAATAAACTTTCTTTGCCATATATGCGAATTCCTGGTTTTCAAAACATAAAACGCAACGACATTGTAGTATTTAACTGGCCAGTAGATACCATGTTAAATATGCGATATACTGACAGAAATCACTACAAACCAATTGACAAAAAAACCAATTATGTAAAACGTTGTGTTGGATTGCCTGGAGATTCTCTAGAAATTCGTGATGGATATGTATATATTAACGGGAAACAAAACGAACTACCTGACAGAGCTAAACTTCAATTTTCATATAAAATAGAAACAAAAAGTGGCCCATTCAATAACGAACAGTTAACCAAAAGATATGGCATAACAGATTTACCACAATACAATCAAGATTATTCTTTAAGTTATTTTCCAGGGATAACAGATGAAGCCTTGAGTCAATTTAAGAACCATCCAAATGTAGGAAGTGTGGAATCGTTAAAACGTAAAAAAGGCGAACGAGAACCTAGCGTTTTTCCTCACGATCCAAATTACAATTGGAACAACGATTTTTTTGGTCCTCTTTTTATTCCTAAGGCGGGATCTACTATCGATTTAAACTTAGACAATTTACCATTGTACAAACGCGTAATATCTGAATATGAAAACAATACACTTACAGTAAAAGGTAACCAGATTTATGTTAATGGAAAAGTTGCAAGTACTTATACTTTTAAAAATGATTACTATTGGATGATGGGAGATAACCGTCATAATTCACAAGATGCAAGAACATGGGGATTTGTACCTTTCGATCACGTAGTAGGCAAACCAGTACTTATTTGGATGAGTTGGGATAGATTTGGAAAACCACGTTGGGAACGTTTCTTTACAACCGTTCACGGAAGTGGCGAACCTGTTTCATATTTAATTCCGTTTTTAATAGTTCTTGCAGGTTGGTTTGGATTTAACCAATGGAGAAAACGTAAAAAAGCAAATAGTTAGTTGTATCGTTTTAAAATACCTCAACAGAGACAATTTTACCAAGTTAATAGAAACCAACACAAACAATGAAGGTTCTTATCCATCCAACATATTTTCCTAATATAGCCCACGCCGTAGCTATGGCCCAGGCCGACGAGGTTACGTTTGAAATGGACGACAACTACCAGAAGCAAACTTATAGAAATAGAACATATATCTATGGAGCTAATGGCAAGCTACAACTTAGTATTCCTATAATTCATTCGCAGAAAGAACGACAAAAATATCGCGATCTCAAGATTTATAACGCTGAAAACTGGCAAGATATTCATTGGAAATCTTTAGAAACAGCTTACAGAACCTCTCCTTACTTTGAGTTTTATGAAGATGAAATCCACCCTTTATTTACAGAGAAGGCAGAGTTTTTATTAGATTTCAATCTAAAATGCTTTAACACAATATTAGACTGTTTACAATGGGATTTAAAAATCTTAAAAACTGAAGTCTATCAAAAAAATGTTGAAGACAAATTAGATTTCAGATATCTTGCCAATGCTAGAAAGGAACGTTCTTATAATTTTGACCAGTATATTCAAGTATTTAACAGCAAACATGGATTTATTCCTAATTTAAGTATTTTGGATTTACTGTTTAGTGAAGGTCCAAACTCTTTAAATTACTTGGAAAACCAATACAAGCACTTGTAATGTTGCAGTCTATTTTACATTATGGCATCCACTTTTTAGTCCCAATTGCAGTTGCTCTATTATTTTTTAAATCTCATTGGAAGTCAGCAGCTTTAATTATGCTTTGCGGAATATTTATAGACTTAGATCATCTATTAGCCAATCCGATGTTTGACCCAAATAGATGCAGTATCAATTTCCATCCACTACACAGTTATTACGCCATAGGCCTTTATATACTATTACTACTTCCAAAGAAAACTAGAATAATAGGTTTGGGCTTAGTCATCCATATTATTGCTGATTCGGTAGACTGTTTGATGATGTAATTTATTAGTTTGAAACAAACTTTAATCCAACAATAGAAGCTATTAAAGTAAATAAGAAGAAAACTCTCCAAAAACTAGCTGGTTCTTTAAAAATAAAAATTCCAACAAGTACAGTACCTACTGCTCCAATTCCTGTCCAAACAGCATAAGCAGTTCCAATAGGAAGCTCTTGAGTTACTTTTACGAGCAAGTACATACTGATAGTTAAACAAACTAAAAAGCCAACGTACCAGGAAATCATTTCGTTTCCAGTAGTTTCTTTTGCCTTACCTAGACAAGCAGCAAAAGCTACTTCAAATAAACCTGCAATAATCAATAATAACCAATTCATTTATACAAAAGTTACGGGAGAAGTTTAAAGCTTGCTAAAAGTGGATAATGATCTGAAAATTTGTTGTCAAAAGTTTTAAAATCGGTCACTTCAAACGTCTTATCGGCAAAGATAAAATCTATTCTAACTGGAAAAAACTTTAAATCATATGTTCTACCAAAACCATTTCCTGCTATTTTAAAGGCATCTTTTAAATCGCCTTTAATTTCTTTATACACATAGGAAAATGCCGAATTATTAAAGTCTCCACAAATTATCATTTTATGAGGACTTGCAGCTTTATGTTCTACGAACATTTCTGCTTGTTGTTGTTGCATTTTAAAGGTTTGTTCAATACGTTTTAAAATCCATTCAGAACCCTCCTTTTTAAGCTTTTCAACGTTAGCATCGATACGCAAAGACTGCAAATGAACACTATAAATACGTACTGTATCTTTTTCTTTTACTATATCAACAAAAATGGCGTTATTTGAAGTATTTGGAAAATTTATAGAACCCGAATTAATTATTGGATATTGCGAAAATATAGCTTGACCATATTTCACTTTATTTCCAGATAATTTTTCGTATTTATATTTAAAAAAAGATAAATCCACGTTTTTGTGTGGATGATATTCTTGTAAACTTAAAACATCTGGGGCTTTGGACTTTATAAAGTCTACGGCTTTGGTTTCAATACCTTTTTCAGGAATCCAGTCGTAAATATTAAACAACCGAACGTTATAGTTCATTACAGAAAGGTCTGTTTTATCAGGTTCTACATCAGACGTTGAAAATTTATAGAACGATCCAAAAATAAAATAACCAATAACTAAAATTACAAACGATAAGATTAACTGCTTTTTTACTTTTATGAGCCAATAAATAAAGAAAAGAGCGTTGAGTAAAATTAAAAATGGCATTCCTAAACTTAAAACCGAAAGCAGCGCAAAGTTTTTTGGTGGAAAATAAGGAAGTATATAGGATAGCAAAAGCATGGTAGCCACCATAGCATTAACCAGGTAAATAAATTTTTCGAAAAGCTTAAGGTTTTTCATATATACTCGGTACTATTTACCTACTTTGAATAAAAACTCTTTTTCTTCTTTAGTTAAACTATCGTAACCACTTTTACTTATTTTATCTAAAATAACATCAATCTTCTTTTGTTTATTTAATTCGTTAAATTCAGATTTGGAGTAACCACCAAAGTTTTCAGTTTTTTTTCTATAGACAGTTTTTAGCGGCGATTTACCCGACTTTTTAAACATACTCCCCACTCTATCCATCAACCCTTCGAATCCTTTACCTATATCTGTCCCTTTTTTTAATTGAACCGCATAAAAGTATCCCAACAAAGAGCCACCCAAATGAGCTAGATTTCCACCAGAATTCATTCCAAAAAGCCCCAAAACATCAATAACAACTATAGCAGCTCCAACGTACCAAAGTTTTAGGTTAAACGTAAAAAACCGAACTTCCATATGCGGCATATATGCACATAAAAAAATCAATAACGCCCTAACCCCAGCCGAAGCTCCAACCAATCGAGTATTTCCAGTAAACAAGTTAGGAAATACGTTATAACCCAACAAAAACAAAAGTCCTCCAGAAATAACACCTAGAAAATAGATATTTAACCCAGTTTTGGGAGAAAATAAATTCATAAACATCCCTCCAATAAAATAGAGCCACAACATATTAAATAAAATATGCCAAAAATCATAGTGTGTAAATCCATAAGTAATAATACTCCATGGCTGTAATATGGCATCAAAAAAGTCGCTAGGCAGTTCTAACCATCCTAAACTTTTATTAATATTAAAAACCACTCTTATAAACAAGCCTACGAAGAAAAGAACGAGGTTAACCCCTATAATTTTCTCGAACACATTCAGGTTTTGAAGTTTATCTTGTATGTCTTTGTTTAGCGTGGCCATATTTAGTTCCATCTATTTTTATTAAACTGTGTTTTTTTCCAATACCACATAATCAAGAACCCTGTTAAAGCCCCTCCAACGTGAGCTATGTAAGCTGTGTTACTAGGACTAAAAAACGATTGACCAGTAACTGCTGAAATTAAATCTAAGGCTATAATCCCTGGAATAAAGTATTTGGCTTTAATAGGCACTGGTAAGAATATAAGCATAAGTTTAGATTCTGGATATAACATTCCAAAAGCTACCAAAACCCCCATAATAGCACCGGAAGCACCAACCATGGTACTATTGAACACTCCAACAAAATGCTGTAATTGCTCCTGATTTAAAAATTCGCTCCATCGTCTATCATACATGCTATACCCTGATTTTAGGGTTTGAAAGGTCTGCGCTTCATCAAAACCAGATTCGTTTAAAATGGCCAAGCCTGAATAAAATCGGAAATAATAAAACCCAATCATACAAAGTGCTGCACCTAATCCGGATGAAATATAAAAAAACAAGAATTTCTTAGTTCCAAACTGCTGCTCTACCGCTGTACCAAACATCCAAAGTGCAAACATGTTAAACAGAAGATGCATAAACCCTCCATGCATAAACATGTGCGTAATAATTTGCCATGGCTGAAAAATTTCATTTTTAGGAAAATGCAATGCAAACCAATCATAAAACAAGGTATTATCACCAAAAGCCTGTCCTCCAATAGTCAAGGTTCCTATAAACATTATTACGTTTATAATAATTAAATGTTTTACGGTATCTGTAATATTATTCATCATAAGACTTGGTACTTATATAAATTTTTTATCCAATTCCTCTACACTTAACGTTACGAATGTAGTTTTATTTGTTGGCGACATATTTGGTTCTTTACAACCGAAAAGACTATTCACCAAATGTTCCTGTTCAAGTACTGAAAGAGATTGCCCTGTTTTTACTGCCAAGCTTTTTGCCATGGACTTTGCCAACAAATCTGTTGGACTAAAATTACTATCTGGAACTTCGTTTTCAATATCGTTAATTAACTGTTCTAAAATAACAGAAACCTCACTTTCTGGAACTCGAATTGGAACTCCAGAAATTTCAATACTATCTTTTGAAAGGTCGGAAAACAAAAATCCTGTATATTCTAAATCCTCTTTTACTTGTTTTAAAATATCAATCTCTTGAGGTGAGAAATGTAATTTAATAGGAAACAATAACTGTTGGCTCATACTTTGTTTCACAGTCATGTTTTTCAGAAAATCTTCATACAACACTCTTTGATGTGCCCGATATTGATCAATAACTAACATACCAGATTTAATAGTACTAATCACATATTTATTCTGAATTTGAAACGTGCTTTGTTTCGTTTCAACTTGAGATTGATCTTTAAAAATAGAACCTGTTTGTTCTTCACTTTCAAATTGTATACTAGTAAAATCCTGCTGTGTTTGTGTGCCTTTGGACTCTAATCCAACATACAAACTATCCCAATTAGAAGGTGTTTGTTTTCTAAAAGCGGTAGTCTGCTTACCAGAAATCTGTTTTTCTTGAAAGGGATTAAAACTTCTATCGACTTCAATTTTTGGAGTGCTCGGATTTTGAATATCCTTGTAATTGTAAGGTGTGTCTAAATTAGCATCTCTATCAAAATCTAAAACAGGTGCAATATTAAATTGTCCTAAACTATGTTTAACTGAGGCCCTTAAAATAGCATAAAGCGTATGCTCATCGTCAAACTTAATTTCTGTTTTAGTTGGGTGAATGTTTATATCAATGGTTTCAGGGTTAACTGTTAGATTTAAAAAATAGCTAGCATGTGTACTATCTTTTAAAAGCCCTTCGAAAGCCGAAGAAATGGCGTGGTTTAAATAAGCACTTTTTATAAATCTGTCGTTTACAAAAAAGAATTGTTCTCCTCTGGTTTTTTTTGCATATTCTGGTTTACCGACGAAACCAGAGATTTTAACTACTTCAGTCTCTTCATTAACTGGCACTAATTTCTCATTAGTTTTAGGACCAAAAATATTAACTATACGTTGTCTGTAATTACTTTCCGGAAGATTAAAAACCTCACTCCCATTATGATACATGACAAACTGAACATTTGGATGCGCTAAAGCCACTCTATGAAATTCGTCAATAATATGACGAGTTTCAACTTGATTAGATTTTAAGAAGTTACGTCTAGCAGGAATATTAAAAAATAAATTTTTAACTGCAATTGAAGTTCCTTTAGGCGTAACAACAGCCTCTTGTGAAACTACTTCACTTCCTTCTATAACTAATTGTGTTCCTACCTCATCCTCCTCTTGTTTAGACCGAAGTTCTACATGAGCAATAGCTGCAATACTTGCTAAGGCTTCACCTCGAAACCCCTTAGTATTTAATTGAAATAAATCCTCTGCAGAACGTATTTTTGAAGTAGCATGGCGTTCAAAACTTAATCTTGCATCGGTAACACTCATTCCTGAACCATTATCGATAACCTGAACTAAGGTTTTGCCTGCATCTTTAATTAAAAGTTTTATTATAGTTGCCTTAGCATCTAAGGCGTTTTCCATGAGCTCCTTAACGACAGAAGCAGGACGTTGAACAACTTCTCCTGCTGCAATCTGATTCGCCACATGGTCTGGTAATAACTGAATAATATCTGACATGAGCGTATTTAAAAGAAAATGGATAAATCGAATTCAATAATTAAAAGGAAAATCAAAATTAAAATTCCAATTATTATTAAAACTCTCTTATTTGCTGTATTGTTTTGATTGTACTTATAGTCTTCTAGTGCAGAAACAAGTTTATTTTTTAAACCTTTATTGTTTCCTACTGTACTTCTAAAGTCGTCGAACTTGTGTTTTATTTCAAATGGACTGCCTTCACCTTTATAATGTCTAGGTGTATAACTATACTTTTTGTTTTTTCTTGTTTTAAAAATCCCCATAATATCATCTATTCATAACCGCTTAAATAATACCAAAGCACTAAAATAGCTATCAAAAACAAGACCATATACCAAGGTGAAGTTAAAATGCTACTTTTACGCTTTCTACCTTGTTTTAACTCATGCCATTTTGACTGAATATCCTTTTCCTTATTTTCGGTGGTTTCAATTGGATATTTAGGCTTGAAATTAAATTGTCTATTCTTTTTGAATGATGCCACAACTACTATACTTTGATATCTTTCAAAAATACTTAAAAAACAAAGAAAAACAGGCTTTTGAAATGCCAAAAATTGTTAACATCCGTAATGCTTTCTATAAAAATAATCCGATTTCATCTAAGGTAATTTTTATCCATAAAGAAATCTATCGCTCTATAGATGGCGAGTTTTATTTTCAAAAATTAAGAATATGATAGCTAGCAACTTGCAAACCTACAAGAAGCTTAATAATAAAGGCTTAAAGTTTATTTAATACCGCCATTTTTATGGCAGCAATAGCAGCTTCTGTTCCTTTATTACCATGCTTTCCACCAGAACGATCGATAGCTTGCTGCAAATTATTATCGGTTAACACACAAAAAATAACAGGAATATCGTGAAGTATATTCAAATCTTTAATTCCTTGTGAAACTGCTTCGCACACGAAATCGAAATGTTTAGTTTCTCCTTGAATCACACTTCCAATGGCAATAACAGCATCAACGCCTTTTTCTTGCATTTTTTTAGAGCCAAAAATAAGCTCGTAACTACCTGGAACATTCCAACGGATAATGTTTTCAGGTAAAACATCATTGTCTATTAAAGCGCTATAAGCACCTTTATACAAACCTTCAGTAATAGTGTCGTTCCATTCTGAAACAACAATCCCAAACCGAAAATTCTTCGCGCTTGGGATTGTAGCTTTATCGTATTCCGATAAATTTTTATTTTCTGTTGCCATGTGTTTTTCCGAGAAATCGGGAAATTTATTTGTTAGCCAAGGCTTGCGCTTTACCAATAAACACATCAATGTTTTCAGCTTCGGTAGAAGACGCATAATTTTCTTTAATATCGTTGAAGTAAGTTAAAGCTTTATCGGCTTTCCCTAAATCCATAGCTACAACACCTGCTTTAAATAAGTATAATGGTGTAGTAAAACTATTAGATCTTAATTTAGCTGCTTGCTCATAATAATCTAAGGCATCTTCTTGTTGGTTTAACTGTACAAAAGCATCACCAATACTTCCTTTAGCCATTGGAGCTAAAACTAAATCTTTACTAGAAAAATCGTTTAAGTACGTTACTGCATTTTTGTAATCCTTCAAGTTTAAATAAGCCATTCCAGCATAATAATTAGCTAAATTAGCAGCAGAAGTCCCACTGTACTCTGAAGCAATATCAAGCATCCCTAATTTCCCTTCACCTCCATTTAAGGCTAAAGTGTATAGAGAGTCCTTTTGCACTCCTGTTACTGCTTGGTTGAAGTATTTTTGAGCTTGGAACATTTCGTTCATCGCTTCGTTTTGTTTTGGTTTTGCTACAAATTCGTTATAACCTAAATAACCTAACACCACAGCGGCTACTACACCAATAATAATGAAAATGTATTTTTGGTTTGAAATAACCCAATCTTCTGCTTTGGAAGCAGACTCATCTAAGGTGTTAAAAACTTCAGCAGTTGTTGAATTGTCAACAATCTCATGCTCTTTCTCTTCTTTCGTAGCTGGTTTGTAACCTCTTTTCTTGTAAGTTGCCATATTTTTTTAATTAATGCGTGGCAAAAATATGATTTTTCTTCATATTTAAAAGCCTATTATTTGTTATTTTTCAATATTTTGCGCAACATATACATTTAATAATTTAAAACAGTATTTAAGCACCTTTTTTATGATTCTAAAATCACTTTCATTACTAAATTATAAAAATTTTGAAAGTCAGTCTTTTGAGTTCAATCACAAGATCAATTGTTTTGTTGGAAACAACGGTGTTGGAAAAACTAACATCCTAGATTCCATTTACCATTTATCTTTTGGAAAAAGTTATTTTAACCCAATTTCTTCACAAAACATTAAACATGATGAAAGTTTTTTTGTGATTAATGGCGACTATGAAAAAGCCGGTAAAACCGAAAAAATTGTAGTCAGCTTAAAAAAAGGACAAAAAAAAGTTATTAAACGCAACGGAAAAAATTACGATAGATTTAGTGACCATATTGGATTTTTGCCTCTAGTAATTATTTCGCCTGCAGACCGAGATTTAATTATTGAAGGCAGTACGACGAGAAGAAAATTTATAGATGGTGTAATCTCGCAAAGTGACAAACTTTATTTAGACACTTTAATTAACTACAACAAGATTCTCGTTCAAAGAAATTCGCTTTTAAAATACTTTGCACTAAACAACACATTCAATGCCGATACTTTAGATATTTACAACAAGCAACTGGATAATTACGGTCAAATTATTTTTGAAAAAAGACAAGCATTCCTAAAAACTTTCATTCCTATTTTTAAAGATCGTTACAAGGCTATAAGCAATGGAAATGAGGATGTTAATTTAATTTACACTAGCGATTTAACAGAAGGAAAACTTGAAGACCTATTAAAGAAATCCATAAACAAAGATAAAGCATTGCACTACACAAGCGTTGGAACACATAAAGACGATTTGGTTTTTGAAATAGAACAACACCCTATAAAAAAGTTCGGAAGTCAAGGACAGCAAAAATCATTTTTAATTGCATTAAAACTAGCTCAATTCGACTTTATAAAAGCCCAGTGTGGCGACAACCCAATTTTGTTACTAGATGATATTTTTGATAAACTAGATGAAAACCGAGTTTCGCAAATAATTAAATTGGTAGACGACGAAAATTTTGGCCAGCTGTTTATAAGTGACACTCATGCTGATAGAACTGAAAAAGCTATAAAACAAGTGCATCAGGCTTATGAAATTTTCAAACTTTAAATTAAAAAGAAGTATTAAATAAAACTAGAACACCATGAATTTTAAATATTACATTCTAATCTTTTGTTTGCTAATACTAAGTAGCTGTTCCAATAATCCTGAAACCTATATTAACCATCTAGAAGGCTATTGGGAAATTGAAGAAGTTCAATTACCGGATGGCAGCAAGAAAAAATATAATTACAACGACACTGTAGATTATATTGAAGTTTCGGACAGCTTGGTTGGATTCAGAATAAAACTAAAACCTGCTTTCGATGGCACGTACGAGACATCAAACGATACTGAAAAATTTTCTATTAAAATTGAAAATGACAGTTTAAACCTATATTACGAAACACCTTTCGACTCTTGGAAAGAAACTGTTTTATTTGCAAATAATGAGCAGCTAAAAGTTACAAACAAAAATAAAGCCGTATTTTTATATAAGAAATTCACTCCAATTGACGTCACAAAATAACCCCCTCAAATTATGGCAAAACGAAACAACGAACATATAAGCATTGCAGATGCTCTTAAAGAATTTGTAGAAACCAACAAACTTGAATACGGTTTAGATGTAGTTAATGTACAAGACACCTGGAGAGATATGATGGGAAATGGCGTAAATAATTACACAACTGATATTCAATTAAAAAACGACACACTATTTGTACAACTAAGTTCTAGTGTATTAAGAGAGGAACTTAGTTATGGGAAAGAAAAAATTATTTCTATGTTAAATGAAGCTCTTGGTAAAAATGTGATAAAGAAATTGGTGTTACGATAAATAACTAAGATTAAATTACCTGATTTAAATTCCTGGCACGCTGTTTGCACTATAATTAATAATTAATTTAATAAAATTTATAATGAGTAAAGGAACAGTAAAATTTTTCAATGATGCCAAAGGATTTGGTTTCATCATAGAAGAAGGTTCAAACCAAGAACATTTTGTACACATTTCAGGATTAATCGACGAAGTTCGTGAAAACGATGACGTTGAATTCGAATTGACAGAAGGTAAAAAAGGATTAAACGCAATAAACGTAAGAGTTTTATAATATATACGATTATCTTTTTAGAACAAAACCCACAGCAGAAGCTGTGGGTTTTTTGTTTTATATATGGTTTACTACCTGATCATTACTTATAAGACTTATAACAAATTAAATGAGAAGTTGATTGGTGTTCAGATTTTTTATTCAGACAAGCTCTATAAAACACAAAAAAGCCTGAAAAACTACTTTTCCAGGCTTAATTTAAACTTTTCTAAAGTTTGATTTATTTAAAACATTTCTCTTCCTGAAAAATGAAAAGCTCCTTCAATAGCAGCGTTTTCATCGCTATCACTTCCGTGTACAGCATTTTCTCCAATAGAAGCAGCATATAATTTTCTAATAGTTCCTTCAGCAGCATCTGCAGGATTAGTAGCACCAATTAAAGTTCTAAAATCTTCTACAGCGTTTTCTTTTTCTAAAATAGCAGCTACAATAGGACCACGAGTCATGTATTCTACCAATTCTCCAAAGAAAGGTCTTTCATTGTGGATTGCATAAAATGCCTCAGCATCCGCTTTTGTCAATTGTGTTAATTTCAAAGCTACGATTCTAAAACCTGAAGCATTGATTTTCTCTAAGATTGCGCCAATGTGTCCTTTTTCAACCGCATCTGGCTTAAGCATTGTAAATGTTCTGTTAGTTGCCATTTAATATTTTTTTAATTTGGGTGCAAAAGTAACGCTTTTCTATAAAAAAACCTTAAAATCACATATTAAATAATTGTATCTTTGTTACCTATGGAAAAAGACGATATCATTAAAATCAATCAGCTGTTAAAAACACCTAAACAAGTAGTTATAGTTCCTCATAAAAACCCAGATGGAGATGCTATTGGTTCTACTTTAGGTTTATATTTATATCTATTGAAGCACAAACAAATCGCAACTGTTATTGCTCCAAACGATTACCCTGACTTTTTGAAATGGATGCCTAAAGAGTCTAAAATCCTCAAGTATGAACTACAAAAAGAAGCATGTGATGCCTTAATTTCTAAAGCTGAAGTAATTTTTACTTTAGACTTTAACGCACTCGATAGAGCGGGTGACATGGAGGAAGTACTTAGTTCTAGTAATGCTTTAAAAATCATGATAGATCATCATCAGCAACCAGAAGACTACGCAACCTATATGTATTCTGATGTTAGCATAAGCTCCACCTGCGAAATGGTATATAATTTCATCGAAATGCTTGGTGACAAAAACCTTTTAGATAAGGATATAGCTAGTTGTTTGTATGCTGGAATTTTAACAGACACCGGATCGTTTAGATTCCCTTCAACAACTAGTAGAACTCATCTAATTGCCGGAGAATTGATAGATTTGGGAGCAAATCATTCAGAAATTTACAACCAGATTTTCGACAACAACAGTTACGAACGTATGCAGCTTTTAGGTTGCGCTTTAAGTAATTTAAAAGTTTTACCAGAATACAGAACCGCGTACATTACACTATCACAAGATGAGCTTAATCAATTCAACTTTAAAAAGGGTGATACTGAAGGCTTTGTAAATTATGCACTTTCACTAAACAACATAATTTTTGCAGCTATTTTTATAGAAGACTCACAAAACAACATTGTAAAGATTTCTTTACGTTCTAAAGGAAATTTCTCTGTAAACGAATTTTCTAGAGCGCATTTTGAAGGCGGAGGACACACCAACGCAGCAGGTGGGAAAAGTGATTTAGACTTAAAATCTACAGTTGAAAATTTTATTAGTATCTTGCCTCATTATAAAAACGCCCTGAACAATGAGTAGAATTATTACCATACTAATAGGCACCTTACTTCTGGTAGCTTGCAAATCGCCTGAAGCTAGACGACCAGTTTCCTCAAAATCAGGATCGTTTATCGACGAATCTGTTGAAAGAAATATTAAACTTAAAGAACGAGAAGAAGCCTATATTAAAAAAATTATGGCCGAAAATCCTGAGCTAGAATATATAGCTTCAGCAAATGGATTTTGGTATTACTACAACGTAAAACAGGCCGACAGCTTAATATCGCCAGATTTTGGAGACATCGTCAATTTCAACTACAATATAAAAACCTTAAACAACGAACTAATCTATTCACAGGAAGAGCTTAAAAACCAAACCTACGTAATGGATAAACAAGAACTTTTTTCGGGTTTAAGAGAAGGTTTAAAACTTATGAAACCTGGTGAAACAGTTACCTTTATGTTCCCTTCACAGAAAGCTTACGGCTACTATGGAGACGAAAACAGAATAGGAGTTAATGTGCCCCTAATATGCGAGGTTTCTGTAAACTCAATTATTGACAAATAATTCCAATTAAATTTTTAATAAAATACTATTTTTACAACCGAAAATTAAAAACACATGAACATCTTAAAACATACTATGAAAATTTTATTTCTTGCACTTTTCGTAAGTTTAACAGCTTGCGAACAGCAAAAATATCCTGATTTAGAAGACGGATTATACGCTGAATTTGTTACTAACAAAGGTATTATGTTAGCTAAATTACACTACCATGAAGTTCCTGTTACTGTAGCTAACTTCGTTGCTTTAACTGAAGGTACACATCCAAACCTTCCGGACTCTTTAAAAGGAAAAAGATATTACGATGGAACAACCTTTCACAGAGTTATAGATAAGTTTATGATTCAAGGTGGAGATCCATCTGGAACGGGCGCTGGAAGTCCTGGATATAAATTCATGGATGAATTTCACCCAAATTTAAAACATGATAAACCAGGTATTTTATCTATGGCTAACGCTGGTCCTGCAACTAATGGAAGTCAATTTTTTATAACTGAAATCCCTACACCTAATTTAGATAACAGACATGCTGTTTTTGGAGAACTAGTACAAGGATTAGAAGTTCAAGATAGTATTTCTAATGTAGAAACAAACAGAGCAGACAATAAGCCTAAAGAGCCAGTTGTTATTGAAGCAATTAACATTATTAGAAAAGGAAAAGAAGCTGAAGCTTTTGATGCTGCTAAAGTTTATACTGAAGAACTTCCTAAAATTGAAGAAAAACAAAATCAGTTAAAAGAAGCAGAAAACCAAAAACTTAAAGATGGTGCTAAAGCAGCTGCAGAAACTTTTTTAACTAAAAATGCCGATTTAGGTGGTACAGTTAAAAAACTAGATACTGGCGTTGTTATGCTTTTCACTAAGCAAGCAGAAGATGCTGTAAAACCAAATTCTTCTCAGAAAGTTCTTGTAGACTATGCTGGTTTTTTTGAAGATGGTCGCTTATTTGACACATCATGGGCTAGTGTAGCTAAAGAAAACAACCAATATAACGAACAACGTGATGCTCAAGGAGGGTACAAACCATTCCCTATGATCTATAACGAAACAGCGAGTCTTGTTCCTGGTTTTAGAGAAGCGATGCTTAACATGAATGTTGGAGATAAAGCTCGTGTTTTTATTCCTAGTTATTTAGGTTATGGAGCAAATGGTATGGGACCAATTCCACCAAACAGCAATTTAGTTTTTGATTTAGAAATTGTTGGAATAGCAGAATAACATCCAATTAATATAAAGAAATAAAAAAAGCAGCTCGTTGAGCTGCTTTTTTTATTTCTTTATATTAATTATTTCTTAGGAATCTGTTTTAAAATCTCTAATACAAATTTCCAATATTTTTGAGCTGAAGATATTTGAGCTCTTTCATCTGGAGAATGCGCTCCTTTAATATTTGGTCCAAAACTAATCATATCCATGTTTGGATAATTCTGTCCAAGAATTCCACACTCCAATCCCGCATGACATGCAGCAACATGAGCTTTTTGCCCATTCATTTTCTCGTATAAACTATCCAATACTTTTAAAATAGCCGAATCCATATTTGGTTTCCAACCTGGATAATCTCCAGAAAACTCTACTTCACATCCTGTTAATTCAAAAGTTGCGCGAAGCATGTTTGCTAAATCCCATTTTGAACTTTCTACAGAAGAACGTGTTAAACAACCAATTTTAATTTCACCGTCTTTTACAATTACTCTTGCTATGTTGTTCGACGTTTCAACTAAGTCTGGAATATCTGCACTCATTCTGTATACACCGTTTAGTGCTGCATACAAAGCTCTTGTTAAACCTTCTTGAACCCCTAAATCCATAATATTTTTAGGAGTAGCTGTTTTAGAAACAACAATCTCTAAATCTGGCTCCATAGTTTTAAGCTCTGTTTTAATCTCATTAGCAAGCTCTGTCAGTTCTGAAACAAAAGCCTCTTCATGCACAGAATCGATTGCAACAATAGCCCTACTTTCTCTAGGAATAGCATTTCTTAAACTTCCTCCATCAATTTCAGAAATACGCAATCCAAAATTTTCAAAACCATCAAACATCAAACGATTCATGATTTTATTGGCATTACCTAAACCTTCATGTATTTGCATTCCTGAATGTCCTCCTTGCAATCCCTTTACTTCAATAGTAAAACCTGTTTTAAATTCAGGAGTTTCTTCTTCATTATAAGTTCTTGTAGCGGTTACATCCACTCCACCGGCACAACCAACCCCTATTTCATCATCTTCTTCCGTGTCTAAATTCAAAAGAATTTCACCGTCCAGCAAGCCTCCTTTTAAACCCATGGCACCTGTCATTCCTGTTTCTTCATCTATAGTAAATAAAGCTTCAATAGCAGGATGAGGAATATCAGTGCTTTCTAAAATGGCCATAATAGTTGCTACTCCTAAACCGTTATCGGCCCCTAAAGTTGTTCCTTTTGCACGAACCCAATCACCATCAACATACATATCGATTCCTTGTGTAGCAAAGTCGAAATTGGTATCAGCATTTTTTTGGTGAACCATATCTAAATGAGACTGCATAACAACAGTTACACGATCTTCCATTCCTGGAGTCGCTGGTTTTTTAATAATAACGTTTCCAACCTCGTCCACAATAGTTTCAAGGTTTAACTTTTCACCAAAATCCTTCATAAAAGCAATTACCTGTTCTTCTTTTTTTGAAGCTCTTGGCACAGCATTTAAATCGGCAAATTTATTCCAAAGTTGTTTTGGCTCTAGGTTTCTTATTTCTGAATTCATATCTGTAATTTTATGTTTTACAAAGGTACTTATATCTTGTAGAGTATTAAAACATTTACCTATTTTTGAAGGATGCTGAAAAACCCAAAACCATATATTGCCTTTTCCCTAGTTCCATTATTACTTATAGTCGAGCTTTTAAAACAATTCCCTGAAGTTGTTGAAACTTACTACAGCTTAGGTCTATATCCTATTATTTCCAGTATATTCCGTTTTACACTAGGATGGGTTCCGTTTTCATTTGGAGATTTAATTTACGGTTTCGCAATTGTTTATATGGCTAGATGGTTTATTGTAAATAGAAGACGAATTATAAGAGACACTAAACTTTGGCTGATTGATGTGGTTGCTTTTATTTCAATCATATTTATTGCTTTTCATTTGTTTTGGGCAATGAATTACCACAGACTACCCTTACATGAAAGCTTAAATTTAGATGCTGAATATTCTACAGAACAACTACTTACGGTAACTGAAAAATTAATTAAAAAATCGAATGCAGTTCATTTAGAATTAACTAAAAACGACTCGAACAAAATTAATTTACCTTATAGTAAAAATGAAGTAATAAATTTAGTTCCAAAAGGTTATGAAGCTATAGAAAATGAATTCCCTCATTTAAAATATCATCCAAAAAGTATTAAAAAATCGTTGTTTAGCTTACCATTAACTTATATGGGTTTTAGCGGTTATTTAAATCCATTAACAAACGAAGCACAAATTAACAGTTATATTGTTCCTTATAGATTTCCGGTAGTTGCATCGCATGAAGTTGCACATCAATTAGGTTATGCTAAGGAAAATGAAGCCAATTTTATTGGTGGATTGGCAGCTATAAATCACCAAGACCCTTATTTTAATTATAGTGGTTATACTTTTTTACTAAAACATTGTTTGCTTGAAATTTACAAACGCGACAACGAATTGTATTTTGATATTTTAAAAACCGTAAACAAAGGTATTTTGAAAAACTATCAGGAGGTACAGAACTTTTGGGACAGCTATCAAAATCCGGCCGAACCCTTATTTAAAAAAACCTATAACAGTTATTTAATTGCCAACAACCAAAAAGAAGGTATGGAAAGTTATAGTTATGTTGTTGCTTTAATTGTTAATTATTTTGAAGCAAAAAGTATCTAATTCATTCATTTAAAATTATTATTGAAAAAACTAAATTTGCACACGATGATAAAGCAAATAACAAGTAGCCAAAACGCTTATATTAAAGAACTATTTCAACTTAAAGAAAAATCTAGAGCACGTAAAAAATCTGGATTATTTTTAATTGAAGGTGCTCGAGAAATTAGTTTAGCAATAAAAGGAGATTATTCCATTGATACCATTTTATTTTTTCCAGATTTATTTTCTGAAGAACAACTTAACAACTTGATAACTTCACAGCGAAACACCATAGAAATTTCTAAAGAAGTTTACCAAAAACTCGCTTACAGAGATACTACAGAAGGTATAATTGCAGTTGCTAAAGCCAAAGACTTCTTACTTAAAAACCTAAGATTCAAATCAAAAAACCCATTAATATTAGTTGCTGAAGCCCCTGAAAAACCAGGTAACATAGGTGCACTTTTACGCACTGCAGATGCGGCTAATGTAGATGCTGTAATTATTGCTAATCCAAAAACTGATTTGTACAATCCAAATATTATACGTTCAAGTGTAGGTTGTGTTTTCACCAATCAAATTGGCACTGGTACTACAGAAGAAATCATTGAATTTTTAAACAGTAACAATATCGATATTTATAGTGCTATATTGCAAGAGTCTGTGAATTATCATGAACAAGATTACGCAAAAGCATCTGCCATTGTAGTTGGAACAGAAGCCAATGGACTTAGTAATGCATGGAGAAAAGCTTCTAAACAGAACATTAAAATACCAATGCAAGGAGAAATAGATTCCATGAACGTTTCTGTAGCAGCCGGAATTCTTATTTTTGAAGCTAAAAGACAACGAGCGTTCCTCTAAAAGTTCAACAATAAACAATTTACAATACCCAAATTTCAATATAACCGAATCGGAATTTAATTCTCATGACAGCCACTACCCTATTCTACATTATAATTGCCATTATAATTATCAATTTCATTATAGATAAAGTCCTTGATGCTTTAAACGCAAAACATTTTAATGATCCTGTTCCGCAAGAGCTTCAAGACGTATATGATGAAACAGAATACAAAAAATCTCAAGCCTATAAAAAAACAAATTATAAGTTTGGACTGTTTACTTCCACATTTTCCATTGTGCTTACTCTTGCTTTTTTAATTTTTGATGGTTTTGAATTTGTAGATAACATTGCTAGAAGCTATTCGGACAACCCAATTTTGATAGCCCTGATTTTCTTCGGAATAATCATGATTGGCAGCGATTTCCTTTCAACACCTTTTTCATACTACAAAACCTTTGTTATTGAAGAACAATTTGGCTTTAATAAAACCACTAAAAAAACCTTTGTCTTAGACAAAATAAAAGGCTGGGTTATGCTTGGTATTATAGGTGGGGGTATTCTAGCACTAATAATTTGGTTTTATCAATTTGCTGAAAACAATTTTTGGCTATACGCTTGGGCATTAATAGCAGTTTTTACTGTTTTTATAAATATGTTTTATGCAAAATTAATCGTGCCCTTATTCAATAAACAAACGCCTTTAGAAGAAGGCGAATTACGTAACAAAATTTCCTCTTATGCTCAAACGGTTGGTTTTAAATTAGACAAAATCTTCGTGATTGACGGTTCTAAAAGAAGCACTAAAGCCAACGCCTATTTTTCTGGATTTGGAAGTGAAAAACGTGTAACATTGTATGACACATTGATAAACGATTTAGAGGATGAAGAAATTGTGGCTGTGCTTGCTCACGAGGTCGGTCACTATAAGAAAAAGCACATTATTTTTAATTTAATCGCCTCTGTCCTACTAACTGGGTTTACACTTTATATTCTATCTATATTCATTTCAAATCCGTTACTTTCAAATGCCTTAGGAGTTGAAACTCCGAGTTTTCATATTGGCCTAATTGCCTTTGGGTTACTATATGCCCCAATTTCAGAAGTTACTAGCTTAGTTATGAATTGGTTCTCTAGAACCTTCGAATATCAAGCAGATAATTATGCTAAAAACACCTATAAAGCTGAACCTCTTATCAGCTCTCTTAAAAAATTATCAAAAAATAGTTTAAGCAACTTAACCCCTCATAAAGCATATGTTTTCATGCATTATTCTCATCCAACCTTACTAGAAAGAATAAAAAATTTGAAATTATAAGTCCACTTTTAGATTAAATAAACTTTTTCTTGTTATTACCGAATTAAAATCGGGAAACATCTTATATTTATATAAAATAAGACTTTTTAATTCCTATGTAATAGATCTATATTTAAGTAAAAAGGATTGTGAATTAGTTTCGTTTATATTATTTTTAAATTTATGACAGAACAAGAGCTAGAGAAAGAAAATGTTGCAATTGCCAAGGCTTATAAAGAGCTACTTCGAGTAAGTTACAGAACACTTACAGATGAAGATAAAAAACTCATTAGAAAAGCTTTTGATGTGGCAGTAGATGCGCACAAAGACCAACGACGAAAATCGGGAGAAGCTTATATTTTCCACCCAATTGCTGTAGCTAAAATTGTAGCTCAAGAAATTGGAATGGATGCAACCTCAATTGCTGCAGCACTTCTTCATGATGTGGTTGAAGACAACGATAATTATTCAATTTCCGATATTGAACGATTATTTGGTGAAACCGTTGCAAAAATTGTAGATGGCTTAACTAAAATTTCATCCTTAGACACAGAGATGGATGTGTCTCTTCAAGCTGAAAACTTTAGACGCATGCTCTTAACCCTTAACGACGATGTTAGGGTAATTATCATAAAAATTGCCGACAGACTGCATAATATGCAGACTATGGAATCCATGCGTTCAGATAAACAAATAAAAATTGCATCTGAAACCTTATACATTTATGCGCCTTTAGCACATAGAATTGGGCTCTACAATATAAAATCGGAACTTGAAGACCTAGGTTTAAAATATACCGAACCGGAGGTTTACCACGATATTTTAACGAGTATTAAAGACAGTAAAGAAGAGCAGGATGCCTATATTGATGAATTTACAAGCGTTATAAAAACCACTCTTGACAAAGAAAAATTAGATTACGAAATAAAAGGTAGAACTAAATCTATTTTTTCTATTCGTAGAAAAATGCAAAATCAAGGTGTTTCCTTTGATGAAGTTTACGACAAATTTGCCGTTAGGATTATCTATAAAAGTGAACCCGAAAATGAAAAATTCCTTGCATGGAAAATCTACTCCATTGTAACCGATCACTTTAGACCAAACCCTACCAGACTTCGAGACTGGATTTCTTCACCTAAATCTACTGGCTACGAAGCTTTGCATATTACCGTTGTTGGACCAAAAGGCAGATGGGTAGAAGTGCAAATAAGAAGTGAGCGCATGAATGAAGTAGCCGAAAAAGGTTTTGCTGCACACTATAAATACAAACAAGGTAGCGATATAGACGATAGTTTGGACATTTGGATTTCAAGACTCCAAGAAGCTTTAGAAAATCATGAAACCAATGCAGTTGATTTTGTAGAACAGTTTAAACTTAATTTATATTCCAAAGAAATTTTTGTGTTTACACCTAAAGGTGAATTAAAATCTCTACCAAAAGGAGCTACTCCTTTAGATTTTTCTTTTAGCATCCATACAGAAGTTGGAATGAAAACCCGTGGAGCCAAAGTAAACGGAAAATTAGTTCCTTTAAGTCATGTGTTAAAAAGTGGTGACCGTGTAGATATTTTAACTTCCGATTCTGCAAAACCAAATTCAAACTGGCTCGATTATGCAACAACTGCCAAGGCAAGAAGTAAAATTAAATCGGCCTTAAAAGAAGATAAAAAAGAAATTGCCGAAGAAGGAAAAGAAATTTTAAGAAGAAAATTAAAACAGTTAAAAATAATTTTAAACGAAAAGTCGGTTAACGAATTGGTTAATCACTTCAAGTTAAAAACTAGTTTAGATTTATTTTATAGAGTAGGTATTGGAACTATTGATAATGCCATGATTAAAGAGTATGCTTCATCTAGAAGTAATGCCTTTATGAGTTATATTAAAAATAAAATCTCTCGAAAACCTACACTTTCCAAAGAAGAACTGGACAAAGATGAAATTACCTCCAAATACGATTTATTAGTATTTGGAAAGGAAGGAGAAAAACTAGATTACAAATTTGCTAATTGCTGCAACCCTATTCCTGGAGATGCTGTTTTTGGATTTTTAACTATAAATGATGGTCTAAAAGTACATAAACAAAACTGTCCGAATGCGGTAAGCCTGCAGTCCAATTACGCATATAGAATCATGACTGCAAAATGGATAGATTCTTCGCAACAAGAATTTGCTGCTCAAATTATTCTTTCTGGAATTGACAATTTAGGTTTGGTCAATGATATAACTAAAGTTATTTCTGCCAACATGCACGTAAATATGAAAAGCTTAAGTTTTCAAAGTGATGACGGCCTTTTTTCTGGAAAAATAAATGTTGTTGTTAAAAACAACACCTTACTTAAAAAACTAATGGATAACTTGAAAAAAATTAATGGTATAGATAAAGTATCTAGAGTGTAAAAATTAATGTAAATTTGCACACAACTATGAGCTTAAAAACAGATACAAAGAACCAAGAAATTGTAAAAAACGTGTTTACTGCTTTTTTAGAAGAAAACAAGCACCGTAAAACACCTGAGCGTTATGCCATTTTACAAGAAATTTATAATAGCGATGAACACTTCGATATAGAGTCTTTATACCTAAGTATGAAAAACAAAAAGTATCGTGTGTCGCGTGCTACGCTTTATAATACCATTGAAATCTTATTAGATTGCGGCTTGGTTAGAAAACACCAATTTGGTCAAAATCAAGCACATTACGAAAAATCGTATTTCGATAAACAACACGATCATGTTATATTAACAGATACTGGTGAAGTTATTGAGTTTTGCGATCCAAGAATTCAAAGTATAAAAAAAACTATAGAAGAGGTTTTTGATATTGAAATTAAAAACCATTCACTCTACTTTTACGGCAACAGAAAAACAAACAAATAACTTATTTTACAATGGCAGTAGATTTACTACTAGGACTACAATGGGGAGACGAAGGCAAAGGAAAAATTGTTGATGTTCTTACCTCCAACTACAACATTATTGCACGCTTTCAAGGTGGGCCTAACGCTGGACACACGCTTGAATTTGATGGAATTAAACACGTTTTAAGAACCATCCCATCTGGAATTTTTCATAAAGAATCAACCAATGTTATTGGTAACGGAGTAGTAATCGATCCAGTGGTTTTCGCCAAAGAATTGGAAGGTCTAGACCAATTCAATATCGATTATAAAACCAACTTGATTATTTCTAGAAAAGCACACATTATCCTTCCAACACACCGATTGTTGGATGCTGCAAGTGAAGCTTCAAAAGGAAAAGCTAAAATTGGTTCAACTTTAAAGGGAATTGGACCAACTTATATGGATAAAACCGGTAGAAACGGAATTCGTGTTGGAGATTTAGAACTTGCCGATTGGAAAGAAAGATATCGTGCTTTAGCAAACAAGCACATAGCCATGATTAACTTCTACAATGTAGATATTCAATACAACTTGGCAGAAATGGAAGTAGAGTTTTTTGAAGCTGTGAAAGTTTTAAAATCTTTACAATTTATAGATTCTGAAGAATACCTATACCAAGCCCAAAAAGCTGGAAAAACTATTTTAGCTGAAGGAGCTCAAGGATCTTTACTAGATATCGATTTTGGAACCTACCCATTCGTAACATCAAGTAACACAACAGCGGCCGGAGCTTGTACTGGTTTAGGCGTGGCTCCAAACCAAATTGGCGAAGTTTACGGTATTTTTAAAGCCTATACAACACGTGTTGGCTCTGGACCATTCCCAACAGAATTATTTGATGAAGTTGGTGCGAAAATGGCAAAAATAGGAAATGAATTTGGTGCGGTAACTGGTCGTGCTAGACGTTGTGGTTGGCTAGATTTAATCGCTTTAAAATATGCATGTCAAGTTAATGGTGTAACCAAATTAATGATGATGAAGGGTGATGTACTTTCTGGGTTTGACACCTTAAAAGTTTGTACCGCATACAAGTATAAAGGTGAAACTATAACTCATTTACCATATAATATCGAACCTGAAAACCTAGATCCAATTTATACAGAATTCAAAGGTTGGAAAGAAGATTTAACTAAAATGACAGAAACTTCTCAGTTCCCAAAAGAATTGAACGACTACATCGATTTCTTAGAAAAAGAATTAGAAATCCCTATTCATTTAGTATCTGTTGGACCTGATAGAAAACAAACTATTTTTAGATAATCAACTTACAAAATACAACATAAGACCTTTCAAGTTATTTAAACTCGAAAGGTCTTTTCTATTAAAAATATCTTAATGCAACTCAACCGAACGTATTAATCATTATTTTTGTCAAAATTTATAATGTTGCAACAACCAAGTCAAATTTTACTTAGCTTTTTATTATGCCTGTTATTCTTTGGCTTTTCTTTCGCCCAAGAACAAAAGCGCATAGAGATTAAATATTCTGGTTTTTTAGAATTTAAAGAAGAAGATGCCCCAGGACTAAAAGTAATGACCCGTGATGACTCCCAACAAATACACGTCATCCACGAAGGTGTAAACATGTATTGCGACCAAGCTTTACTTTACAGCAACGATGATTTTATTGAAGCTTATGGCAACGTAAAAATGATTCAAGGAGACACCATTAATATGACTGCCAAATATGTAGAATATAGTGGGAAAACAAAATTGGCTTTTGCTAGTGGCGAAGTCATTCTTAAAGAGCCAAACTCCACCTTAACTACTGACACTCTGTTTTTTGACCGTGTTAAACAACAATCTTATTATAAAAGTGGCGGTCAGGTAGTTCGTGATTCTTCAGGAACTATTACCAGTCAAATTGGACGCTATTATATGGATGCAAAAAAATACCAATTTGTAAACAACGTGGTTTTAACACATCCTGATTATAAAATCAACACCAAACACTTAGACTTTTATTCGGAAAGTGGACACGCCTATTTGTATGGCCCTTCAACCATTGTTACCGACGAAAGTAAAACCTACTGTGAAAAAGGTTTTTACGACACAGAAAACAAAACAGGTTACGGCGTTAAAAAAACAAAGATTGAGTATGACAATCGTGTCTTTGAAGGAGATAGTATGTATTTTGACAACAACCGAAATTTTGCCTCTGCAACCAACAACATAAAAGTTACAGATACAGTAAACAAAAGTATTATTAAAGGACATTATGCTGAAGTTTACAAGGCTAAAGATTCTGTTTTTATAACTAAAAGAGCTTTGGCAATATCTGTTCAAGAAAAGGATTCTATCTATATCCACGCAGATACGCTTATGGTTACTGGAAAACCAGATAAAAGAATTACTAGAGCCTTTAGAAACACAAAAATGTATAAGTCGGATATGAGTGGTAAGGCAGACTCCATCCATGTCAATCATCACACAGGATTAACGCAACTTATTAATATTTCATCATTATCGTCTAAAGATGCCTTTGCAGTAAAACGTCGACCGGTAATTTGGAATTTAGAAAACCAAATAACAGGTGATACCATTCATATTAAATCCAACCCTAAAACTGAAAAACTAGATTCCTTGGTTGTTTTTTATGACGCATTTTTAATTAGCAAGGATACAATTAGCCAAGATGGATACAATCAGATTTCAGGAAAAAGTCTCATTGGACTGTTCGATGATCAGAACAATTTAAAACAAGTGGACATCCTTAAAAATGCTGAATCTATTTTTTATGCTAGGAATGATGAACAAGAACTAGTTGGAATAGACAAAGCAAAATCAGGTAGTATTTCTATCTTTTTTAATGATGGAGAAATTGAGCAATACAATCGGTACAACCAAATTGATGCAAAGACTTATCCTGAATCTGAATTCCCCAAAAACGCAAGAAAACTTAGAGGGTTCGATTGGAGAGAAGAAGAAAGACCAAAAAATGTAGAAGACTTATTTAGTGATGATCCTCCTTTAAACCTACCTATTATAAAAGGCTTGGATGATTATGTGCCACAAGAAGAGTTTTTCGACGACAGTATGATTGGACGGGTTGAAAAAGCACGAAAATCAGAAAAACCAACAATTGAAGCCAATTCGAAAGAAGATAAAGGCAAAAACAAAACATTTAAGGCTGGTAGACATATTCCACAAGATATTTTGGATGATGCAAAAATGAAGAAAGAGAATACCAAGCCTACAACCAAAACAAAAAAAGGGTTGTTACCAAAAAAAGTAAGTAAATAAATGGCTATAGATTTTTTTAAATATCAAGCACAAACATCCCCACACCCATTAGCTATGAAAGTTTCTTATGCTAAGGGCTCATATATCTATGATGTTAACAACAAAGCCTATCTAGATTTCGTGGCTGGTGTTTCAGCTTGCACTCTAGGTCATGGGCATCCCAAAGTGGTTACCGCCATAAAAGATCAATTAGACAAGTACTTACATGTAATGGTCTATGGCGAATACATTCAGGAACCAGCTGTAGAACTGGCTAAATTATTAGCTAAACACTTACCTAATAACTTAGAAAAAACCTATTTAACTAATTCGGGAACTGAAGCAATAGAAGGTGCTTTAAAATTGGCGAAACGCGCAACGGGTAGAAGCGGAATTATTTCTGCAAAGAATGCATATCATGGCAATACCATGGGTTCTATGAGTATTATGGGTTATGAAGAGCGTAAAAGAGCCTTCAGACCCTTGTTGCCAGACACTTCTTTTATTGAATTCAATAACGAGGACGATCTAAATAAAATAACTAAAAATACAGCTTGTGTTGTTTTAGAAACTATACAAGGTGGCGCTGGTTTTATTGAACCTAAAAACAGATATTTAGAAAAAGTTAGAGAACGATGTGATAAAGTAGGAGCATTATTAATATTAGACGAAATTCAACCAGGAATAGGAAGAACTGGCAAGCTTTTTGGTTTTGAACATTATAATTGCGTACCTGACATTTTGGTAACAGGGAAAGGTTTAGGTGGAGGAATGCCAATTGGCGCTTTTACAGCATCGGCTAAATTAATGGATTTATTACAAGACAATCCAAAATTAGGACATATAACAACCTTTGGTGGACATCCAGTAATTGCAGCTGCAGCATTGGCAACCTTAAAGGAAGTAACGAAAAGTAATTTAATAGCTCAAACCCTAGAAAAAGAACAGCTTTTTAGAAAACATCTAGTTCATCCGTTAATATTAGGTGTTCGTGGTAAAGGGCTAATGTTGGCCGCTATGACGCCTTCAGCAGAAATAACAACTGAAGCTATTTTAGCTTGTCAAGACGAAGGACTTATCTTATTTTGGCTACTTTTTGAACCAAAAGCCATTAGGATAACACCTCCATTAACCATATCGAATGAAGAAATCGTGGAAGGATGTCAAATTATCCTAAAAGTTTTAGATAAAATCCAATCAAAACACAGCCAACCAACCCGCTGATAATCAACAAACCCAGCAATCAATCAAATAAGTGTTCATTACTTTGTTAAAAAGATTTGAGCAAACTTATCATAAAAATAAAATAGTACCTTAAATTTAGTACTATATCTATATAAAAGTGCTTATGGAGTTTAGTCCCAATAATAATATATCATTAACAAAATTTGAATCGATGTTAAAAACGAATCATATTTTGTTTTTTGACTCGGAAGAATTTGAGAATATTATTCATCATTATTTGACCTTGGGTAAAATTTCATTGGCTAAAAAAGCCATTAAATTAAGCCTGCAACAACATCCCGATTCTATCAATTTAAAGCTTTTTAAAGTTGAAGTTCTGGTGTTTGAAGATAAACTAAGCGAAGCGGATGCTTTACTTAATGAGCTTCATGATTTAGAACCTAATAACGAAGAAATATACATTCAAAAAGCTAATATTTTCTCGAAAAAAGACAATCATAAAAAAGCCATACACGTATTAAAAAAGGCATTAGAACTTACTGATGACGTTCAAGATATTTACTCGTTAATAGGAATGGAGTATTTATTCTTAGATAAATTTGAAGAAGCTAAATACTATTTTATTAAATGTATGGACGAGGATACAGAAGATTATTCTGCCTTATACAACCTAATTTATTGTTTTGAATTCCTTGATCAACAAGACGAGGCTATTGAGTATTTGAACAACTTTTTAAATAGAAATCCGTATAGTGAAGTCGCATGGCATCAATTAGGAAAACAATATTATGCCTTAAAAGAGTTTAACAAAGCCTTAACCGCATTCGATTTTGCAATTATTTCTGACGATACTTTTGTAGGAGCTTACTTGGAAAAAGGAAAGGTATTAGAAAAACTTAAACGCTATGAAGACGCGCTAGAAGCCTATTCATTAACACTAGAACTTGACGACGCCACCTCATTTGCTCTACTAAGAATAGGACATTGTTATGAAAAGCTAGAGCAAGACGAGCTGGCTATTCAGTACTACAATAAAACAATAAAAGAAGACCCTTTATTAGACAAGGGCTGGATTGCTATTACTAAATATTATAACAAAAAAGGAAACTATAAAAAATCGCTTTATTATATTAATAAAGCAATAAATATCGATTCCGAAAACATGGCATATTGGAAATTATATGCCCAATTAAATTTTAGATTAAACTTTTTAGAAGAAGCTGAACGAGGCTATAAAAAAGCTTTAGATTTAGGAAACTACGAGTTAGAAACTTGGTTGGTTAGAGGCGATATTTTATTAAAACTTGGCGAACCTGAATCTGCTATTTTAAATTTTCTTCAAGCTTCTGAATTCTATCCAGAAAATGCTGAAATTGAATATCGACTAGCTGGTTTGTATTTTAGTTTAAATGAAAGTGAAAAAGGAGAATACCACTTAAAAAACGGACTTTGTTTTAATACGGAATACGCTTTTATTATTGAAGAACTTTTTCCAAAAGTGTATAAAAAACGACAAATTAAAAACTTGCTTAAATCCAAACAATAGCAAAAACGTCTGATTAAATTTACATACCTTTGGTTTTCTATTTTTAAACTAACCATGCAAAGACGTTTTAAAGATTATTTTTTCATAACACTAAAAGGGCTTGCCATGGGTGCTGCCGATGCCGTTCCAGGAGTTTCTGGAGGCACAATAGCCCTTATATCTGGCATTTACCAAGAACTTATATCCACTATTAGCAACGTTAACATATCCTTGTTAAAAACGCTTCGTACAAATGGGTTTCAAGCTTTTTGGAAAGAATTAAATGGCAATTTTATTCTAGCTCTTTTACTAGGAATTTTCACTAGTTTCGTAACGTTTATGCGTTTAGCGAAGTATTTAATTGAATTACATCCAATTTTAATTTGGTCATTCTTTTTTGGACTAATCATAGCCAGTATTTTCTTTGTAGCAAAGCAAATAACCAAGTGGAACCCTATTACTTTTATAGCTTTAATTCTAGGTGCATTTATAGCTTATTATATAACTACCTTGCCTTCTATGGCAAGCAATAACAACCCATTATTTTTATTTATAGCAGGAGCCATAGCAATTTGCGCCATGATTTTACCAGGAATTTCTGGATCTTTTATTTTAGTTATTTTGGGGGCCTATAAAACCTTAAGCGATGCAATACACGACTGGGATTTTAAACGAATCGCGATTTTTGCCGCAGGAGCTATAGTTGGTCTATTAAGTTTTAGTAGAGTTTTAAAATGGCTATTTAAACATTATCAAAATACTACTTTAGCCTTATTAACAGGTTTTATTGTGGGTTCATTAAATAAAATTTGGCCTTGGAAAAAATCCTTAACTGTATTAAATGATGCTACTGGTGAAGCCTTACAATTTTCAGAAGTTTCAGAATTAGGAACACTAGCCGTATACCAACAACAAATAAATGATTTTGAATCGTATAAGGTTGTTACAGAGGAAAGCGTGTCACCTTTTGTATACACATCCATAAATAATGGCGAGAGTTCTCAATTAATACTTGCCATATCACTAATTATCGTAGGATTTTTAACTATTTTTATTCTCGAAAAGATAGGTAACAAACAAGCATAATGCAACGTACACGGACATTTACCGATAAATTTTTCCTGGTTTTAAAAGGCTTGGGAATGGGAGCTGCCAATAAAGTTCCCGGAGTTTCCGGTGGTGTTGTTGCTTTTGTTGCTGGATTTTATGAAGAGTTTATTTATTCCCTACAGAAAGTAAATGGAAAGGCCTATAAGCTTCTTATAAATAGGCGCTTTAAAAGTTTCTACCAATATATTAACGGACGCTTCTTAAGTTTACTATTCTTTGGAATGATCGTCAGTTATTTTAGTATATCTAAACTATTAGATTATTTAATTAAGCACTACGAACTCTATGTTTGGAGTGTATTCTTCGGAATGATTATTGGCTCAATTTATTACATAAGCAAAGATTTTAAAGATTGGAATTATAAAACCTACATGTCACTAGGAATAGGAACTCTTATAGGTTTAAGTATTAGCTTTTTAGACCCTGCAACAGAAAACGACAACCTTTTATTTGTATTCTTCTGTGGAATTATTAGTGTTTCTGGCATGACATTACCTGGATTTTCAGGCTCCTTTATTCTCATAATTCTTGGTAACTATGTACTTCTTTTGGTCGATTCGGTAAATGCTTTATACGACACTTTTGCTGAAATAATAACAGGGGACTTTAGCGTTATCGAAAATAAGGAACGACTAAGAATGCTTAAAGTTTTAGCCGTATTTACACTAGGATCTGCAGTTGGTTTAGTTACTTTTTCGCATATTTTAAGTTATATTTTAAAACACTACAAAAGCATAACCATCTCAGCTATTATAGGTTTTATTGTGGGCTCTCTTGGTGTGGTTTGGCCTTGGAAAAAAACCATTTTAAAAATGGATACTCAAGGACAGTATATACTAGACTCATCCGGACGAACCATTATTGAAAATTATAAACGATATATACCAGAACTACAAAGCGATACATACTTTGCAATAGCTTATATTGTTTTTGGCATTTTCATTGTTCTTGCCTTAGAACGATATGGACGAATAACTAGAAAAACCGATGGATAAATTTGGTCTTATAGGGAAAAATATTTCATACTCCTTCTCCAAAGAATATTTTAAAAACAAATTTAAAAACGAAGGAATTTTAAATGCTTCCTACGAGAATTTCGATATTCAGAATATATCAGAATTTCCGAACATCTTAAAAAGCAATCCATATATAAAAGGTCTAAACGTAACCATTCCTTATAAAGAAATTATAATTCCTTTCTTAGATGAAATGGATGAAAAAGCCTCAAAAATTGGAGCAGTAAATACAATCAAAGTTTTAAATAACGGAAAACTAAAAGGCTACAATACAGATTATTTTGGATTTTCAAAATCCTTAAAACCCCAAATTAAGCCAATACATAAAAAAGCCTTAATTTTAGGAACAGGTGGAGCCAGCAAAGCAATAAAATACGCTTTGGAAGAACTTAACATAGAATGTGCCTTCGTATCAAGAAATTCTTCCAAAGAAACAGAATACACATACAAATCCTTGTCTGAAGAGGTTATAAGAACCCATCAAATAATTATCAACTGCACGCCATTAGGCACCTATCCTAAAATAGACGAATGTCCTAACATTCCATACCAAGCCATTTCAAATACTCATATTTTGTTCGACTTAATCTACAATCCAGAGGAAACAAAATTTCTGAAATTAGGAAAAAACAGAAAAGCCACATGCATAAATGGCCTTAAGATGTTAATATTTCAAGCAGACAAAGCTTGGGATATATGGAATTCATAATATCATTTTAAAAGAAATAAAAACGGGAAGCCTTTGTAAATAATACAGTTGTTACTATCTTTAACGCTAGAGTATTTTTTTACGAACCATAACATTTTAAAAATGTCAGAGCAAGATAACCTGCAAGATGCAGACGGAAAGAAGGAATTAACAGTTTCAGTTGAAAACAATGAAAATTCTACAGTACAAATAGAAGAAGTTACCTCAGGAGTGGAGGAAAAAGAAAATGACGATAAAGTAATTTCTGAAATCGAAGAATCTAATGCTGAAGACGCTGAAGATGAAGGCAGTGTAGATAGACATAGTATTGATAAAAAAGACTATGAAAAAATGTCATTGGAAGCTTTGGCTGACGAGTTAGAACAATTGTTGAAAAACCATAAAGTTCAAGCCATTAAATCTCATGTTGAAGAGATTAGAAGTGAATTTAAATCGAAGTTTAGCACTCTTTTAGACGAAAAGAAAGAAGAATTTTTAAACGACGGTGGAAATGAAATTGACTTTTATTACTCCAACCCTACGCAAAATCGCTATAAAGATGCTATTAAAGAGTATCGTACCAAACTCAATGCACATTATAAAAGTTTGGAAACAAGCTTAAAAGAAAACTTGGCCGAACGTCTGGAGATAATTGAAGAAATTAAAGGGTTAATTAATGTTGAAGAAAACATAAATACAACCTATAAACACTTTAAAGATTTACAAGAAAGATGGCGAAATGCTGGTCCAATTCCAAGAGATAAATACAATAATGCTTGGAACACATACCATCATCATGTAGAGATATTTTATGACTTTTTACATTTAAATCGCGATTTACGAGATTTAGACTTTAAGCATAACTTAGAACAAAAAACTAAAATTATTGAACGTGCTGAAGAATTAGCACAAGACGATAATTTAAACAGAGCCTTTAGAGAGCTACAGGTTTTACACAAAATGTGGAAAGAAGAACTTGGCCCTGTTGACAAGGAATATCGAGAAGAAATATGGCAGCGCTTTAAAGCAGCAACCAAGAAAATTCACGACAAACGTCAAGTGTATTTCGATCAACTGGATAAGGAATATGAAAAAAACCTAGAGACCAAACAAGCCATTATAGATAAAATAAAAACGTTAGGGGAAAAAGGTGCTAAAACCCATAGCGAATGGCAAAAGAAAATTAAAGAAATTGAAGCTTTAAGAAATGAGTTTTTTGAAGCTGGAAAAGTCCCTATTAAGGTAAATGAAGCTACTTGGTCTGCTTTTAAAACAGCTGTTAGAAGTTTTAATAAAAAGAAAAACGCTTATTACAAGGATCTAAAAAAGGACCAATACGACAATCTTCAGAAGAAATTGGATTTAATTAAAATTGCTGAAGACAATAAAGATAGTGACGATTTTGAAGTTACCACTCCTTTGATGAAAAAGATTCAAAACGATTGGAAGAAAATTGGACACGTACCTAGAAAAAATAGTGACAAGATTTGGAATCAATTTAAATCGGCTTGCAACCACTACTTCGATAAAATAAATGCTGCCAAAAACGAGGCTAACAAAGAAGAGGTAGAAGCATACGAAACTAAAGTTAAGTTGCTAGAGGAAATAAAAAATTTAGAACTTTCTGGCAATAAGGAAACAGATTTAGAAACCATTAAAAAGCACATAGACCAATGGAAGTCTATTGGAAATGTTCCTTCAAACAAACGATATATTGAAGGTAAACTAAATAAAACACTAGATGCTTATTTTAAAAGTTTGAAATTAAACAAAACCGAAGCAGAACTTATAAAATTTGAAAACAAACTTGAGGTTTTAAACAATTCTGATGATTCTAGACACTTAGATAATGAACGATCGTTTATTAGTAAAAAAATTAATGAGGTTAAAGCAGAAATCAATCAGCTGGAAAACAACTTGCAGTTTTTTACTAACGTAGATGAAAGCAATCCTGTAGTTAAAGATGTTATGGATACTATTAAAAAACATAAAGATACTTTAGCTCTTTGGAAAACTAAACTTAAAAAGATTAAAGAGTTGTATTAGAATACACAAGTACTGTAAAATATTAAATCCTATTTATTGAATAAAGTAAGCACTTATTCATAAATAGGATTTAAACTAACTAAACTAACTAAATCGTTATTCTTTTCCCAACTAAAAAATAACCTTCTTATAATTTTGAATGGCAACTTTATAGGTAAGAACTTAAGCTATTAATCTACTACTTATGAAAGAAAATAGCCATTCAATTACTTTATATACGTGTAGAAAACGTATTTGGACTACTTTAAGTCGAAAAATTTACATTATTTCTTCATAATTGGAGCAATAATCTCGAAAATATCAGATTTTCCAATTACATATTTTGATTTCGCTTTGCTTCCTCCCAAAATTTAGGATAATTGAAAATCACAGATTTTCCAATTACATATTTTGATTTCGCTTTGCTTCCTCCCAAAATTTAGGATAATTGAAAATCACAGATTTTCCAATTACATATTTTGATTTCGCTTTGCTTCCTCCCAAAATACATCCATTTCAGAGAGGGTCATGTCTTTTAAGTTTTTATTCAAAGCTTTTGCCTTGGCTTCTAAATATTGAAAACGTTTTGAGAATTTCTTATTAGTTCGTTCCAGTGCATTTTCAGGATTGATTTTTAAAAACCTTGCATAATTAACCAAAGAAAACAAAACATCTCCAAATTCAGCTTCCATAGCATCCATATTGCCATTCTTAACTTCATGTTTAAATTCAGTTAGCTCCTCCTCTACTTTTCCCCATACTTGATTCGGTTCTTCCCAATCAAAGCCGACTCCTGCAACTTTATCCTGAATTCTACTTGCTTTTACTAGAGCAGGCAAGCTTCTAGGAACACCTTCTAATACGCTAGTTTTTCCTTCTTTTAATTTTAATTTCTCCCAATTACGTTTCACTTCCTCTTCATCCTCAACAACTACATCACTATAAATATGTGGATGCCTAGATATTAACTTATCACAAATACTATTACAAACATCGGCAATATCAAAATGCTTGGTTTCGCTACCTATTTTAGAGTAAAACACGATATGTAACAAAACATCTCCCAATTCTTTCTTTACTTCTTCTAGATTTTTATCCAAAATGGCATCTCCAAGCTCGTAAGTCTCTTCAATAGTTAAATGCCTTAAACTTTCCATGGTTTGTTTTCTATCCCAAGGACATTGTTCACGTAACTCGTCCATAATGGTTAATAAACGATCGAAAGCCTTTAGTTGATTTTGTCTAGAATTCATTTGTGCTCTTTTTATAAAATTAAAATTTTTAACAAGAATAATGGGTAATGTAAAACAAAAAAATCTAGCATTTGGTGCTAGATTCTTTTGTTTGATGATATTCGAAAATATACTATTCTTCTTCGTCTGAAACAGTTGCTTCTACTTCAAAATCTAACATATCATGTTTTTGAAGTAGGTTATACCACTGAATCACTTTTTTGATATCGCTTGGGTATACACGATCCTCATCGTAATCTGGTAAAATTTCAAAGAAGTACTCTTCTAAAACATCTTTACTGTCTTTATGACTAACAGAGGTTGCTTTTCCGTTTTCTTTCTCTTTAATTTTACTAAGAACCTGACGTAATGGAACTTCTTCCGTTAAGGTGTAAATTGCTATTTCGCTTAATACACTAACATTTTGATGAATGTTTACTGACAGTCTTTTTTTATCTAATAAAGATTCTGCAATAAATCCACCACGAGTTTGTGTAATCAATTTATACAATCCTGGTTTTCCTGAAATGGCCAATACTTTTTCTAAACTCATAATTTCTTTTTAAGGAGCGCAAATATGCTACGTTTGTTATATTAAAACAAATATTATCGTTTCTTTTTTTGATTAGGAAAACGCATTCTGTAATCGACGTTTATTTTGCCTTTTGAAATGTTTGTCAGTTTTCCTTTTATTAATCGTTTTTTTAAGACTGAAAGTTTATCTGTAAATAAAATCCCTTCAATATGATCGTATTCATGCTGAATAACACGAGCTATTAAGCCGTCGAAATTTTCAACATGCTTTACAAAATTTTCATCTTGATACTCTATTGTTATTTTAGGTTTTCTAAAAACATCCTCTCTAACATCTGGTATACTTAAGCAACCTTCATTAAATGCCCACTCGTCACCTTCCTCGTTAGTAATTTTGGCATTTATAAACGTACGTTTAAACCCTTTTAAAGCCTCTTGTTCCTCTGGAGATAATTCTTCATCTTCAGCAAATGGAGTAGTATCCACAACAAATAACCTAATTGGTAAACCAATTTGAGGAGCTGCAAGACCTACACCAAAGGCGCCTTTCATGGTTTCATACATGTTATCTATTAGTTCCGATAATTTAGGATAATCTTTGGTAATCTCCTCGCTAGTTTTCTTTAAAACAGGATCGCCATAAGCTACAATAGGTAATATCATTATATATTTTTTGAAAATTTCGTTGCAAAAATACAATCTTTAATTTAGATATATAAAAAACTCCCCTTTTAAAAGAGGAGTTTTAACTTATATTTAATTCAAAATTTAACTACTTAACAGATTTTACTTTTTTCTGCAACAAAGAATAAATCCACTTCCCCTTTTATTTTGGAGTTGATTTTAGTATTCAAAATATCTTTTTTCTTAGAAACCAACTCTAATTCTACCATTGACATACTGGCTACTATTTTTACTGGAGAAATAGTGTGCAACTCAATCTGTGATTGGGAATTCATTTGAAAAATGGATGAAAAAGCAATAAAAATTAATATTATAGGTAATCTCATATTTACATGACCAATTAATAGCTAAGCAAATATAACCTTACTAAACACTATAAAAAGAATAAATTTGTTGAAAGCCATAGTAAAATCGATAATATGATAAAGAACAATATTTTATCGATAAAAACGTAGTTCTTTATTCATGAAAAAAAGTTTATTTCTACTAAAGTTACTATACAACAATTGACATTCAGTTTAAAGAAAATAAAACAATCTAAAATCAAGGAAAAAAGCATAAAAAAACTCCTTTTCTTTACAAAAAAGGAGTTTCGATTATCTTTTAGATTTTCAACAAATTATTTCATTATTACAACCTTTTTGGTTGCTATTGAAGATCCGGCCTCAATTTGAATTAAGTAAACACCATTTGTTAAACTTGAAACGTCTACTTGTTTCTTTCTTAGGTTATCAATTTCGATGCTAAGTAATTTTTTGCCGGTAATATCGAACATACTTGCTTTTCCTTTAACATTCTCGTTAAACACAAGTTGTATAGTATTTCCAGCCGTTAATGGATTTGGAAAAACTCTTGTTGATTTAATTACTTGATTCACCACACTTATAGAAAGAGTTTCTTGAGTAAGACTTCCATTAGTGTACTCACAAGTACCAACACCAAAATCAGCAACGAAAATATTTATATTCGATAATGCATCACCTGCTGTTAAGGTGTAAATAGCATAACCCGGTTCACATGTTGTTAGACTAAACTCACTTGCTCCAACCGAAACCATATTAGGTCTCTCATCACAAATAGCCGCTCCTGGGCTATAAAAAAAGTAAAGAGCAGATCCGTCTGAAAAGCCTGTTGGGGGACAAAATTGAGAATAAGCAGAATTAAAGCTAAACATTGCCAAAACCGACAATATTAATAGGTAGTTTTTTTTCATAAGTTTTCATTTAGATTAATAGTTATGTAAATATATATTAATGGAGAAAAGACACAACAAACCACAGATGAACTGACTAAAAATACCGATATATAGTTAAAAATCGTGCGTACAATCGACGAAATGCACTAGCTGAATGACACACCGTTCATTTTGAATACAAATAATTTTGAAGAATCAAAGTGGCGCTTATCTGATCAACCAACGCCTTATCTTTACGTTTCTTTTTGGACATTCCACTATCTATCATAGTTTGAAATGCCATTTTTGAAGTAAACCTTTCGTCCACTCTTTCTATAGGAATATTGGGAAAGGATTTTTTTAGCTTTTCTAAAAACGGAACAATAAGAACCTCACTTTCAGAAGGTTCATTGTTCATTTGTTTAGGTTCCCCAACAACAAATAATTCCACATTTTCCGAATTTATATAAGCTTTTAGAAACGATAATAATTCAGACGTTGGTACCGTTTCAAGTCCTGATGCTATAATTTGCAACTCGTCTGTAACAGCTATTCCTGTTCTTACTTTTCCGTAATCTAAAGCTAGTATTCTTCCCATAGAACAAAGTTAATATATTAAAATTAAAGACGCATCAACTCCCATTAATAACATCTATAAACATTCAAAACAATATGTATTTTGAATGAATAGACCTTAAAGAATTCAATTATAACTTTATCTTTGCGAAAAGTATTATTAATTAATTTGAATTTCCACAGTCGTGGATAAATATTATGAAACAACTACAACAAATAATTGAAGACGCTTGGAACAATAGAGAATTACTTAAAGAAGAACAAACTACCTCTGCTATTAGAGAAGTTGTTAATTTATTAGATTTAGGTAAGCTTCGTGTTGCCGAACCAACAGAAAATGGTTGGCAAGTAAACGAATGGGTGAAGAAAGCTGTAGTTTTATATTTCCCTATTCAAAAAATGGAAACTTTTGAAGTTGGTATTTTTGAATATCATGACAAAATCCCTCTAAAAACTGGCTATGCCGAAAAAGGAATTCGTGTAGTACCTCACGCAGTAGCTAGACATGGTGCCTATATTTCTGCAGGAACCATATTAATGCCTAGTTATGTAAATATTGGTGCATATGTTGATGAAGGTACGATGGTGGATACTTGGGCAACGGTTGGTAGTTGTGCGCAAATTGGTAAAAACGTACATCTTTCTGGAGGTGTTGGAATTGGAGGTGTTTTAGAACCTTTACAAGCGGCACCAGTAATTATTGAAGACGGAGCTTTTATTGGATCAAGATGTATTGTTGTGGAAGGAGTTCGCGTAGAAAAAGAAGCTGTTTTAGGTGCAAATGTCGTTTTAACCATGAGCACAAAAATTATTGATGTTACCGGAGATGAACCTGTAGAAACAAAAGGAGTTATCCCTGCTCGTTCTGTAGTAATTCCTGGAAGTTATACTAAAAAATTCCCTGCTGGAGAATTCCAAGTTCCTTGTGCTTTAATTATTGGAAAACGAAAAGAAAGCACGGATAAAAAAACATCATTAAATGATGCTTTACGTGAATACGGAGTAGCAGTTTAGTATTAAAATGACGAATTATTACAAAAGCTTAAGCCTCTTTGCAAAGCGTATTTTATTAGTGGTAATAACATACCAACTTTGCAGGTTATTATTTTTAATTTTTAACTTCAATACTTTTAATCAGCCCTTCTTTAATACATTTTTAGGAGGGTTACGATTTGACTTATCTGCAATTGCTTATATCAATATTCTTTTTGCAATATTACACTGTGTTCCGGGAAAATTCAAGTATAATAATGCTTACCAAAAGACACTGAAAGTAGTGTTTTACAGCGTGAACTTACTTTTTATAATCACTAATTTTATTGATTTTGAATATTATAAATTCACAGGAAGAAGAAGCACCTTTGGGATGATTACTGCCCAAGGAATGGAGCAGGAAATTTCAGGACTTATAGTTTCTTTCTTAATGGAGTTTTGGTATTTATTATTACTTGGTATTGCACTTTCTATTGCCTTCTACAAGGCTATTCCTAACTTAAAACTACCGGTTACAGAACAAGAATATTCAAAGAAAGATTATACGAAACAAACCTTAATATTTTTAGGTGTAATGGGGCTAACCCTAGTGTTGGGCCGAGGTGGTTTTCAAAAAAAACCCCTTCGTATTATCGACTCTAGTGGTTATGGCGCATTAAATCATTCTGCTTTAGTTTTAAACACGCCTTTCTGCATCTTAAAAACCCTAAATAAGAAAGAAGTTTTACGTAGTCCTAATTATTTTTCAAAGGAAGAATTAGATACTATTTTCAGCCCAATTACTTCTATACAATCTGAACATGAAAACACTAAAAAGAATGTAGTCTTAATTATTTTAGAAAGTTTTGGAAGAGAAAACTTAAACATTGGTGCTACACCATTTTTAGACTCCTTGATTACAGAATCTTATTATTTTGAAAATGGTTTTGCTAACGGAAAACTATCTATAGACGCAGTACCTTCAACGCTATCGAGTATTCCGAGTTTATTAAAACATTCTATTATCACTTCAAATTATGCTGTAAATAAAGTAAATGCGCTTCCAAAAATATTAAAAGAAGAAGGATATCACACGTCATTTTTCCATGGTGCATTTAATGGAAGTCAAAACTTTGACCAATACAGTAAAGTAGCTGGTTTTGATGCCTACTACGGAAAAGATGAATACGAAGGCCCTGAGGCTTTTGATGGACGATGGGGTATTTTTGATGAAGAATTCCTACAATATTTCAATAAAACGTTAAGCACTTTTAAAGAACCTTTCTTTAGCACTATTTTTACTATTTCCTCTCATAACCCTTATATCATACCAGAAAAATATATAGGCAAATTTCCTAAAGGAGATACTAAAATACACGAAACAGTAGCGTATTCCGATTTTGCATTAAAACGTTTTTTTGATGCTGCTAAAAAAGAAGATTGGTATAAAAACACCTTTTTTGTGATTACAGCAGACCATACTTCTGCAGGTAGTAAAAATAAAATCTATAACACCAATGTTGGAAAATTTAGGATTCCTATTCTATTCTTAGACCCTTCTAATGAAAATTTAAAAGGAGTCCACGAGAAAAACTTTCAGCAAATTGATATTCTACCTTCTGTATTAGATTACTTAGGAATTTCAAAAAAAACTATCAGTTTCGGAAAATCGTACACTTCCGACAAAGACTTCGTAGTTTACTATTTAGATAATATTTATCATGTTATTGAAGGCGATTACTATTTAGCTTTTAACGGAACAAAATCTTTAGCTTTATATAATTTCAAAAAAGATCCGTTGCTCGAAGAGAATTTAATCTCTATGGAAACAGAAAAAGCAAACACTTTAGAGAAGTTTATTAAAGCATATATACAATCATTTAATGAGCGTATGATAAATAATAATTTAACTTTATAGCACTTTTAACAACAAAGGCTTTTAATTTATCTGCATGAAAATACTAGTGATTCAACAAAAAATGATTGGCGATGTTCTTACAAGCAGCATATTATTTGAGGCTTTAAGAGCGAAATATCCCAATGCACAGTTAGATTATCTAGTTAATTCACATACGGTTCCGGTTATTGAAAACAACCCGAATATTGATAACTTAGTCCTGTTTACAAATGAAGAAGAAAGCAGCAAACTTGCCCTCTTAAAATTTGCTAAAAAGATTAAAAAGCAACAATATGATGTGGTGATTGATGTGTATTCAAAACTATCCAGTAACCTGATCACACTTTTTTCTGCTGCTAAAACTAAAATTTCTTATTACAAATCCTATTCATCTTTTATATACACGCATAATATTAAACGCGCCACGAAAACCGATGAAAATTGTGGTTTAGCCATTGTAAACCGACTTCAGTTATTAAAACCTTTAGATATAACTATTGCGTCTGCAAAGCCTAAAATTTATTTAACTTCGGAAGAATTAGAAACCAGTAAGCAGTTTTTAACTACCAACGGAATCAACTTAAAAATGCCACTAATAATGATTAGTGTTTTAGGTAGTGGTGAAAACAAAACTTATCCGTTTGCCTATATGGCAAAGGTTATCGATCAAATTGTTGCAACAACAGAAGCACAGATTTTGTTTAATTATATTCCGAAGCAGGAAAAGGAAGCTAAAGCAATTTTCAACCTTTGTAAGGCAGAAACACAAGCTCATATTTATATGCACCTTTTTGGTAAAAGTCTCCGTGATTTTCTAAATCTTACTGCACATTGTCATGCTTTAATAGGAAATGAAGGAGGCGCTGTAAATATGGCTAAAGCATTGAACATAAAAACCTTTACCATATTTTCGACTTGGATTGACAAAGATACTTGGAATATTTTTGAAGAAGAAACCATAAATGAATCGGTACATTTAAAAGATTATAAGCCGGAACTATATAGTGGAAAGACCGAAAAGGAAATGAAGCCACAAGCGATGAAACTTTATAAGAAATTTACCCCTGAATTATTTCAGCAGAAATTAGATGCTTTTTTAATAAAAATATAAATTTCTAATTTATTTTATCAATTCCGAAATCGGTATACTTAGATTTTAATCGTCTAGTTTCTTTTCTAATAGCATTATTCTTTTGAAGAATTTCCTCATTTTTATATGGTCTTTCATGGTATAAATGAACGCAAATCGCACTATATCGAATTTGTAAAAACTTGACACCATTATTCATCATGCGCTCTCCTACTTCTCTATCTTCTGCTCCATATTGCATGCGTTCATCAAATCCATTTACAGCTAGTATATCTTTCTTATAACAGGACACATTCATCCCATCAAAGGTTGCCTTAGTTGGCGTTAAGATGTTTAACAGCTTAGCTTTAGTTTTTGATTTGGTGAGTTTATTAAACTTAAAACTTTTTGTTTGTCCCTGTGATAAAAGCCATTCCTTATCGAAACAATCTTGCTTATTGATAACTTCTTTTGAAACTATATTAGAAACTCCAGCATCCAATTTAAAATAACCGCCAGAAAGAGCACAATTCTTTTGTCTTAAATTAAGGTGAGTTTCAACAAAATCTTTACGAGCTATACAATCGCCATCCGTAAAAATAAGATAATCTGTATTTGAAGCAACAATAGCTTTATTCAATATTTTAGTTTTCTGAAAGCCATCATCTTCTTGCCAAACGTGAATAACTTTTAATTTACATTCTGAAGCAAATCTATCTATAACAACTTTAGTTCTAACATCTGATCCATCATCTGCAACAACAATCTCAAAATCACGTCTCGACTGAAGACCATAACTATAAAGTACCAACTCCAACCATTTTGGTTGATTATAAGTACTAATTATTACTGAGGCTTGAAGATTAGATTGCATAACACAAAAATACTATATTTACGCTTGAGAAATTATAAAAATGCTAAAACTATCTGGAGTCATTATTACTTTTAATGAAGAACGAAACATAGAAAACTGTTTGCGATCTTTAATTGATGTTGTAGATGAAATTATAGTGGTAGATTCTTATTCATCGGATAACACAAAAGCTATTTGTCAAAAATTTAATGTGAAATTTATTGAACAGAATTTCTTAGGATATATAGAACAAAAGAATTTTGCTTTATCACAAGCCAGTTATGATCATGTTGTTTCATTAGATGGCGATGAAGCCTTATCTGAAACCCTTCAAAAATCGATAATCGAAGTAAAATCTAATTGGAAATTTGATGGTTACTACGCCAATCGATTTAATAATTTCTGTGGGCAATGGATAAAGCATTCCGATTGGTATCCGAATAAAAAGCTTAGAGTTTTTGATAGACGAAAAGCAGAATGGCAAGGCACAAACCCTCATGACAATGTTCAACTATATGACTCAGTTTCAAAAACAGGCTATTTAAAAGGCGATATACTACACCTCACCTATCAGACTTATTCTGAATTCAACCAAAAAACCGAACACTTTTCAACTATTGCTGCAAAGGCCTATTTTGAAAAAGGAAAAAAGGCACCGCTCTTTAAAATTATTTTTAATCCTACTTGGGCCTTTTTTAAATCCTACTTTTTAAGACTTGGTTTTTTAGATGGTTTCAATGGCTTTGTTATATGTGTTCAGACTGCTAATATCACTTTCTTAAAGTATTCTAAACTGAGAGAGTTATATCAAAACAAATAAAAATTACTTATCAGTTTTCCATAATTTCAGTTTCTTTTTTATACGTCGTTTTCTATGAAAACGCTCTTGAAAAGCCTCTGTTTCTCCCCACATTAGATTGAAAACTTTCTGATAATCATACCTGCCCAATTTAGCATATTCATCACTCATAATTTCCACCATAGACTTATGAATTGTTAATCTCGAGAAGTTTTTAATACGAGTTTCAAAATCTAAATCTCCAAACTCCATGCGGTTTAAATCCACCAAATAAAATTTATAATCTCCGTCATTCAATTGAATCAAGGTGTTTCCTGGAGAATGATCTAAAAAGTTCACCCCTGCTTCATGCAGTTCGAAAGTAAACCTTGTAAAGGCTCGAAGAATAGCTTCATAATTCGGAATATCAAAATCGTAAGTCAGTTCTCTATACGTTAAATCGTAAGCTAAATGGGCACTGATATAGTAGCTTTTCTTAAATAACAAAGGCGTTTTATATTCATAATAAGCAATAGGTTGCGGTGTACCAATTCCTAATTTTAAAAGTCGGTTTGCGTATTCATAAGAACGTTGAGCTTTACTTTTTCTAAAAAAACGATACGCTATTTGGTTAATAATATTAGGGATTTTAAAGGACTTTACATTTATAGTTAAACCGTTTAAGTCGTATAATTTGAGAGAATTCCGATCCTGATTACCAAAATTTTCACCAGCCGTTTCATAATTTTCAATGTAAGATGTAAGCTGTTGCTTATCCTTCTGAAACGCCTTATGCACTGTATAATTCATGCTACAATATTACAATATTTATTTTATTTTTATTCGGAATTAAATTAGCAGTTCGTTTTCATTTTTAATAATTTGCACAAAAGTTTTTAGTATGCCTACAATTTGTTTAGAATCTCATAATATTGATAATCTCTTCTTCGGATTTGGTCAGTTTAACTACCATCTTATTAAAGGGTTTTATAAGAATCAGGCTATTTTAAAAGCATTGGATTTACACATCACGCTAATTAGTAGACATCCTGAAAAGCTAGAAGCTGAATTTGGTAGTACCTTTTTATATAAAAAATACAATTCCTTACAGCGAAAAAAACTATTCCGAATTAAAAAACCATACGATTTATGGCATTCCTTAAATCAAAATACCAAAGTAGAACCTTATAAAAACATACCGTATGTATTAACAGTTCATGATGTCAATTTCATGGAAGAATTATCAGGAAAGGACTTAAACAAACGCGTCGCACTTTTCAATGCTAAACTAAAGCGAAGTCATGCTATTACATACATTTCAGAATACGCTAAAAGCATGACGCACAAGTATTTTAAAGTTCCAAATGTTCCTGAATATGTTATTTACAATGGTAGCTCAAAACCTTTTGAGTTAGCTAAAAACCATAATCCCGAATTACTTCCAAAAGGCCATTTTCTATTTACAATAGGTGAACTTTTAGAAAAAAAAAACTTTCACACATTAGTAGATATGCTTGCCCATCTTCCCGAATTGAGTTTGATAATTTCCGGAAAAAACACCACAGATTACGCCAAAGAAATCATGAAATTAGTTGAAGATTTAAAACTTGGAAATCGCGTATTTCTAACAGGAAAAATTAGTGAAGAGGACAAAGCCTATTATTTAAAAAACTGTTATGCGTTTTGCTTTCCATCTTTACGGGAAGGCTTTGGCATTCCCCCAATTGAAGCTATGCAATACGGTAAACCTGTATTTTTATCAGATAAAAGTTCGCTTCCAGAAGTTGGTGGTAAACATGCATTTTACTGGGAACATTTTGAACCTAAATATATGGCTGACATACTCAAACATGGTATGTCCACCTACAATGAAAACCCAACAGAATACAAGGAAAAGCTACAGCTACATGCCAATTCCTATTCTTGGGATGAAACCGCTAAACAGTATTTAAAAGTTTACGAAAGTCTACTTAAATAAGTGTTTGAAATATTGACCAAAATTCTTTTTAGCTATAAAAAATTTGGACGGCATAATCCCTTCTAAATTGATATTTTTTCTAATTTCTTCAATGGTATTCCCTTCACAAAACTCCAAATGTTTCCATTTTTCAGGCTCAATATAGAAGAAGTTTTCACGTTCTTTATAGTTGGATTTATTGGTGGTCCGCCATTTTTCTAAAAAAGCTTCTTTATCCTGAACTTCAATGTTATGTCCCCAATTATCTAATTTTAATACCAGTTCCGCCTCATCCCGAGCAATACTTTCATGCAGTAGAATATTTTGCGTGTAAACAATACGCTTTCGGGTATTTCTACCCACTTTATAATTCGGGTAATTGGAGGCAATAATTCCGCGTGTTGGCTCTTTAATAAATAACACACCATTATCGGTATACTTATATAAATTAATTAAATAGGCAGCAATTTGAATGTTCTTTTTTTCAGGATTATCCAAATAACTATCAAAGCGTCTTAAGTCTTTTACATAGTTGGCAAAATCTACGAAATATTCATCACTATCAATTTGTATTAACCAATTTCCAATACCCATTTTAAGCGACAACATGTGCCTTTCTCGATTTTCATTTTCAATGGCAATTAAATTCGCATCGTAGAAATCATCTTTATACAATTGAATCTTATTATCCACATCAAAAGCTTCCAACCATTCAAAAAAGGCCGGATCCACTTCAAAGGTTTCTCCGGACCACGTTCTGCTCTTATGATCCATAGCAATAAAAATAGCATCCGCTTCCTTATAAACAGGTGGAATGGATTTTTTTAGTTTATCATAATCATAAGAAAGTAAAAAACCTAAGTGAATTTTTTTCATCGATAATTGCGGATTATTTTTTACAAATATAGTTTATGCCTTATAAATAACTACTTTTGTCACTTAAATTGTCTTAAAAATGCCTGAATTAACTGTTATTATGCCAGTTTATAATGGAGAAAGTTTTTTGTCGGAAGCTATTGATAGCGTTCTAAATCAGACTTTTTCAAATTTTAAACTTTTAATTTTAGATGATAATTCTAAAGATAAAACCTCTAAAATTCTAGAAGAATACAAACAAAAAGATTCTAGAGTTGAAGTAGTTACAAAAGTGACAAATGTTGGTCCTGCAAATTTAAGGAACGAAGGTATGGCGCTTGCTGAAACGGAATATATTGCTCTACTTGATGCTGATGATATTGCGCTTCCTACAAGATTTGAAAAACAAATTGCATTTTTAAAAGACAATAATGAATATGGTGTTTGTGGCACTTGGTTTACTTTTTTTGGAGATAAAAAAAACAAAAAAGTAAGACACGAGGTAGACCACGAAAGTATTAAAATTCAGATGCTGAATAACTGCTGTATAGGAAATCCAACGGTAATGTTAAAAAAATCGCATCTAGAAGGATTGCGCTTTGAAAACGAATATGTTCCTGCTGAAGATTATGGACTTTGGAGTCAGTTAACTTTCAAAACTAAGTTTTATAATATTCCAGAATCCTTATTACTCTACAGGTGGCACCCGAATAATATTAGCCAAAAGAAAGTTGAAAACTTACGAAAAGCTGAAGTTATCATCAAAAAAAAACAATTAAACCATATCGGGATCCCTATGAATGACGAGCATATGGAGTTCTACTTAAATGCCGTTAGTATTAAAAAAGGACTTTCTAAAAAGGAAATTAAAAACACCATTGAAGCTTCCAAAAAACTTATCCAACTAAACGCTGAAAAAAATATTTACAAGCAAGATTTATTTATTTCGCATATTGATAAGACAATCATAAGAAGCATTAGAAATTGCAAAGAAAACAACCAGGCTTACTATAAATACATTAAGGAAGAATCTGGTTATTATTCTAAAATCTCAACATTAGACGCTATAGCACTCTATTTTAAATGTCTATTTTAAGAATTTATACTTAAAGAGCTTTTTATAGTATTTAATCTTTGTTTTAAAGTCTGCCGATTTCAAATAAGTAGCTATAAAATCTACCTGAACTTCACTAAGTTTTTCACCTGTATATTTTAGTTTTAAAACTTCTGTTGCAGTTGCCTCTTCTAACGACTTGAGTACTTTGTTCATATTCCTAGATTTGGACTCTGGCGCCACATCTGTAACCTCCTTAAGGTTTATATAAGATGAGTAATTTTTAAAGAAATTAGATTGTAAGGAATATACTCCGGCCTCATGCACTCGATAAACTGCCGATTCAAAGTCCATAAAAACTCCTTTTCCGTTCTGTAAAACTAGAATATAAAGAGAATTGTCTTTAGAGTGTTTTAGTGATTTTAATAATTCTAAATTTAAAGCCTCTTTTTTAAATACAGTTGTTAAAGTTAAGGTGCAATATGGCGAAAAAAGATTATCGTAATCAATAGTAGTATTCGCTTCTTGATGATTAAAATTATTAGAAGAATAACTTTTTCCGTTAAAAATTTGATAGTTCGTCCATGATATTACATAATCAGGATTAACCTCTAAAAAATCCACTTGCTTTTGAAGCTTTAAGGGATCAGTCCAATAATCATCTCCTTCACATAAAGCAATGTACTTACCTTGTGCTTTTGGAAATAAATAATTAGGCCAAATTTTAATGTTTTGGGAATATTGATTTTCAGTTTGAAGTATAGAAACTATCCTACTATCTTTTTTTGCATACTCTTGTATTATTTCAACAGTTCTATCTGTTGAAGCATCGTCATGAATAACAATTTCGAAGGAAAAATTAGTTTGTTGAGCAAGAAACCCTTCTAAAGTCTTTTCTAAAAACTTTTCATGATTAAAAGTGGTACAACAAATACTTAGTAAGGGCTTCATTTAATTAACCTCTTTTATTTTCCTTGCCGGATTACCAACAAGCACACATTTTTCTGGAAAAGATTTGGTGACATTCGATTTTGATCCAATTATACAATCGTCGCCAATACTTAATTTTAAAGGAATTACTAAGGCGTTCATTCCTAGTAAAACTCGTTTTCCTAAGCTACAATATGAGCCAACCATAGCCATAGAAGACATATAACAAGCATCTCCTAAAGTTGCATGATGCGCTACCAAACTATTAAAGTCTATAACACAATCATTTCCTAGTTTGCAGTTGGTGCTAATTTTTGCGTTTAAATGAATAAAGCAACCTTGACCTAAAACTGCGGAAGGACTAATAAAAGCTCTTGGGTGAATTAAATTAGGGGTAATTCCTCCAAAACTTCTAAGTTTTGAAGCAATTTCGTTTCGCAGTTTGTTGTTCCCCATAGTTACCGTAAAGTTTTTCCCTTTAATTTCTGTGGTGTATAAGTCTTCTGTACAACCAATAATAGGAAAACCCATTACCGACTCTCCTACTCGATCATTATTATAATGATATAAGCCTTTTATATTAAAACCACAATCCAAAGCAAGTTCTATTATAACTTCTGTATAATTACCAACCCCTATTAAATACAAGTCTTTTTGCATCAGCTTAATTTTTCTTTAACAATGGTACTTATGGTATCTATTTGTTCTTTGGTTAAATCATAAAACAAAGGTAAACATAGTATTCTTTTAGAAATAGATTCTGCAATTGGCATTTCCTGGCCCTGCAAGTAGTTAACCGTATTTAAAGCAGGATAAAAATACCTTCTAGGAAAAATATTAGCATGATTCAAACCTTCTATAACCCGTAATAATTGCGCTTCATTTTCAAACAACACAGGAATATAGGAATAATTATACTTGGTGTTTTCTAATATTTTTTGAAAACCTAAAGAGGTATTCTTTAAAAGCTCTTTATAATGTGCATAGGCAGCTTTTCTTTTCTCTATGATTTGATCAATATATGGCAAAATAGTTAAACCCATGGCACCTTGAAGCTCACTCATTTTAGCGTTTATTCCTAAACCGTGAAAAGCTTCTGGCCCGTTATGTCCAAAGTTATGAAGGTGATACATGTGTTCATGAAGCGTTTCATTATTAGTAAAAAGCGCTCCTCCTTCACCTGTATGAAATATTTTGGTTGCATGAAAACTACAGGTACTTATGTCACCGTAGCTAAATATAGATTTTCCCTTATGCTCCACACCAAAAGCATGAGCAGCATCATAAATAGTTTTTAGTCCGTGTTTATTTGCAATACCCTCAATAGCTTCTACGTCACAGGGATTACCAAAAACATGGGTTGCAATAATGGCTTTGGTATCTTCTGTAATTGCAGCTTCTATCTTAGTAGCATCTATATTATAAGTTTCACTATCTATATCAACAAAAACAGGCTTACAATTTTCCCAAACAATACTAGAGGCTGTTGCAATATAACTAAACGGGGTAGTGATTATTTCACCTCTCAACCCTAATCCTTTAATGGCTAATTGCAATGGTAAAGTCCCATTGGTAGTAGCTATTATATGGTCAATATGATACTTTTCTTTAATTTGGTTTTCTAGTTCCTTAACTAAATCTCCTCGATTAGTTATCCAAGATGTATCCCATGCTTTTTTTAATATCGCATTATATTCTTTTTGATCTGGCAAAAAGGTCTTCGTTACATGAATCATGGAGGGTTCCGATTAATTATCTTAATTGTCAAAGATAAAGGCTTTACTATTACTACACAATTATTATTTTTGTACTATGAATGCACAGCAAGAAATAAAAAAAGCCGTTGAAACGCTTAAGCAAGGCGGAGTAATACTTTACCCTACAGATACAGTTTGGGGAATTGGTTGCGATGCAACAAATGCTGAGGCTGTTGATAAAATATTTAAGCTCAAACAAAGAAGCGACAGTAAAGCTCTAATTTGTTTGGTTGCAGACGATAGAATGCTAAAAAAATACATTAAAAACATTCCAGATGCCGCTTATGACATCATGGATATCGAGAATACCCCTATTACTATTATCTACGATGACCCTCAAAATTTAGCACAAAATTTAATTGCTAAAGACAATTCCATTGGTATTAGAATTCCGGATAACGACTTTTGTTTTCAGTTACTACGAAAATTCAACGGAGCCATTGTATCAACCTCAGCAAATATTTCTGGACAACCCACTCCAAAATCCTTTAAAGAAATACATGAAGACATTTTAAAAGGTGTGGACTATGTTGTAAATTTGCCTGACGAAAAATTAGGTACTAAACCATCAGCAATTATTAAATTAAGTAAAGATGGAAAAGTACAAGTTATACGACCATAAAACTTCAATTTTCAATAACTTAATTCAGTTTAAAATTAGTTGAAATTTGGACACTGGAATTTAACCAATGAATCACAAACAAGCCTTAACCCATCCAATCTTTAAGATTATTTCAAAGTCTGCAAAAGAACTTCAACTTGATGCTTATGTTATTGGTGGCTTTGTACGCGATTACCTCCTACAACGAGGTTCGGCAAAAGATATTGACATCGTAGCTGTTGGGTCTGGAATTGAGTTAGCAAAACAAGTAGCTAAAAATTTACCTAATAAACCCAAAGTTCAAGTTTTTAAAACCTACGGAACTGCCATGTTGCGTTTTGAAGATATTGAAATTGAATTTGTTGGAGCTCGAAAAGAAAGCTATAATGAAGACAGCAGAAACCCTGTAGTTGAAAATGGAACTCTTGAAGATGATCAAAATCGTCGCGATTTTACTATAAATGCTTTGGCAATAGCCGTAACTGAAGATAAGTTTGGAGAATTACTTGATCCTTTTAATGGCATTCAAGATTTAAAAAAAGGTGTTATTCGCACTCCTTTAAACCCAGATATCACATATAGTGACGACCCATTGCGCATGATGCGAGCCATACGGTTTGCTACTCAATTAAATTTTCAAATTGAAGATGCATCACTAAAGGCTATTTCTAAAAACAAAGAGCGCATAAAAATAATAACCAAAGAACGTATTGTAGTAGAATTAAATAAAATCATAGAAAGCAAACAGCCTTCCATAGGATTTTTACTGCTAGATAAAACTGGTTTATTAGAATATATTTTACCTGAATTAACCGCATTAAAAGGTATTGACGAAATAGAAGGTCAAAGACATAAAGATAACTTTTATCATACCTTAGAAGTAGTCGATAATATTTGTAAAACCACAGACAACCTATGGTTGCGCTGGGCCGCTTTACTACATGATATTGGAAAAGCACCAACCAAGAGGTTTGATAAAAAAATTGGATGGACCTTTCATGCACATGAATTTAAGGGATCTAAAATGGTATATCATTTATTTAAGCGTTTAAAAATGCCCTTAAATGACAAAATGAAATTTGTCCAAAAAATGGTTCTCATGAGTTCAAGACCGATTGTAATTGCTGAAGATATGGCAACAGATTCAGCTGTTAGAAGATTGGTTTTCGACGCTGGTAAACATATAGAAGATTTAATGACTCTTTGCGAAGCTGATATTACAACCAAGAACCCTAAAAAGTTTAAAAAATATCATAACAACTTTAAAATAGTTCGTCAGAGAATCGAAGAAGTTGAAGAGCGAGATCATGTTAGAAATTTTCAACCTCCAGTTACAGGTGAGGAAATTATGAAAGCCTTCAATATAAAACCTTCAAGAGAAATTGGTATCATAAAAGAAACTATTAAAGAAGCCATTTTAGAAGGAGAGATTCCTAATGAATATGAAGCTGCTTTTCAATTAATGCTAAAAAAAGGAAAAGCTTTAGGCTTAACTCCAACCATTACAAAATGAAAGTAAAATTTAGACAAACAGTAAAAATAGGATTGGTACTAGTTTATCTAGTTATCATTGCGGGAGCTGTAGTTCGTATGACAGGTTCTGGAATGGGCTGTCCAGATTGGCCAAAATGTTTTGGATACTACATCCCACCAACTGAACTTTCTGAATTACAATTTAAACCAAACCACGAGTATAAAAAAGGAGTGGTAATTATTGTAGACGAAACACTTCAGGTTGCAAAGGAAGATTTTACTTCGGGAGAATCACTTGATTTATCACATTGGAATAAATATACCGCTCACGATTACGCTACCTTTAATCCGGTTCACACTTGGGTAGAGTATATCAACAGACTTTCGGGAGCACTTTCTGGAATTCCTATATTAATATTTACCATAATGTCAATATGGCTTTGGAAGGATAGAAAACGATATTTATTACTATCTATTTTCACCGTAGTTGCCATGGGATTTCAAGCTTGGTTAGGAAAAACGGTTGTTGACTCAAACTTAGCTCCATTCAAAATCACTATTCATATGGTTATGGCATTAGTAATTGTTGCCGTCATTTTATATCTAATTTTTATTTCTAAAGAGAAATTCAAATTAGTGAAATTTGACCCAGTTTTTAAAAATATCCTCATTTTTGCAACGCTTTTAACTTTAGTTCAAATTGTTTTAGGCACACAAGTTCGCCAACATGTTGATGAACAAGTGAAAGCTATTGGCTATATAAAATCCATGTGGTTAGACAATCCTACATTAGATTTCTACATACACAGAACACTTTCTATTCTTGTATTAGCTGTTAATGTTTGGCTTTACTATAAAAACAAAAAACAACATTTGGGCTACACTAAATTAGATTGGGTATTGGTTTGTATAGCGCTAGAAATTGTAACTGGTATGGCCATGTACTACCTAGATTTCCCTTTTTCAACACAAACTTTACACCTTGTTATAGCAACAGTCTTAATTGGAATTCAATTCTATATTGTATTAGAAAGTAGTCGTAGAAGTCAGGACAAAACTGCAATAGCTTAAACATAAATTATATCTTTGCATATTCTTAAAACAAAAAAATGATTTACAGATTTAGAATTATACTAGACCACGACTCAGAAGGTGATATATTTAGAGACATTGAAATTCGTGAAACAGATACTTTAGAAGATTTACACAACAGTATTACACAATCTTTTGGATTTGATGGTACTGAAATGGCTTCGTTTTATTTAAGCGATGATGAGTGGAATCAAGGTGAAGAAATTTCTTTATTTGATTTAAGTGAAGCATCTAATGAAGTAAAATTAATGGGAAACACTCCTATTAATGAAGTAACTAACGAAGACAAAACCCGATTGATTTATATCTACGACTTTTTAAGTATGTGGACTTTTTTAGTGGAATTAGCTGAAATTGTTGAAGAAGCTCAGGGTACAGATTACCCTAATTTAATGTTTGTTCATGGCCAAATTCCAGATGCAGCACCAGAAAAAACCTTTGAGGCAGAAGATTTTGAAGATTATAATGATGAGTTTGATGATGATTATGATTTAGACGACTACGACAATCTAAATTTTGACGAGAACTGGAATTAATCTTTCACAAGCGAACCTAATATAGACTTGTATTTTGTTAAGTAGATTGTGTGATTTTCAACACACTATCTTAACAAATTACAAGTCATTTTTTTTAGTAGAAATTCCTCATATTAACATCCTCGTAATTACGTTTTACAAAATCTAAGGCATATTTTAAAATATCGCCCATAGTTTCACAGGTCTTAAAATTAATATCAGAAGCAAATTCAAAAATTTCAGAACGCAATTGTTTTACATTTTCTGGTTTAGAAATAACATCCTCAACCATACATCCTATTAAATGATGGATTCTATCTTGATAACTAATTAATCGTTTAGCCATAATGGAACGCTCCTCTAGCTTGTATTGATCTATAGATTCCGCTTGAAACTTCTCAGTAACCAACTTTACCATTTCATAATTTTCCTTAAAAAACTGTGGTTTATATATATTAAACTTGCCTTCATAACATTGTTGATCGAAATCTATGGCACGAATTTTATAGACAACATGATCAAAATCGTGAGTTGGAACAATTACATAATTATAAGACCGCATATCTCCAAGTAACCTAATGGTACAACGTTCGTTAAATTTAACAAACTCTTTAGCTATTTGCGATTTCTCCATAGGGTTACAGTTTGGCAACATGGATTTTATAAACTCATCACCAGGAATTCCTGCAACATGCTCTTCAATTAAAGTATCTTTATGTACTAGAAAATTTAAGTTATATGGAGATAGCATATGTTCCAATTCCAATCCATAAATCCGAGAAGCATCGGCTTTTTTAATGTAAAAATATGTGTAATTGTCGTTTAGTATATTTCTAACTTTTACACGAAATGGTTTCGAATTTCCAAAAGTACAATAGTCAATAGCATCTACAGTTAAAAAGGGAATTGTTTTCTCATTTCCATCGGAATGCAAAATGGTATAGACCTTCTTCAAGCTTAAATCTATTTCCTTTCCTTCAAATTCATTATAATAAACGCGCACCCACAAGGTATCTACTTCGTGTTTATCGTAAACAACTACAGACCCCTGAAATCGTAACAAATCGTCATAAAAAACAGGTAACCTTATATTTCTATTATACTCAGAAAGGTATTGATGTAATTTATCACTTACCGGATAAGATGGCTTTTTTTTTGATATCTTTAGATCTTCCATAGAAAACGAATTCTTCAAATTTAAGTTTTTATTTTTATCAATGTAACAATTTTAAAATACTCTCGTCGTATAGACACATATTAAATCAAAAACCGTTTCTTTAAACCATCAAAACCCAACAATTTGGAACCTATTCTTACAATTAACAATCTAACAAAGAAATATGGTTTTCTAACAGCCGTCAAAGACTTGTCATTTACTATAAACAAAGGAAATGTTTATGGTATTCTTGGACCTAACGGAAGTGGAAAGTCTACCACATTAGGTATTGTTTTAAACGTAGTAAATAAAACATCTGGAGATTTCAAGTGGTTTAACGGAACTGTTTCCACCCATGAAGCACTAAAACGAGTCGGAGCAATTATTGAGCGTCCAAATTTCTATCCTTACATGACAGCTGCTCAAAACCTGAAGTTGGTTTGCAAAATAAAAGACGTAGATTATTCTAAAATAGAAGAAAAGCTAGAAGTCGTAAATTTATTGGATAGAAAAGACCATAGATTTAGCACCTATTCTTTAGGTATGAAACAGCGTCTAGCTATTGCTTCTGCCTTACTAAACGATCCTGAAATTTTAATTTTAGACGAGCCTACAAATGGTTTGGATCCTCAAGGCATACATCAAATTAGAGAAATAATTAAAAACATTGCCAACCAAGGTACAACCATACTTTTAGCTTCGCATTTATTAGATGAAGTTGAAAAAGTATGTTCGCATGTAGTGGTTTTAAACAAAGGTGTAAAACTATATTCTGGACGCGTTGATGAAATGATTTCAAGTTTCGGATTTTTTGAATTGAAGTGTGAAAACCATGAGGAACTATTAACTTATTTAAATTCAAGTCCCGATTTTGGAACTATAAAGGTAGAGAATCAACTAATCACAGCGTTTTTAAATAAACCAATGGATGCAGTAACCTTTAACAAACTTATGTTTGAAAAAGGAATTGTATTATCTCATTTAGTAAAACGTAAAGAAAGCCTAGAGGATCAATTCTTACAACTAACCAATAAGTTATAATTCAATCTATTTACACTGATTTTATACTAGTAAAAAACCAACTTCATGTTAAGACTTTTAAATCTAGAATTACAAAAACTGCTTTTAAGTAGAACCAGCAAAGTGTTGATATTTGTTTCATTTGTATTACCATTTACTGTACTGATACTTTCATCTATAAAAATAAATTTCTTTGGTTTTTTTACTTTAGAATTAGGCGAATTGGGGATTTTTAATTTTCCTATTATTTGGCACATAACAACGTTTTTTGCTTCACAATTCAAATTTTTCTTTGCCATTGTGGTTGTAAGTATGATTGGAAACGAATACAGCAACAAAACCTTGAAGCAAAATCTAATAGACGGCTTAAGCAAAAAGGAATTTATTCTCTCTAAATTTTATACCATTATTTTCTTTTCCTTAGTTGCTACTTTATTAATTACCCTAGCTTCCTTTTTTATAGGTTTATATTATTCTAGTTATACAGAAGCCGCCATTATTGTTAGGGAAACCAACTTCTTATTAGCCTATTTTGTAAAACTTGTAGGATTTTTTAGTCTGTGTTTATTTTTCGGGATGTTAGTGAAACGTTCTGCCTTTGCTTTAGCTTTTTTATTCATTTTATATATTTTAGAATGGATTGCTTTTGGAATCATTTCCTGGCAAGTAAATATGGATCTTGCTAGTAAAATACAAGCTTTCTTTCCGTTAAAGTCTATGTATAACCTTATTGATCAACCATTTCAAAGGGTTATGATGGCAAAATTTCCTGAAAAAGGCGATTTAATGTACGACTATGGAGTGCATTGGTATGAAATAGCCATTGTATTAGGCTGGACAACTTTATGCATCTTTTTGTCCTATAGATTATTAAAAAAGCGAGATTTATAATACCTTTGTCAACTATACTTAGCTTAATGAAGAATCTCCTTTTTTACATTATTTTCATAAATTTTTTATGCGTTTATTCTCAGCAAGAAGCCTCTAACTGGTATTTTGGTGAAAATGCCGGAATTCAATTTGGAGGAGATGGCTCTATTACTGTTTTAAACGACGGGCAATTAAATACAGTAGAAGGTTGCTCATCCATTTCCGATAATTCTGGAAACCTACTTTTTTATACCGATGGGACCACTGTTTATAACCGCTTACATAATGTAATGCTAAATGGTTCTGGTTTATTAGGTGATTCTTCTAGTTCGCAATCAGCGATAGTTGTCCCAAAACCAAACGACCCTAATATTTATTATATTTTTACGGTTGGATCCAACCAAACTCTAACTGGTTTACATTATTCTGTTGTTGACATTACTCTAGCAGGAGGTTTGGGAGGAATTGTTCAAAAAAACATTAATTTATTAAATAAAAGTTCTGAAAAAGTAACTGCTGTTTTAAAAGATTGTCAATCTCAGTCGATTTGGGTTGTTAGCTTATCTAATCCAACTGGATCTTCAATCTCTCCTTTAAACACTTTTCACGCATTTGAAGTTACAACTACAGGAGTTAATAGTACGGCTATAACTTCTACATTCACAAATATAACCATGTCCAATGTACGTGGTTATTTAAAATTATCTCCAAATGGCGAAAAATTAGCTTGCGCCAATGGTAATAATAATGAGTTGTATTTATTTAATTTTGACACAGACACAGGAATTGTTAGTAATGGTCAGAGATTAAACATTAATAGTGCTTATAACACCCCTTATGGTATTGAATTTTCCCCAAATAGCGAATTACTATACGTGTCGTCTTCAAACGATTTTTTTGGAGGTGGAGATCAAAATCCAGCAAACCATTATTCAGCCCTATCACAATTTGATTTAACAAGTACCGATATAGTTGGAACTCAACAATTAATAGACCAGCAAAACCTATATAGAAGTGCCTTACAACTAGGGCCAAATGGAAAAATCTATCGTTCCATGTCAGCCACTTACGACCAAGGACTTCCATATTTAAGTGTTATTAACAGCCCAAACGAAATTGGCCAAGCATGTAACTATCAAAACAATGCAATCAATTTAGGAACTAATAATTCCACACAAGGATTACCTCCTTTTATCTCATCTTTCTTTGTTGAAAAAATAGATATTATAAATAATAATACTAACCCAATTGCCAATAATTATTTGCCCTTGTGTAATGGTCAAACATATACTTTAACGGCTGACGATATTCCTGGGGCTATTTACACATGGACTTTAGATGGAAATCCCATACCAAATACAGATCATTTTTTAGATGTAAATCAAAATGGAGTTTACGAGGTGATTATCGATTTAAATAATGGTGGTTGCGACTTTCTAGAAGGCGAAGCCATTATTGAATATTTCACTTCTCCTGTAGCCAATCCAATTCCAAACATAGAAATATGCGATGATAACAATGATGATAGTTGGACATTTAACTTCACTAACCAAGATGCGGCTATATTAGGAGGGCAAGATCCTAGTCATTATGACGTACAGTATTTTGAATCGCAAGTAGATGCCGATTTAAACCAAAATAAAATTACCGGATTATACATCAATACAACTAATCCTAAAGAAATATTTGCCCGAGTTAACCTAACAGGAAGCCCTAATTGTTACGACGTTACTTCTTTTTTTATTGAAGTCTTTAATAGCCCAACTGCAAACTCCGTTAACACACAAGAAGTATGCGATAATGATGTAGATGGCGATTATACTAATGGACAAGTTGAAACGCTACTTCACGATTTCGATTCCATTGTTTTAGGAAACCAGGATGCAACTGCTTACACTATAACGTACCACCCAACGTTAATAGATGCCGAAAACAAAACAACGGAACTTCCAGAGCCGTACTATAACGCAACACCTTTTACGCAAACTATATTTGTTAGAATTGAAAACAATTTAAACCCAAATTGTTTTGACACCACATCATTCGACATCATAGTTAATCCATTACCAACACCTTTTAATGCCACCCTCATTCAATGTGACGAAGATGGCATAAACGATGGTTGGACCTTTTTTAATCTAAACGAAGCTAACGACGACTTAACTGGCGGAAACGCTAATCTTTCAACTGAATTTTATTTAAATAATCTAGACGCTCAGAACAGTAACAACCCTTTAAATGCGAATAGTTATAATAATATATCCAATCCACAAACGATATATGTCCAAGTTATTGACAACACAACTAGATGTTTTAATATTGCCGAGCTGTACCTAGAGGTAAGCACCACCCAACTTTTAGATTATCAAGCCCCACCATCTTGTGACGAATTAGGCTCTGAAGATGGTATTAACACTTTTAATCTAGATGATTTTGAAACTGATATGCAATCCATTAATGGAATAACCTATCCCATAACTTTTTATGAAAGCTATCAAGATGCCTTATTAGAACAAAACGAATTGAATTCTTCTTACACCAACACAATTGAATATAACCAAACACTTTATGCAAGAGCAGAAAACAACAATGCTTGTTATGGCATTAGTGAAGTTTATTTAACAGTGAACAAACTGCCTTCCCTAAAAGAGAGCGAAAGTGTTCTATATTGTTTAAATACCTTTCCACAAACTATTCAATTAGAAGCTGGAATTTTAAACGACTCACCTAACAATTACACCTACGTTTGGTCTAATGGAGAAACAACTGAAACTATTCTTGTTAATGAAATAGGCACATATACGGTTACTGCTACAAATGCTGCTGGCTGTATTAAATCAAGAAGTATTACAGTAGAACCTTCAAACACGGCTACTTTTAACGATATTATTGTTGAAGACGTTACAGATAACAATACTATAACTGTTCTAGTTTCTGGAGAAGGTGATTATGAATTTGCGCTTTACAATCAAAACGGTTTATATTATACCTATCAAACAGACAACACTTTCTACAATGTTTATGGAGGTATTTATACGGTTTCTGTGCGAGACATTAAAAATGATTGTGGCATTGTAACTCAAGATGTATCTATAATTGGTTTCCCTAAATTATTCACACCTAATGGAGATGGTTATAACGACACTTGGAACATAAAAGGAGTATCCAATGTATTCCAACCAAACACCATGATTCGTATTTATGATAGGTATGGAAAACTAGTAAAACAAATAAATCCGCTTGGTGAAGGTTGGGATGGAACTTTAAATGGACATCCTTTACCTGCAGACGATTATTGGTTTTCAGCCACCTTACAAGATGGCAGAGAATTTCAAAGTCATTTTAGTTTAAAACGATAAACTTAAAAGTTGTACATTTATTTCAATTATTATAATATAATTGAATGTTTAGACTGTATAAATACGTTTTATTACTTTTTTTACTAACTAGCAACCTTATTTGCAGTCAAGAAGTAGAACTATTTCAACAATTTAATGGTCGTTATGATTATTTGGCATTTGGAAACACCTTAAATCCCGCCGAAAACAATTTAGATCGTTCCTACTGTGATGTTTTACCCGAATCTGAAGCTAATTTCCTTCTTCCTTCAAACTCTAATATTGTAGCTGCATACTTATATTGGGCAGGCTCTGGCGAAGGCGACTTTGAAGTTAGCCTTAACAACACTTCAGTAGTGTCTGACCATAATTATTTAGTAGAGTTTAACGATAACACTTATGGAACTCTTTCTTATTTTTCTTGTGTTTCAGATATTACAGAACTTATTACAAATATTGGAAGTGGAAGTTACACATTAACTGATTTGGATATTTCTGAAACCCTTGAATCCAATCCAGGCTACTGTCAAAATCGAACAAACTTTGCAGGATGGTGTGTTTATGTTATTTATGAAGATGAACAACTCCCTTTAAATCAAGTGAACCTATTTCAAGGTTTAGAAATAATTAATAGAAATGTACGAGAAAAAATCATCATCTTAGATAATGTTAATGTTTTAGATAATCAGGGAGCTAAAATTGGCTTTCTTGCTTGGGAAGGAGATTCCAACCTAGCCTATGGAGAATCATTGTTAATCAATAACAACATCATTTCAAGCCCTCCATTAAATCCTGCCAACAACGCATTCAATGGAACAAACACTTTCACGAATAGTGACACCTTTTACAATGGAGATTTAGATGTATATAACATTCAAAACAATATTGCTATTGGAGATACTTCCGTAGAAATTAAACTAACCACAGGAGATTACGATACTAATGGTGTTTTACAAGCCGATCTCATTATTATCAACAACATAATAACCGTTTTAAATAGTCAGCTACCCGATGCTACAGTCCACATAGATAATATTCATCAAGAATGCTCTAGCCGAGAGATTACTATTTATTATACCATTCATAATATTAATAGTACAGATATATTACCTGCAGAAGTTCCTATAGCTATTTATGCAAACAACCTACTTGTTGGCAATACTTTTACAACTACACAGCTTGAAATTGGAGCTTCAGAAAACGGGCAAATCACCGTAAACATTCCTGAAAGCTTGCCAAACAATCTAACCATAACCATACAAGTAGACGATATTGGTATCGGCATGGGAATAATTACAGAATTAAACGAACACAACAATTCTTTCTCTGAAAACATCCAACTTTTAGAAACTTTAATGATACCTCTTAAAGCATTATCTAATTGTGATGAAAGTTTTGATAAGGCACATTTCAATTTAAATTTAGTTTTAGATAAAATAGAAACAAACGGACAAGTAACTTCCTTTTACGAAACTCTTGAAGATTTAGAAACGGATAATAATGAAATTCTAAATCCTAGTTACTTTCAAAATACCTCAACGCCACAAACCATCTATTTAAAAGTAGAAGATTCGCCCTGCTACCAAATTTACTATTTCGATTTATTGGTTGAAAATTGCCCTCCACATATACCACAGGTTTTCACCCCTAATAATGATGGTTATAACGATTGGTTTAATATTCAAGGTTTGTATGATATTTTCGAAAAGCACAAACTACTTATCTACAACCGTTATGGCACTTTAGTTTTTGAAGGCGATAATGAAAATCGGTGGACTGGAAAATCCAACCGCGGATTAAATAATTCTGGCAATATCCTACCAACCGGAACTTACTTTTATGTATTAAACTTAAATGACATATACTATAAAACTCTTACAGGATGGGTGTATTTAATAAGATAAAATGTTAAAATCATGCATTTTGTCGATTAATTATGCATCTCACCTATTTTATTCACTACCTTTGCATTAGATGAATAAAAAATCTATTTCGATTTTCAAAGTAAACTTTAATAGCACTCCATTAAAGTTTAAAACTTCCAGCTATTTTTTAGTTCTTTTTTTTATAGCTTTTGTTCAAATTTCCAAAGCCCAACAAATATCAGTAACAGACAACATTCCTTTAGACACTTTAATAGAGACTCACCTAGTTCAAGGTTGTGTAGAAGTTTCTAACATCCAATCTACTATTAATGGATCTGTAAATCAATTAGCTAGTTATGGTTATTTTGAAAGAGCTAATTCTAATTTCCCATTTCTAAATGGTATAATGCTTTCTACGGGAGCTGCGAGCTCCGCTGGAAATACTACAAATACAAATCTACTTAATGAAGGAGAACCTTCTTGGGAAACAGACCCAGACCTAGAATCTGCTCTAGGGATTACAAATACCTTAAATGCAACCTCAATTGAATTTGATTTTATCTCCGTATCCAATCAGGTACAATTCAATTACATCTTAGCTTCCGAGGAATATTACGCCAATTACCCTTGCGATTATTCCGATGGTTTTGCCTTTCTAATAAAAGAAACTGGTTCTGCTACACCTTATCAAAATGTAGCTTTAGTCCCTGGAACAACAATTCCTGTAAACACAAGTACGGTTCACGAAGAAATAGTCGGGTTCTGTCCTGCAGAAAACGAGCAGCACTTTGATGGTCATAATCTTGGAGACACCAATTTTAATGGTAGAACAACCGTTTTGTCCGCCATAGCAAATATACAACCCAACGTTCAGTACCATATTAAATTAGTAATTGCAGACCAATCTGATGAGAATTTTGATTCTGCAGTTTTTATTGAAGGTAACAGCTTTAATGCAACAGTAAATCTTGGTCCTGACATTACAACTTGTGCCAATAGCGTTGAATTAAACGGGGATATTCTGAATAATATGGCTACCTACGAGTGGTTTATAAATGGACAACTTATACCTGGTGAAATTTCAGAAACACTAACAGCTAATACAAGCGGAACATACTCATTGGTTATTACTATTCCAATAAATAATACCACCTGTGTGATTAGCGATACGGTAGAAATTACTTTAAACTCGGAACAGGCTGCTGGTCCAATTTCTGATTATGAAATTTGCGATGACACTAGCAACGACGGTATTGAAACCTTTGATGTAAGCACCAAAAGCAACGAAATTTTAGCCTCCGTTCCTCCTTCTAATTATAGTATCAGTTATCATTACTCATTCACGGAAGCCCAAAATAATTTAAACGAAATTACCAGCCCTATTCAAAATTCAACAAGTCCACAAACCATTTTTGTTAGAATTCTTGATACGGATAATGGGTGTTTAGCTTATACTAATTTTAATTTAATTGTAAACCCCTCGCCGGTTATCACAGATCCCCAACCACTAGAAGTGTGTGATGATCAAACTGCAGATGGTTATACCGAAATTGATTTAACACTAATTGATGATGAAGTAAGCAATAACAACCCAAACTTAATTGTTACCTATCACTACTCTCAAGCTGACGCAGACTCGGGAAACAACCCGATATCTTCCCCTTATGTAAACACCAATCAAACAGAACAGCTATACATTAGGGTTTTAGATGCAATTACAGGATGCAAAAACACATCTACAATTACTGTTAAGGTTTTAGATAATCCAAATATCAATATGGACCCACAAACCATAAATGCATGTGAGCAAGACGGAGATGGCCATGATATTTTCGACCTCTCTACAGTAATAAATGATATTTTAAATGGATTAACTGGGGTTTCAACTACATTTCATACAACATATCCTGATGCACAAACAGGAGAAAATCCAATTCAAGACATTGAAAACTATGAAAACACAACACCAAATGTACAAACCGTTTACATTAGAGTGATTGACGACCAAACAGGGTGTGTTTCTATTTCATCTATTGAATTACATACTAATATTTTAGAATCCGGAACTAATATTAGAAATTTTTATGTCTGCGATGATGCTTCAAACGATGGAATTGCCAATTTTAATTTAGAAAATATTGGTAACGTTATAGCAAACAATTTAGAAGGTGTTACAGTTACTTTTTACGAAACGGAAGAAGATCAAACAAATGAAACAAATCCAATAGATCAAAGTATTCCCTTCGAAGTAATTTCAAGTCCTCACCAATTATTTATAACTATTGAAAGTTCGGATTGCACCTATTACGCTGACATAAATTTAATTATCAATTCCGCAGTTGTACTAACTCCTTTCGACGCTGTTAATTATTGCGACACCGACGATGATGGCACTACATCTATAGAATTAGCCACCTTTGACACTTATGTAGCTTCTGGCATTCCAAATGCTAATATCACCTATTTTCTAACTGAAGAAGATGCAGAAAACAACGAAAACATTTTACCCCCATTTGTAACAAACTCCAACAATCCTCAAATTGTTTATGTTCGAGTAGCAGATGGAACAACCGGTTGTCATGATATTGCCCCACTTGAAATCAACGTTATTCCAGCTCCAACTCTATCCCAACCAATGGATGTAATAATTTGTGATGATGATCAGGATGCTTTTTACATAGTTAACTTAGACGAAAAAATCCCTGAAATAGTTCCCGATACAACAAATCTAAACGTCACATTTCACAGTACGGAAGTGGATGCAAACACCTCTGAAAATCCTTTTACAAATACAACAACATACAGCGCTAATACGCAAATAGTTTATGTAAGAGTTGAGAACGAATTAACAACTTGCTATGCTTTAGTCAGCTTTGAAATTATTGTAAATACCGAACCAGTTTTTATAGATATTAGCAATTATAGAAATTGTGAAACCGATGGTAACCAAACAGCAGAGTTCTATTTTGTTGATAAAGATGTTGAAATCCTAAACGCGCAAACGGGAAAACAAGTTTTATATTTCAATTCTGAAGATGACGCTGTAAACCGAGTAAATATTATTGATAAAGCAACAGCGTACACCAATCAATCAAATCCTGAAACCATTCATGTTCGTGTAGAAAATATTAGCAATGAAGGCTGTTTTGGGGTTTCGTCTTTTGTTATTGAAGTAGGTTCTATTCCTGTTTTCGATGCGCCATTAAACGCTTATTTATGTGATGATAGATCCAACGACGGACAAGAGTCATTCGACTTAAATACTATTATTACTGAAATGTCGCAAAACAGCCCTGAAGACTTATCAATTTCATTTTACGCAAACTTAACAGACGCTGAGAACGAAGAAAACCAGCTACCTTTAAATTATACTAATCAAACCAATCCTCAACAATTATTCGCACGTGTGGAAAATGACACCTACTGCCATGCTATTGCAGAGTTTGGATTAAACGTAATACAAGTTCCTTTAGTAAACTCTGCTTCTGCACTAATGGCCTGCGATACAAATCAAGATGGGGTTGTTAGCTTCGACCTTACAGTTTCTGAATCGGAAGTTTTGGATATTAGGCAAAATGATATTTTAGTTACCTATCATGAAACCTTCGAAGATTTAGAAAACAACAATATTACCATTCCAAACCCAAGTAATTACAGCAACACTTCCAATCCACAAACAGTTTATATTCGAGTAACTAATACTGTTTCAAATTGCTACGTTGCCATCCCCTTAGACTTGATAGTTAACTTGCCTCCTATTATCAATACTACAACAATTGAAATTTGTGAAAGCAATTCAAATTCATATAATTTATTAAATACTGTTGAAAATTTAATAGGAACTCAAACCTCGTTAGACCTGTACTTTTATTCCAATTTAACAGATGCACAAAACAGTCAAAATCCATTAAATACAGATTATAACTATACTTCTAATAACGACACTATTTTTGTAAATGTTATTAATACAGTCACAGGTTGCTCGACTATAGGCTCTTTTAATTTATTAGTAAACCCAAATCCGATAGCTAATCAACCGCCAAACCTTATGGGGTGCGATGATGATTTTGACAACCTATTACACTTTGATTTATCGCAACAAACGCCTTTTATTCTTGGATCTCAAAACCCAAATCAATATACAGTTCGTTATTTTGAATCAGCTGACGAAGCTCTAGAAAACACCAATCCCATTGAAGATTTATATTATAATGCACTAGATCAGCAAACCATTTATGTCCGAGTTCAAAATAATTCAACCAATTGCTTCAGCACAACATCCTTTAACACCATTGTAAACCGGAAACCGGAAATCAATATTCTAGACCAAACGGTTTGTTTAGACAATTTACCTTTAGTGGTTTCTGCTGAAACTGGCTATTCTAACGACACTTATTTATGGTCGACAAATGCGTCAACTTCTGAAATAGAAATAACAACTATTGGAACTTATTCTGTAACTGTAACCACAGTAAATGGCTGTCAAACAACAGTAAGCTTCAATGTTATAGAATCTGAACAAGCAACTATAGAATTTACGGAAACAGTGGATTTTTCAAATCCAAACAACATTACTGTAACTATAAGCGGTATTGGAAATTATCTCTATACTTTAGATCATGGTGTGCCACAAGAATCCAATGTGTTTTATAATGTTACCTTAGGACCACATATTATTGAAATAATCGATTTGAATGGCTGTGCTTCGGCTGTAAAAGAAATTGTTATTATTGATGCGCCACTATTTTTTACTCCAAATAGCGATGGCCATAACGACACATGGCATATTACAGGAGTCGATCAATTAGTAGGAACTATAGTTTACATATACGACAGATATGGCAAACTGATTACTACACTAACCCATAGTTCACCGGGTTGGGATGGAACTTACAGAGGTAAAAATATGCCATCCAACGATTACTGGTTTGTGGCTCTTGTTAAAAAAGGTGAAACTTCCTTCGAAGTAAAACGTCATTTCAGTTTGAAACGATAACTTAAAACTATTCAAGTCTTTAAAAAACTTTATTCTTTTAAAAAATGTATATTGGTTATCTTTGCAAACTAATAATTTTAGATGAAGCATTTTTTATTAATCATATTCTTATTGCTATTCGGAGTTTCACATGCCCAAAACGTAACTACCAATAGCAGTACTTATACCGCTCAAGAACTAATTGAAGACATTTTAATTGATAGTAATTGTATTTCAGATGTAGTTGTTACTAATGTTGTTGGTGGAAATTTCAATGGCAGCGACGCAAGTTATGGTTATTTTGAGTCTAATGGCGCTAACTTTCCATTTCAAAATGGCATTGTTTTAAGCACTGGAAAACTAGCAAACGTACAAGGCCCAAATACTTCTTTAAGTGATGATAACGCACCAAACTGGGGAGGAGATGAAGATTTAGAAGAAGTTTTAAACGAATCTAGAACTACAAATGCCACCGTTTTAGAATTCAATTTTAGAGCTGTTGCAGACCAAATTAGTTTTAGATATCTTTTTGCTTCAGAAGAATATCAACAAGGAGACGCAAATACATGTCGATATTCCGATTTATTCGGATTCTTAATTAAAGAAGCAGATGGTGGTAGATATGATAACATTGCAGTAATCCCTGGAAGTTATACACCCGTAAAAGTAACAACCGTACACTCTGGTATTCCTGGAGCTTGCAACCCTATTAACGAAGCCTATTTTGGAGGTTGGAACGGAACAAATGCTCCAATAAATTTTAATGGACAAACAGCTGTTCTAACTGCTATTGCAGATGTTACCCCAAATGTATTATATCATGTAAAATTAGTAATTGCCGACCATATAAATTATAGATATGATTCAGCTGTATTTTTAGAAGCTGGTAGTTTTCAGTTAAACACCGACTTAGGCCCCGATATGCTAGTTTCTAGAAACAATGCCTTATGTCCTAACGAAACGGTAACACTAAATGCATCTCAGCCTGGTACCAACACCTATAAATGGTTTAGAAACGGCGTGGAAATTCCTATGGAAACCAATTCCACATATGTAGTTTCAGAGGCTGGAACATATAGTGTAGAGGTAATTATTGATGGAAGCTGTTTTTCCTATGGGAACATCCAAATTGAATTAGCTACAAACCCTATTGTTTTCGATACAACTCTTATTACTTGCGATTATAACTTAGATGGGTTTACTACTTATAATTTGTACCATGCTGAAACCGATGTTATAAATAATGACCAAAGTTTAAACTTAGAAAACTTCTATCTTACATCAACCGAGGCCGTCAATGGAACAAATCCTATTACTAATCCAACTAGTTTTAACAACACTAGTATGAATCAAATTATATACGCTAGAGTTTCAAATGCTAATGGTTGTATTTCTGTAGCTGAAGTAACCTTGAACATTACAAACAACCAAGTAACCCTTCCTATGTACTCGGTTTGTGATGACCAAATAAACGATGGAATTACCATACTCAACCTAGCTGACTTAACGTCCTTTATTCTTTCTCAAAATGAGGTTCCAAACACATCTAGTATCACGTTTTATAAATCTCAAGAGGATTTAGAAAACCAATCAAATGAACTTTCTGGTACTTACGAAAATACAGAGTCTCCAAATTTTGATAATTTATATATTCAAATTACAGACAACGGAATTTGTTACGCTTATACATCAATACCTATTACGGTTAATCCAAGCCCGGAATTATTGCCTGATGAAGAAACTAGCTATTGTTTAAATTTATTTCCTCAAAACATCACTTTAAAAGCTGGAATTATTAATGGAATTCCTTCAGATTTCACATATGAATGGGAATTGGATGGCGTAGATTTAGCTCTAAACACAGAACAGATTTCTGTAAACGAAATGGGTGTTTATACGGTTACTGCAACCAATAACTACAACTGCTCTACTTCAAGGACTATAACAGTGCTTCCGTCTAACATTGCTACAATTGAAGATGTTTTTATTACTGTAGCCTCAAGCAATAATTCCATAACAATTTCGGTTTCTGGAGAAGGTGAGTACGAATACGCTTTAGACGAGGGCATTTTCCAAGATAGCAACAGCTTTTTTAATGTATCTGCTGGATATCACACTGTTTACGTTCAAGATAAAAATGGTTGTGGTATTATTTCTAAAAATGTTTCTGTACTAGGCTTTCCTAAATTCTTTACACCTAATGGTGATGGTTATAATGATTTTTGGAACCCGATAGGAATAGACTATTCCAATACTTCTACAAAAGTCAAGATATTTAATCGATATGGTAAACTTTTAAAAGAACTGAAAACCTCTAGTTCTGGTTGGGACGGTACGTTTAATGGCAAGGATGTACCAAGTGATGATTATTGGTTTCTTGTTTCCTTAAGCAATGGAAAAGAATATCGAGGTCATTTTTCTTTAAAAAGATAAGTATAGTAACATTCACTTAACTTGTCGTTCCTTAATTATTTTCTATTTTTGTCGGCCAATTATTTTTCTATGAAACATCTTATACTATTACCTGCGTTTATATTTACGCTTGTTTGCTTCAACAATACCTTTGCTAACACTAGTACTGATTTAAATTCCGAGAACAAAGCTATCACCTTGTGTCCAGCACCGGTGATTACTTCATTTTCTCCGGCTGAAGGGCCAACAAATACATTGGTAACCATAACAGGTAGTAATTTCAACAGTGCTAATACAGTGCTGTTTAATGGTGTAAATGCCTGTTTTACAATTATTAACGACACAGTAATAGCTGCTTATATTCCTGACGGACTTAACACAAATGCTACTATTTCTATAGAAAGCACAGGTGGCTGCACAGGTACTTCTTCAACAGATTTTACTTTACTTTCTACGGAATGTGCTACAGCAGATATTTATATTTCAGAGGTCTATGATGCCTATAGTGGTAGTTATGCAGTTATAGAGCTTTATAACCCAACTAATTCCCCTGTTGTTTTAGATACAGACTACATCATTAACCGTTATGGCCAAATTGGTGATCCTGATCCAAGCCACGAATATGATATTCAAGGAACAATTCTTCCTTTAGACACGTTTATTATCATATTAGGAAGCGGTCCTGATTGTCCGACACTAACTCCAGATTTCAATGTTCTTACAGGAATTAATGATAACGATGAGTTAAGATTATTAAAAAACGGAACATTAATAGATATTGTTCACACTCCTGATGAAAGAGGTTATACCATAATCAGAAACCCAAATGCTCCTATACCACAAACAACGTTTAATACTAGTGATTGGTCTATAAGTTCTGAAGAAGATTGTAGTAACTTAGATTCACACACAGCAGATCCAATTCCTGATAACACACCTACAATTACACACCCTTCATCACAAACAATATGCGAAAATGCTTCGGTTAGTTTTTCAGCTTCCGAAAGTACTGGCACCTTTTCCTATCAATGGAAATATCTTGATGCATCAGGAAACTGGGTAAATATTACCAATAATACAAATTATTCCGGAGCTCAAACTAACACACTTACAGTATCTAATGCTCCAGCTAATTTTGATGGTAATCAATACTACTGTGAAATCACTTCGTCATCCTGTACTTTAGTTACAGACGCAGCTCAACTAACGGTTAACCCAACTCCTCCTGTAGATACAATTCCTAATCAAACAGTTTGTACCAGCTATACCTTACCAAGTTTAACAAATGGTAATTATTATACAGTAACAAATGGTGGTGGAACAGCATTAACCGCAGGTCACGTGATAACTACTAGCCAAACGATATATATCTATAACGAAACAGGTATTACACCTGATAACTGTTCTAATGAAAGCAGCTTTACAGTTACAGTAAATACAACGCCACCTGTTGACACATTAGGAAACCAAACGGTTTGTACTAGCTATACTTTACCTAATTTAACACATGGTAATTATTTTTCTGAAACAAACGGAGGTGGAACCCCTCTATTTGCTGGAGATGTAATAAATACAACACAAACAATTTATATTTACAACGAAGTAGGAACTGCTCCGAATATTTGTTCTAACGAAAGCAGTTTTACAGTAACTGTAGGTGGAAATCCGCCTGTAGACACACTATCAAATCAAACGGTTTGTACTAGCTATACTTTACCTAATTTAACACATGGTAATTATTATACGGCAACAAATGGTGGCGGAACACCATTAACCGCAGGAGAGGTAATAACTACTAGCCAAACGATATATATCTTTAATGAAGTAGGAACTGCTCCTGATAATTGTTCAAACGAAAGTAGTTTCACAGTAACAGTGACAGGAATACCTCCAGTTGACACCTTAGGAAATCAAACGGTTTGTACTAGCTATACTTTACAACCATTAACAAATGGTAATTATTTTTCTGAAACAAACGGAGGAGGAAACTCTCTATTTGCAGGAGATGTAATAAATACAACACAAACAATTTATATTTACAACGAAGCAGGAACTGCTCCGAATATTTGTTCTAACGAAAGCAGCTTTACTGTAACGGTAAATGGAGCTCCGCCTGTAGATACGATCTCTGATCAATCAGTATGTACAAGTTTTACGTTACCTACCCTAACTAATGGAAACTATTATACTGCAACTAATGCTGGAGGAAATACGTTAAACGCAGGTGACATTATTACAACTTCTCAAACTATATTTATCTATAACGAGATAGGAGCAGCACCAAATAATTGTACTAATGAAACAAGTTTCAATATCACTATAGTACCTGCTACAGATTTCACACTTGAACCAACGAACATTGTTATCAACGAGAACACAATTACTGTTATGATGGCAGATCCAAGCATTACATATGAATACGCGGTTGATAATTCAAGTTTTCAGTTGAGCCCAGTATTCACCAATCTTTCAAGCGGAATCCATACATTATATGTTCAAGATGTTAATGGATGTGTTTTGAAATCCATTCAATTTGAAATTGAAGGCATTCCAGATATTCAAATCCCCTTGTTTTTCACTCCAAATGGAGATGGGCATAATGATGTATGGCAAATTGTTGATCCTCATAACATAATTGAAAGAATTTTAATTTTTAATAGATACGGCAAACTACTAAAGCAATTGTCCCTTCAATCTAAAAGTTGGGATGGAATATACAATGGTCATATTTTAGAGTCTAATGACTATTGGTATCTAATCAATTTAAAATCTGGCGAAACCCGCAAAGGTCATTTCACCTTAAAACGCTAAGTCTTATTACAAAAGGACACATTTATTTTGCGTAATTTTGCGGCATGAAGTTCAAGATAAAATCAGAATTCAGCCCAACAGGAGATCAACCTTCAGCAATTAACCAATTAGCAGAAGGTCTTGATGCGCAAGAAAAATATCAAACCTTATTAGGTGTAACGGGATCTGGAAAAACATTTACGGTTGCCAACGTTATAGAAAGAGTGCAAAAACCTACATTGGTTTTAGCACATAACAAAACATTGGCAGCCCAACTCTATTCGGAGTTTAAACAATTTTTCCCTGAAAATGCTGTTGAATATTTCGTGTCCTATTACGATTATTATCAACCAGAAGCCTACATTCCTGTTTCTGGCGTTTATATTGAAAAAGATTTATCTATAAATGAAGAAATCGAAAAAATGCGATTAAGCACAACTTCTTCCCTACTTTCAGGACGAAGAGATGTTATCGTAGTAGCTTCGGTATCGTGTTTATACGGAATTGGAAATCCTGTAGAATTTCAGAAAAACGTAATTTCACTTGAAAAAGATCAAGTCATTTCTCGAACAAAATTACTTCATCGATTAGTTCAAAGTTTATATTCTAGAACAGAAGCTGAATTCAATCACGGAAATTTCAGAATAAAGGGTGATACCGTAGATATATTCCCTAGCTACGATGATCACGCTTTTAGAATTCATTTTTTTGGTGATGAAATTGAAGAAATCGAAGCCTTCAACATTCAAACAAACGAGGTAATAGAAAAATACGACAGAGTAAATATTTATCCCGCCAATATGTTCGTGACTTCTCCTGAAGTTTTACAAGGAGCCATAAATAGTATTCAAGACGATTTAGTTAAACAATACGATTACTTTAAAGAAATAGGCAAACACCTAGAAGCTAAAAGATTAAAAGAGCGTACGGAATTTGACCTAGAAATGATTCGCGAATTAGGTTATTGCTCTGGAATTGAAAATTACTCACGATACTTAGATGGCCGACAACCAGGCACTAGACCTTTCTGTTTATTAGATTATTTTCCAGACGACTATTTAATGATTATAGATGAAAGTCACGTAACCATTTCTCAAGTTCATGCCATGTATGGAGGTGACCGTAGCCGTAAAGAAAACCTAGTAGAATACGGCTTTAGACTACCTGCAGCTATGGACAACAGACCTTTAAAGTTTGAAGAATTTGAGGCTCTGCAAAACCAAGTAATTTATGTTAGTGCAACACCCGCAGATTACGAACTACAAAAATCAGCTGGTGTGTATGTAGAACAGGTTATTAGACCAACAGGACTTTTAGATCCTATAATAGAAGTGAGACCGAGTCTGAATCAGATAGACGATTTAATTGAAGAAATCCAACAACGTGTAGAAAAAGACGAACGTACTTTGGTTACAACTTTAACCAAACGTATGGCTGAGGAATTAACTAAATACTTGAGCAGAATCCAAATTCGTGTACGTTATATACATAGTGATGTGGACACCTTAGAACGTGTAGAAATCATGCAAGATTTAAGAAAAGGTTTATTTGATGTACTTGTTGGAGTAAATTTACTTCGTGAAGGACTGGATTTACCTGAAGTGTCGTTGGTTGCTATTTTAGATGCTGATAAAGAAGGTTTTTTACGTTCCGCAAGGTCTTTAACACAAACTGTTGGGCGAGCTGCAAGAAACCTCAACGGAAAAGCTATTATGTATGCAGATAAAATAACCAACAGCATGCAAAAAACAATTGATGAAACAAATTATCGTCGCGAAAAACAAATAGCATATAACACAAAACACAATCTTACGCCAAAAGCCTTAAACAAAAGTTTAGATAGTGCGTTATCAAGAAATTCAGTAAGTACATATAGCTATGAGTTAGAAGCTATTAAAGCAGCAGAGCCAGAGAGCAAATATCTTTCTAAGACTGAATTGGAAAAGAAAATTCGTGAAAAACGAAAATTTATGGAAGAAGCAGCGAAGGCATTAGACTTTTTACAAGCTGCCAAATTTAGAGACGAAATAAAAGCTTATCAGGAAAAGTTAGAAACTATAAAGTCCTAATTAGTATTAAGTAACGAAGATTAGAAGTTTTTAGATTGGAGAAGAAAAACAAGAAATTACTAGAATTATTCCGTTTAATTTAAGGTTTAGTTGTACTGCACCTTAAAAATATCTATTAATACATCTGGTGGAACAACTTTATTAGGAAAGCTCTCCATTAAATAAAAAACCTTATTGATAGATTCGTGACCTAAACCCATTCGAATTCCGTAGTTAAAGAGCTTTACTCTTTCTTTATCCGTGTGTTCATCACTAATATTCATTAATAAAACCAATCTATGAAATTGCACAATCCGCTCACTGTGAGATTTTAATGGAAAATAACATATAGGGTGATCTATCAAATAGTCGAAGTCTTCTCTAGAAACTCCAAGCTGCTTAGCAATTGCAATTAAAAAAGTATATTCAATTGGCTTTAATTCGTTTTCGCTTTTTGCAAATGAAATCATTTCAGACAAAAGGCTTAATTTTTCAACTCTGTTAATCATTTTTACGGATAGATTAATAGTTACCTTATAAAGATACTTATAAACAATATTTAATAATCCATGATAATTTGTAACTTGTCGAAAAATTATGTGCGATATATCGTTAATATATTACATTAATCCTGTTTATTTAACAAATAACTGATTGTCAACACCTTGCAAAGAAAGAAATTATCTCATTGATAGTTTCAATTTTAGAAGAAAACAAAACAACAAATTTCCGTATATGACTAATAATGACATATTTAAAAAACTAAGAGTCGCTTTACAGCTTAGAGATGACGAAATAGTAAAAATTTTAGAATTAGTAGATTTTAGAATTACTAAAAGTGAATTAGGTGCTTTTTTTAGAAAAGAAGATCATCCAAAATATATGGAATGTGGCGACCAAATTCTTAGAAATTTTTTAAATGGTTTGGTAATTCATCTTCGCGGACCTATGCCTAAAAAAGCCGAGAAGAAACCAATGATAGATAAAAAATTAAAGAAAGATTAAATTACATAGTTTTAAACTAGAACTTTAACATAAACAAAAAGAGCAACTTTAAATTAAAGTTGCTCTTTTTTATTGATATACTCTTGGATTAACCTTGAGTAAAATTTATTACTTACTTAGTACTTTTTGTACTTTATCTGCAGCTTCTTGGAACTCTGTAGCACTTAATACATCTAAACCAGAATTATCAATTAATTCTTTAGCGATGTCTGCATTCGTTCCTTGTAAACGTACAATAATTGGCACATTAATATTACCCATATTTTTGTATGCATCTATAACTCCTTGAGCTACACGATCGCAACGTACAATCCCACCAAAAATATTAATTAGAATAGCTTTTACGTTCGGGTCTTTTAAAATAATTTTAAAAGCAGCTTCAACTCTAGCAGCATCTGCAGTTCCACCAACATCTAAAAAGTTAGCTGGCTCTCCTCCTGCTTGTTTAATTAAGTCCATTGTTGCCATGGCAAGCCCAGCTCCATTAACCATACATCCAACGTTTCCGTCTAAATCTACATAGTTAAGACCTAAAGCACCTGCTTCAACTTCAATTGGATTTTCTTCACGTAAATCACGTAAATCGATATAATCTTTATGTCTGAATAGTGAATTATCGTCAATGGTTACCTTAGCATCCACTGCCATAATTTTATTATCGCTAGTTTTTAAAACTGGGTTGATTTCAAATAAAGAAGCGTCAGATGCTACATAAGCTGTATAAAGATTAGTAACAAACTTTGTCATTTCTTTAAAAGCCACTCCTTCTAAACCTAAGTTAAAGGCAACACGTCTTGCTTGGAAAGGCATTAACCCTACAGAAGGATCTACTTCCTCAGTAAAGATTAAATGTGGAGTTTCCTCAGCAACAGTTTCAATATCCATTCCACCTTCTGTAGAATACATAATCATATTACGTCCAGAAGCACGGTTTAATAATACAGATATATAAAACTCACTTGTTTCACTTTCTCCAGGATAGTAAACATCTTCAGCAACTAGTACTTGGTGTACTTTTTTACCTTCAGCAGATGTTTGAGGCGTAATTAAGTTCATGCCTATAATTTGCCCAGCAATTGTTTCAACCTCTTGTAGGTTTTTAGCAAGTTTAACACCTCCACCTTTACCACGTCCACCAGCGTGAACTTGGGCTTTAATTACATGCCAGCTAGTACCGGTCTCTGCAGTTAATTGTTTTGCTGCAGCAACAGCTTCTTGAGCACTTTTTGCAACAACACCACGCTGAATACGTACGCCAAAACTGGCTAATATGTCTTTTCCTTGATATTCGTGTAAATTCATCTTTATTAATTTAGTTGTCATTCCCTTTACAAAAGGAAACTCTTAAATCTATTGTGGTGCAAAAGTAAACAACCTATTGCTTTTTACCAATAATTTTATTGATGATTATTCTGATTTCATTAAATATATTTTGTTATTCAATTATGTGATAATTATTAAAATTAAAATTCTCATAACTCAAAAAAGCGTCTCCTAAATTGAAACGCTCCTATTTCTTTAAAACCGGGTATTAATTTTATTTTTTCAAGAACTTTTTAGTGTAAACACCATTATCAGTGGTAATATTTGCGATATAAATTCCTGCTTGCAAATTAGACACAGAAATTGAAGCGAAGCTCTCATTAATAGTTAAAATCCTTCTTCCACTGATATCTGTTATAGTCGCATAACGAATGGGATTATTTTGATTAATACTAATGTTTACTACATCTTCAACTGGATTAGGTATTAATTTTATATCTGTACTTGTAACCTGATTATTTGAAATGCTTAACGGACTAGACAAGAAGCTTTCCATAATAGTTGTAGTTTCATTTATACCTGCTAAAGAAACCAAAACATGAACGGTACTTGTTCTGAAAATTAAAGTTCCGTCATTAGCATCGTAATAGTAATAACTTATTTGCTCCACTGTCCCCACATTTGGAATCATATACGTAAGGTTTAAATTTTGAACTATTTTCAACCTTGTTACCGCTCCACTATATGCCCCTTCTCCAAGATCGTTTATATTTAGTGTGCCATAAGCATCTGCAATTGTATTAATTGTTCCCGAAAAAGCACCAGTATAGGTGTCGAAATTAAATGTTCCAGCAACAGCATCGGAATTCGGGGAATTATAATTTAAAGGAAAAGTACCAATTACAGCATTATTTGAAGCATAATTTAACAATAATCCAGCAGATTCTGCAGCAGTTAATGACACTTGTCCTGCCACATTTCTACTAAAGATTTTACTTGAAGCACCTGTTACATTTTCAGTAATTGTAAGAACCGATGTCGTACCTGGATATGTTATTAGTTCACCACTAGATGGATTTGAATAAGTATCTAAAGAAGTGTCTACAGGTGATAAGTTGGTAAAATTCCATGTTAAATTGGCTCCACTTGCACTTTGGTCTACAGCTGTGGAAGATGTTACAACAGCAAAACTAGACTCCGGTAAACTATAAAAAGAATTTATAGGTGTTTGCCCAAAAGTAAACACTGTAAATAACATAAATAAGAAAGGTAATTTTGTCTTCATAAGTAATGGTTTTAATCAAAACTATCAAAAACACTTTCTTATGAACAAAAATCAAGTTTATTGTTAAAAATTAACGATAAAGTGCTGATATTTTTTAAATATTTTTAAAATTTCACTGTTAATTCTTAATAAAAATTAATATTTTAACTATTTATCCACTTAATTAAATTTCTAAAAATCACAAGTCTCAGCTTTTTTTTTAGTATCTTTAAATTCTCCTAAGGTCTTTATTAATAGCATTAAAAGACCCATGAAAACTATTAGAATCAAGTTATTCAAGTTTTTCAACACACCATGCAAATGCTGTGACCCAATAAACACATACTTCACTCATTCGACTTTTAACTTTATTACCTCCAAATTTTATCTAGTCATTTTATTTGCATTATTCACACATTCTTTTCTTGGTCAAAACAACAAAATAGACAGCTTATCTATTGTTCTAAAAAACACAAACAATAATAAAAACAAACTAAACATTTTAAGTGATTTAACTTTAATAGCCTCTCAAACAGACTTAGAAAAAGGCTTGTTATATGCAAGACAAGGTGTCAAAATTTCTGAAAACACAAAAAACTCCCAATGGCAACCAAGGTTTTATGAAATGCAAGGCAGGATACACGCAAATCTTCTAGAACTGGATTCTGCTACTTATTATTTTAGTAATGCCTTAAAAGGCTACACCGACATTAATGACAAAAAAGGACAAGCAACTACTTATTTTAAAATTGGTTGGATTCACAAAAAAAAAGGAGAACTAAACGAAGCTCTGAAGGTCGACTTAGCAGCTCTGAAACTCATGGAGTCAATCAACAATAAAGAGGGAATTGCTGGAGCTTACAGTCGTATTTCTGAAGATTTAAGAACTCAAGAACGATTTAGCGAAGCTTTAGAATACGCATTAAACACCATAGCCTTATGTAAAGAAAATCAATTAAATAATGAATTGGTATACGCCTACACAGCTGCAGGAGACAGCTATATCTCTATAGGCAACAACAAGGAGGCATATTCCTATTTTAATAAGGCATTAAATTTAGCCACAGCTTTAAAATTTTCAACATTCGATATATTAAACTTCTCTAACAATCGAGCAAATGCACTTAAACGCCTTGGAAAATATAAAGAAGCTAAAAGTGAATACGAAAGCGCCCTAGCCAAAGCAAAAGAAGTAAACTATGAGAATGGTTTTTATGTAATAACCGCAAATTTAGGTGAAGTAAACCTATTATTAGGGAATTATAATGAAGCCTTAAAATACCAACTTCAAACAGTTGCCCTTCAAGAAAAAAATAAAGATGTTTCTAACCTAACGGAAAATTATGATCATGTTAGTACTATTTACGAAAAACTAGGCAACTACCCAAAAGCATTGGAGTATGAAAAAAAAGCAAGAGTTATGAGGGATAGTATCGTATCTATGGAAAGCGATAAAGCCATGTCTAAATTATTAACTCAATACGAAGCTGTTAAAAAAGAAGAGACTATTGCTAACCAAGAAGCAAAAATATCACATCAAAAGAAAATAGAAATTCTATACATAGCCATTGCTAGCTTAGCCATAATAAGTTTAATTGGCATGTTTTCTAGTATGAAAAACATCAGAAGAAAACGTAAAAAACTACAAATATTAAACAAAGAATTAGAGTTAAAGAATAAACAAAACGAATTATTACTTAAGGAAATTCATCATAGGGTTAAAAACAACTTGGAATTAGTGAAAAGCTTAATTTCTTTACAAGCTTCACAACTACAAGATTCAGCCACCAAGGATGCTATGATAGCTAGTCAGAACCGGGTTGAGTCCATGGGGATTATTCACCAAAAACTTTATCAAGGTGAAAATCTGGAAAGTATAGAAATGAAAGATTATTTTATCAATCTAAGCGAAGGAATTTTAGATACGTTTAACTCAGAAGATCGAGTGAAAATTGAATGTGTCATGGATCAACTGGAATTAGATGTAGACACAGCTGTTCCCATAGGCCTAATTGTAAACGAACTACTAACCAATGCCTTAAAATATGCGTTTCCTAACAACCAAAAAGGCAATATCAAAATTAGTCTCCTTCGTGATAAGTCAGATATACTAACACTTAATGTTTCAGATAATGGCGTAGGAAAAACTCAAGATGCACCCCCAAAAGGAACAGGGTTTGGATGGCAATTAATTAATCTTTTAACTCAACAATTAAATGGAAAAATAGTAGAAAACAATCTGAATGGCACGTCGGTATTATTTCATTTTAATTTAAATTCAACCGTATAAAATGAAAACACCACTAAAAATCCTAATAGTTGAAGACGAAATGATTATTGCCGCAAATATTTCGTTGCAATTAACCTCGCTTGGTTACGATGTAATTGGAATTATACCCCGAGGGGAAGAAGCGCTTTTACACATTAAACAAAACCAACCAAACATCATCTTATTGGATATTAATTTAAAAGGAAAATTAGACGGTATCGAAACTGCCCAATCCATGCAACAATCTTATAATATTCCAATAATTTATTTAACCGCCAATGCAGATAGCATCCATTTTGATAGAGCTAAAGCCACCCATCCTTACGCTTTTATTTCTAAACCGTTTAAAAAACTAGATTTACAGCGCGCTATTGAATTAACGGAAAATCTTATAAAATCGAAAGAAAATGGAAACAATAACATTGGATTAGACCTTGAAGAACCATTAGTATTAAACGACTGTATTTTTGTACGCCATCATGAAAAAATGATCAAAATAAACATTAAAGATATATTGTACATTGAAGCAGAAAGGAATTATTGTCGCATCTATTCAAAAGGTAAAGAGTATTTATTAGTAACTACCTTAAAAGCTATTGACGAGAAGTTGCCTCAAGATCATTTTTTGCGAATCCATAGATCATTTATTGTAAATATATCTCAAATAGATGAAATTGCTACTAGTCATGTAGTAGTTTCAAGAAAAGCCATCCCCATTAGTAAGCAATTAAAGTCTGAACTTCTAAAGCGTTTACATACAATTTAACCTCAACTCCTCCCTACAAATCATAAAGTTTTTAATAAGAAATTGTTTCGATAAAGAATAATAGCTTCTCGGACAAACATTCTTATTCTTCGTCCTAACCACCTTTCAAACCCCTTATTTAATTACGAACTTAGTTATAGAAATTAACGAAAACAACTCGTAATATGAAAACTTCAAAACACATTATTGCCATCATTTTTGGGATAGTATTTTCCTCTTTTTCAAGTCATTCTCAAATCCAAAACAATGAAGTAATCGCTATTGAAGAAGTTTACAACCATATTATAATACATGAAGTTTCAGAAACAAAAGAATGTTGGCCAGAATCCCCAGACTGCTCAATTGTAGGAACAAATCAAGCAACCTCTATTTTCTTATTTAATTCTGCCATAGTAAAAAACCTAATAACAGACTTTAAAATGAACTGGGAATTTGTGGTATTTAGCAATGTTAGAATTACAGAAATAGATAAAGAAAACATCTTAGTAACTGGGTTTTTAACAGGAAAAAACTTTGAAAAAGGAATGGTTAACTATTTGGAATTTCAACACAATTGGATAATTCAAAATGGAATACCCATAAAAATAATTCAACAATCGAACCCCAACTAATGAAAAGGCAAGTGGTAATCTAAAGAAGAAGAGTTATAAACGATTACCATCCGCCTTCTTTTTTAAACACAAATAATCTATTACATAAATCATAAATATTATGAAAAAAACAGGCATCATAGGAGGATCAGGTTTTATTGGAAGCCACATAACCAAAGTATTTCTAAATAAAGGTTATGACGTTAAGGTATCCACTACTGATATTTCAAAAAAAGAAAAATATGAGCATTTAATGAACCTGAAGAATTCTGATCATTTATATCTAAGTGAACTTAAAATGGAGGATAAGTCTCTTTTGAAAGAATTTGTAAAAAACTGCGATATTATAATTCATAGCGGCACACCATTTCAATTGGATTTTAAAGATGCTCAAACAGAATTATTCGATCCAACTATAAAAGGAACTGAAAATTTCTTAGAAATAATAAAAGAAACACCTGGATTAAAAAAAGTGGTATTTATAGCCTCGGTGGCTGTATTTAACACCAATTTTCCTTTACCCGTTAACGGCAAATCTGCCGACGAAACCTTTAGTGAAAACGACAAACCTTTTATAAGTAAAGAAAGTCATCCCTATGCTCAAGCCAAATTTATGGCTCACCAAACAATAGAGCAGTTTATTACAAACAACCCTGATTTGGAAGTAGAAATTACTAGTGTTTCCCCTGTAATGGTGGCGGGAAACTCATTATCAAAACGTGAGGACTCAACATCTACCAACCTGCAATTTTTAATTAAAAAGAAGCAAGCCCCAAACCCATTTATTCAATCACTATACGATTTGGATGTTGATTTTGCCATAGTTGATGTACGAGATGTGGCTAAAGCGGTATTTAACGCAGCTACCACTTCTGGTTTAAATGGAAAAAATTATTTATTAAGTAGCGAAACTTATCCTGTATCAGATATTTCATTGATGTTAAATCGTAAAATGCCTAAAAACCCACCAAAAACTATTTATCAAAACCAAATGGCAAAAAATGATTTAGACATGTCCTTTCGTGCAGTGAAAACAACTTTAAATAATTACTTAAATTAATAGCTAAAAAAAGTTCATGCTTACTTTATTCCAATGTCTAAAAACAAATAAGCATCCTTAGTTTAAATAAAAACCATTATATAAAAACTCCTATAAATTATACTATAAACAATAAAATTATGGAAACCACAATCATACAAGCTACTCCAACAGCAATCCTTCAAACGGGTACTGGCTTTTGGGCTTCAAAAACCTTACTTACAGCAGTAAACATGGGTTTATTTACCCTTTTAGCAAATGGTGAAAAATCGGGCCAGAAGATTCAAGCTGAATTGAAACTACACAAAAGAAGTCTTTACGATTTTCTTGACGCCTTAGTTGCCTTAGGCTTCTTAATCCGATCAGGAATAAAAGAATCGGCCGTTTATAAAAATACTGAAGAGACAGATTTATTTTTAGACAAAAACAAACCCACTTATGTAGGCGGAATTTTAGAAATGGCAAACAACCGTTTATATCCATATTGGAACAATTTGGAAGAAGGACTTAAAACCGGTTTACCACAAAACGAAACCAAAAATAATGGACAATCAACATTTGATGCTATCTATTCTAATCCTAAAAAACTTCGCGAATTCATTAATGCCATGGCTGGCGTGCAAACTGGCAACTTTATAACTTTTTCAAAAACTTTCAATTTTTCAAACTACAAAACCCTTTGCGACATAGGTGGATGTGGTGGCCATCTTTCTATACATGTAGCTAGGACTAACCCTCATATACATTGTACTTCTTTTGATTTACCAGAGGTTAAACCAATTGCAACAGACATAATAAACTCCATGAACATGAGCGGAAACATTAAAGTAGTATCTGGCGATTTTTTTAAAGATGAATTCCCAAAAGCCGACATCATCACAATGGGCAATGTGTTACACGATTGGGGAGAACAAGAAAAATTAACCTTAATAAAAAAAGCGTACAAAGCCTTACCTGCTAGTGGAGCCTTGGTAGTAATTGAAAACATTATAGATGATTCAAGAAGTAAAAATGCATTTGGATTATTAATGTCTTTAAATATGCTAATTGAAACAGAGCAAGGCTTTGATTTCACCTTTGAAGATTTCAACAGATGGACAAAAACAGCCGGATTTACTTCTACCACGTTAATGTCTTTAATAGGGCCGTCGAGTGCTTGCGTTGCTTATAAATAATTAATTAAAAAAACAGAATAATATGAAAACCGTACTAATTACAGGAACAAACAAAGGCATTGGCCTTGAAACTACGCTAGCATTTGGTCGTGCAGGATACAAGGTGTTTGCCACAATGAGAAATCTGGAAAATGCTACTGAATTAACCAAAAAATTCAAAGCTGAATCCTTAGACATTACCATTTACAAAATGGATGTAAATTCCGACTCATCTGTAAACCTTTGTATAGATTCAATTTACGACAAGTACAAACAAATTGATGTTTTGATAAATAATGCTGGTATTGAAAGACATGGATCTATTGAAGAAATGGATATAAAAGACTTTAAAGATGTTATGGAAACCAATTATTTTGGAGTACTAAGATGTATAAAACGAGTATTGCCTAAAATGCGAAAAAACAAAATGGGTTGTATTATTAATGTAGCATCGGTTGCTGGTCATATTTCAAACAGTCCGTTAGGAGCTTATGCTGCTAGTAAATTTGCTTTAGAAGCTTTAAGTGAAGCATTGGCCCAAGAAGTAAAACCATTTAATATAAGGGTTGCCATTATCGAACCAGGCATTATTAACACACAAATGGCACACGACATACAAGTATCTGAAAATTCCATTTACCCACATTCAAATCGTTTTGGAGGACTCTTTACTGCTTCACTTAAAAACCCAACATCACCATCAATTGTTGCTGAAAAAATACTGAGCATAACAGAAAATGACACCTGGAAATTAAGACATCCAGTTGGACCAGATGCTGAACCTTTTTTGCAATGGCGAGCAACTAAAACGGATGAAGAGTGGATAAACTGGAATGCAACAGATGATGCTACTTGGTACAATTCTGTGGAAAAAGATTTTGGATTAAACGCGAGAAAGACAGTAACCATTTAGATAGCACTTTTTAATATGCAAACAAGATAATTAACCTTCTAAACATGGTAAAATCGAGATGAATTTTATGAATTCAGAAACTCTTATTTCATAACCTAAGACTTTTGTAAAAATAAAATGACAACTTGTAAGAATTCAATAACAATATTTTGTATTTTTACTTGAGTACCAGATATTTAAATTATCTATTACTCAAATAATTTTTGTTTTAATAACAAACTGCCCTATTTGTTATTTACTATAGGATGATGCTATAACAACCATTTTGATTATCTCAAAACGGCTTTCTTTGTTATAAGCTTCTAAATATCATCTTATTTTCAAACACAATACTAATTTTAACCTAAAACCCGAACATCATGAAAAATATCATTTTAGCTGGTTGTCTACTTTTAATCTTTACTGCATGTAGTAACCAACATCGCTATACACAAAGCTCAGAAGAAATAGAAATTGTTAAAGCAGTTATTAGCGATTACAACTATCAAGAATGGGAAAGCCTAACGTCCCATTACCATGATACCGCAAACATTTATTTCAATTCTAGGTCCTTAATTTTATCTCCCACAGATCTTGAAGAATATCATAAAACTCACGATGCAGGTTTTTCTACGCGTGCCTTTGAAGATGGAAACAGGGAGTACGAAATGATTGAAGACAACAGTGGAAAATCTTGGGTGAACTTTTGGGGTATTTTAAAAGGAAACCTAGCAGATAACAACAAACAAGTTACAATTCCTGTACATATTACTTTTCAGTTTATAGACAAAAAAATTGTTACAGAATATGGGTATTGGGACTCTTCTGAAGTTCTTGCCGAATTACAGAAAATAGAATCTATGGAAGTTATGTCAGATCCCGTTGATGAAGAACCGATGAAGGTTGAAGATGTCCCTGATGTGGTGGAAATTGAAGAAAATGAAGATGATTTTAAATAACGCATACATCAGCCTACTCTGACCTCGATAAAAGTTTCGTCCTAAATCAATTTTATAATAATTCAACTGGCACAAGCATAGAATTCAACAATTATTGAAAAGGATGGAACTAGAAGAAATAACAGAAATAAAAGGAAGGGATCACAAGCATACTGAAGAGTTGGTCGACCATTATTGGGGAAGCATAACTTATGTGTCCTCACTTATAAAAGCCTCTGAAATAAAAGCTGGACTAATTCTTTCCTTTTATGGAATTTCGTTGAACTTTTCATATAAATATATCGAAATACTTATAGAAACGGCTGCATCTAAAACACTTTTATACGTACTATTGGGTGCTTGGTTTGCTTCTACAATTACTTCTATATATTTCAGTGTTCGTTGCTTTATGCCTAGAATAGAAACGGCGTATGAAAAAAACATCTTCTTTTTTGGAGATGTTATATCCAAATTTGGCTCCATTACAGAGTTCTCCAAAATATTTTATAAAATAAGCTTAAATGAGCAACAATTATTTGACCAATTAGGACAACAAATTTATGTTATTTCAAAAATAGCGGCCATTAAGTTTAGCTATGTAAATAAATCATTTCGCTTTTTAGCAATAAGCCTTTTTCTTTTACTTGTTTTATTGGCGTACAATTTAATATCTACTTCTATTTAATATAACAAACTCCATAGCTATAACTATCTATTGGATGTAAGCAGAATTAAATAATATCGAAAAAAGTTGAATAAATAAAGTGAACTTTAGAGGACACAACATTGTGCTGTTTCAATCAGACTATGGTGCAACTAGCTAGTATTTTATTTAAAATTTCTTGAAGTTCTTCGTCTTTTTGAGTTCCAATCACATACTTTCTTCCATCAAAAAGCTCTAAAGACATGCCTTTATCTCCTTTAGTATTATAAACAGTTCCATGCATGCTACTATAGCGCAAACCATACCCAACGAACTTATAATTTATAATCTTAACCGATTTTAGATCAGTCCATAAAAAACACTTTTTCACGAAAGGCAGGAAATCCACCCGAATGCCCTTTTCGTCTATTTCAGTTTTTAAGTGCATAAACCAAAACAGGGCAATAATAGCAAAAATAAAAATTGAAAATAAAACAAGACCTAAATCTGACATGGGATTGTCTCCAAACTTCTCACCAAGAATAAATTGTTTATAAATACCGAAAATTGGAATGTTTCCTAATCCAATTAAAAATAGCCAAAGCCACCATTGTGAAAACTTTTGCTCTTCTTTAAAATAAATTTTCATGTGAAGTTTTATTTTACCAAACCATATTTATCAAACAAATAAACCAAGCTTGCCATAGAAGCTGCTCCTAGTTCTAATTCACGTTTATTTACAGCATCAAAAGTATCGTTAGCGGCATGGTGATAATCGAAATATCGTTGCGAATCTGGACGTAAACCTGCTAAAACATTAGAATCTGTTTTTAATGGCCCTACATCTGCTCCACTTCCTCCTTTTTCAAAATAATGAATTAAATATGGTTTAAATAAATCTTTCCAACCTAATACCTGATTGAAATTAGCATCACTGCAATCAAAACTGAATCCTCGCGGTGTAAAACCACCAGAATCACTTTCTAAAGAAAAAATATGTTTTTCTCCTTTTTGCTTAGCAGCCTCAGCATATTTTATGGCTCCACGCAGTCCGTTTTCTTCATTCATAAATAAAACCACTCGAATACTGCGTTTGGGCTTTATGCCCGTTTCTTTAAACAATCGTAACACTTCCATAGATTGTACAACTCCTGCCCCATCATCATGAGCTCCATCGCCTAAATCCCAAGAATCCAAATGGCCGCCAACAATTATATATTCATTTGGGAATTGACTTCCAGTAATTTCACCAATAACATTGTATGATTGTACATCATCCAATTGTCTGCAGGTTTGATTGAAATAGAATTTTATATTTTTATCCAAGGCCAACATAGTGCTTAAGGTATTAGCATCATTTGTACTAATTGCTGCTGAAGGAATTCGTTTTGACAAAGGTAAATTTCCATAAGTCATACTTCCTGTATGAGGGAAATCGTCTTGGCGTAAACTTAAAGATCGTACTAAAACACCAACTGCACCATATTTAGAAGCCTCCAAAGCACCTGAATACCTTTGGTTAGCACAGCTTCCGTAAGCTTCAAATGTATGAATAACGTCTGGTTGCATTGGTCTATTAAAAAACACGATTTTTCCTTCTATATTTTCCTTCCCTAGAGTTTCTAATTCCTCCATACTTTTCACCTCAACAACATGAGCTTTCAATCCGCCTAAAGGAGTAGCAACGGAACCTCCTAACGCACAAATATTCACATTGGTTGTAGAGCCTAAAGCCGATTCTATAAAAGCAAATTCTGGAGCGCCACGAACCCATTTTGGAACCATAACAGGTTGAAGCCAAACTTTGTCAAGCTCTAATTTTTCAAGTTCTAGTTTAGTGTATTCTACAGCCAATTCAGCATTTAACGAACCCGACAAACGTCCTCCAATCTGATTAGATAAATAATCTAGCCATTGATAGCTATTTCCATTTGTAAGCGAGGCTTTATAAAGACTTTTTAAAACCTCTTCATCTGTTTGTGCTGAAGTATTTAATACAAGAAAAAAACTTAAAAATAAGAAGGTAAGTCGCATAAACTATGTTTTATAAATAAGGGTAGAATGAAAAAAAATTATTAATTATTCGTTTTCAAGTTGATTTTTATAAAGTTCAAGATTAGCTTTCACTTCATCGTCTAATTCCGGTTCTTTAATATCCTTATACTTTTTTAAGGTTTCGTAAATAATATTAGCAACCAAATATCTAGCAGTAGGCTTATCGTCAGAAGGGATAGTAAACCAAGGTGCATGAGGTTTAGATGTTCTATTTAATGCATCTTGGTAATAGGTCTGATAATCATCCCATAATTCACGCTCTTCTAAATCTCCAGGAGAGAATTTCCAGTTTTTATTTGCCTTTTCCAAACGTCGAAGCAGCCTATTTTTTTGCTCTTCCTTAGATAGGTGTAAATAGAACTTAAAAATGATTGTTCCGTTTTCGGCAATATGTTTTTCAAAATTGTTAATCTGATCAAATCGCTTATCCCAAAACTCTTGGTTTATATCTTCCTGAGAAGTTACATTTGGTAAGTTTTCGCCTAAAATATATTCCGGATGAACACGGGTTACTAAAACATTTTCATAATGTGTTCTATTAAAAACTCCAAACTTTCCACGGGCCGGAAGCGCTATGTAATGTCTCCATAAAAAATCGTGTTTTAGCTCTAATGAAGTTGGAACTTTAAAACTATGCACAACCACACCTCTAGCATTTAAATCTTTAAATACTTCACGAATTAAACTATCTTTTCCAGCCGTATCCATTCCTTGTAAACACACTAAAACAGCATATTTACCATGAGCGTACATCGTATCTTGAAGTTTGGCTAGTTTTTTTCTAATTTTACCTAACTTCTTTTCAATTTTCTTTGAATCTGCCTCTAAATCGAATATTGTAGGGATTTCATTTAATTGAATAGGCTTAGTTACTTTAAACTGCTTGTCGTCTATTTTTTTCATGAAGTTATGATTTTCTTTGAATTATTTTGAAGCAAACATTTTAACATCGTCTTCTCCAACTTCTTTTTCGCCTAAAATAATAAGGCGCTCAACCACATTTCGAAGTTCACGAATATTTCCAGTCCAATCGTAATCTTGAAGCATTTTTATAGCTTTTTCAGAGAACATTTTTTTAGCGGTACCATGTTCTTGTGAGATCTTTTCAGTAAAATAATCTATCAATAATGGAATGTCCTCTCTTCTTTCGTTTAACGACGGCACCTTAATAAGTATTATCGCTAAACGATGGTATAGATCTTCCCTAAATTTTCCTGCTTCTATTTCCTTTTTTAAGTCTTTATTGGTAGCTGCAATAACGCGTACATCAACTTTAATGTCTTTATCGCCACCTACTCTTTGAATTTTACTTTCCTGTAAAGCTCTTAACACTTTAGCTTGTGCAGACAGGCTCATATCTCCAATTTCATCTAGGAAAATTGTACCCTTATTGGCAGCCTCAAACTTTCCTGCACGATCTTTAACGGCGCTAGTAAAAGCACCTTTTATATGTCCAAATAATTCGCTTTCTATAAGTTCCGAAGGAATAGCCGCACAATTCACCTCTATTAAAGGACCATTAAAGCGTTCGCTTTTTTCGTGTAACCAATGTGCCACCAATTCCTTTCCTGTTCCGTTAGGACCAGTAATAAGAACACGTGCATCTGTAGGTGCCACTTTCTCAATCATGTTTTTTATATTTGAAATGGCCTCACTTTCGCCAATCATTTCATAGTTTTTGCTCACTTTCTTTTTAAGGCGTTTGTTTTCTACTACGAGCTCCTTACTATTTAAAGCAATACGAACAGTATTTAACAGGCGGTTTAAATCTGGTGGTTTTGATATATAATCGAAAGCCCCTAACCTCATGGTATTAACAGCTGTGTCTAAATCGCCATGACCAGAAATCATAACCATTGGAATTTCTGGTTTGATTTTTTTTACGGCTTCTAAAACCTCAACACCATCCATTTTTGGCATTTTAATATCACACAAAATAAGGTCGAAATCTTCATTTTTTATTTTTTCAATTCCAACTAAACCGTCTTCAGCTTCTTCTACATGGTAGTCAGAATTTTCTTCTGAAAGAATTTTAACCAATACACGTCTTATAGCCGCTTCGTCTTCTATTATTAATATTCTTGACATTGTTATATTTATTCTTTTGTCTTTATTTATTTTCTATGTTACCTAAATCCTAACTAATACTTAATCCACTTAAGCAACTCTTTATAACTCGGTTTTTTACCATACATTAAAATACCTACGCGATATATTTTTGCAGCAAACCACACGGTTAAAGTAAAGGTACCTACCAATATTACGAAAGATAACAATTGTTGCCAAATTGGAACACCAAATGGAATTCTCATTAGCATAACAACAGGTGAAGTAAATGGTATAAATGAAAATACAGTAGAGACGGTTCCGTGCGGATCTTCTATTACAGTAAAGATACCAATATATACGGCCAAGATTAAAGGCATTAAAACAGGTAATAAAAATTGTTGAGTATCTGTTTCATTATCTACAGCAGCTCCAATTGCAGCATATAAAGAGCTATACAGTAAATAGCCTCCTATAAAAAATAAAATAAATGCAATGATTAAATTAGTAATTGGTAAATTATAAAAAGCAGTTATGACATTTTGAATTTCGGTATTTACATCCGGATTTTGCATGGCTTGATTAATTAGTTCCTGTTGCCCAGGTTGAGATTGTGCTAAATCAATTCCAAAAACCAAGGATAAAATTGTCATTAATACACCTCCAAGGATAATCCAAACTACAAATTGAGTGATTCCAGCCAAGGATGTACCAATTATTTTCCCTAGCATAAGCTGAATTGGCTTGACTGAAGAAATAATAATTTCTATAATTCGACTAGTTTTTTCTTCAATCACGCTTCGCATAATCATATTACCATAAATAATGATAAACATAAAGAGCAAATAACCCGCTAGTCCACCAAAAATAAGTTTTACAACACTATCAATTTTGGATGTTTTTTCGCCAATAAAACTTTCTTGTCCGATATTTACAAGAACTCTTGCTGCTTTAATTTGAGCAATATCTACGCCTTCAATTTCTAATTGCAAATCTGTAAGCTGCTTTTCTAATTTATTTTCTAAAGCAGACATAAGTGATAATGAAGGTGATTCTTCAGAGTAAAACTTAATATGACTCCCTAGTTCATTAATATCTTTAAAGTTGTCTATATGTAATAAACCATATTCCCCAGTCTCATAAACCTGTTTTTTAGCTTCTTCTAAAGATAAATTTTCAATAATATTGTACTTAATGTTCTCTGTATCCACAAAGGAACTTTTTAAAATCCCAGATTCGTCTAAAACAGAAATCGTACGTTCTTTATTATCGTTTAATTGAGATAAGTAACCAACAACAGCAATAAGTGCAATCATAATGATTGGACTTAAAATAGTCATTACAATAAACGATTTGTTTTTAACCTTAGTTAAATATTCTCTTTCTATGATTAATCCTAAGTGATTCATTTTAATTATTCTTTATAGCTTGAATGAAAATATCGTTAGCGCTCGGAATTACTTCTACAAAATGAGACACAGCTCCCCTAGAAGTTAAAAAGCTCAACAAATCGTTAGGAATATCATTTTCTGCTAGCTTTACGTTAAGTTTTAAATCATCTCCAAGAGTTTTAAAATTAGCAGGAGACACATTGAATTTTTCGGAAATTTCCTTTTCCAACAATATGTTATCTGTAGCTCTAATTCCTATTTCAAAAGTATTGGTTTTAAACTGTCTTTTAATATCTGTTAATTTTCCATCAAGTATTTTATTGGATTCGTGAATTAAAGCAATTTGATCACACAATTCCTCTACAGATTCCATACGATGCGTTGAAAAAATAACCGTAGCTCCATTATCTCTCAACCTTAATATTTCATCTTTAATAAGTATGGCATTAATTGGGTCGAAACCAGAAAAAGGTTCATCGAAAATCAACAGTTTTGGTTCGTGTAAAACCGTCACTATAAATTGGATTTTCTGAGCCATTCCTTTTGAGAGCTCTTGGATTTTTTTGTTCCACCAATCTCCTATTTCCAACCTTTCAAACCAATATTTTAATCTGGTTTTTGCTTCAGATTTACTCAATCCCTTTAAACGAGCTAAATACATGGCTTGTTCGCCAACTTTCATGGATTTGTATAAACCTCGTTCTTCTGGCAAGTAACCAATATCACGAACATGATGCGACTTTAAAGATTCTCCGTCTAGAAAAACTTCTCCTTGATCTGGCATGGTAATTTGATTGATAATTCGGATAAGAGTTGTTTTACCTGCTCCATTTGGACCAAGTAGACCGTAGATACTTCCTTTTGGGACTGAAATAGAGACTTGGTTTAAAGCTGTAAAATCTCCGAATTTTTTAGAAACAGAATGGGCTTCTAATAGGTTATTCATATGAATTTATTATTAGGAATAGAATGGTAAAGATATTAAATGTGCTAAAGCAATCCCTAATTTAAACCTATAAATTAGTATGACAATGGAAGAAGTATATAAAAACAAAACCCACCCTGAAATATATTAATATTTTAGGATGGGAAAAAATTGCTATGAAAAAGAAAAAACCACTATATTAAATAGTGATGTTTCAAATATAGTGTTTTTTAATAAGTAAACGAAAATTTAGAATAAATATGTTCCTAAAAACTAAAAACCCGTGGTTTAGACGGGTTTTACAAAGCTTTTTTATTATTATGTGAACATATCTTTTACTTTTTCAAAGAAAGATTTGTCAGAACTTTCCGGCTTTGGCATAAAGTGTTCATCGTCTTTCATTGATTCAAAAAAGTCTTTTTGTTGTTTGCTTAAGGTTTTTGGAGTCCATACATTAACATGAACTAATAAGTCTCCTTTTCCATATCCATTAATGCTAGGTATACCTTTTCCTCTTAAACGCAATATTTTTCCAGATTGTACTCCTGGTTCAATTTTAATACGAACTTTTCCTGTTACGGTATCTATTTCTTTAGAAGTTCCTAAAACTGCATCAGGGAAACTCACGTATAAATCGTAGTGTAAATTATCTCCTTCACGTTGCAAAGTAGTGTGTTTCTCCTCTTCAATCGCCACTAACAAATCTCCTGAAATGCCGTTTCCTGGAGCTTCATTTCCTTTTCCTGATACTTTCAACTGCATTCCATCTACAACTCCAGCTGGAATTTTAATAGAAACAGTTTCTTCTTTAACAATTAAACCGTGTGCATCTGCGCCTTCTGGTTTTTTATCTATAGTTTGTCCAGCGCCACCACAAGTTGTACAAGTGGTTGCTGTTTGCATACGCCCCAAAATAGTGTTTGTAATACGCGTTACCTGACCTGATCCATTACACATACCACAAGTTTGGTAAGTAGTCCCTTCTGCTTGAACTTTACGTCTTACTTTAACCTTTTTCTCAACTCCATTAGCAATTTCTTCAAGGGTTAATTTAACACGAATACGTAAATTACTACCTTTTACACGACGTTGCTGACCGCCAAAGCCTCCTCCAAAGCCAGAGAATCCGCCTCCGCCTCCAAAGGCTCCGCCAAAAATGTCACCAAACTGACTGAATATGTCATCCATATTCATGCCTCCGCCACCAAAACCACCATTTCCATCAAAAGCTTGATGTCCAAACTGATCGTAACGTGCTTTTTTGTCCGGGTTACTTAATACTTCGTATGCTTCTGCTGCCTCTTTAAACTTTGTTTCAGCGTCTTTGTCATCCGGATTTTTATCTGGATGATATTTTAATGCCTTTTTTCTATATGCCTTTTTAATTTCGGCAGCAGTGGCATTTTTATCAATTTTTAATACTTCGTAATAATCTCTTTTAGCCATTTTCTTATTGTCCTATTACTACTTTTGGAAATCTAATTGTTTTATCGCCAAGCTTATATCCCTTTTCAACCACATCAACAATTTTTCCTTTTAAATCGTCTGAAGGCGCTGGTATTTGAGTGATAGCTTCATGATCATCCGCATTAAACGTATCACCTGTAGCTAAAGTAATCTCTTCTAACCCTTTAGATTTTAGAGTGTTTTTTAATTTATTACTAATTAACTCTACACCTTTCAATAAGTCTTTTTCTTTAGTTTTAGAAATTTCAATATACGCTCTGTCAAAATCGTCTAAAATTGGCAACAAGGCCAACATCACCTCTTCACTAGCCGTTTTAAAAAGTTCTATACGCTCTTTAGAGGTTCTTCTTTTATAGTTTTCAAACTCAGCAAACAGACGTAAAAACTTGTCTTTTTCTTGTTTAAGCTCTTCTTCAAGGATTTCTTCCTTGCTTTGCTCTACCTGATCAATAACCTGACCTTCAACTTGTTCAGAATTTATATCTGAATTCTCATCTTTCTTACTCATAGTCGTATCACATAAATTATTTTTAATACTTCTTTTTAATGGCAAAAGTACTGCCATTCTTGTAAAAATGTCAAAATGTCATTAAAAAATTTTAATGTTTTATTTAGAAATTATTTAGGGATAATTAACTACTTTTGCAAATTAAAACTTAAAATTTATTTAATTATGAAAACAAGATTATTTACAATCTTAACAGTTGCAGCAATGACATTAGCATTAACAAGCTGCAAAGATAAAGCTAAAGAAGTAGCAACTAACGAAGCCCAAGTTGCAGCAGAAGCAACAGAAGTTTCTGCAAAATACAAAGTAGACTCTGAAGCATCAACAATTACTTGGACTGGTCATAAACCAACAGGCTCTCACCACGGAACAATTAGTATTGAAACTGGAGTTTTTACTGTTAACAACAATGTTATTGAAAGCGGAACATTTTTAATTGACATGAATTCTATTGATGTAAAAGATATTCCTGCTGACAATGAAGATAACGCAAGATTAGCAGGTCACTTAAAAAGTGCTGACTTTTTTGATGTAGAGAAATTTCCATCAGCTGCTTTTGAAGTAACTAAATTAGAAACTGTAGAAGGAAAATCTATGCTATCTGGAAACTTAAAAATGAAAGATGTTTCTAACAATGTTACTATTCCTGTAAATATTGATTATAATGACGATTCTGTTACTATTACTAGTGACACATTTACTATTGATCGTTCTAAATGGAATGTACAATATGGTTCAAAATCATTTTTCGACAACTTAGGTGATAAGTTTATCAATGATGAAATTGAATTAAAAATAGATATTAAAGCTGTTAAAGCTTAATACCTTTTTAACTTAAAAAAAAGCCGTTACAATTGTAGCGGCTTTTTTTTTACAACAAATCTTCTAATGCAGGTTTAAGATTTACATAACGAAAATTGAAACCTGAATCAATTATCTTTTTGGAACACACACGCTGACTTTCAAAAAGTAACACATGCATCTCACCTAAAACTAATTTCATAACTATTTTCGGGATATTCGGCAACCATAAAGGCTTGTTTATAGTTCTTGCAATAGCTTTTGTCAACTCCTTATTTGTTACTGGGTTTGGAGCTACAGCATTAAAAACCCCATCTAATTCATGTTCTAAGACATGCACAAATATTTTAGCTAAATCCTTTATATGAATCCAAGATTGCCATTGTAGTCCGGTTCCAAAAGCTGCTCCAACTCCAAACTTAATAGGTTTTACCATTTCCGGCAATGCCCCTTGGTTAGAGTCTAACACCAAACCAATTCTAATTTTTGTAACTAAAATCCCTAAGTCTAAAAACTCGTCGGCCGCCTTTTCCCAACTATGGACAACTTCACCTAAAAACCCCGAAGACTTGTCCAATGAACCCTCTTCATAATAGTTAATAATAGAGTCTGAATAAATCCCCACAGCACTTGCTGAAACTAATTGCTTTATATTTATATTTTCTTTTTTAATAGTAGACCTTAACAATTGTAAGGACTGCAACCTACTATTTAATATATTCTGCTTATAACTTTGTGTCCATCTTTTAGAGATTGGTGCTCCAGCTAAATTGATTATAGCATCGACACCTTCAAAACATGCCTTGTCTATTTCTTGCTTGGCAGGATTCCAATAAAAACCTTTGTAGTTTTCTGTAGTTTGTATTTTTTCCTTTGAAGTGGTTAAATAGTGTACAGAAATAGATTGTTTTTTACATTGAGCTACAATTGCATCTCCTACCAACCCCGTGGCCCCAGTAATTAAAACCTTCATATTTATTTTTTATATAAATATACAGCTTACAATTGCCTCTAACAGCTACTTTAGATAAGGTTTAACAGATTTAACGAAAGTTTATGGATTTGACAATGAATAACCAAAGTCCTTTTTGAAGAATTTGAATAGCGAACAAGTTATCAAACGACAATCTTTCTGAGATTATAAAATACTTGTTAGCCTTTAGGCTTGCTTGCGCGAAGCATTTCACGTTTTCCAGGAGGACCAGGAAGTTTTTCTACCAAAAAACCTACTGCTTGCATAGCACGACGCACACTTCCTTTAGCCGAATAAGTAACCAAAATACCTTCTTCTTTTAAGGAATTGAACATAATCTGAAATATAGATTCCGTCCATAATTCGGGTTGGACACGTGCACCAAAAGCATCAAAATAAATAAGATTGTATTTGTCTTTATCTTCAATCTTATGGAAATGCTTTTGTTGTTTCTCTAAAGTAAAATAGGATGTTATTTCAACTGGTTTTTCCCAAGTAACTAAGTGAATTTTTTCATATAACAAATTAATCTCATTGTCTTGAAACAAACTATTATAATTAAGAGCAAGTACTTCGTCCTGTGAAATAGGAAAAGCCTCTACACCAACATAATTTATTAAACATTGAGTTTTTTTAGCCTCAACCAAGGTAGTCATGGTATTTAAACCGGAGCCAAAACCAATCTCTAAAATAGAAATGGGTCCATGGTTATTAGACCTATTTTGAATCAGGTATTGTAAGCCTTGTTTTATAAAAACATATTGAGATTCTTGTAATGCACCGTGAATAGAATGATACTGCTCGTCTATTCCTACAAGTTGGATTGTTTTTGAACCATCAGCTGTGGTAATAATTTTACGTTCCAAAATTTATTTAATTAATAATTTCCGGATCCTTGGAATAGGTCCTGTACATTCCGTTTGGTGACAAGAAATACAAAGATTTACTGCATTATTAAACCGTTCCTCAACGGGAAGTTCTGACTCAGTATTGAAGATTTCTTTTTCAGTTTGAATAAATAGTTTTGAGAAACTTTGAAAGGTTTCGTTTCTACTTTTGAAATCTGATAATTCTGCTGTATGAATTTTTAGGAAATCTAATGGAAATTGGGTTGGCACTTTTCCACTAAGTATGTCTTGCTTTAGTTTTAAATTCTGAGCATACATTTCATTCATAAGATTAGCCATTTCGGAAGGTTGGTACATATCGTAAACCACCTCTTCTTTAACTGAATTTGAAGACTCCTCTGTATGCTTACAACTCGATAAAAAAAATAAAAAACAAATAGCGAAATTAATGACCTTCATCTATTCTTCTATTAAAAGAACACCATTAGCCTCAAAGGAATAAGTGCGTTTTGGTTCTGTAATAGCAGCAATTTCTTCTAGAGATTTTCCAGCATCTTCAGCATAATGACGAAGTTCTTCAACAGACATTTCGTTTACAAAGGCTTTCCCATTAATAATTACTTCTTTACCTGCTATGTTTTTAGGCATAAAAAAGCCGTAATCTTTAAACTTTACCATTACCTGTTCATCATTTCCTAAATCCATTTTCATCCAACAACCTTTGGACTGACAAACCTGATCTACTTTCCCTATTAATTTAGTTGAAACACTATCTCCAACTTTCATGGTTTTATAGTTTTCTACCATAGAAGCAAGCTCGACAGCTTGATCGGCTACTATTTCCTCTCCAAATGAAACATAAGTTAATTCATTTTTTCCTTCAGACACTTCTAGATTTTCACTAGGATTATTTTTACAAGAAAATACTAATAATGAGGAAATAACAAGGATAAAAATATGCTTCATGATAAATGTAAATTAAATTATGACTATCTACAAAGGTACGGTATTTTTAAAAAAAGTTTTGGTTTTTTATCACACTTAAATTAATTAAATTCGCGGTTCTAATAAAACGTCATGACATATATTACTAGCACCCCTTTAAAGATTGTAAAATCGGAAACCTCAAAGATTAAAAGTGTTGATTTTGAAAATTTAGCTTTTGGAAGAATTTTTACTGACCACATGTTTGTTTGTGATTATGTAGATGGCGCTTGGCAAGAGCCACAAATCATACCTTATCAAGCTATGAGTTTTGAGCCTTCTTCAAGAGTTTTTCACTATGGACAAGCTGTGTTTGAAGGTATGAAAGCATACAAAGATGAAGCGGGAAAGATTTGGTTATTTAGACCAGAAGAAAATCACAAACGTATTAATAAATCTGCGGCTAGATTGGCTATGCCTGCATTTCCTGAAGAATATTTCTTTAACGGTTTAGAAACTTTATTGAAAATGGATTCAGAATGGATTAAACCTGGTGTAGGAAATTCATTGTATTTAAGACCATTTGTCATTGCCACTGAACCTGCAATTTCGGCATCGCCAGCCAATACTTATAGGTTTATGATTATTTGTTCCCCAGCAAAAGCTTACTATTCTGGAAAAGTACGAGTTCTATTTGCAGAAAAGTATAGTCGTTCAGCCGATGGAGGTGTTGGTTTTGCTAAAGCAGCAGGAAATTATGCTGCTCAGTTTTATCCTACTTCTCTAGCTCAAGAAAAAGGGTATCAACAAATAATTTGGACCGACGCAAGTACACATGGCTTTTTAGAAGAAGCTGGTACTATGAACATCTTTTTTAGAGTAAATGATAAATTAATTACAGCGCCAACAAGCGATAGAATTTTAGATGGTATTACTCGTAGAAGCATCCTTCAATTAGCAGAGGATAATGGTGTTGAAGTTGAAGTAAGACGTGTTCCTGTAGAAGAAATTAAAGAAGCTGCCAGAAATGGAAGTTTAAAAGAAATTTTTGGGGCTGGAACTGCAGCTGTTGTGAGTCCTATTTCTGCTTTCGAACATGGAAATGAAGTGTTTGAAATCCCTGATAACGATAACCCTTATGCTAGTTTGTTTAAAAAGCAACTACAAGAAATTCAACATAATATATCGAACGACAAACACGGTTGGAGACGAGAGGTTAAATAGTTCTATGTAATAAAAAAATTATAAGTAGAATTTTATCGATTCTACTTATAATTTTCTATATTCTAAATATTATCCACAAATAATACTTTACTTATCAAGTATAGCTGCAATGTTGGGTTGAAAATACCCAGGGCCTTTTAGCACTTTTCCATCCTCTCGATAAATTGGTTCTCCGTTTTCACCAAGCTTACTCATATTACTTCGTTGGATTTCTTCAAAAACTTCATCTATTTTATGTTGCATTCCATGCTCTATAATGGTACCACATAAAATATAGAGCATATCGCCCAAGGCATCTGCAACTTCAACCAAATCGTTGTTATTAGCTGCTTCTAAATATTCTTCGTTTTCTTCTCGCATTAATTTATAACGTAACAAGTTTTTTTCATCCCCTAAATGTGCTTTAGGAGTTTCTCTATATCCAATTTTAAATGCTGTGTGAAAAGCTTTAACAGCTTCTATTTTATTTTTCATAGAAATTTTATTTTATACCAGAGTGTGAATGTTTGTCAACAAAAGATCCGGAATTTTTAATTGTTTTTTCATTCCCTAAAACAGAAACCATCTAGGAATGTTTTTGTAATTTCGCATAAAATTAAGGATATGTTTTCTCAGGGACAATGGGTTTTTGGAATTTTATTTGCAATCGCATTTATTGTAGTCATTTTCTACTCTTATAGACGTGATTTAAAACTTCATAAAAAATACTATAAAGGAAGTATTTGGGTGCTATTAGCCTTTATTTCATTTATTATATTTATTGCTTCAATTAAATGGTTTTTTAAATAATTACTTTTTTAATTAATCTTATTAATTTAATACCCAAGTAGTACCGACATTTTTAATTTCTCTAAGTGTTGAACTGGTTTATCATTGAATAAACTTATTGAAACACATAAAAATTCTTCAAAAACATAGATATATCAATTCCATCTAAGGCTAGTATCTATAAAAATTTCATACAGAAAACTAAACAATTATTTTAAGTGTTTTCAAAGCTTAATTAGCATTTTACTAATTTTAATTCTAGCCCATTTTAAGAGATTCTTATTTTTATCCTAAAAAATACTCAATTTGAGTATTGTACGATAAACAGATATATTATAACTTAGAAGTCTGTTAATCAATACTATAAGGTTATGATTCGTACTCTACTGTTTTTACTCACACTCTTTTTAACTACAAATTTCACATTTTCTCAAACCCCACCTAACGACCATATAACAAATGCGATATTAATAAATCAGTCTCCTTTTGTGCATAGAAACGTAAATATTACAGATGCAAATGTTGGAGATGGCGGACAAATTGGCTGTGACATTGGCGCTTCCTACAAATCGGTTTATTATAAATTTACTGCTACTAGCACAAGCAATGTTAAAATAACAGTTGAAGATTCACGCGAAGGTTGGGCACTTGGTGATGCCTTTGCAATTATTTACTCTGCTCCAAATTTAAATGCTACTAGTGATAGTCAATTAACAAATGTATCGCCATGCAGTCTTGGTGGTGTTACAAATTTCACACCAACAATTGGAACCGACTATTATATTTTAGTGCATAGATCTAATGGAGCATCTGTTTGGACAACTATAACTGTAGATATACCACAATATGTATCATCTAGTGAAAGGATTGCCTTATTTGACTTTTACAACAGTACTGGCGGAGGTAATTGGACCGACAACACTAATTGGAATACTTCTGAACCTGAGTCTTCGTGGAATGGTGTTGCTGTGAAAAATGGACATGTTTCTAAGATAGACCTTAGCAATAACAATTTAGTCGGGGCTATACCTTTAGCAATTACAACAGAACTCCCTTACCTTGAGGAAGTAAATTTTCAAAATAACAATTTAACTGAGACACTACCTGATTTCTCTTCTATAACAACAATGACTGCTTTAGATATACAGAACAACAATTATTCTTTTCAAGATTTAGAAACAAATTATACAAACAATTCAACTTTAACCACTTTTAGCTATCAAACTCAAAAGTTAAGAGATACAGAAATGAGTTTCGACGGAATAATAGGTGATAACTATAACTTATCTATGACTGCAATTCCTGGAACCAATGTGCAATATCAATGGTATAAATCTCGAATGGATTATTTCTCTCCTAGCGATGAACTTATTCCTGGAGAAACCTCTAACACATTAGATATTATAAACTTACAAAACGAAGATATGGATGTGTATTTTTGTAGAGCAACAAGCCCAATTATTCAGGACTTAAATATAGATAGATATACTATTGAAATAAAAGGTCCGGTATCACAATTGCAAAGGGATGCATTAATTGCAATTTATAATTCAACCAATGGAAGTAATTGGAATAACAATACCAATTGGTTAAGTACAGAACCTATTTCAACCTGGCATGGAGTTACTGTTAAAGGAAATAAAGTAACTGAATTGGAGTTAGGTGACAACAATTTAACAGGAACTTTACCTCCTGAAATTGGAGACTTAACAGGCCTACAATATCTATCCTTTTATTACGGTAATAGTATCAATGGAAACTTACCTCCGGAGATTGGTAATTTAACTGAGCTACGCTTGATAAGTATTGAAAACAATAATTTTACAGGAGAAATACCTGCCTCTTATGCTAATTTAACCAATATCAGAGGTTTCTGGTTTAATAATAATCAACTCTCTGGTGAAATTCCAAGCTTTGTTACATCTAACTACCCGAATCTGGTATTTTTCGATATTAGTTATAATAATTTCCAAGGTGTGTTACCCGATTTTACTGTATTAGCTAATTTAAGGTATCTAAGCATTTCCAATAACCACTTTTACAGTTCTGATTTTGAAAATGAATACAATTACTATTTAGATTTACAGTACTCATGGTATAATTCTTATTATTATTCTCCTCAAACAACTTTAGACCAACCAGAAAATCTTAGTTTAAATGAAGGTGATAATATTGTGCTTGAGGTAAGTGAAAGTTCTTCTAGATATGGAATTACAGCAAGAGCACAAACCTTACAATGGTACAAAAACGATGTTTTAATTCCTGGAGCAAATACAAATCCCTATATCATCGAAAATGCAACACCTGCAGATAGCGGGAGTTATCATTGTATAATTTCAGACACAAATTTTCCTGATTTTGAAATTGTTAGAGCTCCAATTGTTGTGGATGTTACCCTAGGAATTACTAGTAATGAAATAGAAGATTTTCAACTATACCCTAATCCAACAAACAATATATTATATCTTAAAAGTCCTTCGTCCAATGAAGCTACAGTTACTATTTATGATTTAAATGGACGTTTGGTTTTAAATCAGAACATTAATAAAGCCATAAATGAAATTAATCTTAGTCAGTTTCAAAACGGCATATATGTTTTAGAGTATAAAACTGAAAACACTAAAATTATTAAACAGTAATTCAATAATTATTAATTAAAAACACAAAAGCCTTAATTTAAAGACATTTGTGTTTTTTAACCACCTAATTTTCATCCAAATAAAAGCTGTATTTTGATTGTTGTAATACAACTCCAAAAAGTATTGTTTACATCATAAAATTGATAACCAATTAGACCTTATTCGATATATAATAAAAATCGACTATTATGAATTCGTTTTTAATTTTATTTTGTTTGCTTGCTATAAACTTTATTCTATTAAAGTTTGGTGTCAACAAATAAGTATTGTTTTTAAACTACATAAACAAAAAAAGCCTTAATGATTCTATCATCATTAAGGCTTTTTTTTTAAATTAAAATACTATTAATTCTCTTCTGGCAGAAAACTATAATTCTTACTATAGTCTAACATCTGACCAGGAAAAGTTTCTGGTTGTGTTACTTTTATAGCAATAATTTCACCATTATCATCCATTTCAGGTACTAATACAGGATTCACAAAACCACTATAAGGAGCTGATGTAAATTGCTTATTACGTTCTAAAATTTCAGCATGTAGTTCTTGATCAACTTTTACTCCATAAGTTTCAACCAAGGCTTCAACTGCTTTATAATCTCCTTCAGATTTAATTCGTTGAGTTTCGCGTAATAACTGTCCAAATAAATCATGTAACTTATCGTAATCAGTTATGTTGTAATATGTCTTTCCGTCACGTGTTACTTTTTCAATGACATTGTCTGCTTTACCTTTATCAAAAACCCAAGCACTTACCCATTGTCTATTTCTCATATGGGCTTGTTCAACGTCATCTCCTAAGTTTAATCGAATTAATTGTGTCATCAATCCGTTTCTAAGATAACCATCGTAAGCCGTTTTCCCTAAAGACTTCCAATCATCAACTAAACCTAATTCTTGTAATTTTGGATTGTATAAATAATAAAGACCTACTAAATCTGCACGACCTTCTTCTAAAGTAGAAGCATAATTTTTAAGTGTTTCCTTAGTTTCTCCTACTCCTGGATTTAATTGTCCAGACGCGTGACCTATTACTTCATGCAAAGCTGTGTGTAATTTATCTGCTACTTGCCCGTATTTTTCTTCTAGTTGCAATTCTTCTTCATCGTGTACAAATTCTTTTAAACGACCAGTACTTCCTGCATTGTTATAAGCTTCAATAATATTTCCTAGAGAAACAGATTTACTTCCTACTGCGGCACGAATCCAGTTTGCATTAGGTAAGTTAACACCTATTGGAGTGCTTGGTGAAGCATCTCCAGCCTCTCCTGCAACATTAACAACTTTATAAGTTACACCAACAACATTTTTCTTTTTGTGTTCATCCATTAAAGGGGAGTTATCCTCAAACCATTGTGCGTTATCCGATAAAACCTTCATTTTTTGAGACATATCGAAGTCGTTAATTTGAACGATAGACTCAAAAGTCCCTCTATAACCTACTGGGTCATTGTACACTTCAATAAAACTGTTAATATAATCTACGTTACCCTCAGTGGCAGCAGTCCAAGCTACATTATAATCATCCCAAGTTTGTAAATCTCCAGTTTTATAATATTCAATTAATAAACCGATAGCATCTCCTTGCGCTTTATTTTCAGCAACACCTTGAGCTAATTCTAGCCATTTAATAATTTCATCAATAGCAGAACCATATAATCCTCCTGATTTATAAACCAATTCTTTTAACTGTCCATTTTCTTTTACTAACTTAGAATTTAGACCGTATGATAAAGGCTTTTCTGGGTTTGGAGATTTTTTACTTTTATAAAAAGTCTCTACATCTGCATTGGTTACATTTGGACCATAAAAATTAACTGCAGAAAGGGCTACGTTATCCGCTCCTTTTGCCTTATTCACTTTCTTTGAATCGACATCATTAAAAATAACATCAAAAGCTTCTCCTTCAAGTGTTGTATTAGTTTCAGCTAATAAGGTTTTTAAATAATCTTCCGAAAATTCCGATTTCAATTTATCGTTAGAATAGTGGTGGTGAATTCCATTGCTAAACCAAACTCGCTTTAAATAAGTTTCAAAAGCATTCCAGTCATCGCTTGTTTTATCCCCAGAATAATTAGCATAAACAGATTCTAATGCCTTTCTAATTTTTAAATTATGTCTGTAATTTTGATCCCAAATAATATCTCTTCCGGCCAAGCCAGCTTGAGTTAAATAGTAAACCAATTTTTGTTCTTTTAATGTTAGCTTATCCCATCCTGGAATTTGATAACGTAACAACTTAATGTCGGCAAATTGCTCAACGTTATAATCGAAGTTGTTTTCTACTTTTACTTCGGCTACTTCTACCGGTTCTTTTTTATCTTCATTACAAGACACAAAAGCGGTTAAGGCCAATGCAAAACCTAATACATGTTTAACTTTCATCTTTTATTTTTTATATTGTATTACAAATGTAACATATATTAAGATAGTACAAAATTGATTATCTTTGAAAACAACTAGACTCACTAAATGAAAGCACTAAAGTATATTCTATTTTTAATTCTTACATTAATTATTGGTTTAACCATTTACATAGCCGTACAGCCTAATTCCTTTGAAATAAAACGTACTAGAACCATTGAAGCACCAACTCAAGTAATCTATAATAACGTTATAGATTTTGAAAACTGGGAAGCTTGGTCTCCTTGGACGGAAAAAAACAATGAAACGAAAGTAACTTTAGGTGAAAAAACTAAAGGTATTGGAAGCAGTTATTCGTGGGTAGATAAGGTTGGGAAAGGCCAATTAAAAACTATTGAAACTTCAGAAAACAATTCTATTGATCAAAAATTACAGTTTGGAGAATATGCTCCGTCGGATATTCATTGGGATTTCAAGCCAAAAACCAAAAGTATAACAGAGGTTTCATGGACTATGAATTCAGACAAGATCCCTTTTAAATTTAAGGCATACGCACTTTTTACAGGAGGATTTGACGAAATGATAGGTCCGGATTTTGAAAGAGGTTTAGAGAGGTTAGATAGCATTGTTGTTTCATCCATGAAGGTTTATTCAATAAAAATTGATAAAATAACTCAACATGGAGGTGGATTTTATCTTTACAACACAACATCTGCTAAAATGAACGATTATGAAAATATAAAACAAGAAATGTTTGCGAAGGTTAGTGCTTATGTTAAAGCTAATAACATAACTACTGCTGGACCTCCTTTTGTACTATACCATAAATTGGATGAGGAGAACAATGCCGTAATGTTTTCATGTTGTATCCCAACTACCAATCAAGTAATTACTGTGGAAAGCGATATTTTAACAGGCCAGTTAGATCCTTTTAAAGCTTTAAAAACTACCTTAAAAGGGAATTATAGTAACATACAAGAAGCTTGGAAAACATCCTTATCCTACATTCCTGAAAACAATTTAATACAAACAGAGTTAGGTCCAATGTTAGAGGTATATGTTACAGATTCTACAAAAACCTCAAATCCTGCAGATTGGATTACGGAATTATATTTAGCTTTAGATTAATAAAATTATCTCTAAAAAAAGAGATTAAATCTATTTAATGAAACAGCTTTTACTGGTTTTTATTGGTGGTGGTGTTGGAAGTGTTTTAAGACACCTTCTTGGAAAGTATTTAAACAGCAATCAAACCGGAATCCCGTTTGGCACTTTTGCTGCTAACATAATCGGGAGTTTGCTAATAGGAATAATTCTAGGGCTAGCTGCCAAAAACAATACACTTTCCCAAAATCACACACTCTTGCTAGCTACTGGTTTTTGTGGAGGCTTCACTACGTTTTCTGCATTTGCCTACGAAAATCATGTATTTTTAAAGGCTGGAGATTTTATGAGTTTTGCCATTTATACTATTGCAAGTTTTGTATTAGGGTTTTTAGCCGTTTTTTTAGGAATGTTTCTAGTTAAGTAACAAAATTACTTCTTAAATGGAACTCCTTCTAAAACTAGTTTATTCTCTTTTAAAATCTTTAACTCCAGCTTCCACCTTAACCTGTATATAGTTTTCTCTTGGCACAATCGGACAAGAATATATTTCGTTATAAGCACAATACGGATTATACGATTTATTAAAATCTATTTTAATCTTTCCATTTTCCGGTAATTCACAATCTAAATATCTTCCTCCTCCGTAAGTAGTTTCGCCATTTGTTGAGTCTAAAAACGGTAAAAACAAGTAATCTTCAAAACCTTCATCTTCCATTAAATCCAAACTTTGATAGATATTAAGTTGATGTTCTTTACCTTTTAATTCAAAAGTTGCTATCCCATATTTTACATACATAGGCATTCTATCCGTAGTCGTTTTCATTTTAAAAGGAATTTCGTCCGGTGTTCTTTCAAAAGTAGCTTGAACGACATATGTGGAATCAAATTTAAAAAAATCTAAGCCTCTAAAGTTTTTTCGATCTTTAAGTTTTAATGGCGATTTCGAAGCATCTTTAAAATCAGCATTCATCTTTTTTTGAAATTCGGTTTCCCCTAAAATAGGCTGTTTCTTTTGAGTACAACTTACAATGGAAAGAAATAAAAATAAGTTTAAGAAGTATTTCATTTTTACATTATTTACATTTCAAAAATACAATATTTAACTATTTACTGTCGACTTAGATATATAAAAAGCAAAATACTGTAACCTATAATTTTATATATCTAAAAATTTAAACCATTCTTTTACTGCTAAGGCTTATTTCCTATGTATAATATAATTATAAATAAAAACTAGAACCACTTTTTTACGTTTGAGCTTAACATGGGTTATACATTTTTAATAAATCACTAAGAAAGTATAGAAAGTAATGATGACCTGAAAATAGAAAAGACAATCAAATTTTAATCTATTTTACCGGTTTTACAGGGTGATGTTTAATAACATGAGATAAAACAATCTGGGTTTTAGTTTCACCATAAACAATTAACTGATCTATAAAAGTTTCTAAATGTTTCTGATTTTTTAAAATTACTTCCAATACTATATTTTCATTACCAGTAATTCTATAGCAATTTAGAACTTCATCAAAGGTTTTGACTTTTTCTAAAAATGGCTTTAACATTCCCATAAAAGCACGAATCGTTATAAGAGCTTTTAATTGATATCCAACCTCAAAAGGAGAAACAGATGTATGGTAGTTTTGAATTATACCGAGGTCTTCCATTTTCTTAATTCTCTCAGAAACAGCTGGAGAACTTATCCCAACTTGACGACCAATTTCAGCATTAGATAGCCTTGCATTGCTCTGTAAACACTTTAAAATTTTCCAATTTAATTGATCTAAACTCATATTAAAGAATAATTGAATTCTACGTTAATTACTAAACTAAATATACAATTTTACTTTAACTTCTAAAGTTGAAAATGAAAACTTGTTGGTAAATTTGATAAAATTGTTATAAAAGTCAGTATTAAATATGTCAACACACTTGAACCATTCCCCTATATATCAAAAGGCTATGGAAATTATAATTCTATCGCGTAGCATATCTACGTATTTAACTCAAGATTTGGCTTACCTAAAACCTGATGGAAAAGAAGATTCAAACATATATTTTTCTGGAGACATCGTACAACAATCGTCGTCTTTAGCTCCAGAAATTGAAAAAGCGGAATTGGAAAAATACAGCGATAAAAAATACAAACATATTGCATCCGTTAAAAGATTAACAAATATGTTATATAAAAACTGTAGTCGTTTAGAAAAATCTAATAGCAATGGTAAAGATTATCTTCCAATACTTCGAAATGAATTAAAAAAGTTCAGAAAACTACAGCATACATGGTCGCTAACATTGTAAAGCATCTATGTTTAATGACATAAATACTTTTTGACTACATACCATAGAGTTTAATTTCATCGGACATCTACGGTAATAAAACGCATTCCCATTATCCTTCCTGATATTTCCAAAAATAACATCTCGATTTTTATAAACTTTTACTAAGAAGACAATATTTTTAATACATTATCTATATTCACTTAAAATGTTTTATAAGTGATTTTAAAGTATATCTAAATAGACTTTTAATCCATCCTGTTAAACGCAGAACAAAAACCAAGATATCACTTTAAATTTGGTATTATTAACCTCAATGACCTTTCTGTTCTTAATAATTTAATATAGAATAACACATAAGTTATTAAACCTATATCAAGAGAGTATAGAAGCTTATTTAGAACAATAAAATTTGCCCCTAGCATTTTCAGAATTTCCCCTTCCGATTATTTTTTCAAATTATTCCAAAAAAAAATCCCGATTCAAATAAATGAATCGGGATTCTAAAAAGGCGATGACCTACTCTTCCACAAATGCAGTACCATCGGCGCTAATGGGCTTAACTTC
>Ga0209075_1000002_pt1 | contig 197669 bp, 175 predicted proteins | sample Stecom2011_FD_187523 | JGI IMG/M metagenome (GOLD analysis project Ga0209075, IMG submission 187523) | Agricultural soil microbial communities from Utah to study Nitrogen management - Steer compost 2011 (SPAdes) (version 2) | ecosystem: Environmental > Terrestrial > Soil > Agricultural land... | reverse complement strand
CCGACGTTATGCCCTAATTATCGCTGCAGTGGTGTTTTTTCAGCAAAACCACCTACAAATATTAATAATATTGTATTATTATATTCTGACCGATAGGCAATGTGTAACTCTAGCGGCCCGGATAGATGGCTGGGGGTTTACACAAATCCACTGATATAACTATAAATACCCAAGGGATGAGGCAATGAATAAAAAACACCTTACACTGCTGCTGAGCGGTGTTATCGCTCTTTATGGCTGTGGCAGCTCTAGCTCTGACGATGTGCAGGTCACACCGACCCCCACGCCCCCACCGCCACAAGTGCCCGATTGGGAGCCCGTGGCCGACCCCAGCATCGATGCCAGTGCTGTTAATTTTAACGATATCCCGGTGCACGACCCCTCGGTGATTCGCACCGACGATGGCACTTTTTACGTGGTGGGCTCGCATTTAGCAGCTGCCAAAACCACCGACTTGGTCACCTGGGAGCAAGTGGCGGCCGGGATTGATTTAGAAACCCCCGACTTTAACGCCAACCCTTTGTTTAGCAATTACGCCACCGAGGTGGCCGAGGGTATCGAGTGGACTGGCGGTTACGGTGGCTCGTGGGCGTCGGATGTTATTCAGTTAAACGATGGCCGCTATTACTTTTATTACAACCATTGCGCCAATCCAGCTACCGGGGAGTGTGATGCACCACGCTCGTACTTGGGCGTTGCCGTCTCTGATGGCGATGTACTTGGCCCTTATACCGATCTGGGGATATTTTTACGCTCGGGCCACACTAACGCCGAGATCGATGCCGGCTTTGGCGTGGGCGATATGGACAGTTACGACGGTTTTATTCACCCCAACGCCATCGACCCGCATACTTTTTACGACAAAAACAACCAGCTTTGGATGGTCTACGGCTCTTACGCCGGCGGTATTTTTATTTTGGCCATGGACGAGACAACCGCCAAACCCAAACCCGGCCAAGGTTACGGTAAGCGCATCAGCGGTGGCGACCACGGCTCGATCGAGGGTAGCTATATTTTGTATAGCCCCGAGTCTGATTATTATTACTGGTTTGCCTCGTTTGGCGGCTTTGCCTCGAGCGACGGTTACAACCTTCGCATTGCCCGCTCGCGCAACCCAGACGGCCCTTATCTGGATGCCTCGGGCAGCGACATCGCCGCCGCGCGCGGCAGCTTAGAGAACATTGCCCGCTACGGGGTGAAAATAATGGGGGGGTTTAATTTTAAAGCCTACCCTGGCGACAGTGGCGGCAGCCGGGGTTATTTATCTCCGGGGCACAACTCGGCCTATTACGACCAGGCCAGCGGCAAACATTTTTTAATCGCCCACACGCGTTTCCCCGATCGCGGCGAAGAGCACGCCATCCGCGTGCACGAGCTGTTTGTTAACGCCGACGACTGGCTGGTGGCCTCCCCCGAGCGCTACACCATTATCGATGGCGACAACATCGTCGATGCCGGTGATATTGTCGGCGACTTTAAGTTTATCAACCTTGGCAAAGACATTAACCGCAGCGCAAAGCAATCGGTGGCAATAACCCTGACCGATAGCGGTGACATCACCGGCGCGGTAACTGGGCAATATCAGCTCTATCAAGAGCAACCCAACCGCATCAGGTTGTCCATCGACGGCGACGGCGCTTACGAGGGCGTGATGCAATGGCAGTGGGACGAGCCAAGCCAAAGGCTCACCCCAATCTTTACTGCACTGAGTAACGACGGGGTCAGTATTTGGGGGGTACAACAGCCCGAGCTGGACAACAGCCAAGTGATTCAAGCGGTACTGGATGACATAAGCTTGCCTGACATTGTAAAAACCGAGGCTCTTGATCTGCCCACTGTGGGTACCCGTGGCAGCCTCATTAGCTGGGCCAGCGACAACCATCAAGTGATAAAAACCGATGGCACGGTGACTCGCCCCAACCCGGGGCAAGGCGACCAAAGTGTGCGCTTAAGCGCTACCATCACCCGTCAAGGTGCCAGCAGCAGCCGGGCGTTTGATCTTGTAGTGCCCGAGCGACAAACCTTTAACCGCGTAGCTCTGTTTGATTTTGACGGCGATTTAACCGATAGCTTAGGCAACTTTGCCGCCGCCTCGGCAACCGGCGAGCGCATCTTTCACAGCGGCACTGTGGCTTATGCCAACGGTTACGATGGCCAAGCGCTGGCGCTAGATGGCCGTAACGGGGTGCTCTTGCCCCAGGGGTTAATCAACAACTACGAGTACACGGTATCTTTGTGGCTTAAGCCCAACGTGGTAACCGAGTTTTCTCCGGCATTTTTTGCCGCGGTCGATGTCCAGCAAGACGAGCTGGGCAACCCCACCTCCGAGCGCTGGATCAACCTGTTAGCGCAGGGCTGGGATGGCAACACCATGCTCTGGAGTGGCGCAGAGGCTTGGTTTGACGGCAGCGCCGGCGAGCGCATCCCCGAGGGCGTTTGGTCCCATGTGGCTTTTTCGGTTAACCGTGGGCTGGTTAAAGTGTTTATCAACGGCGATGAAAAGTTCTCGGCGGGTAACCTGAGCGATTTCTTTAGCACTAACGAGGCCGTATTTGCCCTTGGTGTTAACTACTGGGATGAGCCTTTTAATGGTTTAATGGATCAGCTAAAAATCTACGAGGCGGCACTGGGCGCCGATGAGATTAAAGCACTGGATATCGAGCAACTGCCCTCCTCTGAGCTGCTCGGCTCTGCCAAACAAGTTCTGGATCTGGGCAACCTCAGTGCTTTACAAAACGATCTGCACCTGCCCGTTACCGGGCCTTACGCCTCGGCCATACACTGGAGCTCATCTGACCCATCGGTGATCGCCATCGAGGCCGACACAGGTGTACTCAACCGCCCTGGGGCTGCATCAAACGACATTGATGTCACCCTAACCGCAACCATTAGCCTCGATGGGCAAACCACTCAGAAAACATTTGTTGCCACTGTGCGCTCGCTGGCACCGACCGGCCCCATCGCTACCTTTAGCTTTGAAGATGACCTGGCCGACAGCAGCGGTAACTTTGCCATGGGCAGCGTCACTGGCAACCGTTTAGACAACACTGGTGGCACGGTTAGCTTTAGCGATGGCGTGGTCGGTAAAGCCTTGCAGCTTGACGGTAGCAGTGGGGTGAAGCTGCCAGAGAACTTGATCAACACTAACAGCTACAGTGTTTCGCTGTGGCTAAACCCCAGCTTGCTGGCGCAGTTTAGCCCCGCCTTTTTTGCCGCGGCCAGCAATGCCAGCTGGATCAGTGTTGTGCCCTATGGCCCAGCTGATGGCAACACCATGCTCTGGTCTGGCGATGCTTGGTACGACGGCGATGCCGGCAGCCAAATCCCAGCCAACAGTTGGACGCACTTTGCCGCTGTCAACGATGCCGGCAATCTAAAAATTTACTTAAACGGCATCGAGAGTTTTACCGGCACACACTTTCCCGATGTTTTCGGCCCCGCCACCACAACCGAGTTTGCTCTTGGTGTTAACTATTGGGATACGCCTTACACAGGCTTGCTGGATGAGTTAAAGATTTTTGATCAAGCGATCTCGGCCGACGAGGTCACTCAGCTGTACCAACAGGGACAACCACAGTAACAACACTCTCGTTGCAAGCTACATAAAAACGCCCTTCGGGGCGTTTTTATTGCGCCAAGGTTTAATACCTGTAACAGTAGTGGGGCCAAGAACACCATCACCGAAGCAGGTAACACTATGGATACGTTTTTTCAGGCCGCCATCAATGAGGCATTAACCGGACGCGACGAAGGCGGCATTCCGATCGGGTCGGTGTTAGTGCACGACGGGCAGATCATTGGCAGGGGCCGTAACCGAAGGGTGCAAAGTGGTAGCGTTGTGCTGCACGGGGAAATGGATGCACTCGAAAACGCCGGCCGACAAACCGCCAGCGTTTATAAAAACAGCACTCTGTACACCACACTTTCACCTTGCCCTATGTGCAGCGGTGCCATTTTACTGTACGGCATTAGCAAGGTCGTGATAGGTGAAAACAATACTTTTGTCGGTGCCGAGGATACCCTGCGCCAAAACGGCGTTGAGGTTATTGTTGTAAACGACCAAACCTGTATCGATCTGATGCAGCGCTTTATTAAAGACAACCCAAGCCTTTGGCATGAGGATATCGGGGTTGATTAAACGCCACGATAAAACCATCGATGTTAACGCGCCTCGACTTTTTCTTTACCACAGCGTTCACATTGATAACGGCTTACCAGCTTGCCCTGTTTAGTATCAAACTGCTGGTTTTTGATTACCTGCCACTTATGAAAACCACTTCTGCACAAGGTTTTACCCTTGTGTTTTTGCGTTGGGCTAAGGCGTTTAAAGGGCAACACATTGGTCATGTTTTTAGGCTCAACTATCCGCTTAACACGTTAAAAACAAATTTAAGGCGCTGCTGTTATAAGTGCAATGGCCACAGACTAGCAGCGCCCACAGTGTAACGCTTTTTATTTTGCGCCGGGCTTTAACGCCAAAACTTTATCGATATCGGCCGCCTCGTGGCGCTCGGCCAACTGCTGCCAAGGCTCTCCCCAAGTGCGGTTAACAATGCTGCCGCGCTGTACCGCCGTGCGCTCGTTTAGCTCTTGCGCCCAGCGCTGCACATGGGTGTAGCTGGCCACGTCTAAAAACTCGCCGGCCTCGTACAATGCTCCTAACACCAAACCGCCGTACCAGGGCCAAGTGGCGATATCGGCAATGCTGTAACTGTTGCCGGCCAAATAACGATGGTGGGCCAGATGCTGGTCAAGCACATCCAATTGGCGCTTGGTCTCCATGGCAAAGCGGTTTATCGGGTACTCAAACTTCTCTGGCGCGTAGGCGTAAAAATGGCCAAAGCCACCGCCCAAATAAGGCGCCGATCCCTGCAGCCAAAACAGCCAGTTGAGCGCCTCGGTGCGCGCTGCGCTGTCCTGCGGCAACAATTTGCCAAAGGTGTCGGCCAAGTACAATAAAATAGCCCCCGACTCAAACACCCGCTGTGCTTTACCCTCGGTGCGATCTAACAGCACAGGGATTTTTGAGTTAGGGTTTAAAGCGACAAACCCCGATGAAAATTGATCGCCATCGCCGATATTGATTAAGTGCGCATCATACTCGGCGCCGGCCTCACCCAGCGCCAGCAGCTCCTCTAGCATAATGCTTACTTTTTGTCCGTTGGGTGTTGCCAGCGAGTACAACTGCAGCGGGTGCTTGCCCACAGGCAACTGACGCTGGTGGGTGGCGCCGGCCACTGGGCGATTTAACGTTGCCCACGTGCCGCCACTTTGTTGCTCAATATCCCATACTTTAGGTGGAGTGTATTGCTTTGTCATAGGTACCTCTTAGCTAACATAAGCGCGCTTTCGTCTGCTAAAGCGCTGTACTGCCGAAACTTAACTGTGCCCCCGCAGCACAATAAAAACGGCAAATCGTGGTCCGCATCAGTGTCTGGCAAGGGTATCGGATCGCACTTGGTCTAGATGCTGACACATCAGCTCTGCCCCATCTAAAATGCGCAAAGTATGGCGCTGAATTATATCGGGCGGGACAAAAAACAAATGATTATTGGCCACCGCGGTTAACGCCGGGTATTGCCTCCATTCATCGAGCCAATCGGGGCGCTGCTCATTCATGCCGCTGGCGACAATGGCATCGGGGTTGCGCCCCAGCACAGATTCAACATTAATTTTAGGAGCAAAGGATACCGCGTCAGAGAAGGCGTTGTGGCCACCGCACAAGCGTATCACATCGCTTACCAGGTGCTCGCCGTTAAGAGTTTGCAGCGGTTGATTCCACACTTGGTAAAACACCGATACCGTGTCCACGCCCCGGTGCGCCTCGCGCAATTTTTGCAAACGTGCCAGCCAAGCGGCAACGGTTTTATCAGCCGCTTGAGCGGTGCCCGCTAAGCGGCCAATGGTGTGCACCTCTTGGGCAATATCATCCAGCGTGCGCGGCTCATCGATGTACACCGCAATCCCTAAACGCTCAAGCTGGTCGGCAACCGTCAAGCCATTGCCCGAGGCCCAGCCCAACACTAGATCTGGTTTTAGGGCCAATACCGTCTCTAAGCTTACTTTATTGTAACTGCCCACCTGAGGTAATTGCTTTGCCTCTGGCGGGTAATCACTGTAGCTGACGGCGGCGATCAACTTATCGCCGGCGCCGGCGCTGTAAACGTTTTCAACCAAATGCGGTGCCAGTGCCACGATCCGCTCGGCAGGCGCTGTCAGTGTAACCACTTTACCCCGCGTGTCGGTCGCTTGTATCGGCTCCGCATCGGCCCCGGTGCCGATGCTCAGCAGGCATAGCAAAGTGGGCAAAAGCCACTTGATATGATTTTTTTTAACCCGATTGTGCGTCAATAAACCAGCCACAAATAACTCCTATAAATTGATCGTTGTTAAAGCCTGGCGCAGCCGCGCCCCGCCATCGCAAGCTAAGCCTACTCGCAGCCAAGCATCGGTGCCGGCTACCGTGGGCGCAGGCCAATGGCACCAGCGGGTGTAAATGCCCTGCTTGGCTAAACCTTGATACAAGGCCATTAAGTAAGGCCAAGGCCCGCGCAGGGTGACAAATAAACCGCCGCTGGCCAGGGTGCAGTTTGTGCCGACAAAACCTTTAAACAGCGCTATAAGCTGTTGCTCTGCGGCGCGGATGCGCAGGCTTTGGGCCAACTGCCATGTGCTGTCTTGCAAAGCGCGCGCACCCAGCCATTGCGCCGGATGGTTAACCGACCAAGGTGGCAACTTTTGGCGCAACCGCTGAGCAAACTCGCCGCTATTGAGTAAAAACCCCAGCCTAATACCTGCCAAGCCAAAAAACTTACCCACCGAGCGCAGCACACACAAACGCGGCAGCTGCGCTAACCATACCGCTGCGCTGGGTTTTGCTAGGGCATCGATAAAAGCCTCATCCAACACCACAACGCCGGGCAAAGTGCGGTGCAAAAACTCGATGGTCTCCAGTGGACAAAGCTCGCCGGTGGGGTTGTTGGGGCTAATGATCACCGCGTGGCTAAGGTGGCCTTGCTCGGCCAGTGCGCACAACTGGCCAATGGATTGGTATTGCACCATTGTATGCCCTGCCAGCTGCCACGCGCGGGCGTGCTCGGCGTAACCAATAGTCGGTAACGCCACCGTTGCGGGCGCCACTAACGAGGGTAACTGACTGATCGCAAACTGGCTGCCGGGCACCGGCACAATAAACTCAGAAAGTGTTTGGTAATACTGCGCTGCGCTATGGCACAAAGGCCCATTGGCGCTGGGTAAATCGCGCCAAACAAAAGCGGGTATATTGGCCGCAGGATAACCCCATGGGCTGATACCGGTGGACAAATCCTGCCAGGGGTTTTTAGGTTTACCAAACACGGCAGTAGCGTCTTGTAAATCGCCGCCGTGGGGTAGCTTTTGGGCAAATTTATCGGGCATCAGAGGCGCGCACCCTGAGTTAATAACGCCAGTAAAACAAATAACATCAACAGTAACACCAAAGCACGGTTAACCAGTGTTACCGCGCGCGGTATGGCATTGGCTGTTGGCAGATCGCCAGCGGTAGCGGGTTTGGCTTGCCATTGTTTGTGGTAATAGCCGCCGCCCCCCAAACTCAATTGTAAGGCGCCGGCGCCGGCACTGATCACCGGGCCGGCATTTGGGCTGCTCCAGTGGCCGGCGCTTTGCCGCCAACCTTGCAAGGCGCTGCTGCTGTTGCCTATTAAAACAAACGCCAGCGCCGTTAACCGCGCCGGCAAATAATTTAACACATCGTCCCAGCGCGCTGCAGCCCAACCAAAGTGCCGAAACCGACTGTTTTTATAGCCCCACATGGCATCTAAGGTGTTGCTTAAGCGATAAACAAGTGCGCCAGGCAGGCCGGCCACTGCAAACCAAAACAGCGGTGCGACTACCGCGTCGGCGCTGTTCTCCAGCAGCGACTCGAGCGCCGCCCGGCGCACTTGTAAAGTATCGGCCTGTTGGCAGTCGCGGCTGACAATGCGCGCCACCACGGCACGGGCCGCAGGTAATTGGTGTGCATCAAGCGCTTTTTGCACCGCCGTTACATGTTCAATTAAGCTGCGCCAACCCACGCTAAAGTACACCCCTAACCCGGCCACAATAATGGCCCATAAAGGCTGGTCTGCAAGCAGCCACCACCACAGCCAACCGCTCAGCAGCAGCGCCGGCAAAACGCACAACAACAAAGCCAACACACCCATTAACCGCGAGCCTTTACCGGCGCGGTTTAAACGCTGCTCGATGTTTGTCGCGCAGTAGCCAAAACCCACCAGCGGATGACAACGCGCCGGCTCGCCAAAGCGATAATCCAGTAACACCGCCATCACTAAAGCGATCGCGCCTACCACAGGGCCACCAGCACAATTAACGTTAGGGTTTCGGCCAGCTCGACTAAAGCGCCTAAACAATCGCCGGTGTAACCACCAATTTGCCGGCGCCACAACTGCGCCCAATACAACATCAATAGGGTTAACGCCAGCACCAATAGCGCTGCCGTAAACAACCCTAAACACAAGCCACACAGAGCAAACACAAACAGCGGTATCGCCCAATAGTGCGGCTTATGGGCGGCTTCATTAACGGCGGCGGTTGCCTCCTCGCGGGCGTAATTGTTTAACGTCATAAAGGGTAAAATAAGGCTGCGCGCCAACACCGGGGCAACAATAAGCGCAACGATCACAGGAGCAAAAACGTAGTGCCCAGCCTGCAGGGCAAGGGTTATTAAAGCCGATACAGCGGCCCATTTAATCAGCAACAAGAGGATCAATGACACCAGCGCCACTGCGCCGCAGGCCGGATCGTGCATCACGGTTAAAATGCGCTGCCGCCGCTGCTGTGCATCCACGCATTTGTGGCCGGCGTAATAGGCATCCATACAATCGGCTAAGCCATCAAGGTGCAAAGCACCCGTTACCAGCACCCACAAGAGCAACACCAAAGCGGCGGCTAAAGGCGCACCCAACGGCAGCAACACGCTGGCAGCCAGCGCCAATAAACACCCGATAAGCAAACCCACTAGCGGATAAAACAACACCGCTCGCGCAGCGTTTTCTTGGCTCACATCGCTAAGCCAGCGCCCCACAGGCAAGCGGGTTAAAAACATCAACGCGTACAGTATTGCCTGCAGCGGTGTTGCCCGTGGCTGGCGTAAAGGTGCCGTTTGCTGCGTCATAAATTAAACCTCAACCCCGTCGGTTAATGGCTGCAACAGTGTTAGCTGGCCCTGGCTAAGTTGCAACGATGCGCTAAAGCCGTAACCGATATTTAACTGCATCATGCCGGCGGCGCCGGTGCCCAACGCCTCGGTCAGTAGCAATTTAATCACGCCGCCGTGGGTGATCAGTAAAAGCCGTTGTGAGCTGTACTCCTGCGCCAGCGCGTTAACCGCTGTTAACACACGCTGGCGAAACTGTTTAAACGGCTCGCCACCGGGGGGCGTATGGGCATCGGGGGCGCGACTCCAAGCCTGACATAAGTGCGATTGCTCGCGCCAAATACGCGCCACCGATTGCCCCTCCCACTGGCCAAAACAAATCTCGCGCAAATCGTTTTGCCACTGCAAAGGCAAACCCGTATCGGCGCTTAACGCCTCGGCAAACCGCGCGCAGCGAATCAGCGGCGAGCTGACAATCCGACTCCAGTCCGTTTTTAACCGGGCCACACCCTTTTGCATTTGTTGCCAGCCAATATCGCTTAAAGCCACGTCGATTGAGCCGCGAAATATCGCCCCGCCCTGACACTGACCGTGGCGCAACACATCAATCTGCATGACTGACACCGGCATCGGCAAAGGTGGCCATCTGGTTATGCAGCGCCAGTGCTTGACGAATAACCCCCGCCGCCAACGCCGCGCCACTGCCCTCACCTAAACGCATTTGCAACGTTAAAATAGGTTGCACCTTTAATGTTTGCAAGACCAATTTATGGCCCGCCTCGCTTGATAGGTGAGCGTACAACAACCAGGGCGCGAGCGCGGGCTGTAAAGCCACCGCAATGGCCGCCGCTGCGCTACTGATAAAGCCATCCACCAGCACCGGTACGCCCTGTTGCGCACTGCCAATATAAGCGCCGACCAACGCGGCTATCTCAAAGCCACCCAAGTATTGCAAGATCGCGGCGGGATGAATCAGTTGTGCCCGATGGCGCGTTAGCGCAGCGTCAATCAGCTCGGTTTTACGCTGCAAGGTGGACTGATCAATACCCGTGCCTTGGCCGGTTAAGTCGCCGGCGGGCCGGTTGAACAAGGCCGCTAACAGCGCCGCCGCTGAGGTGGTATTGCCAATGCCCATCTCACCGCCAATAAATAAATCGCAGCCGGTTTGCGCCGCGTTACAGCCCTCGGAGTAGCCGGTATTTAAGGCCGCGTCTAATTGCTCGGCGGTCATCGCCGCGGTGTAAGAAAAATCAGCGGTAGAGGGCGCAATGGTTTTATCTATCAGTTTTTCGTGGGCCGCGACCTCGGCCACGCAACCTAAATTTACCGCACGAAAATCGGCTCCGAGTGAATCGGCCAGCACCGAGATGGCCGCGCCACCGCGACAAAAATTGGCCAGCATTTGCGCGGTGACCTCTTGCGGGTAAGCCGAGGTGCCCTGCGCGGCGATGCCGTGATCGGCGGCAAACAAACAAATACGAATGCGTTTAAGTTGTGGTTTAACCCGTCCCTGAAAACCGGCAAAGGCCACAGCTAATTGCTCTAGACGCCCCAGTGAGCCAGCCGGCTTTGTCAGCTGTGCTTGGTGCGCTGCGGCGGCGGCTGCAGCGGCGGCTTGAGGCGCGACAATGGGGTGGGTAAGCCAATCGGGTCGTTGTGGTGTCATAAAAACAGTGCCTGTTGTCTGTAGTAACTCTTTACGTTAACGCCAGATTACTTTAACGCCAGAGGTAAACCCGCCACCACCAAAGTGACCGAGCTTAGCTGCGCTGCTAACGCCTGATGCAGCCAGCCGGCGGCATCGACAAAATCCCGCGACAACTGACCCAAAGGCACGATCCCAGAGCCGACCTCATTGCTGACCAATATCAGCTCGGGGGCAACCGCTTGCTGACGCTGTGCCAAAAGCTCGGCCAACAAAGCGTCGCGCTGCGGCAACCAAACACCTTGGTGTAAGCAGTTGCTGAGCCATAGGGTTAAACAATCGACCAGAATACACACAGATTGGCCGCGAAACTGTTTTAACGTAGCGGCCAAAGCTATGGGCTGCTCAAGGGTTTGCCACCGACCGTCGCGCTGGGATTGATGCAGATCAATGCGCGCGCGCATTTCGTCATCGCCAATGCCGGCGGTGGCCAGGTAATACAGTGCCCCGCCGGTGTGTGTTTGCCAAGCTTCGGCCCGCTGTTGCGCCAGACGGCTTTTGCCACTGCGGGCGCCGCCCAAAATAAGTTGCTGCCGCACGTTGTTTGTCATGTTAAGTCCCCAGCACCACAGGCTTGCCCGTTTGTGGATGGTTAATCACGCTTACGCGGGTATCAAATAGATCGTTAATAAGCGCTTCGGTGAGCACCTCATGGGGTGCACCCTCGGCCCGACAGGCGCCCTTTTTTAAAGCGATTAAGCGATCGGCAAAGGCGCCGGCTAGGGTCATATCGTGCACCGTCATCAGCACCGCCACCCCCGAGCGGGCAAAGGCACGCACCGCCTGCATCAGTTGGTGTTGATGGCCGATATCCAAACTGGTCACCGGCTCGTCCAGTAATAACAGGCGAGTGCTGGCATCCTCGGCGCGCCAGATCTGCGCCAACACCCGCGCCAATTGAATGCGCTGCTGCTCGCCCCCCGACAGCGACGGGTACAAACGCCCGCCCAGGTGGGCAACATCCAGCGCGGCCATGGCAGCGCGGCAAGTTTCTGTGTCGATCGCCACGCCTGTGCTGTGGGGGGTGCGCCCCAACGCCACGACCTCGAGTCCGGTAAAAGCAAACCCCAAGGGGTTGTGTTGCGTGAGGACGGCGATGTGACGCGCGCGTTGCTGTGGCGCCATTGCCGACAACACGCGGCTATTAAAACGAATTTGCCCTTGATCGGGCGCCAGGTCTTGGCTGATGGTGCGCAACAAGGTGGTTTTGCCGGCGCCGTTGGGGCCGATAATGCACACCACCTCGCCGGCGCCAACGGTTAAGCTGATGTCATCCAGTAACTTGCGCCCTGCAATGCTAACGCTTAACTGATCGAGCTGCAGTATCTTCATAGGGCGATCTCAACAGGATTTTGCCGGGCGGTTATCATCGTAGGATGTCTCGTCGGTTGCGCAACAACGAGATAAAAAATGGCGCGCCTAAAATGGCGGTAACCAGCCCTACCGGCAGCTCGGTGGGCGCGACCACCACCCGGGCAAAGGTATCGGCCAACAACAGCAAACTGGCGCCGCCCAAGGCCGACAAAGGCAACAATAAACGGTGATCGGGGCCCACCCAGAGGCGCACCATATGGGGCACCACTAAGCCGACAAAGGCAATGCTGCCGGCCATTGCCACCGACACGCCGACGCCGGCGGCCACTAAAATAATCAGCTGAGTTTTTAACCGCTCGACATCAACACCTAAATGGCGCGCCTGGGATTCACCCAGCAATAAGGTGTTTAAACCCCGCGAGAACCCGCCCATGCTCAGCAGCATTAAGCTCAGCACCGCAATGGCCAATCCGGCGCGGCCGTAATTTGCCCCATCGAGCCCGCCCATCCGCCATAGGCTTAAACGGCGCAGCATTTCATTGTCGGCAAAGTAATCCATCAACCCGGTTAAACTTGCCGCCAAAGCGCTTACGGCAATGCCCATTAACAGCATGGTGGCCACCGAGGTGCCGTTAACCGATGACGACACTTTGTACACCAGCCACACCGCCAATAAACCACCGCCAAACGCACCCAGCGACACCAGCGATAAGCTGCTGATAAAACCCAAACCCGCCGCACCAAACACGATGGCCAAGCTGGCCCCTACCGAGGCGCCGGCGGTTACCCCAATCAGCGATGGATCGGCCAGCGGGTTGCGAAACAAGCCCTGCAAATAAGCGCCACTGATCGCAAGAATCGCCCCCACGGCGGCGGCCAATAAGGAGCGCGGCAAACGAATGGCCTGCACAATAGCGCTACCGTAACCGTCCAGTTGCTGCCCCACTAAAGCGCGCAGCACCTCGGCGATGGGTAAGTCTACCGAGCCAAAAGTGACCGAGGCGATAAAACTTAACGCCAGTAAAATAATCAGTGCCAGCCACGCCAAACGAGGGGCAAAGCGTTTGCATGCAGAGTTCATGATGGGGTTACTGGGTTAGAAGTTGCGGCCAGCTGCGCCAGCCAATCGGGGTTTAGGTGGTGCTCTAAAGTGTCGGCTAGGCGGTTTAATTGCGCCTCGCGGTGGCTTTGCAGATTAAACTCGGTGTTGGCCTGATGCGCGAGGCCAGCCCAATCAAGCAGTGCTGTTAAAGCGCTGGGGCTATCAAACAAACCGTGGATACTGCTCCCCAGTATTTGCCCATCGTCCGTGACAGCTCCGCCTGGGTAAACGGGATCATCGCCCGATGTGGCGCGCACGGTAAAAACGTTTTTGGCGCTATCGTTTACGGAACAATCAAACCCCGGGCCACGGCTTGTGCCATTGTGAACTTGGTAGCCGGTAAACTCGGCAGGCTTGCCCTCGCCACCGGGCAAACTGAGCTTGCCGCTGACGTTTAATAACGATTCGGCAGCGGTTAACTGGGTGTTAAAATCGCAATAGCCAAAGCCATTAACCGACTCAGGCGCGGCCTCGCTATGGGCACCGGCTGCAGCGTCGATACGCTTGCCAAGCATTTGCCAGCCGCCCGCAATGGCCAATAATTTACCGCCGTAACGCAGGTGTCTATCCAGTTTTTCTTGCCAGTTATTAAGCTGCAGCTGCTGTAGATCGGCGCAGACGTTTTTACTGCTGGGCAGAATGACCACATCGCACGGCGGCAACGGATCGCACACTGAGATAAATTGTAAGTTTACCGATGGGTGCAAACGCAGCGGATCAAAGTCGGTGTGATTGCTAATGCGCGATAACACCGGCACCACTATCGTCAGTTGCAGATCGCCTTTTACCTGGGCGGTGCTGATGGCGTCTTCGGCGTCTAGGTATAAATCGTGCAGATACGGGATCACCCCTAACACAGGTTTGCCGGTACGCGCCTCGAGCCAATCCAGGCCCGGTTGCAACAGGGCCATATCGCCGCGAAAGCGGTTGATCACAAAACCTTTTACCAACGCTTGCTCGCTGGCCGAGAGCAGCGCCAGTGTGCCCACCAAATGCGCAAACACGCCGCCTTTGTCGATATCGGCAATAATAATAACCGGGCAGTTAACCGCCTCGGCAAAGCCCATATTGGCGATGTCGTTATCGCGCAGGTTTATCTCGGCGGGGCTGCCGGCGCCCTCCACTAACACGCAGGGGTATTGCGCCGATAAACGCTTAAAAGATTCAAGCACAGCCGCTTTAGCGGTGGCTTTGTAAGCGTGGTAATCCAGCGCTTGCATATTGCCCAGCACGCGCCCTTGCAGCACCACTTGCGCACCGGTATCCGATGACGGTTTTAGCAGCACTGGGTTCATATCCGTGTGCGGCGCTAAACCGGCGGCCTGTGCCTGCAGCGCTTGCGCGCGGCCGATCTCGCCACCGTCGGCGGTAACGGCACTGTTGAGCGCCATGTTTTGTGGCTTAAAAGGCGCCACCGCAACACCGCGGCGCATTAACAGGCGTGCCAGCCCCGCCACCAGCGTGCTTTTACCGGCGTCGGAGGTGGTGCCCTGAACCATTAATGCAGGCATAGTAAGGCCCTAAACAAACCCGTTTGCAAACCGACCAAACGCTTAATAATCCACGCCTTGGCGCGCTTTAATACCCGCGGTAAAAGCGTGTTTGATGTCTTTCACCTCGGCCACTGTGTCCATGATTTTTTGCAACCCACTGCCACCACCGCGGCCGGTAACCACCACGCTTTGCTCGCGCGGGCGATTGGCAATGGCGTCGAGAATTTTTTGCTCGTCTAGGTATTTGTAGCCGATCATGTAGGTCAGCTCGTCCAGCACCACTAGGTTATAGCTAGGGTCGCTGAGCATGGCTTCGGCTTGCTGCCAAGTGGTTTTGGCGGCGGCAATATCGCCACTGCGATCTTGCGTGTTCCACGTAAAACCGGTGCCCATTTGGTATAAAGTGACCGAGGGCTGTTTTCTTACAAACAGCTCCTCGCCGGATAACTGCACGCCTTTAATAAACTGCACCACCCCTACTTTGTGGTCGTAACCTAAGGCGCGCATCACCATGCCAAAGGCCGAGCTGGACTTGCCTTTGCCATTGCCGGTTAACAAGATGGCGACACCGCGCTGCTCATCGGCGGCGGCAATGTTGGCGTCGACTTTGCTTTTTTGCTTTTGCATGGCTTGTTTGTGGCGCTGCTCTTTATCGTCAGACATGGGAGTCTCCAGGGTTAAAAAAGCCCGGCTGGCCGAGCTTATAAAAGGTTAAAAGGTCATTTCGATACCAGCGTAACCCGAGGCGCCCGCGGTGCGGTAGCCGGGCACTTCAACGTAGTCTTTATCAGAGAGGTTCTCGCCCCGCAGGTAAACACTGACGACTGGGTTAAAGCGGTAGCGCACACTGGCGTCAAGCACTTGATAGTCACCCAGTGAGTTGCCCATGGTGTCTACAGTGCCTTTTGCCATACGCACGTTTAACGATGCGGTTAACGCGTCAATTGGGCGGTAGGTAAAGCCCAGGTTGGCCATGTTTTTAGGCTGACGCGCACGGGGTGAGTCGTCGTTGTTGCTGGCATCGGTGTAGGTGTAGTTGGCGTTTAGCACCAGCGCCGAGCCGATCGGGGCATCGGCAATCAGCTCGACTCCCTTCGATTTACTTTCGCCCGAGCCTTGAATGTAGCCGGTGTAGCCAACCAGATCAAAACCGATTTCTTGCTCGATGGTTTGGTCAAACAACACCGCCTCTAAGTGCAAACCATTGTGACCAAAGTACTCGATACCCAAATCCAGGCCTTTGCTCTCCTCTACCGCTAGGGGCGCCAGTGCTGGGTTGTCTTGCGAGCGGTTGTAGTCGATCTCGAACAGGCTGGGCGCTCTAAAACCGGTGCCGTAGCTGGTTTTTAGCTTAAGCGTGCCCGAGCTAATCGCATCGATCAGATAAGCGGCGCTAACGCGGTAGCTGTCGTAGTCGCCAAAGTCGTCGTTATCGTCGTGACGCATACCGGCGGTGATAAAAAAGCGCTGCTGATAACTGCCCTGATATTCGGCGTACACGCCCCACTGGTCGCGGTTCATCTCGCGCACGGTATCGGAGCGATGCTCTACCCCGTAAGCGACAGTGTGCGCATCGCTTAGTTTGGCGCTACCGGTCCACTCGAGTTTTTCGATCTCGCCTTCGGTATCGTAAGACACCACATCTGCGTCGAAGTCTTTACGGGTAATATCGGTAGCGCTATAGGCCAGCTGGTTGTCAAACCCGCCCACGCTGTGACTTACACTGACCCGGGCGTTGGTTTGCTCAAAGTCGCCATGGCAGTCGTCAATCACCACCGGTAACCCGCACTGATCAAACTCGTGGCTCGCGTCGGTGTTGCGCACTACTGCCTCAAGGCGCAAAGCATCGCTGATGTTCCAACCGAGACGGCCGTGCAAGGTGGTGTTCTGGTAGCCGTCTTTGTCTTGCAGCTCGGTGTCCTTAAGGCTGGTGTTAAAGCCGTCGGTGTCGGCGTAGGCCGCCGAGATATAGTAATCGAGGCTGTCGTTGGCGCCGCCCACGCTGGCGTTGTAGCGCTGGCTGGCGTAGCTGCCGCCCTCGGCCGCCAAGTTAATCTGGCGGCCTTCATCCGCGCGGCGGGTGGTAATGTTTAACACACCACCGGCGTCAGCGCCGTACATCATGCCCTGCGGGCCGCGCAACAGCTCGACTTTACCCACATTGGTGCTGAGTACATGCTGAATTTGGCTGCCGGCTTGGGTGCCGGTGGGGTCGGTAACATCTACCCCATCGATGCGCACCAAGGTGCGAAACCCCGATTCGCCGCGCACTCGGATGGCACTGACTTTACCCATACCACCAGAGTTGGTGATGGACACCGATGGCATAGCACGTAAGACATCGGGCAAGGCGGTAAAACCCCGGGCCTTAATTTGCTCTTCATCCATTACTGCCACCGAGGTGGCCACTTGGCGCAGCGGCATATCCTGGCGCGAGCTGACCACCACAATGGTCTCCAGCGAGGGCAACAAGTCGTTAATATCAAATGGTTTAGCGTCAGTTTGTGCCGACACAGGCACACTGATTGCGGCGGCAATTGCCGACGCGATTATGGTTTTGTTCAAGGTTCAACCCCTAAGTCGATGTTGGCTTGGGATCGAGGGGAGGAGTAGCAATGCGGCACAGTAAGTGTGGGAGTCGTATTGCCAGATGGTAGCCCTCCGCTCCATCACGGTGCGACACAGGCCGGTATCGGGCTTACAGAGCAAATGCGCGGGCATTTAAACTGATCACCGTTGCGGGGGCAGCGTCGGACTTACCGACTTCCCGTTTAACCTAACCAAGGCAAATGAATGCTTGGCAGTAGGCACCTGTTATCGTGGCGGCAATTTACGGGGCGCGGCCGTGTTTGTCAATTGCCCGCAGAGGGTACGGGCATTGCCGGCAAGATACCCCAGCCTTGCTTAAGGCCCATAAAGGCTATTAAATAACCACGGCAAAGAACCCCAGTTGTGTACCACCCAGCAAAGAGACCCTATTTTGCCCGAAATAAAAGTTGTCGGCCTTTTTTTAATAACCGCTTTGGCAGAGATTGCAGGCTGCTACCTGCCGTATTTGTGGTTGCGAGAGGGGCAATCGGCTTGGTTGCTGGCTCCAGCGGCCATGAGTCTTGCCGCGTTTGTTTGGTTACTGACGTTACACCCCACCGCTGCGGGTAGGGTTTATGCCGCTTATGGCGGGGTGTATATATTTATGGCTATTGTGTGGTTGTGGGCTGTCGATGGTATTCGGCCAACCCCTTGGGATATTGTGGGCTCTGCCATAGCACTGTTGGGCATGGCCATTATCATGTTCGCGCCGCGCGACGTTTAGCCGGCGGCGCACAACTTTTGTGGGCAATACAAAAGTTGTGCGCCGGACAGTTTATCGAGGAGTCTTTATGCGCCGTTACACTCGCCGTCAACTATTACGCCACTCGGGCTTAGCCGCCACTTTGCTTGGCAGCGGCGCCGGCCGTCAGGCGCTGGCTTTTAGTGGCAACAAAAAGTTGGGTGTGGCACTGGTGGGGCTTGGCCATTACAGCCGCGATTTACTGGCACCGGCTTTGCAATTGACCGAGCACTGTGAGCTGAGAGGCTTGGTCACCGGTAGTCCAGAAAAAATTGCCCCGTGGCAAAATCAGTACGCTATTAAAGACGCTAATATTTACAGCTACGACACCATGCACCGCATCGCCAACAACCCCGATATCGATGTGATCTACATTGTTGTACCCACCGGGCTGCATAAAAAATACGCGCTGATCGCCGCCAACGCCGGCAAGCACGTGTGGTGTGAAAAACCGATGGCGCTTACAGTCCAGGATTGTCAGAGCATTATCGATAGCTGCAACAAAAATAAAGTAAAACTTGCGGTGGGTTATCGCCTGCAACACGAGCCCAACACCCAAACCCTAATGCAGCTCGCCCAAGCGCGCCCCTATGGCGATATCGTGCGGATCAGTGCCGAGGCCGCCTACGCGGGCAACGGCGCTAGCGCCGATTATTGGCGTATGCAAAAACACATGGGCGGCGGCGCCCTATACGACATGGGGGTATACGCGATTAATGGTGCCCGCTACGCGGCCGCGGCCGAGCCCATTGCCGTAACCGCCAAACGTTTGTTTGATCACCACAAATTTACCGAGGTAGATAACACCACCTATTTAACCTTAGAGTTTGGCAACAATGTTATTGCTCAGTGCATGAGCTCGGTGGTGCAGCCGGGCAATCAGCTGCGGGTAGATTGCAGCGATGGCTGGTACCAACTTAAGCCTATGCCTGAGTATCACGGGGTGCAAGGCACAACCAGCGACGGGAAAAAACTCGACAAATTTTTAGCCAATCAGCAGGCCCAACAAATGGACAATGACGCTCTGGCGATTATTAACAACACCGCCATGCGCGTGCCTGGTGAAGAAGGCATGCGCGATATTGCCATTGTCCAGGCGGCGATTGAATCGTCCGATAAAAACAAAACCATCACTCTGTAAGCAGTTTCTTTCGCGCCTGTTGGCAAGCGCGGCACGGCGCCGGTTAGCGCCGCTAACCGACAGCAACTTGAGCGGCGCGCAGCAGTCTACAAAGTTGTTTCTACGGCAACATTGCACAGCGATAAACACTTAGCCATAACGTTTGACCCAACACAAAAACCCTAAGCTGTGTATGGCTTAAGCTGGGCGCTTATTAATTTTTTAACGCCAGTTAGCGGACTTACACACAGTGGTGCGCGCCCTATTAATCACTCGCCGTTAAAGTTTTTTATCTTCCGCCCCTTCGGTTTAGCCGCCAATAGGGGTATAGTAAATGTATCTTTAAGGCGGCTCGTTAGCGAGTGCGCCATTTTTTTGCTTGTGAACAATCCAATAGGATGCTCCATGACGCCTACTATTGCTATTTTATTAATTATTACATTTTTACTTTCTACGGTTGGTTTGTTGCTGCTTATTTGGTCTATTGCCAACAACCAGTTTAGTCAAAGCCAGTCGGCCGCGCGGACCATCTTCTCGCCCGGCGAAGAGGGCCACAGCGAAGACCCCGCGCTCGAGTCACAAGAACCTTTTTTAGGTCGCACAGAAAAGCAAACCGAAGCCATTCGCGCCCGCTGGGTGGCCGACCAATCGTCTCGCACCTCGGTGTTAACCTGGTTAAGCTCAGCGGTGTTTTGGCTGGTGTTGGGTTCGGTGTACGGTTTGCTGTCATCCATCAAAATGCACATCCCCGAGTTTTTAGCCGACAGCGCTTGGTTTACCTTTGGCCGTATCAGGCCAATGCATTTAAATGCGGTTACTTACGGCTGGGCGTCTATGGCCGGCATCGGTATTGCGTTGTTTTTAATCCCCCGCCTGTTTAAAACGCCTTTAGTGGGCGGTAAGTACGCCATCATTGGCAGCGGCATCTGGAACATTGGCCTAGTGTTGGGTTTACTGGCCATCAATATGGGTTTTTCAGACGGCCAAGAGTGGCTGGAGTTTCCCTGGCAGGTGGACATCCTGTTTGTGTTTGGCGGCGCTTTGTGTGCTATTCCGCTGTTGCTAACAGCGGCTAACCGCCAAGTAGAGCACCTTTATGTTACCAGCTGGTATCTGTTAGCCGCTTTGGTTTGGTTTCCGATTTTATTTTTTATCGCCAACATGCCGTTTACGTTTCCTGGCGCCTCGGGGGCCACGGTTAACTGGTGGTTTGCTCACAACGTGTTGGGCCTATGGGTTACCCCTATTGGCATTGGTATCGCCTATTACATGATCCCTAAAATTTTGGGCCGGCCTATCATCTCGTATCAGTTATCGCTTATCGGCTTTTGGTCACTGGCGTTGTTTTACAGCCAGGTCGGGATTCACCATATTATTGGCGGGCCCATCCCAACTTGGCTGGTGACTTTATCGATCGTTCACAGCGTTATGATGTCGATCCCTGTGATTACCGTTGCCATTAACCATCACGGCACCATGGTCGGTAATTTTAGCCGCCTTAAAGACTCCCCCACGCTACGCTTTGTTTGGATCGGTGCCTTGATGTACACGGTGGCCTCACTGCAAGGCTCGATGGAGGCGCTGCGCAGCGTTAACGTTATTACCCACTTTACCCACTACACAGTCGCCCATGCGCACTTAGGCATGTACGCCTTTTTAAGCTTTATATTGTTTGGTGCTTACTACTTTGTAATGCCGCGTTTAATGAACGTCGAGTGGCCTTGGCGCAGGTTAATCAGTCTGCATTTTTGGCTGGTCAGTGCCGGTATTGTTATCTATGTTGTCTCGCTCACCATTGGCGGTTTAAAACAGGGGGTCGCCTTGCTCGATGCCGAGATGTCTTTTATCGATATTGTGCGCATGACCCTACCGTACCTCGAGCTGCGCACGGTGGGCGGAACCTTAATGGTGCTGGGGCATTTAGTATTTGCTTTTCACTTTTTAATGATGCTGCTGCGCAAAGGTAAAGTACAAGAGCATCCCACCTTGTTCCGTCCAGTCATCAACAAGGAGGCCGCACAATGAAACGCGCTTTAGCAATCATGGTCGGTGCCGGGCTTATTTTGCTGCTGGCAACACTTATGCTGGTGGTGATGCCCTACATACAAATGTCCACCGAGCAAATCCCAGCCGAGCTAAAACCTTACACAGAGCAACAGCTGCAAGGACGCCAGGTGTACATCGCCAACGGCTGCATGTACTGCCACAGCCAACAGCCACGGGACCCAAGCTTTGCCTCTGGGGATCGCGACCGCGGCTGGGGCCGCCCATCGGTGCCGGGAGACTACAGCTACGACAAACCGCACTTACTGGGCACCATGCGCACCGGGCCCGACCTATTCAACATAGGCGCACGCCAGCCCAGTGCCGATTGGCAACTGATCCACCTGTACAACCCACAGGCGGTTGTCGAGGACAGTATTATGCCGCCCTACCGGTTTTTGTTTAAACACGTAGAGCAACCCGGACCGGATGATCGTGTGGTTGAGATTCCGCCGCCTTATGGCCCCAAAACCGGCAAGGTAGTGGCAACATCGGATGCACTGGCGCTGACCGCTTATTTGCTGGCGCTCGATCACACTTACCCTGCCCCCACCTTGCCACAAGCAGACGACACACAGGAGTAGCGCGCTATGAAAAAAGACGATTATCGCGCCCAACACCGCGAAGGACCAGAGCCCGAAGAAGGCACCTACGGAGTACCGCGCATTGTTATGGTGTGGATTGGTGTACTGCTGATTTGGGGTGCCGGTTACTATGCCTGGCAAATTGGTAAACCCATGCAAGGCGGTGACAGCCGAACCGCCGCGCAACCTGCGCAAGCCACTGACACAGTAGATGGCGGCGCTATTTTTACCAACACGTGCAGCGCCTGCCATCAGGCCAGCGGTAAAGGTATACCAGGTGCGTTTCCACCGCTGCAGGACAGCGAATGGGTGATCAAGGACCCCGCCTTTGCCATTGCCATTGTGCACGATGGCTTGGAGGGCCCCATAACCGTAGCTGGCAATAATTTTCAGGGGGTAATGCCCGAGTTTGGCAGCAGTTTATCCAGCCAAGAGCTGGCCGCTGTGCTGACTTATATCCGCTCTGAGTGGGGCAACAGTGCCGCTGAGGTTAGCGCCGCAGAGGTAGAGGCTCACGCCGATAAATTTGGCCAGCGCGGGCACTGGAGCGCTGACGAGCTAAAAGACACTTTTGGTGACCCCTAAATGTCAAACGGCGGCCTAAAAGCCGAGCACCACAGCAACACCCACGAAAGCGTTTTAATGGTCGATGGCATGCACTGCAGCAGTTGTGCCATCGCCGTTGAGGCGGCCTTAAAGAAACAGCCCAACGTCAGTAACGCCAATGTTAACTTTGCCGCCGACGTGGCGGTGATCTACTGGCGCGACAAGCAACCCAACATGGCCCATCTGCAAGCCGCTATAGCCCGCTTGGGTTATAAGCTGCACAGCAACAGCAACCACCAGCAGCGCCAACAACAAGCCGATAACACCCGTAAAAGCCTGCAGCTACGGCTCGCCGTTGCGGTGGTGTTTGGCATGTGGAGCATGATGCCTGCGGTGCTTATTTACCTTGCGCCGCTGGGCTTGGTGGAGCCCTCGGCGCTGTGGCCGCTGGCCATTGCCAGCGGCGTGTTTGCCACTCCGGTGGTGCTGTATTCGGGCACGCATTTTTACCGCGTAGGCTGGCGCACTTTTTTGGCCCGCGCACCGGGGCTGGACAGTCTAATAAGTCTTGCCACCGTGTCCGCTTGCGCAATTTCGGTTTATAACCTGTGGCAAAAAAGCGCTCACGTTTATTTTGACACCGCGGTGATGCTGATCACTTTTCAGCTTATCGCTCGACTTTTAGAAACCGGCGTAAGGCGGCGCGCCACCGAGGTCATACACCGATTACTGCAAGATTTACCAATGCACATCACCACCATCGCGGCCAACGGCCAGCGTCTTACGCAATTACTTACCGAGGTAAAAACCGGTCAGCGCATTGTGCTTGAGGCGGGCCAAACCCTCGCCCTTGATGGCACCGTTGACCACGGCCTTGGGTTGGCCGATTTATCCATGTTAAGTGGTGAGCACGAGCCTGCGCTGATCAGCGCAGGCAGCACCTTATTGGCCGGCTGCAAGTTGCTAGAGGGCGAGCTGACGCTGAGCGTTACCGAGCCGGTTGGGCACAGGCGTATCGATGCTCTGACGCGCTCTATTAGCGCACTGCTGGGTTTAAAATCATCGTTACAAAGGCTCACCGACCGTATCGCCGGTATTTTGTTGCCCATTGTTATCAGCGCTGCCTTATGCGCCATCGGTTTAGCGTATTGGCAGGGCTTAAACGGCACCGATATGGCGGCGCGGGCACTGGCGGTGTTAATTGTTACCTGCCCTTGCGCCCTTAGCTTAGCGATACCTTTGGTTATCACTATGGGGCACGCGCGCATGATTGAAAACGGTATTATTTTACGCGAACCCAGCGCTCTGGAGGCCGCCGCCGATGTCGATGTGATTGTGTTTGATAAAACCGGCACCCTAAGCACCCACCAACCTGGGGTCAAACTGCTGCAGCCACAACCGCGGGTTAGCCAAGAGCGGCTGATTCAGTTGGCGTTACATATTTTGGCCGACAGCCCACACCCGGTTGCCACAGGCTTAAAAAACGCGTATCAGGCAAGCCACACCATCGATCCACAAGGCGAGCGCAAGAGCTTTATCGGCCAGGGCACACAGTGGACTTACGGCAACAATAAGGCGCTGGCAGGCAACGCAAGCTGGTTAAAGCAACAAGGTGTTGCCGTCAGTAATAAGCGCGATTTAGGCATGAATGTGCACCTAGCTTTAAACGGACAATACATGGGGCATATTGTGTTTAGCGAGACGCCGCAACCCGAGGCGCAGGGGGTTATCCAGCAGCTGCAGCAACAGGGGTTTTTATTGTATATGTTAAGCGGCGACACCCAGCAAGCCTGCAGCGAAATGGCGCAACAGTTGGGTTTTAACCCAAGCCACGTGCTGTTTAATCAATCCCCCGAGGATAAACTGGGTTTTATTCAGCAACTGCAAAAAAGCCATAAGGTGGCTTTTGTGGGCGATGGCCTAAACGATACCTTAGCGCTGGCCAGTGCGACTTTGGGTATTGCGGTAGGCGAGGCCAATACCGCTACCAGCTCGGCTGGGGCCATTTATTTATCGGGCTCTATCGGCAAACTGGGCTTGACTCTTAACATGGCCAAACGGGCGCGATTGTTAATGCGGCAAAACCTTGTTTGGGCTATTGGTTATAACGCCATTGTGCTGCCCATCGCGGTTATCGGTTGGGTGCAACCGGTTATCGCCGCCATTGCTATGTCGCTGAGCAGTTTGTGCGTTTTGTTTAACAGCCTAAGAATGCGCGCCGGCGATAAACAACCCGAGTAATCTGGCAGGCAACACTTTTAATAAACCAGATTACTCGCCTTGGAGCTTGGCTTTTAAGTCGGCAAAGGGGTTGTAAGTGGCGGGTTTTATTTTTGTCTCGCTGGTGCTGCCATAGCGCACTAGGTTTTCAAATTTAGTGTGCTCCTCATCGTGACAATACAAGCATAACAACTCCCAATTACTGCCATCGGATGGGTTGTTATCGTGGTTGTGATCGCGATGGTGTACGGTCAACTCAGAGAGATTTTTATAACTAAACTCGCGGGTACAGCGGCCGCAAATCCACGGATAAAGCTTTAACGCCTGCTCGCGATAACCCGACGCCCGCTTGTTGTTGTACTCCAACTGGGCGGCGCGAACTGTGTCAAATTTACTGGGTGTACTCATAAAAGCCTCGCTTTAATTTAAGCCAAAGCATAAACCAAAGCACTGATGGGGCATAGCCTTTACTCGGCCGCGCTCACCCTTGTGGCCTCGCATCAGCCTCGGGTTAATGGCGGCTTAGTAACTGCGCGATTTTGTTCTCCTCCTCTGCGCGCAGCTCGTCCAGCTCGCCGATTTTGATAAAGTCGGCGATATTGTCGTTGGCATTAAACGCTTGGCCGGCTTGCAGCAAACGGTCGCGAAGGCGCTCGACAATGGGCGCCTGAGCCGGCTAGCGGTTTGCTTTAAACTCGTCTCGTACAGCACAGCTATAGCCTTCACAATAGGTTCCGCCGATGTAAAGGGTGTTTTGTGTTTTTAACCCTACTGCGCTTTGCACAGCTAGACACTCGAGCTATGCAAAGCGTTACCGGTTAGTGCAAGTCGGCCAGTTTTACCTCTTTTAAGCCCAGCGCTTGGGCCACGTCGTACATGGCCTGATTGAGGATTTTATGGGTGCTTTTATCGGCTTGGTGGCCGGCGCTGGTGCTGATGTCGGCCATTACTTGATTGTGCAGCGAATGGGAAATGGCCTTGTCAAACAGGTGCCCACTCCAAAAAGTGCCGTCGGGTGTAACGCCCGCCTTTACCAGGGTTTTGGCAAGCTCTACCCCCGACAAATCGGCCGGCTCGGGTAAGCTAATACCCGCTTCGGTGGCGCGTTTAAGACCGTAGCCAATGGCCAAGTCCATACCGGCCAAAAAGGTGTTCACCTGCGCCTCGCCGTATTGTTTGGTCAGCTTTGCCACTTCGGCGTTTACGGTATCCTCACCGAGCATCGCCAGCAGCGCTTGGGCAAAACTAAACTGCTCTGCCCCGCCTCCGGCTTTAACCAGTGCCGCGGTTACCGCCAGTGCCGGTTCCCCTTGATAAACCGCGCCGCCAAACATATTAACGATTGCGCTCTCGTGGGTATGGGGTGCTTGCTCAGCCGCCAACAACAGCGCTGGGCTAGTGCAAAATACCGCGATACTGGCCGTTAAAAGTAATCTTGTGATTTTCATGGTTTTTTCCTTTTTGGGGTTAAATGTATTAAACGTCAAAGCCTTAATTAGGTTTGATCATTCCTCTGCGCGCCAACTCCGCCATAACATGCTCGGTAACGGCATCGCAGCGCTTACCGGCAAACTCAAATGCCTCGGATACTTGATGCTCTAGCGGCTGCGTTAAATACTTGCGCAGCATGGCACGGGCCCGCGACAACCTTTTTTTAATAACAGCCTCGGTTAACTGCAGGCAAACTGCGCTATCGGCCACCGACATTCCCTCTACGGCTCGCAGCATAAACACACTGCGGTAGGTCTCTGGCAAACGCCGAATAGCCGTTTCTAGTAAACGTTTTGTCTGTTCTTGACTCACAGCGGCTTCCGGGGTGCGTGGGTCGACCACATGTAACGCCATCTGGGTCTCCTCGGGGTGGATGGGGTGGATGGGGTGAATAACCGCGAGCTTCTCATCCAGTGATAGCAGCGGCCGCTGCCGACGCTTGATGCTGATCGCTTGGTTAATCACTATTTGTGTTAACCAAGTTTTTAAGCAGGCGCGCCCCTGAAACGACGCCATATGCGTAAAGGCATTTAGATAGGCGTTTTGCAGCGCCTCTTGGGCGTAGCCTTCATCGTCCAAAATACCTCTAGCGGCACGAAACAACGCCTGATTATGACGGCGCACAATCAGCTCAAAGGCTGTGCTATCGCCTTGCTCGGCCCGCTTTAATAGGTCTTGGTCGGACAAATCGTCCAGTGGCCGGTGTGGCTCGGCGGATGAATGGCTCATGGGTAACCTCCATAATTAGGCAGCGCTTACCCATTAGACGCAGCGGCTCGTAATAGGTGACATTTTTATTGTGTTTAGGTGACTTACTTTCAGGATAGTCGCTTTAGATTGGCGTAATACAGGCGAGCAGTAAACGCCACGGCATTGTTGCTGGCATGGGGGTTAGGCGCTTGTGCATTAAAAGCGATGACCCTATAGTGAGTTAACGGCAAAGCCGGTTATACAACTCACCCACAGCCACGTTATTTATGAGCCCTACCCGCAAGCCTAAAACGCCCGCATTGATTAAGCGTGTTCGCCAGTGCACCCTGTGTGCAGCGCACTTACCACTGCCCGCAAAACCAATCTTGCAGGCGCACCGCAGCGCTAAAATATTGATTGCCTCTCAGGCACCGGGAAGGCTCGCCCATGATGCTGGCCGGGCTTTTGACGATCCCAGTGGCGAGCGTTTGCGGCGTTGGCTGGGGGTTAGCCGGGCGCAGTTTTACGATGAGCGTTTATTTGCCATTGTGCCGATGGGGTTTTGTTTTCCGGGCAGCGCTAAAGGCGGCGATTTACCACCGCGCCCAGAGTGCGCGCCAACCTGGCAAGAGCCACTGATGAAATACCTATCGGCGATAGAGCTAACGCTGCTGATAGGTCAGTACGCACAGGCGTATCATTTACCCAGTGCACAGAGGACCCTGACCGAGCGAGTCGCCGCTTGGCGCCGTTACTTGCCCGCGCAACTGCCCCTGCCCCACCCCAGCGGGCGCAATAATCGCTGGATGGCAAAGAACCCGTGGTTTGAGCAGGAGGTGATCCCTGCACTGCAGGCGCGAGTGCAGGAGATTTTAAGCAAGGCCGATAAGCAGCCGTTATGACAGGCGGGTTTTAAAGTCGTCGTAGCCAAACTCGCGGATGATTTTTAGCTCGTCTGTGCGCGAGTCCCACAGGGCAATGGCCGGTAAATTGATGCCGTTAAAAGTGGTGGTTTTTACCATGGTGTAGTGCGCCATATCATCAAACACTAAACGTTGCCCTACGGTAAGTGGCTCATCAAAGCTGTAATCGCCAATAACATCGCCGGCCAAGCAGGTCATACCACCTAAACGGTATGTATGGTTTAGCAGGCCAGGTTCACCCGAGCCCAATATCTCGGCCCGGTAAGGCATCTCTAAGGTATCGGGCATATGGCAGGTGGCCGAGGTGTCCAAAATGGCCTGCTCCATGGTACTGGTAAAAACATCCAGCACCTCGGACACTAACACACCGCTGCGTATGGCTACCGCCTCGCCTGGTTCGAGGTATACTTGCAGATCGTATTTGCGCGAGAACTTCCGCACTAACTCGATCAGCTGATCCACTTGGTAATCTTCGCGGGTAATATGATGCCCGCCGCCAAAATTTATCCACTGCATTTGATCTAAGTACTGGCCAAACTTTTGCTCGACAGCCTCTAAAGTGCGTGCCAGTGGCGGCACATCGTGCTCACATAAGGTGTGAAAATGCAGCCCGGATATGCCCTCCAACAGCTCGGGCTGAAACTGTGACAGGGGGACTCCCATTCTTGATTTAGGCGCGCACGGATCGTACAGCGGCACATCGCCCTCGGAGTGCTCTGGGTTTATGCGCAAACCAAACTTTAACTCGGGCCGTTTCGCTTGAGCCGCCAAGCACAAAGGTTTAAACCGTTGCCACTGGCTCATGGAGTTAAACACTACGTGATCGGAAAGCGTTAACACCTCGATCAAGTCGGCCTCTTTAAAAGCGGCCGAATACGTGTGTACCTCGCCACCGTAATACTCGCGCGCCAAGCGTGCCTCGTGCACACCGCTGGCGCAGCTGCCCCAAAGGTATTGGCGGTTGAGATCGGCCAGCGACCAACAGCTGAAGGCTTTTAATGCGCCCAGTATTTTTGCGCCACTTTGTTGGCCTACCCGATGCAGTAGCTTTAAGTTGTCCTCTACCGCGGCGCGATCTATCACAAAGCACGGCGATGGTACGCGCGCCGGATCAAACTGAGTAAAGTATTGCCGTTTTTTCATAATGGATCCCACTGTAGGGCGATATAAAAACGGCGGCTTACGCCGCCGTGGTTATGGCTTACTCTTCCATGCCGGTAGGCTGATCGATCTCAACCACCTGCCACGGTAATCCGTATTGATTTAAATCGTCCATAAAGGGGTCTGGGTCCATTTGCTCCATGTTCCAAACCCCCGCGCCGGTCCACTTTTTCTCGAGCATCATCTTTGCACCAATCATTGCCGGGACACCGGTGGTGTAGGATATAGCCTGCGACTGAACCTCGGCGTAGCATTCTTGGTGGTCGCAAATATTGTAAATATAATAGGTTTTTTTAACCCCATCTTTTACGCCTTGGGCAATACAACCGATGCAGGTTTTGCCTTTGGTTAGCGGTCCAAGACTTGCAGGATCGGGCAGCAACGCCTTTAAAAACTGCAGCGGAATAATCTGCTGCCCTTCAAACTCGACCGGCTCGATAGAGGTCATACCGACATTACCCAACACCTCTAGATGCTTAAGGTAATTGTCGGAGAAGGTCATCCAAAACCGCGCCCGCTTGATTTCAGGAAAGTGCTTGGTGATCGACTCCAGCTCCTCGTGATACATCAAGTAAATTTGTTTTGGGCCAATCCCTGCGGGAAAATCAAACGAGCGATTCTCTTTTAGGGGTTCGGTTTCTTGCCACTGACCATCTTGCCAGTAACGACCTTTGGCGGTCACTTCACGGATGTTGATCTCGGGGTTAAAGTTAGTGGCAAACGGTTTGCCATGATCGCCCGCATTGCAATCAATAATATCCAAGTAATGAATTTCGTCTAAGTAATGCTTTTTTAAATAAGCGGTGTACACGTTGGTAACGCCCGGATCAAAACCCGAGCCCAGCAGCGCCATGCGCCCTGCCTGGACAAACTTATCTTGGTAATCCCACTGCCACTTATACTCGAACTTGGCCTCATCTGGCGGCTCGTAGTTGGCGGTGTCGAGATAATCCACACCAGCTTCTAGGCAGGCGTCCATGATCGCGAGATCCTGATACGGCAAGGCCACGTTTATCACCAGAGCGGGCTTCTCGCGCTGCAGCAGTGCCACGGTTTCGGCCACGTTATCGGCATCGACCTGAGCTGTGGTAATGGGCCTTGGCAGCTGCGCTGCGATAGCTTTGCACTTAGCCTCGGTACGACTGGCCAGCACGATTTCGCTGAACACCTCTGGCAACTGAGCACATTTGTGGGCTACCACAGAGCCAACCCCGCCGGCGCCGATGATCATTACTTTAGCCATACATCTTTCCTCTACGCTGATCGTTAACGTTCAAAATAAGTGTAGCCACGCAGGCTTTCTGAATAAGCCGCCAGCATGCTTTGGCGCTCGGATAAGCTGATGCGGCCATCGCGTACCGCTTGCTCGGCAGACACCCGAAATTGGCGAAACATTTGCTGGGGGTCGTACTCAACATAGCTGAGAACATCGGCAATGCTGTCGCCGTGCAGCTCGTGTACAAAGTCAACGCTGCCGTCGGTATTAATCCGCACGCTGGCCACATTGGTGTCGCCAAACAGGTTGTGCAGATCGCCTAACGTCTCTTGATAAGCACCCACTAAAAACACACCCAAATAATACTCTTCACCCTCGTTCACCGGGTGCAGCAAGAGAGTGCGCGCCTCGCCCTCGGGGCCGGCAAATCGATCGAGCTTACCATCGCAGTCGCAGGTTAAATCGGCAATAGTGGCCTGCCGATTTGGCTTTTCATTTAAGCGATGGATGGGCATTACCGGAAACACTTGGTTTATCGCCCACGAGTCTGGCAGCGACTGAAACACGCTAAAGTTACCATAGTAAATATCCGCCAGCTGCTCGGGCAGTTGCTCAAGCTCTGCCGGGATACGCTTCATCGAGGGCAGCAAAGACACTATGCGCTGCAACCCGGCAAGGCAAAGGTTTTCGGCAAATGCGCGCTCGCGCAGAGTGATCTCACCGTTAAAAAAGCAATCGCGCACTTGATCGCGGTAGTAGATCACGTCGTTGTAGTGCTCTTGCAGTTTGTCAGGCCCGATGGATTTAAGCGTGTACCAAAGGTTGCTCACCTGCTCGTGGCTATCCTCTGGCAGCTCTTGGGGTACGGTACCCGGCTCAAAGTCTTCAACATCGAGAATGTTAAACAGCAGTATTGAGGTGTGCGCCACCGTGGCGCGGCCCGACTCGGTAACAATCGTTGGGTGCGGTATTTCGTGTGCATTGAACTGCTGCACCAGCGCCTCGACCACGTCAACACAATACTCTTGCACCGAGTAGTTACGGCTGTGACCGCTGAGGCTGCTGGTGCCATCATAGTCTATCGCCAGACCGCCCCCGAGGTCGATATAACGCAGTGGCGTGCCCTCATTGACCATGGCGATGTAATAGCGACAAGCCTCTAATACGCCGTCGCGAATGCTGCGAATATTGGGGATTTGTGAGCCTAAGTGAAAGTGCAGCAGCTCTAAGCAGTGAAACAGATCGGCGTTGCGCAGCTCGTCCATCACCTCAACCAAATGGTGGGTCGTTAGGCCAAACAGGCTGCGATCGCCACTGTCGGCGGCCCAGTGGCCCTCTACTTTTGTCGAGAGTTTTAAGCGCACACCTAAAATCGGATCGACACCCAGCAAACGGCTGCGCTCGATCACCAGTTTTACTTCGGCTACCGTTTCGAGCACAAAAATACATTTAAAGCCCAGTTTGCGTGCCTGCAAGCCTAGATCAATAAATTCGGCGTCTTTATAACCGTTGCAAATAATGAGGCTTTCGAGGTTTTTTAGCGTCGCCATGGCAATCATCAGCTCGGCTTTACTGCCGGCCTCAAGACCGTGGTTGTAGCGCTCGCCAAAACGGGCTATCTCTTCGATTATATGGCTTTGCTGATTTACCTTAATAGGAAAAGCGCCGCGGTACACACCCTGATAACCGGTGCTGGCAATGGCCTCTGCGAAAGATTCATTAAGAATCTTGATGCGACTATCCACCAGGTTTTCGATGCGCAGCAATACCGGCATCTCTAACCCACGCTGCTGTAGACCATCGATGATATGAGTGAGGTCAACGGCGACATCAGGGCCATCACCCGGCGCCCGCACTTCGACATTGCCCGCTGGGTTGATGCCAAAGTAGCCGCTGCCCCACTCCTCAATACCGTAGTTTTCAGTCGCGCTCTTAACCGACCAACCGTCTGAGGTTTCTTTCAATCGTTCAGCTCCTATAGAAGGTGTTCTGTTGACGGACCTACGCCCATTCAAGATCGCGCAATGTTCCACATTTTCGAGGAAAAGAAAAGCATTATCGAGTCTATTGTGCAGATTCTTTACCTTGTCAGAAATAGCCAGCCATAACAGTGCCCTGAGTAGCACAACGGGCAACCCCTAAAACAAAAAAGGCGGCCAATTGGCCGCCTTTTTTGTTTTTAAGCTGTCATAACTACCAGCCGGTTACTTCTTTTAGGGCAGAGCCGATATCGGCCAAGCTGCGCACGGTTTTAACGCCGGCGTCCTCTAGCGCGGCGAACTTTTCATCGGCCGTGCCTTGACCGCCAGAGATAATCGCACCTGCGTGCCCCATACGCTTACCTTCTGGGGCCGTTACACCGGCGATGTAAGATACCACGGGCTTGGTGACGTTGGCTTTAATAAAGGCGGCCGCTTCTTCTTCGGCGCTACCGCCAATTTCACCAATCATGACAATGGCTTCGGTTTTTGGATCGTCCTGAAACATTTGCAGGATATCAATAAAGCTGGAGCCTGGGATTGGGTCGCCACCAATGCCGACACATGTTGACTGACCAAAACCGTAATCGGTGGTTTGTTTGACCGCTTCGTAGGTCAAGGTGCCAGAGCGCGAGACAATACCCACTTTACCCGGCTTGTGGATGTGGCCTGGCATAATGCCGATTTTACACTCGCCTGGGGTGATAACGCCCGGGCAGTTAGGGCCAATCAGGCGCACGCCCAACTCATCACACTTAACCTTGCACTCGAGCATATCCAAGGTGGGAATGCCTTCGGTAATACAGACGATCAGTTTAATACCGCTGTTGGCCGCCTCGAGGATGGAGTCTTTACAAAAAGGCGCGGGTACGTAGATAACCGAAGCTTCGGCGCCGGTTTCGGCGACAGCCTCGGCAACGGTGTTAAACACCGGCAAACCTAGGTGGGTTTGGCCACCTTTGCCTGGGGTTACGCCACCAACCATTTTGGTGCCGTACTCGATCGCTTGCTCGGAGTGAAAGGTACCTTGTGAACCGGTAAAACCCTGACAGATAACTTTAGTATCTTTATCGATTAAAATACTCATTTACTTTCCCTCCGCTGCTTTTACTACTTGCTCGGCAGCATCAGTCAAACTGGTTGCAGCAATAATGTTTAAACCACTGTCGGCCAATACTTTAGCCCCTAGCTCGGCATTGTTACCTTCTAGGCGCACCACCACGGGGACTTTAACGCCGACTTCTTCAACCGCACCAATGACACCTTCGGCGATCAAGTCGCAACGGACGATACCACCAAAAATGTTAATCAAAACAGCTTTAACGTTTTCATCCGACAGGATGATTTTAAACGCTTCAACCACGCGCTCTTTGGTAGCGCCGCCACCTACGTCAAGAAAGTTAGCAGGAGAGCCACCGTGCAGTTTAACGATGTCCATCGTGCCCATCGCCAAACCGGCACCATTGACCATGCAGCCGATGTTGCCATCGAGGGCTACGTAGTTTAGCTCCCACTTAGCGGCGCGGGCTTCGCGCTCGTCCTCTTGCGACGGGTCGTGCATCTCGCGCAAGTCTGGATGACGGTACAAAGCGTTACCATCAACGGCCACTTTTGCATCTAAACAGTGTAAATCGCCGGCGGGGGTAATCACCAAAGGGTTTACTTCGATTAAGGCTAGATCTTTTTCTTTAAACAGTTTAGCCAAACCTAAAAATATGTGCACAAACTGCTTAACTTGCTTGCCTTCTAGGCCCAGCTTAAAGGCTAAGTCGCGGCCCTGGTAAGGCTGCGCGCCGACCAGTGGATCGACGGTTGCTTTCAGAATTTTTTCGGGGGTTTCTTCGGCGACTTTCTCGATCTCTACGCCACCTTCGGTAGAGGCCATAAAGACGATGCGACGGCTCGAGCGATCGAGCACCGCGCCTAAGTACAACTCTTGTGCTATATCGGTACAAGTTTCAACCAAAATACGGCTAACCGGCTGACCTTTTGCATCTGTCTGGTAGGTCACTAAATTTTGACCCAGCCATTGCTTGGCAAACGCTTCGATTTCACCTTTGGTTTTAACCAGCTTGACACCGCCGGCTTTACCGCGGCCACCAGCGTGAACCTGAGCTTTGACAACAAACTCATTACCGCCGATGGTGCCCGCTGCTGCGGCGGCTTCGGCCGGAGTCTGAGCGACTATGCCCTGGGAGACGGGCAAGCCGTATTGTGCAAACAATTGTTTGCCTTGGTACTCATGCAAATTCATGATGTTTTTCCGTTCTGTTACGTGACTTAAAAACTGCTCGCAGACCGGCGAAGCCTTTTATCTCAGCACTGGGTGATGCTTGTGTGCTACAGGGGAGGGTTACGCCGTTGCTGCACCTGGTTATTCCCGATCGCGCCTTTAGTGGCTCTAGGTATTGATCGCCAAGCCATCCGATGGGTTGACCCACCGGATGGCTTGGCGCACCTCATTGTTTTAAATCGTTATTTTTTGCGCTTGCGGTTTGGCATATGAATGGCGTTGCCAGACACGGCCAATGCGGCTTCTTTGACGGCCTCAGAGAATGTTGGGTGACCAAATACGGTCATACCAATATCTTCTGCGCTAGCGCCAAATTCCATAGCGATTGCGATCTCCTGAATCAGATCAGAGGCATTGGGCCCAACAATATGGCAACCCAAAATACGATCTGTTTCGGCGTGTGCAATCATTTTGACCATACCCTCGGCTTGATCGGCGGCGACCGCGCGGCCGACCGCCAAAAACGGGAAAGTACCTATTTCATAGGATTCGCCGTCGGCTTTGAGTTGCTCTTCTGTTTTACCCACAGAGGCGATCTCTGGGTGGGTGTAAATCACGTTGGGGATGATGTCGTAATTCATTAAGGTTTTTTGGCCGGCGATACGCTCGGCAACCATCACCCCTTCTTCCGACCCTTTGTGCGCCAGCATTGGGCCGCGCACAACATCACCCACCGCCCATACGCCCGGCGCATCGGTGGAGCACAGATCGTTTACGTAGACAAAGCCGCGCTCGTCTAGGTTAACGCCACTGTCCTCAGCCAGCAGACCTTCGGTAAAAGGTTTGCGGCCAACGCAAACAATCAGCTTATCAAAGGTTTCTTGCTGCTCTTTACCGTCTTTATCGGTAAAGGTTACGGTGACTTCTTTTTTCTTACCTTTGGTTTTGACCTCGGAGCCGGTGACGCGGCAACTTAGGCGAATATCCAAGCCCTGCTTACTGAATATTTTAAACGACTCTTTGGCGATTTCTTGATCCATAATGGCTAAGAAGTTATCCATCGCCTCAAGCAATACCACCTCGGAGCCTAAGCGCTTCCAAACGCTGCCCAGCTCTAGGCCGATCACACCGGCACCGATCACACCCAAGCGTTTAGGCACCTCGGAGAACTCCAGGCCACCGGTTGAGTCGACCACGACATCGCCATCCAGTGGTGCTACACCGATATTGACCGGAACCGAGCCCGAAGCCAAGATAACGTTTTCGGCCTCTAAGACTTGGGTTTTACCGTCGTTATTGGTGTACTCAACTTGTTTACCGGCCAACAGTTTGCCCGTGCCAAATAAGCTGGTGACTTTGTTGGCCTGAAACAAGCCACCAATACCGCCAGACATTTGCGCCACGACTTTATTTTTACGCTCGATCATAGCGGGCACATCAATGGCCAGCTTGCCGGTAGAAATTCCGTGCTTGCTAAAAGAGACTTGCGCCTCGTGGAACTTCTCTGAGCTATCCAATAACGCTTTTGATGGGATACAGCCAACGTTGAGACAAGTACCGCCATTAACGCCTTTGCCTTTGCTGTCTTTCCATTTTTCTATACAAGCTGTTTTTAAACCCAACTGTGCGGCGCGAATGGCAGCCACGTAACCGGCTGGGCCAGAACCAATTACAATCACATCGTATTTGTCAGACATAGTCGTTTCCCAATTTTTAGCATTGCCAACGGTGTTGTGCGGCAAAGTGTTTATCCGGCCAGCGGGTAAGCCGACCGGAGCGAGTGCCCCTGGATTAAATTTCTAACAGGATGCGCGCCGGATCTTCCAGTAGCTCTTTTATAGCCACCAAAAATTGCACGGCCTCTTTGCCATCGATTAGACGGTGATCATAAGACAGTGCTAAGTACATCATTGGCCGAATTTTTACTTCGCCATTAATTGCCATAGGGCGCTCTTGGATTTTGTGCATTCCCAAAATAGCCGTTTGTGGCAAGTTTAAAATAGGCGTCGATAGCAGTGAGCCAAACACACCGCCATTGGTGATGGTGAAAGTACCACCGGTCATTTCATCGATGCCCAGTTTGCCATCCCGTGCGCGCAGGCCAAGATCGCGAATCGTCGATTCTACCTCGGCAATGCTCATGTTTTCGGTGCTGCGCAACACAGGTACCACAAGACCTTTTTCGGTGGATACCGCCACACCGATATCTTGATAGCCGTGGTACACCACATCGTTGTCATCCAGCGAGGCGTTGACGCCGGGGTAGCGTCTTAAGGCTTCGGTGGCTGCTTTTACAAAAAAGCCCATAAAGCCTAAACGGGTGCCGTTGTGCGCTTTTTCAAACGTGTCTTTGTACTGTTTGCGCAATTGCATAATCGGCCCCATGTCGACCTCGTTAAAGGTGGTCAACATGGCTGTGGTGCTGGTGGCCTCGAGCAAACGCTCGGCAATACGCTTGCGCAAGCGTGTCATAGGTACACGTTTTTCTTCTCGTGCGCCTGCCGCGACTGCCGGGGCAGGCGCCGCTGTGGTTGCCGCAGCAGCGGGTTTAGCGTCAGCATTTTTAACGTGGTTTAAAACGTCTTCTTTGGTTACCCGACCGTCTTTACCTGTACCGGTAATGGACGCCGGATCAAGGTTTTTCTCGTCGGCCATTTTACGCGCGGCGGGGCTCAGCAGCTTCTCGCTGGTATCGCCAGTTTCACTGGGCTGTTCGGCGGTTTGCTCGGCCGGGGCCGCTTGCGGCTCGGCTTTGGCGCTGCCTGCGGCGCCGGCCTCGAACTTAGCAATTACTTCGTTGCTCAGCACTGTGTCGCCTTCGCCTTTAAAAACTTCTGTTAAAGCGCCATCGGCGGGGGCAACCACCTCTAGCACTACTTTGTCTGTTTCTATATCGACAATCAGCTCATCACGCGATACCGCTTCACCTGGCTGCTTGTGCCAGGTCGCAATGGTCCCGTCTTGAATAGACTCGGGAAAAGTAGGGGCTTTAATATCAATACTCATTACGTGTCCTTAGCTTTCGCTAGTTCTCTGTGCTGCAGTTTGCGTGTCAAACACTCAATGCTTCGTTGATGAAACGTTTCTGTTCTTCTAGGTGCACCGAGGCATAACCTGCAGCCGGCGCAGCCGATGGATCTCGTCCCACATAACCTAAAAACAACTCGGGGTTTAAGTCGTATACAACGCGGCGCATATGGTGCTGGCTAGAGTACCAGGCGCCTTGGTTCATCGGCTCTTCCTGGCACCACATAACGTCTTTAACGTTTGCATAAGGGGCAAGCGCCGCTTTGAGTTCTTCTTCTGGAAAAGGGTACAGCTGCTCTAGGCGAATTAACGCGACGTTATCTTGCTCGAGCTTAATGCGCTCCTCTAGCAGGTGGTAATAAACTTTACCGCTGCACAAAACAACGCGCTTGGCTTTGGCCGGCTCTATGTCTTTTTCGCCTATCACGTTCTGAAAACCACCCTCAGCCAGCTCTTCTAAGCTAGAGGTTGCTAAAGGGTGACGTAAAATCCATTTGGGGCTCATAACCACCAGCGGGCGACGCATGGGGCGTATCGCTTGACGGCGCAGCATGTGAAACACTTGTGCCGGTGTGGTGGGGATACAAACCTGAATGTTGTGTTCGGCACACAGCTGCATAAAACGCTCAAGCCGCGCCGATGAATGCTCGGGTCCCTGCCCTTCATAGCCGTGTGGCAACAGCATGGTCAGGCCACACAAGCGGCCCCACTTATGCTCGCCACTGGTAATGAATTGGTCGATTACCACTTGTGCGCCATTGGCAAAATCACCAAACTGCGCCTCCCAAATAACCAAACCCTTAGGCATGGTGGTGGCGTAGCCGTACTCAAAAGCCAGCACGGCCTCCTCAGACAAGTAGGAGTCGTACAGATCAAAGGCGGGCTGATCTTCTGTCATGTGCTCTAGCGGGGTATAGCTGCTGCCGTCTTTTTGACTGTGCACAACCGCGTGACGATGCGAGAAAGTACCGCGACCGACGTCTTGCCCGGTAAGGCGAACCTGATAGCCCTGCTCGAGCAATGTCGCATAGGCCAAGGTCTCGGCAAAGCCCCAGTTTACAGGCAGCGCACCACCGGCCATTTTACGGCGATCGTCGTAGATTTTAGACACTTGCCGCTGCTGCACAATACCATCGGGTATATCGCACATTTTATAGGCGGCCGCTTGCAGCTTTTTAAGCTCGTAACGGGTATCACCTGGGGCCTGCCAGTCGTGGCCAATATAAGGTGACCAGTCGACAAACATCGTCCGATCGGGGACACACACTAAACCACTGGCGACACTCTCGCCGCGATCTAGGGCGGCGCGGTAGTCGTTCATCATTTTTTCGGATTCTTCTTTGCTCAGCACACCGGCCTCTACTAGGGCGTCTGAGTAAAGCGTGCGCACCGTTTTATGGGTGCGAATTTTTTTGTACATTAACGGCTGAGTAGAGGATGGGTCGTCAGCTTCGTTATGACCCCGGCGGCGGTAGCAGACTAAATCGATAACCACATCTTTATGAAACTCATAACGATAGTCCGTGGCCAATTGCGCAACAAACAAGACCGCTTCTGGGTCGTCGCCATTAACGTGAAAAATAGGTGCCTCTACCATCTTGGCGGTGTCGGTACAGTACTCGGTGGAGCGCGCGTCCTCGCGACGGCTGGTGGTAAAACCCACTTGGTTGTTGATCACCAAATGCAGTGTGCCGCCGGTTTTATAAGCGCGGGTTTGCGACATCTGGAAAGTTTCCATCACCACGCCCTGACCGGCAAATGCCGCATCGCCGTGCACGACAATAGGCACAACTTTATGACCTACGCTATCGCCGCGACGATCCTGGCGAGCGCGTACAGACCCCTCAACCACCGGCGATACAATTTCTAGGTGCGAGGGGTTAAAGGCCATGGCCATGTGCACCTCACCGCCTGGGGTCATCACGTTAGATGAGAAGCCCTGGTGGTATTTAACATCACCCGAGGTGTCGACTAAGCGTTTACCTTCAAACTCACCAAACAACTCGGCCGGGCTTTTACCAAAAACGTTGACCAATGTGTTGAGTCGCCCGCGGTGCGCCATACCTAAAACAATTTCTTTTGCACCGTAAGAGCCAGAGCGTTTAACCACGGCATCGACCAGCGGGATAAAGCTCTCGCCGCCCTCTAGGCCAAAGCGTTTTGTGCCGGGGTACTTGCTGTCGAGGTGACGCTCCAAGCCCTCGGCCGCGGTGAGGCGCTCCAACACCGTCATTTGTTGCTCAGGGCTGTAGGTGGGCTTAGAGCGCACGCTTTCAAGTCTTTGTTGCAACCACTGCTTTTCAGCCAAGTTGGTGATGTGCATAATTTCGGGGCCGATGTGGCCACAATAGGTTTGCTCTAGGGCCTCGACTATCTCCCGCAGCGGCGCCTCATTTTTACCAATGAACATGGTGCCGGTTTGAAAGCTGGTATCGAGGTCGGCCTCGGTTAAACCGTGATAGGACAGCTCTAAATCGAGCACTGCCTCGCGCTCCATCAAGCCTAGCGGGTCGAGCTGGGCGCGCTGATGGCCGCGAAAGCGGTAAGAACTAATAAGCTGCAGTACTTTAACTTGCTTGCGCTCGTGCTCAATCGAGCTGGCGCTGGCTGTGGTTGACGAGCCACTGCGCGAATGGCTCTTGGCAAGCTGCGCAAATTGCTCACGTATCGCCGAGTGCGGAGTATCCTGAGTAACCACGCCCTCGACCCGCGGCAGCTGGTCGAAGTACTCACGCCACTGCTCGGGAACACTGTTTGGATCGTGTAAATAAGTATCGTAGAGGCCTTCCACATATGAAGCATTGCCCCCAGATAAATGGGACGTACTCCACAGTCTCTCCATAATGCTCTCTTGCATTGCACCCACCTTTTTACGGGGATTATCCGGCCTGTGGCGCTCGCGAGCGCACCGGCCGGACAGACTCAGGTGATGCCCTAAGTCCCCTGCTATGAATAGCCGTTAGCTTCCAAAACGGGCTCCGCTTGTGGCCGAGCCCGCTGCTTAATCGCACCATTTCAGAGTTTGGCACACACAAATGCGCTACAGGCTGCAACATTATAAGACAGCCGAGCAGCGCATTTATTGACTCGTTATACCGCCCGCTTTGTGCTAGGTACCACTGCGCAATAGCATAGAGCGTATATGACCAATCGCCCGGGTGGGGTTTAGCCCTTTAGGGCATACCGCCACACAGTTTTGAATGCCGTGACAGCGAAACACGCTAAACGGATCATCCAAGTTTGCCAGACGATGTTCTGTCGCCTCATCGCGGCTGTCCACCAAAAAGCGGTAGGCTTGCAAAAGGCCGGCAGGGCCAATAAATTTATCAGGGTTCCACCAAAAAGACGGGCAACTGGTCGAGCAGCACGCGCACAAAATACACTCGTACAGGCCATCAAGTTTGGCACGGTCTTCTGGGGATTGTAACCGCTCAATTGCAGGAGCGGGACTTTCATTTTGTAAATAAGGCTCAATTTTTTCGTACTGCGCGTAAAACTGCGACATATCGACGATCAAATCGCGCACCACCGGCAAGCCAGGCAGCGGCCGCACGATCAACGTGTTCTTTTTGACACACTCAGACAGCGCAGTCACACAGGCTAAGCCGTTTTTACCGTTAATATTCACGCCATCGGAGCCGCACACGCCCTCGCGGCAAGAGCGCCGAAACACAAGCGTCGAATCCTGCGCCTTTAACAGCTCTAGAACATCTAACACCATCAAATCCTTGCCTTGGGTGTCGAGCTCGTAGCTCTTCATGTAGGGTTTGGAGTCGGTCTCAGGGTTATAGCGATACAACTGTACTTTTAACATATCGGGCCCACCCCTTAATAAGAACGGATTTGTGGTTCAAACGCATCCATGGTCTTGGGTGCAAAGTTAACACTGCGCTTACCCACGCGTTTATCGGCGGGAAAGTACATAGAGTGGCAGAGCCAGTTTTCATCATCGCGCTCGGTAAAATCATCGCGAGCGTGTGCCCCGCGAGACTCTTTACGCTCGTCGGCGGCAATGGCGGTGGCCTCGGCTACCTCCAGTAAGTTTTGCAGCTCCAACGCCTCGATGCGGGCCGTATTAAAGGCGTTACTTTTGTCATCCAGCGCCACATTGGCAATTCGCTCGCGCAAATCGGCCAGCTTTTTAATACCCTCGGCCATAAACTCGCCCTTGCGGAATACGCCAAAGTGATTTTGCATAACCGCTTGCAGCTCGGTGCGCAACTCCGCCGTCGATTCGCCACCGGTGGAGTTGTTGAGTCGGTTCAGGCGCGCCATGGCCGCCTCGATGTCCGAGTCGGCCACTTCATTGTGCTCGATGCCCTGGCGCAACGCCTGCTCGATGTGCTGCCCTGCAGCGCGACCAAACACCACTAAATCCAACAGCGAATTGCCGCCCAAACGGTTGGCGCCGTGAACCGAGACGCAAGCGACCTCACCACAGGCGTACAAACCTTCAATGATTTGATCATTGCCATCGGCATCTTGGCGCAATGCTTGAGCGCTGACGTTGGTGGGGATACCACCCATCATGTAGTGGCAGGTAGGCACCACCGGGATCGGCTCTTTAATAGGATCGACGTGGGCAAAGGTGCGGGACAACTCCAAAATGCCGGGCAGTTTGGAGTTGAGCGTCTCTTCGCCTAGATGGTCGAGCTTCAATAACACGTGATCGCCGTTTTCGCCACAGCCACGCCCTTCCAAGATCTCCATCACCATCGAGCGGGCCACCACGTCACGGCCGGCCAAGTCTTTAGCATTGGGGGCGTAACGCTCCATAAAGCGCTCGCCGTCTTTGTTGATTAGGTAGCCGCCTTCACCGCGACAGCCCTCGGTAACCAAAACACCCGCACCGGCGATACCGGTGGGGTGAAACTGCCACATCTCGATATCTTGCACCGGAAAACCTGCACGCAGCGCCATCCCGACACCGTCACCGGTGTTGATGTGCGCGTTGGTGGTCGAGGCAAAAATACGCCCCGCGCCACCGGTGGCCAGAACCGTAGCTTTTGATTTGACAAAAACGGTTTCACCGTCTTCCATATTGATGGCGATAACACCCACCACCGCATCATTTTTGTTTTTTACCAGATCGACCGCAAACCACTCATTTAAAAACACGGTTTTGTGTTTAATGTTGCTCTGGTAGAGCGTGTGCAGCAGCGCGTGGCCGGTGCGATCCGCCGCGGCACAGGTGCGCGCCGCTTGGCCGCCACGGCCAAAGTCCTTCGACTGACCGCCAAAGGGGCGCTGATAAATTCGTCCGCTCTCGGTGCGCGAGAAAGGCAACCCCATATGCTCGAGCTCATACACCGCCTCGGGGCCAACCGAGCACATGTACTCTATGGCCTCTTGGTCACCGATGTAGTCGGAGCCTTTAACCGTGTCGTACATATGCCAGCGCCAGTCGTCTTGCGGATCGTCACTGCCGATGGCACAGGTGATACCGCCCTGCGCCGACACTGTGTGCGAGCGGGTGGGAAACACTTTAGTAATAACCGCCGTCTTATAACCAGACTCGGACAACTGCAGCGCAGCGCGCATACCAGCGCCGCCGCCACCGATCACAATACCGTCAAAAGAAATCGTGCGCATATTAGCCATCTATCAAAGCCCCCAGATAATTTGGACACCCCAGACGAGATAGGTGATGGCGACAACGCCCAGGACAACCTGGACAAAGACGCGCACCGCGGTAGCGCGGCCACCAATCGTCTGGTGAGTAATGTAGTCAGTCAGCACAGCCCACAGGCCAATCCACGCGTGCGCGATTATCGACAAGAGCGTGATCAAGCTAAAAACGCGCATCCACAACTGGTCAAATAGCGTGCGCCACTGAGCAAAGTCCAAATCGGGATTGATAAGCAAATAAGCGACTAAAAAAAACACATAAGCGGTTATAGCAACCGCACTAAGGCGTTGTATCAGCCAGTCGTATAGACCGCTGCGCCCCAGATTTGTAACAGCCGTTACCATAACCAAACCCCCGCCAATACCATTAGAATCACCGCGCTGACCAACACCAGCTTGGCACCTAGGCGACCGCCCTCAAGGCTTTCCCCTACGCCACAATCCATAATCAAGTGCCGAATGCCCGCCACCAAGTGGTACGCAAGGCCCGCCAGCACAGCCCAAATAATGAACTTACAAAGAGGGTTTGCCAGTGCGTCCTGAACCGCGGCAAAGCCCTCTTTAGAGCTTAAGCTCGCGTCCAGCATCCACAACAGCAACGCCACACCAGCAAAAATAAAAATGCCAGAGGTACGATGCAAAATAGAGACAATGGCGGGTAAGGGAAACTTAATCGTCGATAAATCGAGGTTGACAGGTCTATTTTTGTTCACGGTAGCTAATCACCTTTATGCCCTTGTAAGGCCGGTTTGTAAAAATCAGCGCTGGGTCTATCACCCACATTAAATCAGATAACAACAAGTGGCACGCGCACTTTGTGTGCGCTACAGGCAAGCCCAGCCGCATCCTGCAAGACGCGGCATATTATAGGGATTCGGCCACTGAAACACAAATAAAAAGGCTGGCCAGCAAAAGTGATTTTTTGCCGATTATACAAGCACATCCCGACACAATCGCACAGCCGAAGCCAACAAGTCGGTATTGCCGAGGCCGCCAGCCACCCGCGGCCTACCAAATCGGCCTGACCAAAAATAAGGCGAGCCCATATAAACCAATGAAACAGCGGCTTTAACCTATGAATACCGAACAAAAGTAACCTGTTTACCCCTCAAAGCTATGCCTCGGCGCAAAATCTCATCTATAATGCCGCCTCTTGATGGCAGGGGCGTTGACTCACCTCGTCACAATATGGCTTGCCACGCACCGTATGGCGGCCGTTAAGATGAGCAACAAAGAGCCACAACAATCAGCGTAACAACGCAGCAAAGGTTGTTACGAGAAACTAAAGAGCTCAGCAAAGAGCCGCAACAACACTCGGTGAGCGCGACCCGCAGGACACCACTACGGTGACAGCGCGATACGCCCTCACACACCATGTACACATGTGAGACCTTTTCTGGCCCCACCGCTGGGCCGGAACTAAACGCTCGCGTGTCACATAATTTACCGGTTTGGCCGCCCGTCAGCTGCCGAGCCTGCCAAGTAACTACAGGAGTCCGTAATGACTGACAAAAAAGCACGTTTAACAGTCGAGGGCCTGGACGCAGATGTAGAACTGCCTATTTACTCCAGCGCCGTTGGCCCAGACGTCATTGATGTCACCAGCCTGACAAAAAACGGGTATTTCACCTACGACCCGGGTTTTATGTCGACCGCTTCATGTGAGTCTAAAATCACATTTATTGACGGCGGCAAAGGGGTACTGCTGCACCGCGGCTACCCCATCGACCAGCTGGCAGAACACTCCGACTATCTGGAAACCTGCTATTTATTGTTAAAAGGCGAGCTGCCCAACGCCGATCAGAAAAAATCATTTGTCCAAGCCGTTAAAGACCACTCTAGCGTAGCCCCCTGTGTTGCCAACTTAATTCAGACTTTTGATAAAGACGCGCACCCGATGGCGGTATTGTGCAGCGCTGTGGCAGCGCTGGCAGCGGTATATCACGACGCCATCGACATCACCAACGAGACCGATCGCGACACCACCGCTTTCCGGTTGATTGGTCAAATGCCGACTCTGGCTGCGATGACCTACAAACACTTAAAAGGCGAAGAGTTTGTCGACTCAAACCCAGCGCTTGAGTACGCCGAAAACTATCTTAATATGACCTTTGGTAAAAAAGGTGACAGCACGGTAAACCCTGTATTGGCCAAGGCCATGGACCGCATCTTTTTATTGCACGCCGATCACGAACAAAACGCCTCGACCTCGACCGTGCGCCTATCCGGCTCATCTGGCACCAACCCTTTTGCCGCTATTGCAGCGGGCATCTCAACCTTGTGGGGCCCCGCTCATGGCGGCGCAAACGAGGCGGTGCTAACCATGCTGGAAGAGATCGGCAGCGTCGACAACATCGACACGTACGTCGACAAAGCAAAAGATAAAAATGACCCATTCCGCCTGATGGGCTTTGGCCACCGGGTGTATAAAAACTTTGACCCACGGGCCAAGGTGATGAAGCAAACCTGCGATGAAGTGCTGGCCGAGCTTGGTTTAGAAAACGACCCACTGCTGGCTATTGCCAAAAAGCTAGAGAAGATGGCACTGGAGGACGACTACTTTATCAAAAAGAAGCTCTACCCCAACGTCGATTTTTACTCTGGCATTATCATGAAGGCGATCGGTATCCCGCCCGAGATGTTTACCGTTATTTTTGCCACCGGCCGCGCCGTTGGCTGGTACGCACACTGGGACGAAATGGTCAGCAGCCCCTATAAAATTGGCCGTCCGCGTCAACTTTACACCGGCTACACAAAGCGCGATTATCCCGTCTAAAGTGAACCGGCGCTGTAACATAGCCCCGGCATAAAAAAGCCCCCGTTTTTAGCGGGGGCTTTTTTTGTGGGTTAAACACCATTGCCACAGCGTTTAACGAAAGGGCTATTGGGCCAGCTTTACCACCTCGCCAATCAATGCCACACCGGCTACAAACGCACCATTATGGCACTCGTATTCGGTCTTACTGCTGACGATATTCTTTTTGTAATAACTGCGAATGTTAACCACCGCATTGCCGCCTTCGCGCACCGCGCGCGCTTGCAGTGCTAACAGAGCCGATAACATAACCCACTCGCAGGCTTCGCTGTCGGACTTATTAAACGCATTGGTTTTTTTGTTGGTGGGAAACTCCCCCAGTTTTCTTTCTACCGCAGGGTGAGACTGATCGCCAAAATACAAGGCGACACTGCTGTCGAGCTCGGCCTCGTACTTATCCAGTACATCGCTAACCGGGCGCATTAACCCATCATCTTTCGCTTGTGTTTGCGCCGCCCCGAACATGAAAACAAACGCTAAACTTGCCAGAACTGCTTTTGTGCGTAATAAAGACATCTTTGACCTCCTTTCAAACATTCGATCGATGCGAGCGGAAGCTCGCCCTGGGCTTTTACGTTTTGTGGTTTAGCCCTCGCGTCAAACCACGGTAACCGCCAAAGTATCGCAAGAGCAAGGGCTTCTCGCAACCGCTAAATAACACGCGTAACGTTTTAGCGAACCGGCTCACGCAAGGTGACAAACTCCTCGGCCAAAGTTGGATGGATACCGATGGTGCGATCAAAATCAGACTTAGTGGCACCGGCTGTCATAGCCACGGCCAAACCCTGAATGATCTCACCGGCCTCGTGCCCCACCATATGACAACCGACAACTTTATCGCTGGCAACATCGACAATGACTTTAATCAAGGTGCGCTCAACACTGTCGGTAAGCGACAACTGCATGGGTTTAAAGTTTGACTGATACACCGCAATGTTGCCGTAGCGTTCGCGGGCATCCTCTTCGCTGAGCCCAACAGTGCCGATATTAGGCTGGGTGAACACCGCCGTGGGGATCAGATCGTAATTGACCGATTGCTTGGCATCAGCAAATAAATTACGCGCCAACGCCATGCCTTCGGCCAGGGCGATGGGGGTTAACTCTGCCCCGCCAATCACATCGCCAATGGCGTACACCCCTGGCTCGCGCGTTTGAAAATCATCATCCACCTCGATCGTGCCGTGCTCGGTCAGACTTACCGCGGTGGTTTCGAGCCCGAGGTTATCCAGCAGTGGTCGGCGCCCGGTAGCGTACATCACCTGCCCGGCACTGAGCACCTTGCCGCTGTCGAGACTCACCTGACGAAGGCCAGCTTCGTCAACACTGATAGAGCTTACATCGGTGTTAAAATGCAACTCGATACCTTTATGGCGCATTTGCTCGGCCATAAACTCGCGCACCTGCTGATCAAAGCCACGCAAAAACAAATCGCCGCGGTACACCAAATGGGTTTTTACCCCAAGGCCGTTAAAAATCCCGGCAAACTCAGTGGCTATATAACCGCCGCCGACTATCACAATCTCATCAGGCAAGGTGTCGAGATAAAATACCTCATTAGAGTTAATCACATGCTCGTGCCCAGAAAACTCTGGCACAAAAGGCCAGCCGCCCACGGCGATAATAATGCGCTCGGCTGTCACCTCGGTATCGCCCACCAAAGCCCGCTTGGGGCCTAACAAACGGGCGTGCCCGCGCAGCAAAGTAACGCCGGCATTGCCCAGCAAGTTGCCATAGACACCGTTGAGCCGCTCGATCTCACGGTCTTTGTTGTCGCGCAAGGTCTGCCAACTTAGCTGCGGTGCGTCGCTTGTCCAGCCGTAGCCGCGCGCCTCACTGAACAGCTCGCTAAAACGCGAGGCGTAAACAAACAGCTTTTTAGGAACACAGCCGACGTTCACACAAGTACCCCCCAGGTAGCGCTCTTCGGCCACCGCTACCTTTGCTCCCAGGTTAGCCGCGATCCGGCTGGCGCGCACGCCGCCGGAGCCAGCACCAATCACCAGTAAGTCAAAGTGTTGCATAGACTTCTCCAAATAAAACAGACATCAAAACACCAAAGCCCCCAGTGTAGCACCGGGGGCTTTGCAGTGGAGGTAACAGATTAGACTTCGATATCGATTTTCGAGCGAGGGGGCGAGCGGCGGCGATCCTTATCGCTGCGGGTATCCAACACGGTGGGTTTGCCGCGCTGTTTGCGGCGGTCACCTCGGCGGCGATCGTAAACCGGCGGCAAATGCTCTGGCAGCTGTTTGTCGATCAGCAGATCTCGATCCGGCTCGTAACCGGTGGCCGGCCTTGTTTTAATGACCGGTGTTAGGCGGATTATAGGGCCCAAATACACCATGACACATCCTCGTATAAACGATCTCTAGTATAAAGAGATCGGCCCCGAGCGATTGAACTTTAATCAGCCGAGCTGGGGTTTGGCGTAAACCAACGTAACTGCCGGTGCAGTTTAACCACCTCGCCGATAATTAATAAAGTGGGGGCACTGACCGCCTCGGCAACTACCCGCTCGGCTATATTGGCCAAATCACTGACGATCACCCGTTGCTCGCGGGTGGTGCCTTTTTCGATCAGCGCCACCGGGGTGGTGGCAGCGCGGCCGTTGTCGACCAAGCCGCGGCAAATAGCCTCGAGATCGATCAGCCCCATGTAAATCACCAGTGTTTGATCCACACGGGCCAGCTCCGGCCAACTTAAATTGGCGTCGTCGGTTTTTAAATGCCCGGTGACAAAACGCACCGATTGCGCGTAATCGCGATGGGTTAGCGGTATGCCGGCGTAGGCGGCACAACCCGATGCCGCGGTTATACCGGGCACCACTTGAAACGGAATGTTGTTTTCGGCTAACAGTTCGATCTCTTCGCCGCCGCGACCAAAAATAAACGGATCGCCGCCCTTAAGGCGCAGCACTTTTTTACCTTCAAGGGCCAAATCCACTAACATTTGGTTGATGGCTGTTTGTTCGACGGCGTGCTCACGGCGGCGCTTACCGACATAAATTCGCTCGGCGTCGCGACGCACCAGCTCCATAACCTCGGGCGATACTAAGCGATCGTACAACACCACTTCGGCCTGCTGCATCAGTCGCAACGCCTTCAGAGTTAGCAGCTCGGGGTCGCCCGGACCGCCACCGACCAAGTACACCTCGCCTTGGCCGCCACCGTGCTCGGCCGTGTTTAAGCGCTGTTGCAGTAATTGCTCGGCATCGGCGTCACGGCCATTAAACATCAGCTCTGCCACGGGCCCTTGTAAGGTATCCTCCCAAAAACGCCGGCGCGCATCGCCGGAGTTAAAGGTTTGTTTCACCCGCGCGCGAAAGCGGCTGGCCAAATCCGCCAAACGGCCGTAACTGGCGGGGATCAGCGTTTCTAATTTAGCTCGCAGCATACGCGCCAGCACCGGCGACTTTCCACCGCTGGAGATGGCAATAACCAGCGGTGAACGATCGACAATGGCTGGGGTAATAACTGTGCACAGATCGGGGGTGTCGACCACGTTAACCGGTAATTGACGGGCGCGAGCATCAATGGATATTTGCTGGTTGGTGGCGGCAATATCGGTTGCTGCCAGTACCAGCACAGCGCCTGCGAGATCGGACGGTAGATAGTCGCGGCGATACAGCTCGCCACCGCCGGCGTTCACCAACGCCTCGAGCTCGGGCTCGATTGCGGGGGCTACCACCACTAAGCGCGCGCCGGCTTTACTCAGCAGGCGCGCTTTGCGAGTGGCAATATCGCCGCCACCGACCAACAACACGCGCTCGCCGCGCAAGCGCATAAACAGCGGAAAATATTGCATGGCTTAAGCCTCGGCGCCGATGCGCTTGACGCCCCCCATATAACCCTGCAATGCCTCTGGCAGCAGCACGCTGCCATCGGCTTGTTGGTAGTTTTCTAGCACCGCAAACAGTGTTCGACCCACCGCCAAACCCGAGCCATTAAGCGTGTGCAACAGTGCCGGCTTGCCAGTTTCCCGATCGCGGTAGCGGGCCTTTAAACGGCGCGCCTGAAAATCGCGAAAGCTCGAGCAAGATGAGATCTCGCGGTACTTGCCCTGCGACGGTACCCATACTTCAATATCGTAGGTTTTAGCCGCCGAGAAGCCGGTATCGCCACCGCACAAAATAACCGTGCGATACGGCAAACCCAACTTTTGTAAAATGGCCTCGGCGTGAGCGGTTAAAGTCTCCAGCGCCGCGTCGGACTCTTCTGGCCGGACAAACTGCACCAGCTCGACTTTTTCAAACTGGTGCTGACGAATCATGCCGCGAGTATCTTTACCGTGGCTGCCGGCCTCCGAGCGAAAACACGGCGTGTGGGCGACAAACTTTATGGGCAACGGGGCGTCTTTGTCCAGCAGTGTGTCACGCAGCAAGTTGGTGACTGGTACCTCGGCGGTGGGAATCAAATAAAAGTCGCGCTCGTCCTCAAGCTTAAATAAATCGGCGGCAAACTTTGGCAACTGTCCGGTACCGTAAAGCGACTGCGCATTGACAATATAAGGGACGTTAATCTCTTCATAACCGTGCTCTGCAACGTGGGTATCGAGCATCAGCTGGATCAGCGCACGGTGCAAACGGGCCACCTCGCCGCGCATCACAGCAAAACGTGAGCCGGTTATTTTGCTTGCCAAATCAAAGTCTAAGCCGTCAATATCTGCGCCCAAATCGACGTGATCTTTCAGCTCAAAATCAAACTCGCGCGGGGTGCCCCAGCGGCGCAGCTCGACGTTATCGTCTTCGGTTAAGCCCGGTGGAACTTCATCGGCGGGAATGTTGGGCACACCCGATAAATAATCTTCTATTTTTTGCTGCACTTGGTGCAGTTGCTGTTCCGCGTCGGACAGATCTTGCTTGAGCTGATCTACGGCCTGTAACAGGGGCGCGATATCCTCACCGGCGGCTTTGGCTTTGCCGATATTTCTTGAGCGACTGTTGCGCTCGGATTGCAGCTGTTCGGTTTTTATCTGAATCGCTTTGCGCTCCTCCTCCAGGCTTTGCAGCAGTTTTACATCCAAGCTAAAGCCGCGCTTTTGTAACGCTTGGGCAACATCGTCGGGGTTTGAGCGAATCAGTTTAGGATCTAACATAACAGTGACTTTCGGTTCGGTTAAGTGATATCGCGGTGCCTATTAGCACGCGTTTTTGAGGGCCGTTAAGATAACACAAAGCTGACTAAATACCACGCGGCGGTGACCGCCAGCAAGCACAACACTAACGTGGCTAAGACATAATAGATGGCCAACGCCGGTGCGCCGTTTTGCCAGAGCAACAAAGCGTCGAGTGAAAAGGTCGAGAAAGTGGTCAGGGCGCCTAAAAAACCCGTGATCAACAAATGCCGCCAATACGCTGGCAACATGGCTTTTTCGACAATCACAACATACAAAAGCGCCACCAAAAAGCAGCCTACAACATTAGCCAGCAAGGTCCCAAACGGAAACCGATCGCCCGCCACCGGGTATAAATAGGCGGTGATGTAAAAGCGCAACACAGCACCCAAGGCGCCGCCGCTGGCAACAAACAACCACGGCATCATCGTTTACCTCGGCCCAGAGGTGGGGGTTGGCTGCGGTAACGCTGATTATCACTGGCGGCGTCCTGCTGGCGTAAGTGCTGCAGTTTCTCTCGTATTTTAAGCTCTAAACCGCGCTCCACCGGATGGTAATACTGGCGCTCGGCCAGCTCTTCTGGCAGATAGTTTTCACCCGCCGCGTAGGCGCCCGGCTCATCGTGGGCGTAGCGATACTCGGCGCCAAAGTCCATGTTCTTCATGAGCTTTGTCGGTGCGTTGCGCAGGTGCATCGGCACCTCGTAACCCGGTGTGCTGCGCACATCGCGCAGTACTTGGTTAAACGCTGTGTAGACTGCATTACTTTTTGGCGCTGCGGCCAAATAAGTAATCGCCTGAGCGATGGCCAGCTCCCCTTCGGGGCTACCTAAACGCTCTTGCGTGTCCCAGGCGGCCAGTGCCAAAGGCAGTGCCCGCGGGTCGGCATTGCCGATCTCCTCGCTGGCCATGCGCACCACTCGGCGGGCGATGTACAGCGGGTCGCAGCCACCGTCGAGCATCCGCGCCAACCAATAGAGCGCCCCGTCTGGGGATGAGCCGCGCACCGCTTTGTGCATTGCCGAGATCTGCTCGTAAAACAAATCGCCGCCTTTATCAAAACGGCGTACCTCGGCCCCCAACACCTCGGTTAACACCGCTTTATCAATCACCCGCTCGGCGCCGGCCTCGCTGGCAAGATCGGCGGCCAGCTCTAATAAATTAAGGGCTTTGCGCGCATCGCCATCGGCGGCGTTGGCCATCAGCGCCAAAGATTCTTCCTCTAAACGCAGCGGTACGCCGCCTAAGCCACGTTCAGTGTCATTCAGCGCTTGGTGGATAACCATGGCGATATCGGCCGCCTCTAAAGAGCGCAACACGTACACCCGGCAGCGTGATAAAAGTGCGTTGTTCAGCTCAAACGAGGGGTTTTCGGTGGTGGCGCCAACAAACGTAAATGTGCCGTCTTCGACATAGGGTAAAAAGGCGTCTTGCTGCGATTTGTTAAAGCGGTGCACTTCATCGACAAACAAAATCGTTTTGCGCCCTCGTCCAGAGCGCTCTTGTTGTGCCATTTGTACCGCAGCGCGGATCTCTTTAACGCCGGCCAATACCGCCGATAGTGTTTCAAAACGAGCATCGCCGCGCTCGGCAAACAAGCGCGCCAGTGAGGTTTTGCCCACCCCTGGTGGCCCCCATAAAATCATCGAGTGCAGCTGGCCTTTATCCACCGCTTCACGCAAAGGTTTGCCCGCGCCTAGAATATGAGTCTGGCCAATATAATCATCCAGCGATCGCGGCCGCATACGCGCTGCCAGCGGCTGATGGTTAGGCTCAGTAGCAAACAGGTCGGTCATAAATACACATCAATCGATCAGTACGTCGACCCCATCGGGGGCGGTAAAGGTAAACAGCGCGGCATCAACAGGCCGGTTGCGCTGGGTGTCGGTTAAAGCAAACTCGGTGGTTTGTCCAAGGCTGTCGTGCACCACAATGCGCAGCAGCTGTTGCTCGGCAAACTCAAGTTCTAATTTGGCAAATAAACTGTCGTCGTTTATTGGCGTTAAGCCAAACACTTGGTGCCCGCCTTGCCCCACGCTGCGGGTTATCCGAAACGCTTTTGCCAACGATTCGACGCTCTCGCTTAACAACACCGCCGGGGTGGCTTTAGCGCTGGCATCCACTGGGCGCACTGTAACTTGCATTAAATCGGGATCGTACAGCCAGATGGTCGTGCCATCGCTGATCAGCTGCTGCTCAAAGGGCTTTTGTGTGTGCCAAAAAAAACGCCCTGGGCGCTGCAGGACAAAATCGCCACTGCTGGTTTCAATCGCCTTGTGCTCGCTGTCGCGTAGTGTTTGTTGAAACTCGCCACTTAAACTCGTGGTGGCGGCTAAAGTATCACGCAGCGCACTGGCGCTGCTGTCTTGTTCGGCGCCAGCGCTAACACAGCTAACGGTTAGCAATAGACCAACCGACACAACACGCGAGATTTTTTTTAACATGGTCTCTCCAGAGCAGACATTAGGATTTGGGGGCCAGCACTTCGCGGCTACCATTGTGACCCGGGCTTGATACGACACCCGCCGCCTCCATGGTTTCGATCAGCCGCGCCGCGCGGTTATAACCAATGCGCAACTTGCGCTGCACCGATGAGATAGACGCTCTGCGCGAATCCAGCACAAAAGCCACCGCCTCATCGTATAAGACATCGGTCTCGTCGCTGCCCTCGTCACCACCGGGCATACCCGGCACCGGTATGCTGTTAACGCTGTCGTCGACGATCTCTTCGAGGTAATCGGGGTCGCCGCGTCGTTTCCAGTCGGCCACCACTTTGTGCACCTCGTGATCATCGACAAAAGCCCCGTGTACCCGTATCGGCAAACTGGTGCCGGGGGGTAAATAAAGCATATCGCCGTGGCCCAGCAACTGCTCGGCACCGCCTTGATCGAGGATCGTACGCGAGTCGATTTTTGACGACACCTGAAACGCCATCCGGGTCGGCACGTTGGCTTTAATCAAGCCGGTAATGACATCCACCGAGGGTCGCTGGGTGGCCAAGATTAAGTGAATCCCGGCGGCTCTAGCCTTTTGAGCAATGCGAGCGATCAATTGTTCCACTTTTTTACCGACGATCATCATCATATCGGCAAATTCATCGATCACCACGACAATGGAGGGCAGTGTTTCTAACTCTGGGGCTGTCGCCTCGGGGCTGCCCGGCTCATAATGATCCTCAGCGACAAACAGCGGGTCAAGGATAGGGCTGCCGGATTTTCTGGCCTCTTCTACTTTGCGGTTAAAGCCCGCTAAGTTGCGCACTCCCATGGCAGCCATTAGCTTATAACGCCGCTCCATCTCACCAACACACCAACGCAAACCGTTGGCGGCGTCGTTCATATCGGTGATGACCGGTGTGAGCAAATGCGGAATGCCCTCGTACACCGACAGCTCCAACATTTTTGGGTCGACTAAAATTAATCGCACCTCTTTGGGAGACGACTTGTACAGCATTGACAGCAGCATGACGTTGACGCCCACTGACTTACCCGAGCCGGTGGTACCTGCCACCAACAGGTGCGGCATTTTAGCCAAGTCGGCAATGATCGGGTTGCCGGCAATGTCGTGCCCCAAGGCCATGGTCAGACGCGAGCGGGATTTTTCGTACACCTCGGAGGAGATAACCTCACTCAAGCGCACGATCTCGCGGTGCTCGTTAGGGATCTCGATGCCCATCACCGAGCGGCCCGGAATCACCTCGACCACCCGCACACTGATCACCGCCAACGAGCGGGCCACGTCTTTGGCCAAATTGGTAATACGGCTGGCCTTAATGCCAGGGGCCGGCTGAATCTCAAACCGGGTTACCACGGGCCCGGGCAACACCGCCACCACCTCGATGGTGATGCCAAAGTCTTTTAGTTTAAGCTCCAGCAATCTGGACATAGCCTCAAGCGACTCTTTGGAAAAGCTTTTGTCGCTGTGCTCGTCGGCCGGGTCGAGCAGGCTAACCGCTGGCAGCTCGCCCACCACCGGTGCGTCTTTATCAAACAGTGACACCTGTCGCTCTTTTTGTACGCGAGCGCTGAGCGCTGGCTTCTTTTTAAGCGGCTCGGTAATGGTGGGCGGCACGCGCTTAGATTGTTGTTTTTTCTGGGTTTCGATAAATTCACGGCGCTGATTTTTTTGCACCTTGGCCGCGTGCAGCTCTGAGCGTTTACGGCGCCAGTTGCTCCAAAGCTCTGCGGTTTTGCGGCTTAACTGTAGGGTCCAGTGGCCAATGTCGTCCATCAACTTTAACCACGACAGATCGGTAAAAATCGTCAAACCAAAAAAGAACACCGCCAATAACAGCAATGTGCCACCTGTGTGACTAAAGGCCCCTGCCACCGAGCCGGCCACCGACACCCCAAGAATTCCGCCATCGGAGAACGGCAAAGCGCTCTCTTGCCCGCCGATATGCAACACCGCAAGCCCTGTGCCCGCCACCATGACCAACACCAGACCAATGCAGCGTAAGCCCAGTAACACTGGGTCAAAGGCTGCCGGGTGCGCTCGATCGCGAAACACCAGCCAAGCACGATAGCCAAGCATAAACGGAAACAAAAACGCCAAATAACCAAACAGCGAGAAAAACACATCGGCCAGCCAGGCCCCGGCGGGACCGCCGGCATTACCGACGCGAGCATTATCACCGGTGCGAGACCAACCTGGGTCGCCAGCGTCGTAGGTAAATAGCGTTAGCAGCACAAACAAACACACAGCGACCAGCCCAATCAGGGCGCCCTCGCGCACGATTGTTAAGATCAGCGTAGACGACTCGGGGCGGTCGAGCTTGGCTTGACGGGTATTTTTTTTACTCAAACGTACACCTGTTTACTGGTATAAAATGCCTTACCTGGCTTGCGGTAGCGGGCTATTGTAATGCATCGTGGCCAGCCAAAGCGCTCGGCAAACAGCGATGCTGGCAAATCTTGACTATATCATCCTTTAAGCTGATTAATTTTACCAATCTAAGGCATTGAAGAGTACAATTTTGCCCGCACCTAATGATTGCCTTATGATTGTCGCCTGAATTCTTCAACAAGGATCTCTATACATGAGTCAGCCCAAGCATCACCGTTTAATCATTCTCGGCTCCGGCCCCGCCGGTTATACCGCCGCTATTTATGCGGCTCGCGCCAATCTTAACCCTGTGGTTATCACCGGCATGCAGCAAGGCGGCCAGCTGACCACCACCACCGACGTCGAAAACTGGCCCGGCGGTGTTGCCGATCTGCAAGGCCCAGACTTGATGGTGCAGATGCAGCAACACGCAGAGCGCTTTAACACCGAGGTTATCTTTGACCACATCGAAGAGACCGATTTAAGCAAGCGCCCTTTTACTTTAAAAGGCACCGAAACCTACACCTGTGACGCGCTTATTATTGCCACTGGCGCCTCGGCCCAGTACCTGGGCTTACCCTCGGAGGAGGTGTTTATAGGCAAAGGCGTCAGCGCCTGTGCCACCTGTGACGGCTTTTTTTACCGCGACCAAAAAGCCATTGTGGTGGGCGGCGGCAATACCGCCGTAGAGGAGGCTCTGTACTTATCCAACATCTGTAGCGAGGTGACCTTAGTTCACCGCCGCGACAAACTGCGCTCCGAGAAAATCCTGCAAGATAAGTTATTCGCCAAGGATAACGTTAAGATCTTATGGAACCACACCCTAGAAGAGGTGCTGGGCGACGACTCGGGCGTTACCGGGGTAAAACTTAACAGCACCAGCGATAACAGCACAACGCAACTGGATGTTGCAGGCGTCTTTATCGCCATCGGCCACGTGCCCAACACCGGTATTTTTGAAGGCCAACTGGACATGCAAGACGGCTACATCAAAACCACCAGCGGCCTGGCCGGTAACGCAACCGCCACCAGCGTACCGGGTGTGTATGCCGCCGGCGACGTGTCAGACCACGTCTACCGTCAGGCCATCACCTCGGCCGGCTTTGGTTGCATGGCGGCGCTGGATGCCGAAAAGTTTTTGGATAACTGATCATCCCAACCCGATATTAGCGGCGTAAGATCGCCGCTAATATATGCCCTACCCCTCGATTTACCCTAACGCCACGGCCGCCGTGTTGCCGCATGCTCGCATTTTACGGCGGCCCTAACGCCCATTAATTGTGTTTTTATGATTGAATAACCCCGTGATACAACTGCCTTGGCTAGAGCCAGATACAATCGATTTTCCGCCGCTTGAGATGGCGCTGACCAAGCCCGATGGCTTGCTGGCTGCCGGTGGCGACTTGCGTCCTGAACGCTTAATTCACGCCTACCGCCAAGGGATTTTCCCCTGGTATGAAGACGACCAACCCATCCTGTGGTGGAGCCCCAACCCGCGCGCGGTGATCGACCCTAAGCGCGTTCACATCTCCCGCTCGATGGCCAAGGCCTTGCGCCAAACAAAGCTGCGCGTTACCTGCGACACCGCGTTTGAGCAGGTCATGCGCCAATGCGCAGCACCGCGCGGAGGCAACCCCGGCACCTGGATCACCAGTGACATGCTGCAAGCCTACAGCCAGCTGCACCGGCTCGGTGTCGCGCACTCGGTCGAGGTATGGAGCGACGAGCTACTGGTGGGCGGTTTGTACGGTTTGGCATTGGGGCGTGTGTTTTTTGGCGAGTCGATGTTTGCCCAGCAAACCAACGCCTCTAAGATCGGTTTTATTACCTTAGCCCATCATCTAAAAAACTGGGATTTTGCTTTAATCGATGGCCAAGTCAGCAGCGATCACATCAACAGTTTAGGCGCGTTTGAACTGCCCCGCTCGGACTTTGCTGCCCAGTTGCAGCAACTTAGCGGCTCGGGCAGCACCTCTCACTGGGTTACTAACACTGTCACATTAGAGATACCTAGGGGCAGACAAACTGACTCACTTGCTCTACAGTCAATAGAGTAACCCTTAACGGGACACCGATAGATTAAGGTGCCTACCCATGAGCGATTTATCGAACTTAAAATTATTTGCCACAGCGCCACACCCTTGCAGTTACCTCGAGGACGAAGAGGCGACCACTGTTTTTATCGATCCCCTAGCCAAAATAGACGCCGCACTGTACAGCGAGTTGTCCGAGCTGGGCTTTCGGCGCAGCGGCAGCCACTTATACCGCCCCCACTGCGCTAACTGCCAGGCGTGCATCTCTTGTCGAATACCGGTTAACCAGTTTCGGCCAAGCCGCAGCCAGCGACGTTGTGCTAAGCGCAACCAGGATTTAACCGTCAATTTTATCGACGACATCAACACCGATGAGCACTACGCCCTGTACCAGCAATACATCAACACCCGCCACCGCGACGGCGATATGTACCCGCCAACCCGCGCGCAATACGAGTCTTTTTTAAGTCGCGAATGGGGCGTTACTCGCTATATTGAGTATCGTTGCGCAGAGGCCTTGGTAGGCGTGGCCGTATGCGATTTATTGGACGACGGCCTATCGGCCGTTTATACCTTTTTTGCCGATGATCTGGCGCCGCGAAGCTTGGGGGTATTTGCCATCTTGGTGCAAATCGAACAAGCCAAACGCTTGGGTTTATCCTATGTGTACTTAGGCTACTGGATTCGCGAGTCGCGCAAGATGGCCTACAAAACCCAGTACCGACCACTGCAGATGCTAATCAACAAGCGCTGGGTACAAGCCAACTAGCCCAACCTCCCCCTTAATGGAGTTTTATAAACCCTGTTTAAGGTTAAAAACGTCTTCGCACTTGGCTAATGCCATAAAATCAGGCACAATTGTCGGCTTTTCGTGCCCGCACGTTTGAGATCTTATTGAGGAACCTGCCGAATGGCAAAAGAAGAGAATATCGAATTTGAAGGCGAAGTGATCGACACCCTGCCTAATACCACCTTCCGTGTTGAGCTGGAAAATGGCCACGTCGTCACTGCGCACATCTCGGGTAAAATGCGGAAAAACTACATCCGCATCCTTACCGGCGACAAAGTAAAAGTAGAGATGACCCCGTACGATTTAAGCAAGGGTCGTATTACCTACCGCGCCCGTTAATCAGATCGGCGCCGCCGGCCAACCGGCACACACAAAGCCTCGCCGGCGCGGGGCTTTGTTGTTTTTACCCATCGCCTATAAAGTGCGCAGCAGCAACTTAACCTTTTAGCCGTCAACCAGTTTTAGCTACGCTTTTTTGCGTATTAAACCGCTGTTGCTGTGTTTTAATAGCTGACAAAAAGCACTCGGCACGCCATTGATTAAGCAATGGGGCGCTACCCTGCCGTTGTTTTTTTGGCTGCCTCACCCCAGTGGCACGCCTAAGAGATTGCAAAAATCCTTTATTACCGATGCCTGCCTTGCTGGATGCTGGCCTATTAAACCCGAGCTATTAAAGATTTACGCACTCTAGAACAACACCCTTAAAATATAAAAAAGTCCGATGCTATTGCTAGCATCGGACTTTTAAGCGCTAAAAACCTGAAGCACTCGGACAAACGCTTTTTATGGCGTCAAATAAACCCTGCACGACTAAACGCTGCTTTAATGCTCCGAGTCAAACTCCAGTGCAAGCTCATCGCCGCTGTCGGTAACAGCGACGTGTACTTTGCCGCCGCCTCCGGCTAACTGACCAAACAGTACCGCCTCGGCCAGGGGCTTTTTTACCATCTCTTGGATGAGCCGCGCCATGGGGCGAGCACCCATTTTTTCATCGTAACCATGCTCGGCCAACCATTTACGCGCCGCCGCTGTCACATCCAGTGTGACTTTTTTGTCGTCCAACTGCATTTGCAGCTCGGTCAGAAACTTATCGACCACTGTTTCGACTACGTCGCGCGACAAGGTATTAAACTGCACGATGGCGTCTAAGCGGTTTCTAAACTCGGGGGTAAACATTTTCTTTACCGCCTCGGCACCATCACTGGAGTGGTCCTGTTTGGTAAAGCCAATAGAGGCACGGCTGACGTCCTCGGCGCCGGCGTTGGTGGTCATAATTAAAATGACATTGCGAAAATCCGCTTTGCGGCCATTGTTATCCGTAAGCGTGCCGTGATCCATCACCTGCAATAACAAGTTAAATACGTCTGGGTGCGCTTTTTCTATCTCATCGAGCAGCACCACACTGTGGGGCGCTTTGGTCACGGCATCGGTTAACAGTCCGCCTTGATCAAAACCCACGTAACCCGGTGGCGCACCTATCAGGCGCGACACGGTATGGCGCTCCATGTACTCGGACATATCAAAGCGAATCAACTCGACCCCTAAGCAGGCAGCCAGCTGGCGGCTTACTTCGGTTTTACCCACACCGGTTGGACCGGCAAACAAAAACGAGCCTATGGGCTTATCGCCAGAGCGCAAACCGGCGCGCGCCAGTTTAATCGCTGTGGATAAGGTATCGATCGCTTCATCCTGACCGAACACCGTCATCTTCAAGCTGTCGTCCAGTTTGCGCAGCTGCTCGAGATCTGATGAAGAAACGCTTTTGGGCGGAATGCGCGCAATTTTTGCGACAATTGCCTCAACATCCCCCACCCCCACGGTTTTTTTACGCTTGCTGGGCGGCTGCAACTGTTGGTAAGCACCGGCCTCATCGATCACATCGATGGCTTTATCGGGCAGGAAGCGATCGTTAATGTAGCGCTCGGCCAGCTCGGCCGCCGCCCGCAGGGCTGGGTCGGTGTAACGCAAACCATGGTGTTCTTCAAAGCTCTTTTTTAAGCCTTTTAAGATCTGGTAGGTTTCGTCCACGCTGGGCTCGTTGATGTCCACCTTTTGAAAGCGTCGCGACAGAGCGCGGTCTTTTTCAAACACACCGCGATACTCTTGATAGGTGGTCGAACCCATGCAGCGCAACTGACCAGAGCTGAGCAGTGGTTTAAGTAAGTTAGAGGCATCCATAACACCGCCCGAGGCGGCGCCGGCACCTATGATGGTATGAATTTCATCGATAAATAAAATCGAGTGCTCTTGCTTTTTAAGCTCTCCCAGCAGGCCTTTAAAACGCTTTTCAAAATCGCCGCGGTACTTTGTGCCCGCCAGCAACGCACCCATATCGAGCGAGTAAACAACGCTCTCGGCCAGCGCCTCGGGCACTTGGCCGTCGACAATGCGCCGCGCCAAGCCTTCGGCAATGGCGGTTTTACCCACGCCTGATTCACCCACCAACAACGGGTTGTTTTTACGCCGACGCGATAGTATTTGCGCCACGCGCTCCAGCTCTAATGCGCGGCCAATTAAAGGATCGATACGGCCTAAACGCGCCTGCTCGTTTAAATTGGTGGCGTAGCTTTCTAGCGGGTTTTGCGAGGATTGCTCTACCCCTAGGGCGTCTTCATCGGCCGGACCATGCGCTGGACCGTCCGAGTCGTGCTCGTGACCGGCAACTTTTTGGATGCCGTGGGTGATGTAGTTGACCACGTCAATCCGGGCAATACTTTGCTGCTTTAAGTAGTACACCGCCTGACTTTCTTGCTCGCTAAAGATCGCCACCAACACGTTAGCACCGGTAACCTCTTGCTTGCCCGAGGACTGAACGTGAAACACGGCTCGTTGCAACACCCTCTGAAACCCGAGGGTTGGCTGAGTTTCGCGGTTGTCTTCATTCTCTGGCAATAAGGGCGTGGTCGAGTCGACAAACTCGATCAGCTCGCGGCGCAACACCACTAAGTCTGCGCCACAGGCACGCAACACCATCGCCGCCGATTCATTGTCAATTAACGCCAGTAATAGATGCTCTACCGTCATAAACTCATGACGTTTACTGCGCGCCCCTTTAAAGGCCATATTCAGCGTGACTTCAAGATCTTTACTCAGCATCTACAGTACCTCTCAATCAGGAGCTTACAATCAGGAGTTAACTCCATTTACACTAAACTCCAGTATCACGGGCAACCCACTGGGCTTGCCTACTTGCTAACGTCACTTTTTGCCTTTGCTTTAATAATTTTGCGCGATTAATCGTCGTCACCTTCGCTCGCCTCTATTTCACACACTAACGGGTGTTCGTTATCTTTGGCAAATTGATTCACCTGAGCGGCTTTGGTCTCGGCAATGTCTCGCGTATAAATTCCACAAGTGGCCTTGCCCTCGGTGTGCACTCTCAGCATAACCTGTGTAGCGACCTCACGGTTCATGGCAAAAAATATCTCCAACGTCTCAACCACAAACTCCATCGGCGTGTAATCGTCGTTGAGCATAACCACTTTATAGCGTGAAGGCTTTTTTAACTTAGGCGGAGCCTCTTGCACCGCCACGCCCTCATGGTAATCTCTGTCATAGTCGTCATCAGAGTTATGACAGCGCAACTGATTTAATGTTAGTCGAATGTACTCAAGTTTTCCCATAGTCATAGAAGATTTTGACCGCAAGTAATATCTCTGGCAACACACTTCTTACTGTTTGAAGTGACGATAATTCATTGTACCTCATCGGTTGCGACGCAGCACAAAGCCACTTAAAACCGCCCTTTATAGCACAGGGCGTTAATAGTTTGGCCGTAATGCCCACTTGACAAGTAGAGGGCGGTCGGCTAAAAATTCCTTCTTGCTCAAATAAGCGCCACCTAAGCACAGCAAGTAATTACGATTAACAACAACCATAAAAATAACGTTCAGCCGTGCAGCGGCACACAGTGTCATCACAATGGGCGCATCGGCGTTAATACACCAAACCTGTGCGCTTTGCAGAGGTTACGTAAAACGTCTGTTAGTCAGTACGCCAGCAACCCTGTTTTAGATGCATTTTGAGCAAAAGGCGCTCTAAAACCGTTAGCACAACCTGCGATGATTGGTTGTGATCCATATAATAATCACGGTGCGGCTCGCGTTATTGGGCTTACACCGATAAAAAGGAGTCGCTATATGCCTATAGGTACCGTTAAGTGGTTTAACAACGCCAAAGGCTACGGGTTTATTCTCCCCGACGAGGGCTCTGAAGACCTTTTTGCGCACTACTCTGCGATCAATATGGAAGGTTACAAAACCCTTAAAGCCGGCCAAACGGTTAGTTTTACTATCTCCAAAGGCGATAAAGGCTTACACGCTATCGACATCCAGCTCTACCAGCCCAAACAACAACCCGATTAGCGCCAGCCAACCTAACCACGCGCAAAACGTTTTAAGCCAGGGGCTTCGCTCGCGCCTGGGTTTTAGCTGCGTTACACTGTTTTATTAGGCAACCGCCTTACCCATTAACGCTCGACTTACCTTTACTATATGGCCAAATTGGTACTTTTCAACAAGCCCTATGACGTTCTGTGTCAGTTTCGGGACGATGCCGGCCGGGCTACGCTAGCCCGCTACATCAACGACAAACAGGTATACCCAGCCGGTCGACTGGACCGAGACTCTGAAGGGTTGCTGTTGCTTACCGATAACGGCGCGTTACAGCACCGCATTGCTCACCCCAGCAACCAGCTGCCTAAAACCTACTGGGTGCAAGTCGAAGGCGTGCCCAGCAACAAAGCCTTAACCGCACTGCGTCAAAGCGTGCAGCTGAACGATGGCCCGACCCGCCCGGCCACGGTTGCGCTACTTGACCCGCCCCAGCTTTGGCCTCGCTCAAGCCCAGTGCGCGAGCGGCAGCACATCCCCACCCAATGGCTCGCCATCACCATTACCGAGGGGCGCAACCGGCAAGTTAGGCGCATGACGGCAGCCGTTGGCCACCCGACCCTGAGATTAGTCCGAATGCGCATTGGCCACTGGCAACTGGGCGATTTACAGCCCGGCCAATCCAGCAGCCAAACTTTGCACATGCCAGTGGCGGGTAAAGCCAAAGTAGCGAGCAAAAGCCCCAGCCGGCAACCTCGGGGCAAGGCTCGCAGCCGCCGACAAAAGCCTTTAAACCCTAAAGGTAGCCGCCCATGAGCCGTCTTATAACCCGTGCAACGGTGGCCTGTGTGATAGAGCGCGAAGGCCGATTTTTATTGGTACGCGAGCAGATCAATGGGCAACTGCGGCTCAATCAGCCGGCCGGCCACCTTGAGGCCGATGAATCACTGCAGCAAGCCGCGCTGCGCGAAACCCTAGAAGAGACAGGTTGGGACGTGGAGCTTACTGGGGTGGTCGGGGTTAACCTTTACAAAGCCGCCGGCAGCGGTAGCACTTTTTTACGCACCACTTTTATTGCCCGCGCCCTTCGACACCACCCAGAGCGGCCGTTGGACGAGGGGATTGTGGGCCCGGTATGGCTCACTCGCCAGCAAGTGGCCGCCTGTCGCGACAGTCACCGCAGCCCAATGGTGTTGGGCGTTATCGACGATTACCTCGCCGGGCGTCGTTTTGCGCTGGAGGTCGTGGCCGCAGACGGGTAAAATGCCCCCTCAGGATAATCCGTCCATTTTTAGTGTCTGGCTTTTTACATGACAACGTCTCCTAGCAGTAACAATCACAGCAACTCTCCTTTGGTCATCGTCGGTATGTCCGGCGGTGTAGACTCGTCTGTCTCGGCCTTGCTGTTGCAGCAACAGGGTTACCGGGTCGAGGGGCTGTTTATGAAAAACTGGGAGGAGGATGACGGCACTGAGTACTGCACGGCCAAAGAGGACTTAAACGACGCGCAAAAAGTGTGCGACACGCTGGGCATTAAGCTGCACACCGCCAACTTTGCCGCCGAGTATTGGGACAATGTGTTTGAACACTTTTTAGCCGAGTACAAAGCCGGTCGCACTCCCAATCCAGACATCCTCTGCAACCGTGAAATTAAATTTAAAGTGTTTATCGAGTACGCCCAGATCTTGGGTGGCGACTTTATTGCCACCGGCCACTATGTCAGACGCGCCGATCGCGCTGGGCACACCTACTTATTGCGCGGTTTAGACAGTAATAAAGACCAAAGCTACTTTTTACACGCCGTGGGCGAGGCCGAGTTTGCGCGCACTTTGTTCCCTGTGGGCGAGCTTGAAAAACCCGAGGTGCGCCGCATTGCCGAGCAACACAAACTCATCACCCACAGTAAAAAAGACAGCACCGGTATCTGCTTTATTGGCGAGCGCCGCTTTAAGGATTTTTTACAGCAATACCTACCCGCCCAACCCGGCGATATCGTCACCACCGAGGGGGCGGTGATCGGCCGGCATGCCGGTTTGATGTATCACACCATTGGCCAGCGTCAGGGGCTGGGCATCGGCGGCGTCAAAGGGGCTCCCGACGAGCCTTGGTTTGTCATTGCCAAAGATCTGCACAACAATCAGCTATTGGTAGCCCAAGGCAGCGATCACCCTTTGCTGTACACTAACTTTTTAACCGCCGGCCAAGCCCACTGGATCAATGGCGCCCCCGACAGTAACACCCTGCGAGCCACGGCCAAAACCCGTTACCGCCAGCCCGATCAGGCCTGCGAGGTCACTTTGTTGCCCGACCAGCAACTGGCCGTAAAGTTTGATCAGCCCCAGCGCGCCGTTACCCCGGGACAGTCGGTGGTGTTTTACCAGGACGACATCTGCCTGGGTGGCGCCGTGATTGAAAACACCGAAAACCGTTAATAAAACCACCACAACTTAGGGCAACCTTCCATTGGCAACCGTAAAAAATTGGCAAGACATTACCCTGGCCGCCGCTGGCATACTACAGGCGTCCGTTCTTGTGGATCAGCTAGTGCGTACTGGGTTTGTCCCCACCGATGCCTATCAGTGCAGTATTAATAGCCTGTTGGATTTAAACCCGGCAGACACCTTAAGCGTTTATGGTGGCCGGCCAGAGAATCTGCGCCTGGGACTCGAGGCGCTGCGCGATTTGCTGCAATCAAGCCAGCAACTGCAAAGCAACACGGTGCGCTACAGCGCTGGGGTACTGCACTTACAAGGGCGCTTACGCAAACGCAAAGACATGCTGGCCGTGCTTGCTAGCCGTTTAAAACAAGCCTCGCAGCAAGCGCTGCACTTTGGCCCCACCCACGAAAACGTCATCGCAAACCTTGCCGACATCTATAGCGATACCCTCAGCCGGTTTCGGTTTCGTATCCAGGTGTCGGGCGACCCGGGTTATTTGCAGCAACAGCGGATTGCCAATCAGGTGCGTGCGCTGCTGTTGGCCGCTATTCGCTCGGCCACTCTCTGGCGACAGCTGGGCGGCACCCGCTTGCACCTTATTTTACAGCGCAAACGCATGCTTGCCGAAACCGAAACCTTGCTGCGCAGCTTGCAGCCATAAAGCAACTGAAAAAAGATCGGTTATCCGGTATTATGACGGCCCAATTTACGGCGGGGTTTGGCGGCGCACAAATACGCACTGCAAAGGTCGAGCCCGCCCCACAAGCCGATCAACCCAACTGACTAACCTGTGAGATCCCCATGGAACTTTCCCCCCTGAGCGCCGTGTCCCCTATCGATGGTCGCTACGGCAGTAGAACCACTGAGTTACGCCCTATTTTTAGTGAGTACGGACTGATTCATTGCCGTGTCGAGGTCGAGATTCGCTGGCTACAACGGTTAAGCCAGCTAGACGGCGTAACCGAGGTACCTGCCTTTAGCGCGGCGACCCACGCACAGCTCGATGCCATAATCGAGCAGTTTAGCCAGGCCGATGCACAAGCGGTTAAAGACATCGAAGCCACCACTAACCACGATGTGAAAGCGGTTGAGTATTTTCTGAAAAAGAAATTTGCCGGCAACCCCGAGCTGGAGGCGGTGCTTGAGTTTGTCCATTTTGCCTGCACCAGCGAAGACATCAATAACTTGTCCCACGCCTTAATGCTTAGCCGCGGCCGCGATTTACTAATAAACGACGCGCAAGCCATTTGCGACGCCATTGCCACATTAGCACACCAGTACGCCGCCGATCCGATGTTGTCGCGCACCCACGGACAAACCGCCTCACCGACCACCGTCGGCAAAGAAATGGCCAACGTGGTGGCGCGCCTGCGCCGTCAAATTACGCACATTAAAGCCGTCGAGCTGCTGGGTAAAATTAACGGCGCGGTGGGCAACTACAACGCGCACTTATCCGCCTACCCAAACATTGATTGGCAAGCCAATGCCCAGGTGTTTGTCGAGTCGCTCGATTTAAGCTGGAACGCCTACACCACACAAATTGAACCCCACGATTACATTGCCGAACTATTTGACGCCATCGCACGCTTTAACACCATAGTGATCGATTTTGATCGCGACGTGTGGGGCTATATATCGCTGGGTTACTTTAAACAGAAAACCATCGAGGGCGAGGTCGGATCATCCACCATGCCGCACAAGGTAAACCCCATCGACTTTGAAAACTCAGAGGGCAACTTGGGTATTGCCAACGCGATTTTTAATCACCTAGCGCAAAAGCTACCCATCTCCCGCTGGCAGCGCGATTTAACCGACTCTACGGTGCTGCGCAATATGGGGGTCGGTTTTGGTTACAGCCAAATCGCTTACGCCTCGACTTTAAAAGGCATTGGCAAACTCGAAATCAACCGCGAGCGCTTACACGAAGACCTCGACAACAGCTGGGAGGTACTGGCCGAGCCGATCCAAACCATTATGCGCCGCTACCATGTTGCCGAGCCCTATGAAAAACTTAAAGCGCTCACCCGCGGACAGACCATCACCCGTGCGGTGCTGGCCGAGTTTGTCGAAACGCTGGACATCCCCGAGCACGCCAAACAAACCATCCGCGAGCTGACCCCGGCGACTTATATTGGCAATGCCACCGCGCAAGCCAAAGCGATTTAACCCCACAAACTGCCCTGTTAGCTGGCGGCTTTGGCGGCGCATTGCAACATCACGACGATGCCGCAATGCGCCGCCAAGGATTACCCGGCCGCGCAAGGGCAACTTATTTTAGGTGTCCCTATGTCTGCCCCATCAACGGTTTTAACACAGTTGGGGGAGCTTTCCCTCGATCAGTTTTTACAGCAATACTGGCAGCGCCAGGCGGTTTTTTTACCACAGGCACTGGCCGATTTTCGATCCCCTTTAAGCCCCGATGAGCTGGCCGGTTTGGCTTTAGAGGAGGTGATCGAATCGCGCCTTGTGCTGCACAGCGAGCAAGCCCCCTGGCAATTAAAGCTCGGCCCCTTTAAAGAGCAAGACTTTACCCAGCTACCAAAACAGCAGTGGAGCTTATTGGTACAGGCGGTCGATCACTGGATACCAGAGGTTGCCGCGCTGCTCGAGCGATTTAGGTTTATCCCCAACTGGCGCCTCGATGACGTTATGGTGAGCTACGCCCCCACCGGTGGCAGCGTCGGGCCACACTTTGATTATTACGACGTGTTTTTAGTTCAGGGCGCGGGCACCCGCCAGTGGCAAATAGGCCAGCACTGCAACAGCGCCAGTGCGCGCCTAGAAGGTACCGATTTAAATATTCTGCGCGAGTTTAACCCCACCGCAACTCACATCGCCCATCCCGGCGACGTGTTGTACATCCCCCCCGGCGTGGCCCATTGGGGCACTTCACTTGACGACGACTGTATGACCTTCTCGATTGGCTTTAGAGCCCCCTCTGAGGCGGAGATTATCGATGAGTTTGGGCAATACATTGCGGCGGCTTTAAACAACGACCAACGCTATCGAGATCAACAGCCACAGGTTACCCCCACGCCAGGAAAAATCGACCAGCAAGTGATCCAACAGCTGCAACAACTGCTGACCAGCCACCTTAGCGTAAACCCTATCGCCCAGTGGTTTGGCCGCTATATGACCGAGGCCAAGTTTCCTTTAGAAAGCCATCCAGATGAGGTGACCTCGGCCACATGGCAGCAGTGGCTTGAGCAAGACAGCCTCGCCGAGCGCGAGCTGGCATCGCGCTTTTGTTACTTTGAGCAGCCGCAAGCCACCACCTTGTTTGTCGATGGCGATGGCTACACCTGCTCCACAGAGCTGGCCGCCACACTGTGCAACCAGCGCCAGTGGCCAATACGCACGCTGGCAGCTCTATGCCGCAACGAAGCCGACCAAAAGCTGTTACAGCAGCTTATCTCGGTGCACAGTATCGTGATAAGCGATGACGACTATGACGAACAAGACGACTAGCCCACCCGCGCCAACTCAACCCACGTTTGTCGGCCATGTGGTGAGCTGGCGCGAGGCGGCCAAATATCTGCGCCCAATACGCCAGCAGGTGTTTATTAAGGAGCAAAACGTACCCCCCGAGCTCGAGTGGGAAAGCGCCGACCAATACGCCACGCATTTTTTATTAACCCCCGCCGAGCAGAACGATTACTCGAGCGCTATTGGCTGCGCTCGGATTGTGCGCGAAACTCACAGCGCCCAGGTGTCTTTTCACATTGGCCGGGTGGCCATAATGGCCGGTTCACGACGCCGCGGTGCAGGTACTTGGCTGCTGCGTGAACTGCTGCGCTGGTGTCAGCAACAAGCGGACTATACTCATCCGGAGCAGGTGTTTTTACACGCGCAGTGTGAAGTGATAGGGTTTTACCAGCGCGTGGGCTTTAGCGTTTTAGGGGATGTTTTTCTCGATGCAGGTATCGAGCATCGCACCATGCTCTGGCACGCCAACCAGTAAACAAGTCACACAGGAGCCAACGTGAAGCAACCACCCGATGACAACCACAGCGCCTGCTTGTTCGACTCGCTGGAGCTGTGCCAGCAATACACCCTTAAGCTCATTAGCTCAGCGCGACGCCGGGTGTACATCCTCAGCCATCTGTTGGACCCCTTGGTCTACGATCGCAGCGATGTCGCACAGGCGCTATCAGAGTTTGCTCGGCGCGCACGCGACTGCCAGCTGCACATCTTAGTGCGCGACACCAGCGACCTGCTGGAGCGCGGTCACCGTTTGGCACGATTACACCAGCGTTTGCCCAGCAAAGTACAGTTGCGCAAACTGGTGTTAGAGCCCGACAATACAGCGATGGGATTTATCGCCGCCGATCGCGGTTTACTGGTGTATAAAAACGACGACACCCAACCCTGTGGCTTTGCCAATGACCGTGCCGCGCAGCAGGTAAAAATGTTAACCGACGAGCATCAAAGAATCTGGCAATACGCCATACCCGAGCCTGGCTTACAGCGTTTACACCTTTAACTTTGCCCTTAGGAGCTGCTACGCCCGCTTACATTGATCGCTGGGTTTTATTGGGTTTATTGTTAACCTTAAGTATGCTCAGCGTTAGCGCTTTGGCCGCCTCGCCCGAGGCGCGAATAGCGCAGCCGGACGGGCAGCACAATAACGCCAAGTCCGCTGCGCTGGTGTTAAAAGTACTGCCCCTCAAACATGGCAATGCCGACCGACTAGTCCATCAACTGGCGCCTTTTGTGCCGCCCCCTGGCACCATTACTGCGGTAAACCGGCAGCTTGTGATCAACAGCAGCGCCGCTGGTATCGCCCAAATCGAAGCTCTTTTACAGCAGCTTGATACGCCACCCGAGGCACTATTGCTCAGTATCCGCTTTGATGCACCTGCAGAGCTTATGGCGCAAAAGCGCAATAATCGCCACTACCAAGCCGGCGCGCCTACAGCCGGCGCCATAACACAGGTGCGCAGCCAATCTCACCAGCCAACCGGTATCGCACAATCTCAAAGCCATCAGCCGTTAAGCCTCTCGCGCTGGGGCGAGATCGGCACAACACAGCGCCAAGCAGAGGGTTACCGGCTTTACGCCACGGTCGAGCTGCACCACAACCAGGCCAGCGTAAGCTTGGCCATGCGCCGCTATCAGGGGGACGTTACGGACCCGCACCGATACGACATTAATACCCAGATATCCGGCCCGCTGGGGCAATGACTGGCCCTTAATCCCAGCGCGCCAAACAACCCCGGCGAGCACAGTAAACACTATGTACTGCCCCTCTCAAACGACACTATTTACCTTAAGGTAGAGCGCTTAAACAAAACCACTGAAGCGGCTAAACCACAAGCTTATTGAGCCTTACAGTGTAAATATTGCGCTATTTTGACCGCTGGAGTGACTTTTTCTTGCTGATCGCTTTTCAATCCTTTATATATAGGCTCAATCGCGTCGCCGACTCTTAACCAGCGGTATAAACGCGTTAGCCGTACAACGCTCTCTAGCGATACTTTATTTACTTAACTCTTAATAAAAGGACTACATCTATGGCCGCTAAAAAAGCTCCTGTGAAAAAAGCCGCAGCCAAAAAAGCACCTGCAAAGAAAGCCCCCGCTAAAGTCGACGCTCCCGCGCGTAAAATTACCGCCATCCGCGAGCGCTACAACAAAACACAAATCATATCTCAAATTGCAGATAACACTGAGTTGAGTAAAAAACAGGTTCAATCGGTTCTTGATGAGTTAGCCGCCGTTATTGAAGGCCATATCAAAAAACGCGCCTGCGGTGAGTTTGTCCTGCCAGGCTTGCTAAAAGTGCAAACCGTTAAAAAACCAGCCACCAAGGCACGTAAAGGCATCAACCCTTTTACCGGTGAAGAAACCATGTTTAAAGCCAAGCCTGCGACCACCAACGTTAAGGTTCGCCCGCTGAAAAAGCTAAAAGAAATGGCGCTGTAAGCCAAGCCTGTTAATAAAAAGCCCGCAACAGCGGGCTTTTTATTGCTTATCAACGCGTTAGCATTGATCGTGATGTTTAATATCTGGCATTGGGCGCGGCTGGTACGGCTGATCGGATGACAAGCGGCTAAACCCCTCCCCCGCTAACGCATCGGTAAGCTTGTTGATGCGCTGCTGCAATAACTCGGGGCCATACGCCTTAGCCGCAACCGCACCCCACACAGGTGCCGGCCAAGCCGGATCCGAGGTCAACCGGACAACATGATGAACGTGCAGCTGCGGCACCAGATTCCCCAGCGCGGCAATGTTAATTTTATCCGCATCAAACAAACTGTACATGACCTCTGATAATTGACTCGACTCGCGGGTTAACTGCTGCTGATCGGCGCTATTTAAATGGTATAACTCGATCGCATCCTCGCGCTCGGGCACTAAAATGCACCAGGGGTAATTGGCGTCTTTTGCCAACAACAATAGCGATAACTCAAAGCGCCCGATAAGATAGGTATCACTGCTAAGACGTTGATCTAATGCAAACATTGAAGCCTCCACAATCTGTCTCAATCAAATTACACCCTGACTATCTGTACCCCAAGGTGTAAGCTGCGTAGAATACGCCATCGGCGCCAATTCTCTGCGAGATTTGGCCTTATACCAATGATTATAGTGATTAATACCCTAGCATCGCAGCAATAACATCGACTCTTAGACAAGACCCAACACTATGCGCTCCAGCCGTTTTTTGTTAGCCACCCTTAAAGAAACCCCCGCCGACGCCGAGATCATCAGCCACCAGCTTATGCTGCGCGCCGGAATGATCCGCAGACTCGCCTCGGGCTTGTACACTTGGCTGCCGCTCGGGCTTAGAGTGCTGCGCAAGGTGGAAAGCATCGTACGCGATGAAATGAACCAAGCAGGCGCCCAAGAGGTGATGATGCCGGTGGTACAGCCGGCCGAGCTATGGCAGGAGTCTGGCCGCTGGGATCAGTACGGCCCCGAGCTGCTGCGTATGCGCGATCGCCACAACCGCGACTTTTGCCTTGGCCCCACCCACGAAGAGGTTATTACCGACTTGGTGCGCGGCCAGATCAGCAGCTACAAACAACTGCCCGCTAATTTTTACCAAGTGCAAACTAAGTTTCGCGATGAGATTCGCCCGCGCTTTGGGGTTATGCGCTCGCGCGAGTTTATTATGAAAGACGCTTACTCTTTTCATGCCAGTAACGAGTGCCTACAGCAAACCTACCAGCGCATGCACACCGCTTATTGTAATATTTTTAGCCGTATCGGGCTGGAATATCGTCCGGTGCTGGCCGATACCGGCGCGATCGGCGGTGCTTTCTCCCACGAGTTTCACGTACTGGCCGACAGCGGCGAAGACGCCATTGCCTTTAGCAGCGGCTCTGATTACGCCGCCAACATCGAAAAAGCCGAAGCGCTGCCCCCCAGCAGCCCGCGCCCAGCCGCCAGTGCCAGCAAACAAGAGGTGGCCACCCCTGGCATTCACTCTATTGCAGAGCTGGTCGAGTTTTTGGGTGTGGCGGCTCACAACACCGTAAAAACACTTGTTGTTTTGGGCGAAGCCAGCAGCGAGGACGCCGAACAACCGCTGGTGGCTTTAGTGTTGCGTGGCGACCATGAGTTAAACGATATTAAAGCCGAGAAACTTACCGGCATTGCCACACCGCTGAGCTTTGCCCCCGAGGAGCGTATCAAGGCGGAGTTAGGCGTTAGCGTGGGCTCGATTGGTCCGTGTGGCTTAAACATTCGCGTGATTGCCGATCACAGCGCACTGGCGCTGGCGGATTTTGTCTGCGGCGCCAATAGCGACGATGCACACTGCACCGGAGTCAACTGGGAGCGAGATCTACCCGTGCCCGAGGCGGCGGATATTCGCAACGTGGTTAACGGTGATCCCAGCCCCTGCGGCCAAGGTGTTTTAGAGATCACTCGCGGCATCGAGGTGGGGCATATTTTTCAGCTCGGCACCACTTACTCCGAGGCCATGGGCGCCACTGTTTTAAATGAAAACGGCAAACAACAAACCATGATCATGGGCTGTTATGGCATTGGTGTAACCCGGGTGGTGGCCGCGGCCATCGAGCAAAACTATGACGACAACGGCATTATTTGGCCCGCCGCTATCGCACCGTTTCAGGTGGCCATTGTGCCCATCAATATGCATAAATCGGACAAAGTTAGCGCAGCGTGCGAGCAGCTGTACCACGAGCTGCAAGCGGCTGGAGCAGATGTTTTGTTAATGGACGAAGAAAAAGCTCGCTTGGGCGTATTGTTGGCCAATACCGATCTAATGGGTATCCCCCACCGCATTGTGGTGGGTGAGCGCGGCCTCGAGGCCGGCAATGTAGAGTACAAAGGTCGCCGCGATGAAGCCAAGCAAGAGGTTGCCTTAGATCAAGTGGTTAGCCTTATAAGCAATGCCCTTAATCAAACCTAACAACCGCCGCAGGGCACCACAGGCTTTTGCGATTACGCTACTGACCTGTGGTTTGCTCGGCGCCCATGTGAGCCTGTCGGCCGAGCCCATGGCCAATACCGGCAGCGCCTCATCTGTTCCAGCGCAACCGATTATCCCGCAGTCGACAGTCGATGACGAACTGCGCCAGATGCTTAAAGACCATATCCAGCAAGCCGAGAGTTTTACCGATCGTTTTGATGCCGAAGCTTGGTTAATGCTGATGGATGGGCGTTTAGCGCGCTACGTTAAATCCGCCGAAAAACGTTTAAAGCTATTGCGTACCGTCCACCAAGAGGCCACAGCCGCAGGCTTAAAGCCCGAGCTGGTGTTGGCGGTGATTGAAATCGAGAGTCATTTTGATCGCTTTGCCGTTTCATCGGTTGGCGCACAAGGGATTATGCAGATCATGCCTTTTTGGAAAAATGAAATTGGCCGCCCCGAGGATAACCTGATCGATACCGCCACCAACCTGCGCTACGGCTGTATTATCCTCAAGCACTACATCGACATCGCCGACGGCCGTTTAGCCGAGGCGCTGGCGCGCTACAACGGCAGCTACGGCAGCTACCGTTACTCGGCCAAGGTTATGGACGCCTGGGAGCGCTGGCGCTAAGCAGCGGCTGTTACGCGCCCAAGGCACACAACCGGTAAATGGTTAACCGTTCGTTTTAGCAAAAACGGCTAATGTCTGCTTTTTGCTTATCGCCAAATACGGCTAATCTCACTTAAACGCGCTGGGCAAACAAAAACTGTTTCAGTAACTCTTTACCCCCCTCGGTGGCAAAAGATTCTGGGTGAAACTGAATACCCTCGATGGGGTAACTTTTGTGGCGCACAGCCATAACCTCTGGCGTTAAGTTTGCCTGCAGCGCCTCGGTAAAGTTATCAGCCCCCTGTGGCGCGACAACGGCGGTTACCTCTAGGCACTCGGGTAAGCTGGTAGGCTCAACCATCAGCGAGTGATAGCGCATCACCTCAAGCTTTTGCGGCGCCGCTAAAAACAGCCCTTGAGCATCGTGCAGTATCGCGCTGGTTTTGCCGTGCATAGGGGTCTTGGCCTTAATAATCTTGCCGCCAAAGACATGAACAATACCCTGCATCCCCAAACACACACCCAACAGGGGTACCTCGACACCCAGCTGGGCAATCACCTCGGCGCAAATACCAAAATAGGCTTGGCTCTCTGGCGAGCCAGGGCCGGGTGAAATAATAATCCGATCGGGCGCCCATGCACGTATTTGCTGCAGGTTTATCTCGTCGTTGCGCTTTACCATAATGGTAAACTCGTCGAGCTCGCCCTGGGCACGGGCCGCCGTCAGTAGCTCGCCGACATACTGATACAGGTTGTAGGTAAATGAGTCGTAATTATCAATAATTAATACGTTCACAGCAGTGCATCCTTATTAGCAGGACGGTAGGTATCCAACACTTTTTTAGTACCGGCAAATTTACGCTGTATCTCTTGGTACTCATCGGCGGCATTAGAGTCGTATACGTTGCCGCCACAGGTTTGCACATAACCGTACTCACCACTGACAAACAAGGTACGAATCGGAATAGCAAAAGTGCAATCACCATTAAATGAGAAATGACCCACCGCCCCACCGTAGGGGCCACGGCCATCGGGCTCCAGCTCATCAATGATTTTCATGGCTTCTATTTTAGGCGCGCCGGTTAAGGTGCCGGCGGGAAAGTTGCTGGCCAAAGCGGTAAACATATCCTCGCAGTCGGCCATAATGCCGACAATCTCACTGGAGATATGCTGCACATGGCTAAAACGTTTAATGTCCATTAAGTTGCGCACTTTTACCGTGCCAAACTGCGCCACTCGGCCAATGTCATTGCGGTGCAAATCGACAATCATATTGTGTTCGGCAATTTCTTTGGGGTCGTTGAGCAGCGCACGGGCAAGCTTTTTGTCCTCGGCCTCGTTGGCGCCCCGCGCGGCTGTGCCGGCCAGTGGGTAGGTCTCCATCTCGCCTTGACGTAAACGAAACAACAGCTCGGGGCTGGCGCCAATCAGTTTTTCTTGCTCGAACTTTAAATAATACATCTGCGGTGAAGGGTTTATTTCACGCATCGACTGGTAGGCGTTGATACAGTCGCCCTGCACTTTAAATTCGGCTTTAAAACCGACCTCGCACTGAAAAATTCGCGCGTCAATAATATCCTGCTTTACTTTTTCGACCGCCGCCTGATGCTCGGTCCGGTTCATCGTATCGCCTAAAGGGGTAATACTTAATTGGCCGTCGCCTTGGTAATCTTGCGCGATAAGCTCTTGCACCAGCGCTTGCCGATCATCGTCGTAGTAAAAATAAAAAATCTCGGCGGTCATCTTATCTAAGATCAAACCGTCTTTGTACAGGCCAAACTTAAAGGCATCAAAGTGTTTGCTCGATTGCAGGTTTACGCTGGGCTCAAAGTAGTTCATGCAGTCGTAGCCCATATAACCCGTTAAACCACCGGCATAACCCCGCGAGAGAATGTCCTGGGGCACGATATCACGCAATAAATAATAGGGATTGTCGCAGGGGTAAACCTCTGTGCTGCCGTCGCGCTCGGTAATGTGCAGCGCTTTACCACGGGCCGAAAATATCTGATACGGGTCAAAGCCTATTAGCGAGTAACGCGAGATATGGCTCTCTTCGCCCAGCGATTCCAGCAAAAAGCAGTGAGCAAAACGCTTTTCAATTTTTTTAAACAACTCAAAAAAATCGCATCCGGTGGTTAGAGTGACATAGTGCGGCTTGCGCGGAATGTTAATTTTATCCGGCTTTTTCATACATTCGACCTTAAATATTGTCCAGTTTTCCTGCCTGTAAGGCTCGTGAGCCGCGCGTAACAGTGGCGATACCAACACCCAGTTGTTGTGCCACGGCGCGCTGTGACAAGCCCGCTTTGAGCAAGCGGATGATCTGCAGCCGCTGCGAGATAGCCTGCAACTCGGCCGGTGTTAACAACCCCTCAAGGGTGTTGCGCAAACGATCGGCATTACCCGCTTGCAGCAGGTAGTCGATCAGTGCGTTTAGATGTTGCTCTTTTGTACTCATGTACTAGTACGGTATCAGCCTAGCACTGCCGATACAAGTCCATTGGCGCGGCCAATGCAAAAAACGCTAACGGACGGGTTTAAATGAAGCGATTGGGTAACAAAACAAACCAGCCTCAGAGCTGAGGCTGGTGTTTAAAAGTTTTCTTTGAGGTACTGTTTGGCTAAACGCGAGGCGTCTGAATTGCTTGAGGCGACAATGCTTAAAAGCTCTTTAGCGCGATTGTCTTGCCCCTGCAAATGGTACACCTTACCCAATTTAAATTGCGCATCGGGCACTTTGCGGCTATCGGGGAACTCGCGCAACAAATCACCAAACCATTGCTGTGCTGCCGGTAGATCGTTTTTTAGCAGGTAAATTTCACCCAGCCAGTAATAGCTATTGCCAGCGTATTCGGCATCGGGGAAGCGCGCCAAGTGATCTTTAAACGCGGCGATCGAGGTGTCGATTTGCCGCTGTCGCAGTAAATCGTAGGCGGCGTTATACACTTCAGCCTCAGAGGCATCTGACGCTGTCACTGACTTGGCAGGAATCTCTTGTGCGCTGGAGGCAGCTTGACCGGCATTGGCCCTAGTGCTTAGCGCCTCTGCAGGAGAGGGCTCGTAGGTACTGCGAGGGGCAACTGCGCCGGTGGTCAGGGCGCTAACACGGCGGTCTAAATCAAGATAATCGTCCATGCGCTGTTGTTTAAGCTTTTTCAGCTCGAACGACTGCTCCTCCACTAAGCCACGCAAGCTCATTACCTCTTGTTGCAACGCTTGCAACTGAAAGTAGAGCTCGGCTTGAGGGTTGTTGTCGGCTCGGGGGGAGGCAGTTTGACGGGCACCAGGCACACTTACATCGACCGAACGCCCCGCCGCAGACTGCGGCGAGGAGTCGGTTACTTGAACCTGAGCCTGTGCTGTTGCAACCACGGCCGCCAAAACGGCCGTTACTAACAGTGGGGCTCTCATCGCTCAGTGACTCTTAGTAGTCGATTTCTACGCGACGGTTTTTGCTCCAGGCAGACTCGCCACTGCCCATAACCAGCGGGCGCTCTTCACCGTAGCTGATCACTTCTAGGTTTGAACGGCTCACACCTTGCAGTACTAAGAAATCGCGTACGGCGTTGGCACGACGCTCGCCCAGAGCCATGTTGTACTCACGCGAGCCGCGCTCATCAGCATGACCTTCTAAACGTGCAGAGGCGTCAGACTCGCGCAGACGCTCGGCGTGGGCCAAAAGCAATGAGCGCGCTGACGGCAAAAGAACCGCTTGATCGAAGTCAAAGTAGATAATTTTCTCCAGCTTTTCCATGCCGTCGTCCATACCGCTGCTGGAGCCCAGCTCGCTACCGTCGGCGGTGCCAGTGGTTACGCCACCGTTCGCGCCTGTGTTCGACATATCTTCGTCTGTTTTGGTATCCGTGCTGGAACAGCCCACAAGGAAAGCCATGACAAACATTAAACTTAAACCTTGCTTCATTGCTTTAGTAATCATGATTAACTCCGATCAAGTTGTTGATTTTTTTGAGCAAACTAATAGTCAGTTAAAAAAATGGCGACCAAGCAGGCTCTCTTACATCGCCCTGCTTAGATGGCAAACGATACTTCGTACCGGCGTCCAATGAAACGGCTGCCAGTATACCCTTTCCCCCAAACCGTGTCGCGTACAGCAACATAGCCCCATTAGGCGCTATAGTAGGCGATTCGTCGAGGTTTGTCTCGGTTAAAATCCGTAAAGTGCCCGTCGTCAAGTCTTGCGCGGCAATGTGAAACACGCCGTTGCGCTGGTGCACCATAACGAGGGTTTTACCGTCTTTTGAGACTCGCCCACGAGCGTTGTACTCGCCCTCGAAGGTTAAGCGTTCTACCCGCCCACTGGCAAGGGTGACTTGATAAATTTGTGGTTTACCCCCGCGGTTTGAGGTAAAAATAACCCCTTTGCCGTCGGCGCTCCAGCTGGGCTCGGTATCGATCGCATAATGGTTGGTTAGCCGGGTCAGCTCGCGGGTTTTCAGATCGAGTGTGTAAATCTCGGGGTTGCCGTCTTTTGACAGCACCATGGCCAGCTTGCTGCCATCGGGCGAGAAGGTCGGCGCGCCATTTAGGCCGCTAAAGTTGGTGAGTTGCTCGCGCTGACCTGTGGCCAGATTTTGCTTAAAAATGGCCGGGCGCGTGGTCTCAAACGACACATAGGCGATTTCGCGGCCATCGGGCGACCAGGTAGGTGACAGCAATGGCTGATCGGACTCCAGCAATAAGCGCGGACGGGCGCCGTCTGCATCGGCCAGCATGAGACGGAAGCTATCGGCACCGGCCTGATGCTGAAACGCCTCGACGTACAGCACTTGGGTGGCAAAAGCACCGCGTATACCGGTGATCTTCTCGTACACTTTATCGCTAATGTGATGGGCTATATCGCGCAGCTGCTGGGGGCTACCATCGACTTTAGCGGCTTTAATTACGGTGCGCTGGGCCAATACATCAAACACATCGTAGCGCACATAGTAGCGGCCATCGCGCTGCTCGGCATTGCTTACCAGCAAATACTCGGCCCCCATTGCGCGCCAATCCCGGTAAAAAACGTCTTCGGGTTTGGCCGGAAACGACAGCATACTGGAGCGCGGTATGGGCTCAAATTGGCCGCTGCGCTGTAAATCGTCCGATACAATTTGCGCCACATCCTCGGGCAATGGCGTAGAGCCGCTCCAGCCCATAGGCACCACGGCAATACGGGTCGGGTTGTCCACACCCTGGGTGATTTCGATGGTGAGCTGGGCAAAGGCCGGCGACACAAAGCAACAAAACAACAGCGTTAATAGTTTTCTCACAAGCGTAAATCCTTGGGGATAAAGAGTAGTTTTAACTGACGAAAGTTTTTCTCAAACAGCTCCGGTGGCATGTCTTTTAATTCGTTAAAGCGATCGATGCGCCGCACCGCTTGCTCGGCCGAGCGATCAAAAGCAGCATTGCCGCTGCCTTTGGTCACAGTCACATTGACCACTTGTCCGGTGGGGACTAACTGTATCAATAGCTCGACTTGCATACCACGGCGGGCCGAGGGCGGCCGACTCCAGTTTTGCTCGATGCGCGCGGCGATCATATTAACGTAGCTTTGGCTCTGGGCCTCTGCTACCTCGGCCTGGCGTTGTTGCTCTTCTTTGCGCATGGCGTCATCTAAGCGCTGTTGCGCAATGCGCTCTTGCCGCTCGCGCTCGGCTTTTTCTTGCGCGGCTTTATCGGCGCGACGCTTTGCCTCGGCTTCGGCCTGCCGCTGGGCCTCGGCTTTGCGTTTGCGCTCGGCGTCGGCCTTGGCTTTTTGTTCGCGCTCTAGGCGGGTTTTACGGGCGGCCTCGTCGCGGGCTTTTTTAGCGGCAGCGGCCTTTTGCTGTTCCAGCTCGCGCTTTTTAGTTAAATCGATCACATTGGATTTTTTCTGTGCCGGCTCGGCGGTGTCTTTGGCTTTTAACTCGACCAGTTTAGCCTGCACCACATTGGGTTTAAACACACGGGGTTTAGGGTCGATAGTAGACTCCCAACCGACCGTGACGGCCAGCACCAACATTAAATGCAAGCCGACACTGATGATGACCGGGAGGGTGTATAAGTTACGCCAGTTCATACGAGAAACAGAGCCGTCATTTAGGTGGGTCGGTAACCAAGCCTACCGAAGGCGCACCGGCCCCCTGCAGCTCGGTCATTAATGAAACCACCGCGCCGTAACTGACCTCGCGATCGCCCCACACCAGCACCGGGGTGGTGGGTTTCTCGCCCAGTATTTTGCTGACCATCGCTGTGATATCGGCCAGCGGTTTGCTCTGCTTGGGCTCGCCACCTAGCTCGATAAAATACGCGCCCGTTTTATCCACCGACACGATCAAAGGCTCGTCCTCTTTGTCGTCAATAGGAGAGGACGGTGCCTGAGGCAGATCGACCTGCACCCCTTGCATCAGCATTGGAGCGGTCACCATAAACACCACCAGCAGTACCAGCATCACGTCGATATAGGGTACGACGTTGATCTCTGCCATGGGTTTTTTCTTAACTCTTGGGCCAAATGCCGCCATTTTACTGCCTGTTAGTCCAGTGATCAGATTCAGGAGGAAACTTGTTTGCTGTGCACTTGCCGGTGCAGGATTGCCGAGAACTCTTCGGCAAAGGTCTGGTAGTGGTTCTCCATGGTTTCGGCCCGCGCCGCGTAGCGGTTATAAGCCAATACCGCCGGTATCGCGGCAAACAAGCCCATCGCCGTGGCCACCAGCGCCTCGGAGATACCCGGCGCTACCGTGGCCAAAGTGGCTTGATGCACATTGGCCAAACCGCGAAACGAGTTCATGATGCCCCACACAGTACCAAACAGCCCAACATAGGGGCTCACCGAGGCGACACTGGCTAAAAAGGGCAAGTTGGCCTCGAGCTTTTCTTCCTCGCGGGCCAGTGCAACCCGCATAGCCCGCTGGCAACCCTCCATAACCGCGTCCGAGTCGGCATTCGATTGCGAGCGCAGCCGGGTAAACTCTTTAAAACCCGCGCGAAAGATATTCTCGACGCCGTCGACGGCGTTTTTACCGGTGCGGCCATTACTTTGGCGGTACAGTTGATTTAAATCGATGCCTGACCAAAATTGTTTTTCAAAGGCCAAAAATTTAGCTCGTGCGCGGCGCTGGTAGATGCCGCGCTGAATGATCATGACCCAGGAGACCACCGAGGCGAGAAATAACAGCACCATAACCAACTGCACCAGCAAACTGGCATTGGCAACTAATCCCCAAATGGATAGCGATTGTTCGTTTGGCATAAATCTGTCAGCTCTTTAAAGTGTTTGGTAGTTTGTCGGCACAGCGGCGCAACGTTGCAATAATTAGGTGTTGCTTGCCGGCGCAATCTGCTCGCGCATGTGGGCTGGCATGGCACAAGGGCGCATGGTCTTGGGGTTGACGCAGGCGATGCGGATTAGACCCTCGCACAGCAATTCGTTCCCCCGATAAATAATTTGTTTAAACAGCACATTAGTGCGCGCCACTGTGTCCACTTCGGTGGTGACCCGCAACAGATCGTCCAGCTGAGCTGGGCGACGATAACTGATCTCGGCCCGATGCACTAGCAGTAAGGTGCCGTCGCTTAAAATTGCGGGCTTATCATAACCGTACTGGCGCAAAAATTCTGTGCGACTGCGCTCCATAAACTTGAGGTAATTAACGTAATAGACAATTCCTCCGGCGTCTGTGTCTTCTATATAGACACGAACCGGCAAAGAAAAAGGCTCAACTGAGTGTTGTTGCTCGACCATCTCGCTCACCGTTACTGACTCAACCGGGCCGGCACATCGATACCGAAATGCTCGTAGGCCAGCGCCGTTAACACACGCCCACGCGGTGTGCGCGAGACAAAACCCTGTTGGATCAGGTAGGGCTCGATAACATCTTCAATGGTGCCGCGCTCTTCGCTGATAGCCGCGGCCAGTGCATCCACCCCCACCGGGCCACCCAGAAAGCTGTCCATCATCGTCAACAGCAACCGCCGGTCCATATGATCGAAGCCGCGGGCGTCAACGTTAAGCAAGTTAAGTGCTTGGTCGGCAACTTGGGCACTGACCTGGCCGTCGGCTTTGATCTCGGCGTAATCGCGCACCCGGCGCAGCAAACGGTTGGCTATACGCGGCGTACCGCGCGATCTTTTTGCCACTTCGGCTGCGCCTTCTGTCTCGGTGGGCACCCCCAATAAGTGTGCCGAGCGCGCCACTATGTGGGTCAAATCGGCAACATTATAAAACTCCAATCGTTGCACTATGCCAAAGCGGTCGCGAAAGGGTGAGGTCAGCAAACCGGCACGGGTGGTGGCACCTACTAAGGTAAACGGCGGCAAATCGAGTTTGATCGAGCGCGCCGCCGGCCCCTCACCAATGACGATATCCAGCTGAAAATCCTCCATCGCTGGGTACAGGATCTCCTCTACCACTGGACTCAAACGGTGAATCTCATCGATAAACAGCACATCGCCGGGCTCTAGGTTGGTCATCAAAGCGGCCAGGTCGCCGGGTTTTTCTAACACCGGACCCGAGGTACTTTTAAGCGAGACGCCCATCTCATGGGCAATGATATTGGCCAGCGTGGTTTTACCCAGCCCTGGCGGGCCGAAAATTAACGTGTGATCGAGCGGCTCGCTGCGTTTTCTGGCCGCTTCGATAAAGATTTCCATCTGCTCGCGCACAGCGGGCTGGCCGACGTATTCGACCAGCGTTTTAGGGCGTATCGCGCGGTCAAACTGCTCCTCGTGAGCGGTGGGCTCAGGCGCGATAAGGCGATCGGTTTCAATCATCTGAGCTCCTAGTTGGCGATGCGTTTAAGGGCGAGCCGGATCAGCTCTTGAGCGCCAGCCGACTCGTTACCCCGCACCGCCGTGGCAATCATTTTGGCGGCCTCGGTGGGCTTGTAGCCTAGGCTAATCAAAGCGCCTTCGGCCTCTTCGCGGGCGTGTCGCGGCGCTTTTTCGGGCGTTACCGAATCGCTTAACAGGTCGTGATCGCTGTGGGGCGCGGCCAGTTTGTCGCGCAGCTCGATGATTAAACGCTCGGCAGTTTTTTTACCAATACCTGGCACTTTGGTCAAGGCGGTAACGTTATCGTCGTGAACACAGCGGGCCAGCTGCGCGGCCTCTAGGCCCGATAAAATCGTAATGGCGGTTTTTGGCCCGACACCGTTGACCTTTATCAAAACACGAAACAAGTCTCGATCGGAGCGCTGGGCAAAACCAAACAACTGATGGGCGTTATCGCTAATGGCCAAGTGGGTATAGACAACCGCTGGATGACCCACCTCGGGCAGAGCATAAAATGTCGTCATAGGCGCCTGCAGCTCATAGCCGACCCCCTGTACATCCAACAATAAAAAGGGTGCTTGTTTTTCTAACAACACACCGCTAAGTCGTCCGATCATGGCTACCTTAAATCAGTATTTAATGGCTCGCTACAGGCGTTTACAGCCGCAAAGGCGCTCTTTATACCACACGGCCACGGCGAAAGCTGTGTGCCGCCGCGAGCTTAATAAGGTGCTGTTGCGAGTTGACGTGGCACAGGGCGATGGCCAGCGCATCGGCGGCATCTTCCTGTGGGCTGGCGGGCAGTTTCAGTAACACTTTCACCATATGTTGCATTTGCAGTTTATCGGCCGCACCGGTACCGGTAATGGCTTGTTTTACTTTGCGCGCCTCGTACTCGTGTACCGGTAAGTTTTGGTTAACCGCCGCCACAATAGCCGCCCCCCGGGCCTGACCCAACTTGAGCGCCGAGCCAGCGTTTTTGGCCATAAACACTTGCTCGATGGCAAACTGCTGGGGGATATAGCGCTCGATAAGCTCACTCACGCTGTCAAAAATAACCTTGAGGCGCTCGGGCAAACTGACATCGGGCACCCGAATAACACCACTGGTGATGTACTCGTGACGCCCGCCAACCGAGTTAATAAACCCAAAGCCGGTTTTACGCGAGCCCGGATCGACCCCCATGATTATCGCCATAATGTACGCCTCTGTTGCGTTTTTAGTGTCACACGAGGGCAAATTAAGCGCAAGATGGCTAACCGTTCAGCTCGGCCAGTACGTTATCGCAGATATCGGCGTTGGTGTACACGTTTTGCACATCGTCAAGATCTTCGAGCATATCCACCAGCCCCATCACCTGTTCAGCTCCTGGGACATCCAACACATCAACTGTGGTGGCAGGCTTCATGGTGATCTGGGCCTCCTCGGGTGTAAAACCTGCAGCCACGAGTGCCTCTTTGACACTAAAGTAGTCCTCAAAGGCGGTTTCAATGTCTTTGCTGCCGTCGCTGTGCACCACCATATCCTCGGCGCCGGCCTCTAATGCGGCCTCCAACAGCGGCTCTTCTTTAACCTCTGCGGGGTAGCTCAACAGGCCAATTCGGCTAAACAAATAAGCCACCGAGCCATCGGTACCCAGGTTGCCGCCGCGCTTAGAAAACGCGTGGCGCACCTCAGCCACGGTGCGGTTACGGTTGTCGGTCATGCACTCTACCAACACCGCCACACCGCCAATGCCGTAACCTTCGTAGGTACACTCTTCGTAGTTTTCACCCTCGGCGGTGCCGGCGCCGCGAGCGATGGCTTTATCGATGGTGTCCCGCTTCATGTTGGCCGCTAGGGCTTTATCCACCGCGGCACGCAAACGTGGGTTATCGTCTGGGTCGCCACCGCTTTTGGCCGCAACCGATAACTCGCGAATCATCTTGGTAAATATTTTACCGCGCTTGGCATCTTGCGCAGCTTTACGATGTTTAATGTTTGCCCACTTACTGTGGCCAGCCATAATTAACTCCCGCTAAAGTTTAAACGTTAAACGCAAAACGACCGGGTTAACCCGGCCGCCGATACCCTTTTATAAATGCGCCGATTACTGCTCGGCGGGCTTTTCTTTCTGCCGCAAACGAATGTGCAACTCGCGCAACTGTGTGGCATCTACGGTGCCCGGTGCGTCGGTCATGACACAGGCGGCGCTCTGGGTTTTTGGAAACGCAATCACATCGCGGATCGAGGCCGCGCCGATCATCAACATGATCAAACGGTCGAGACCAAACGCCAAACCGCCGTGCGGTGGCGCGCCGTACTTTAGCGCATCCAGCAAAAAGCCAAACTTTTCGCGCTGCTCGTCAGCGCCGATGCCTAGGATATCAAAAACAACCCGCTGCATGGCCTGACTGTGAATCCGCACCGAACCGCCGCCTAACTCTGTGCCGTTAAGCACCATGTCGTAGGCGCGCGATAAAGCCTCTGCCGGGTTGGCTTTAAGCTCATCGGGCGAGCAAGAGGGCGCGGTAAATGGGTGATGCAGCGCTTGCATCGAGCCGTCATCGGCCTGCTCAAACATGGGGAAATCCACCACCCACAAAGGCGCCCACTGACAGGTGTACAAATCGAGGTCGGCGCCGAGCTTACAGCGCAATGCGCCAAGTGCCTCGGTGACAATACTGGCTTGGTCGGCGCCAAAGAAAATCAGATCACCGTTATCGGCCGCCAAGCGCTCGAGGATGGCGCTGCGCACCTCGAGGGGCAAAAATTTAACGATGGGCGATTGCAGGCCGTTCTCGAGATCGGATTTGTCATTGACCTTGATGTAAGCCAAACCCTTAGCGCCGTAAATACCGACAAACTTAGTGTAATCGTCGATTTGCTTGCGGCTTAGTTTGTCGTTACCGCCGGGGACTTTAAGCGCTGTGACGCGACCTTTAGGGTCTTTTGCCGGGCCCGAGAAGACTTTAAAGTCCACCTCGAGCATTAAATCTTTTACATCCACCAGCTCTAACGGTATGCGTAAATCGGGTTTGTCCGAGCCGTACTTGGCAATGGCAGTGGCGTAATCCATGCGTGGAAACTCGCCCAGGTCAACGCTCATTAGATCACTGAAAAGCTTTTTGATCATGCCCTCGGTGATCGCCATAATACCGGCCTCGTCCATAAACGAGGTTTCGATGTCGATCTGGGTAAACTCTGGCTGACGGTCGGCACGCAGATCTTCATCGCGAAAGCATTTGGCGATCTGGTAATAACGATCAAAGCCCGACACCATCAACAGTTGCTTAAACAACTGTGGCGACTGCGGCAGGGCAAAAAACTTATTCTCGTGGGTGCGCGACGGCACTAGGTAGTCGCGGGCGCCCTCTGGGGTGGCGCGGGTTAAGATTGGCGTCTCTATATCTAAAAAGCCGTGCTCATCCAAATAGTTGCGAATCGCAATGGTAACTTTAGAGCGAAACTGCAGGCTTTTTTGCATCTCGCTGCGGCGCAAATCTAAGTAGCGATACTTAAGGCGCACATCCTCGCCCACACTGGAGTGCTCGGACAGCGGAAACGGTGTGGTTTCGGCCTCATTGAGAATCTGCAACGCGGTGCCGTACACCTCGATCTCACCGGTGGCCATATTGGCATTGACCGTGGCGCTGTCGCGGGCGCGCACTTTGCCAGTCACCTGCAACACATACTCGCCGCGCACTTTATCGGCCAGGGCAAAGTTTTCTTTGGTGTCTGGGTCAAATACCACCTGGACGATGCCATCGCGATCGCGCAAATCGATAAAAATAACACCACCGTGGTCGCGGCGACGGTCGACCCAGCCACACAAAGTTACTTCCCGATCGATAAATGAGGCATTTAAAGCGCCACAGTATTCACTGCGCATAATCTGTTTCCCGTTTGTTTCTGTTTTATAGGGCTTGCGCCCACAATTAACTGGTTGCAACTGCAAATACTGGCGCAACAACCACTTTGTTCGCGCGTCCAAAGCACGGCCTTGGACCAATAATGTGTTTGGCTGACACAGCCACCGCAGAGGCTGTAACACCGACCCGGGCTTGTGGTGTCGTTAGACAACCTTTGTTAGGTGCCCTTGTTAGCACCCCAGTGTTAAGGACTCCAGGTTTGGCCGCTATAACTGGACAAACAAAACCCGAGCGAGCCGATTAAATCGTAAACCGTTTGCGCGGTGTTTAACGGCACTTATAAGTTTTCTGGGGCACATTTGGCCAAAAGCCTAAACCGAGATCAGTCTTGCCGTCAAAAAACACGCAATTATACCCCAGAGGATGACGCGGAGAAACCTACCCGTTCAGCTCAGCCCGCTATTGTGGCACATTGGCATACCAGAACATAAAAACTCGTGATTCTCGCCCTGCGGTTTTAAGACTTAACGCCAGCAGTCAACTACCCGCCATAAATGCGCTTAAAGCACCCCTAGCGAATACGGTTTTGCCAGTTTCCAGCAGCCCAACTGGGCGCGAGGCCTACCCCCCCCTTTTTTGCACAGACACACCACCTTGCTGTAACGCCAGTGACCCGGGCCGCAAAGCCACTAAAAATGCGGCGACACCTGTGCCATAGCAGGCTACACTTAGCCACGCACGGTATCATCCCCTCTGCCACAAACGCACAGCCTTTATTTCAAAAGATACAACAGAGCACTCCATGGCAAGTTCCAACACTCAGGTATACCTTACCAAGCTTAAAGCTCTTTCAGATCAATTAGTGAGCCTGCAAAAGCCCATCCGTATTCTCGATGCCATCAAATGGCCGACTGAGACGCAAGAGCGTTTTTTGGCCGCCGACGGCAAACGTTTACCGGATATTAATCAAAATTATTACGATCAAATGCCGCTGTCTTTTGACCGCCACAAACTGGCCGATGCCTTTATCGAGCTGGAGCGCGATGTGCAGCGCCAGCTGGGCCAGCACGATGCGTTGGGGCGTATTTTAAGCGACACCATCACCCAGTATCGGCTGGTTTTAGAGATGCTGGGCGCTCGCGGCAGCAGCCGGTTTGGCCAGCTCAGCAAAAGGCTGTACGGCTCGCCCAGCGATCGCATCGCGGGGGATAATAAAACGCTGCTAGAGGTGGGGGAAGAGCTGTGCCGGGTGTTCTCTTTACCGGCAGCGGCGCAGCTAGAGCCCCCCAGCAACCGTCAACTGGATGCCACCGAGGCCACCGCTTATTTAAGTACACGTATGGACGGATACTTTGGCGCAGGCACCGTAAACGTCACCCTAAGCGATGACATAGTCTCTGATGCGGCCGCCGGTGGTGACAGCTTAAAAGTTAACCGCCGCTCTTTGTTTACCCCGCAGGATCTTAACGTGTTAGAGGTTCACGAAGGCTGGGTGCACATAGGCACCACCTTAAATGGCCGCGCACAACCTTGGGCCACCTGGCTGAGCGTCGGCTCGCCACGCATTACCGCGATCCAAGAGGGTATGGCGGTACTTATGGAAACACTGACGTTTAGCTCGTTTCCAAAGCGTGCACAGCGGGTGAGCGACCGAGTAGTGGCGGTTGATATGGCCGAGCGCGGCGCCGACTTTGTTGAGTTGTACCGGTTTTTTCGCAACCGTGGCGACAGCAAACAAGACAGCTACCGGGTCGCACAGCGAGTGTTTCGCGGTGGCACCGTCAGCGGTGGCTCGGTCTTTACCAAAGACATTAGCTACGTAAAAGGCTTTGTTGAAAACGTCGGTTTTATCCGCAACGCTATTTATGCCGGACAGCCAGAGATGATTCCGCTGCTGTACCTTGGCAAGCTCACGCTTGACGATATCCCCGCGCTGTACGAGCACTTACAACTTGGGCATATCGCGGCACCGCAGTATTTACCACCCATGTTTAAAAACTTAAGCGGTTTATACGTTTGGTTTGGCTTTTCTAGCAGTATTGCGGGGCTTGATAATGTGCGGGTGCGAAAACATTATTCACGACTGTTTAACCAACGGCCGGCCTCACCCCTACGCGGTGCAGCTAAACCAAACCCGATAGCTTCAACCCGCTCTCAGCTACAGGATTAAGCATGTCGCGTTTTTTTGATGTCGTTTTATGTGGCACCGAGATTTTTTTTGATAACTACACCGAGCAGGCCATTATTGGCTTTTTAAGTGCCCGCCGAGTGGCTGCCGAGTCTGTCGAGCTGGCCGAGCGGCTGGCCCGTCACAAGGTGCTAATCGACTGGAACTACAGCCACAACGTGGATCGCAGGCTTGGGGTACCCACCCTTACCACCGTATCCGTCAGCCCTGTAAAAAAATGGCTGCAGCGACACCCGCGCGAGGATTTTTATTTTTTTGACTCACTCGAACGCAAGCAAACGCACCTCTGCACCATTAACAACAGCGCTCGGCCCTGGTACCGGCTGCGTAAAAAACACCCGCCTAGGGCATCTCCCCGTTAGACGTTTAGGACTATTACTGGGCATTTGAACAATCAATAACGCCGTGGCGGGCGGGCCGTTGGCGCCTACCCGCCCCTACTGCAGGAAAAACAGAGGTGTTTAAAGACTGCCTGCCAAATACACACTGCGCACCTCATCGGCTAAAATCGCAACAGCACGGGCAATCATCTCCATCGGCTGACCATAACTTAAACGCACACATTCATGCTGGTGTTGCCAGGGCTCATCCAACCCAGGAAAAAAATGATGCCCCGAGATCACCAACACGCCACGAGCCTTTAAACGCTGGTACAACTGCTCGCTGGTGATGGGCAGATCTTTTAACCACAACCACAAAAAAATCGCCCCTTCTGGTTTGTGAATACGATATGGCAAACCCGCTAAAGCCTGCTGCAGCAGTTGCACTGTTTGCGCCGCGCGCTGGCGATAATAAGGGCCGACGGCTTCACGCCCCAAAGCCAACAATTGCTCGCTGGCAATCAGCTGCCGCGCTATGGCTGGCCCCATATTGCCGGCCGCAAGGCTAAGCACCGTATTGGCTTGGGCAAAGGTCTGGATCAGCGCCTCGTTGGCAATCACCACCGCGGTACGCGCCCCCGGCAGGCCAAGCTTTGACAAGCTCAGCACCAATACTGTGTTGTCGTTCCAGGTAGGGTTGGCGTCGGTAAAAATGATGCTGGGAAACGGTGTGCCGTAAGCACCATCAACGATTAAAGGTACCCCGTGCGCCTGTGCCAAAGCATCCAAGCGCGCCATCTCGGCGTCGGTTATGACGTTGCCGGTGGGGTTTGTCGGGCGCGACACACACACCGCGGCGCTGTGACTATCGAGCTGAAAACGCTCAAAGTCGACGCGATATTTAAACTGATCATCCCCCAGCAGCTCAATGGTCGGTCGCTCGGCACGGTAAAAGTTATCGCACAAACCCAGCTCGCTGTAGCCTAAATACTCGGGCACTAAAGGCAGCTGAATATGCCGGCAAACGCCATCTTGGCTTTCGCCGGCCAGTAAATTAAACAAGACAAAAAAGGCCGACTGACTGCCGTTGGCCAGCGCTAGGTTATGGCGTGTTAGGCCCCACTGAAACTCGCGGTTTAACAGCGCCGCCAACTCATCGCGCAAGGCTGTGTCGCCAGCCGGAGGTTGGTACACCCCCAACATTTGCTGCGACTTAAGCGGGTCGTCCAACACCTGTTGCAGCGCCTGCTGAAGAACGGACGCCACCGCCGGAATATGCGCTGGATTGCCACCCCCTAAAAACAACATATCGGGGTTATCGCGCAACGCAGCACCCAGATCCTCCATTAAAGAGACAATCCCCGAGCCCTGATTAAAGGTGTCACCAAATTTGGATAATCGCATAATTTATAGGTTGGTTATTACCACTGAAGAAACCGACATCTGCGCCCTCATCGATGATGCTTTGCAGGCTACAGTAAGCCGTAGGTGTGTAAGGTTTGTTGCAGCGCCGCAGCACTGACGGGCTTTTTGATAAAATCGACAGCGCCCAAAGCGATAACACGCTCGCGGGCCACGGGTTGAATATCACCGGAGATCACAATCACTAAGCATTTAAGCCGCTCGGCCGCCACCGCCTCAAGCACTTGGTAGCCATCCATCTCTGGCATGGTCAAATCCAGCAGCACCACGTCGCCCTGCCCTGCCCGAATCGCGGCAAGTGCCTCGTGACCGTTGGCGGCAAAACTGATCTCGACATCCCAATCTTTGGGTAAGGCGCGCGCGACTTGTTTGCGCGCCATGTTCGAATCATCACAAATTAGCAGCGGTGTACTCATTAACTGACCGTTTTTGTATGCGGTGGCTGACGGCAATAAAGCACTCCCTTTACAGCGGCGCCTAAATAGCCATTATAGCCACGGGAGTGTCTTCAGAGCCAAGCCATAAACGTTTTTTAACCCACCCGACCGGCGCACTCTGTGATCGGGGTGCTCACAGAGTGCTAAAACGCTATAATCGCCACTGCCCTCATCATTTAACCGGATTCACTCTATGTTGTCGATCTACCACAATCCGCGCTGCTCAAAGTCACGGCAAACGCTGGCACTGTTAACCGAGCGCGGACTGTCACCTACAATTATTAAGTACCTCGATACCCCACCTACTGCGGCTGAGTTAACAGAGGTTATCGCCAAGCTCGGCATCAGCGCCCGCCAACTGCTGCGCACCGGCGAGACCGACTATAAAGCTCTGCAACTGGACGACGCCTCTGTGTCCGAGACAGCACTGATAAAAGCTATGTGCCAGCACCCGATTTTGATCGAGCGGCCCATCGTCATTTACAACAATCGCGCCCGCATCGGCCGCCCACCCGAACAAGTGCTGGAAATTTTAGCCTGAGGCTTTTATGAGCGACCTGCCGTACATTCTTATTTTATATTACAGCCGCAATGGCACCACCGCTGCACTGGCGCGCGAGCTGGCACAAGGGGTGGAGCGCGCCGGACAGTTTGAAGCGCGGATTCGTACAGTGCCGCCAGTATCCCCCGACAGCCAAGCCAGTGTGCCGGCGATCCCCACCGAGGGCGCAATTTATGCCACGGTCGATGATCTGCGCCACTGCCAAGGCTTGCTGCTGGGCAGCCCAACGCGTTTTGGCAATATGGCGGCACCACTGAAATACTTTTTAGATGGCACCAGTGATATTTGGCTGGAGGGCAGCTTGATCAACAAACCCGCCGGCGTATTCAGCTCCAGCAGCAGTTTGCATGGCGGACAAGAGTCGACGTTGTTAAGCATGATGTTGCCTTTGTTGCACCACGGTATGGTGCTCAGCGGCATCCCCTACAGCGAGCCGGGCCTTAACAACACCCGCAGTGGCGGCGGCCCCTATGGCGCAACCCACTGGTCTGGCGGGGGCACGGCATTAAGCGAAATCGAGATCGAGCTGTGCCACGCGCAAGGCCAACGCCTTGCCCATTTAGCTCTGCAACTGGACCAACGCAAATGAAAACACCCCAGTACAATATCGCCGACCTGACGCGACTGACGCAGCGCTACCAACTGGCGCGATGGCTCACCCTGGGCGGTTTATTAGGCTTAATAACACTGTTTGTGGTGGGCAATATCCTTGAGCCCAATGGCAGTTTGTTTCGTTTATTGGTGCAAGGGGTGCCGCTGTTGTTGTTTCTGCCGGGCGTGTGGCTGGGCCATCACCGCACTTACAGCTGGCTGTGCTTTGTCGTTTTATTTTACTTTACCGCTTTTGTCGTCGAGGCGATGTCGCCGTTTGGCAACCTTAACGATTATATCGCCACAGCCCTCACCGTGCTGCTGTTTCTTGCCGCTATGATGGCCAGCCGCTGGCGTCAGCACTCGCGCTTAGCCGCCCGCCAAAACCCAACAGCCCCTCAACCCACTGATGCCACTTAACCGTCGCAACCCAAAACAACTGCGCTGCAAACGCTTGTACCTTAAAAGGAACGCCATGTGAGCAACACCGACAAAACGAAAAAACGCAAAGGGCCAGTGCGCCAGTTGTTGAGCAATTTATGGGGCGCTGTCACGTGGTTAAGACGCGCTTTTGCCAATATTATCTTTATTATTATTTTGATCGTGGTGGTGGCACTGATTGGCCAACAAAGTGCCGACATCCTGCCCCAGAGCTTTGCTCTGCGACTAGCGCCATCGGGCCTGCTGGTGGATCAACGCCAGGCGATTGATATGCTCGGAGCCCTCACCGCCGACGAATCGTCCGAGCAGGCCGAAACCTTGGTGGCCGATGTGGTGCGCGCCCTCAACTTGGCGGCACACGACCCACAAGTGACCCACTTGATACTCGATTTAAACAATTTGCGCGGCGGCGGCATCAGCAAGCTTTACGAAATAGGCCAGGCACTAGAGCAGTTTAAAGCCAGCGGCAAAAGCATTACCGCTTTATCCGACAACTACAATCAAGATCAATATTTTTTAGCCAGCTACGCCGATCAAGTGTACTTACACGATATGGGTTATGTGCTGCTAACCGGTTTTGCCAGCTACCATCAATACTTTAAAGGCGCCCTCGATAAGCTCGCGGTGAACTTACATGTTTTTAAAGTGGGTAAGTATAAAGATGCCGTCGAGCCCTACACCCGCAACAGCATGTCCGACGCCTCGCGCGAGCATAACAGTTTGTGGCTCAACACCTTATGGCAAACGTACCGCAGCAGTATTGAGCTACAGCGAGCACTGCCGACGGGTGCGCTGGACGACATCATCAGCCACACCGCCGAGCGACTTAAACAAGCCGGTGGCGATGCGGCTTTAATGGCGCAAGAGGCGGGACTCATTGATCATGTCGCCAGCCATCAGGCTACCCGCCAAGCGCTGATCGAACAATTTGGCTACGACCAGGCCCGCGACCAATACCAGCACGTCAACTGGAACCGCTACTTACAACACCACCGGCCAGTGCCCGCTGCCGGCACCGATTATGTTGGCTTAATTACGGTTCGCGGCACCATCACCTCGGGCGAGCAGCCTCCCGGCGCTGTCGGTAGCGACACCTTTATCCAATTGCTGCGTCAAGCTCGCGATGACAAAAATGTCAAAGCACTGGTGATCAGAGTCGACAGCCCCGGCGGCAGTGCGTTTGCCTCCGAGGTGATCCGCTCGGAGCTAGAGGCCACCCGCAACTCGGGCATTCCGGTGATCATCAGTATGGGCAGCGTGGCCGCCAGCGGCGGCTACTGGATTGCCACCGGCGGCGATGAAATCTGGGCACTGCCCACCACCATCACCGGCTCGATTGGTGTTTTTACTATTATCCCAACCCTTGAGCAAACTCTTGGCAAGCTGGGTATCTACACTGACGGCATCGCCACCGGTGAGTTGGCCGGCAGCATGAGCGCAACCCGAGCCCTCAACGAGCGAGCAGCCGAGGCACTGCAGTTAAATGTTGACAGTATTTATCAGCGCTTTTTAAAAACCGTGGCCGAGGCACGGGATTTAAGCATCGAGCAAGTCAACGAGATAGCGCAAGGAAAAGTCTGGAGTGGAGCTCGTGCCCAAGAGCTTGGTTTAGTCGACAAACTGGGCAGCCTAGAGCAAGCATTAGCGGCGGCGGCCGAGTTTGCCGAGCTAACACAATGGCAAACCAAAGAGATCACAATACCCCTCACGCCGTTAGAGCAACTGTTTGTACAGTTCACCAATGCCGGCGTCAGCTTGCCCGCCAGCTGGCAAAACTCGCTGGGCAACTTACACGCTTTAAACACTTTGGTGGGTGATTCAGCTCTTGTGGGGCACGGCGGTCTCACCGAGCTGCTGACTCAGGGGGTGGGCGAAACAGGCCAAGTACAAGCGCGCTGCTTAAGCTGCACACTGATTAGCCGTCCGGGCCTATAGCCAGCTCTAAACGGGCAATACGCTTTTGTGTATCGAGCCGGTTAGCCACCAGTACCTGCTCAAACTCGGGCAGGTACACCAAGGTGTTAATGGCGGCTGTGTACATCCGCAACAGCTTTTTCTCGCTCGCCAATAGCGCCTGAACTATGGCGATCTCGCTGAGCAGCTGCCCTAACAAAACCCCCATGCGCGTTGGTACCGCACCCATATCTGGGCCATCAGAGGCATCTTTATGATGCGCCCTAACAACCGTTGCCAGCGCCTCTATAGCCCTTTTATGGCCGCGCACTACACCGTCAAACACCTGCCGCAAGCTGGGCGCGCGCACTTTGTACAAAGCGTCCCGATAGCCTTCCAGAAGGTCGTAATGACGGCGAATTAAATCGTTTAAATCGTCCGTTAAAAAGCCGCTATTAACATTCTCGTGGGTGATATACATAACCGATACCTCGTTGCCAAAACGCCACCTGAAGCGCACATTCGATGTGTTACCACAAGGGCTTAGCAAATCCCGAGCCAGTTATTTTTAACCACAATAGCGCCCCAGCGGGCAATAGCCGACACTGCGTTAGCAGAAAATGTTTTTATTACCACACTTTTGTGTAGAAGTTACAGCGGCCCCTTAATTGTCGATGCGCAAAATAAACTTCTCGCTCTTCCAGGGTGCTTTAATACTGTGACTCAACAGATCGCACTCCAGTTTAGCGTCGCACAAATCCACCAGTTTTAAAAATGGCCCCCTGCCTGGGTCGGCAATTAAGATACGCTTGACACCGGCGAGCCGGGCGCGCCTTATCAGGTAGTACAAAGGCTTGGCCATTTCATCCCAAAAGCAGATCTCACTGCCGATTAAGGTATGAACCCCCTGCAAATCTTTTTTGGTGATTTTCTCGAAACGTTTAGTTTCAAAGTAAACACGCTCGACATTATTGAGTGATTTCACAAACTCGACATAGGGCGCAAGAGCCGCATCGGCATCTATAGCGGTTACCCGCGCCCTGAACTGGGACGCCATAAAACAACTCAAACCACCCCAGCCACAGCCAATCTCTACCACCTTAGAGCCTTTGCGTATGATCGGGTTCTCGCGCAGGTAATCCATTAACACCGCACTTGAGCGCCACACCTTGTGACCGTGCAACGAGGGCTCATCATAAAGTCTTTTGATACGCCGAATTTCTTTGTGTTGCGCCTTTGGTAACAACAACCCCTGCAGTTTATACACGTGCTTATCGCTCGCGAATGCCGCCTGCACTGCGGACTCTTTAGCCTTAACAACCATAAAAACTTTGCACACCTTTTAGCAGCAACATAATACAACTCGGGCTTATGTTACCACGGCAAATTAACTCTATCGCCTGGGCTGGCGCCTTAATAGGCAACACACAACAGCGTTTTATCAGTCCAAACTTTTTAACGTAAACCTTTAAAAACCTATGAGCTTAGTGAGCTTTTCTCGCCGTAAAATAACGGCAGCATCTGACGCAACCGTGCGGCTCTCACCATGGGGTACTCAGTGCGCCCTGATACACCAGCCTGCAGCTTTTTAGCCGAACACCCAAACCTAAACCTAAACGAATCGTGGCGATCTTTAACATGGTAGAATACACGCCCTAACAGCCCGCTCATCTGTTGCCATACAGAAAAGGTGTGTTAGGCTTTGGCGGCGCCAATTAAGCGCCCAATGAAATGTCGATTATGGGATGTGAAGATGAAAACATTAGCAATTGTTGGTTGTGGCAAGCTCGCCGAAATCGTTGTAGATGCTGTGTTAGACGGACTGCTGCCAGATTACCAACTGATTGGCACCTACTCGCGCAGTATAGAAAAAGCCCAGCGCCTAGCCGATAAAGTGCAAAACAAAAACCTCGGCTACCATTGCACCCCCTGCGACAGCATTGAGTCCATGTTGGCATTAAAGCCCGATTACGTAGTGGAGACGGCTTCTCCTGCGGCGATGAAAGAACTGGCTTTACCGGCGCTCAAAAACGGCTCATCGATTGTGACTTTATCCATTGGCGCTTTTGCCGATGAAGCCTTTTACAAAGAGGCCGAGCAAGTGGCGCGGCAAAACAACACGCGCATTCACTTTGTGTCTGGTTCTATCGGTGGTTTTGATGTGCTGCGCACGGTATCGCTGATGGGCCCCTGCGAGGCGAGCTTCAGAACCGAGAAAGGTCCCAACTCTTTAAAGAACACCGCCGTTTATGACGATGCGCTGCAAAACGAGAAGCGGCAGGTTTTTAAAGGTAACGCGATTGAAGCTATTGAGTTGTTTCCAACCAAAGTTAACGTTGCCGTTGCCGCGTCACTGGCCTCGGTTGGGCCCGAGCAGATGAAAGTCTCGATGACCTCGATACCTGATTATGTCGGCGATGATCACCGCATAGAGATCAAGAGTGAGCAAGTCCATGCGGTGATTGATGTGTACGGTAAAACGTCTCAGATTGCCGGTTGGAGCGTGGTCAACACGCTGCGCAATATTACCTCACCCATTGTATTCTAAAATATTCTGCAACACCTTTTCGCTCAGGCGATGGAACGCCTGACGCGTGCGCCCTGTAGAGGCATTTACGCATCGCACATTAGGATGATCGAGCAGTTTCTCACCGCCTAAGGCGCCAGCAGAGTCGCAAAAACACAAGTTGTCGCCCTCTAGCCATTTTAAAAATGGCGCTTCGTCCCAAGCGGGTGACAGGCCTGTGTTAAACAATATTTTACGGTTACCCAGGCTGGCAAACTCCTCTTCGTGCAGTAAAACCACATTTCTGTTTAAGCAGCAGATGACCACCTCGCTTTGCTCCAAGAGCTGGGGTAACGGCAAAAACTTATAACCTTTTTGTGTTGCTGCGTCTTTTTCACTGCGGGCAAAATAAACAATATCGGCACCAAAATGTTTCAGCGCATCGGCGATCATGCCGCCCAACACCCCTAGGCCGACAATGCCCACCTTAAGCCCAGTAATCTCTCGCGCAATACCATCCCACGGGGCCGACCGACTGCCATCGGGGTTGTTGCCAAAGCCGTGCAAGCAACGCACAAGCTCGCTCACCACATACTCAACCACACCCTCATCGCCGTAATCGCGCACACCTTTTACGGTGATGCCACGGGAGTTAGCGTATTTGATATCGACGTTGGCAGACTCGGGCGAGTAGAGCGAGCAGCACATGCCAATGTATTTAACATTAGGGCACAGCTCCAGCGCCTCGCGGCCTAGGTAAGTCGTATGACTGAGCAGCACCGCATCGGCATCGCCTATGCGGGCGGCCGTTTCTGCGGGGCTACTTGGCATGGTGTCGTACAGGGTTACGCTCTGCGCCTGCTGATAGAGCTCTTGCTCGGCTGACGGCACTAAACTTAAAGGCTCGATCCCCACTAGCTTGTTAAACATCGGTTACACCTCAGCAATAAAACCCGAACCTTAAGTGTTCTTAGCCGTCTTTGCAACGCACATTAACGCCCTTAAACCACACCGCCACAATCCAGTTAAGTGTTGTTTAGGCGATGGGTTTTTGGCATCCGTAACGGCCAAGCACGGGGCTGCCATAACAAGGTATCTCTGCTATTTACACGCTATAAATAAAACCCAAGCGACACGTAAAGGGCCTCAAAAACGCCTTCATTTATTCGGCCGTTGCGATCGATGTAACCGTTCTGGTTAAGGTACTCCACATTAATCCAGCCCGAGTTATAGTCATAACGAACCCCCGGCGCCAGGGCGCGCACAGAGTTGCGGCTGCGGCTGTGGTGTTCTGGCTCGGCGGCCGATGCATCCAGATAAATTGCCCACGGCCCCACGTTGTAGCCCACCTTTGCGCTGATCCGTTGGTTTTTAATACTGGAGGGTTTTTGCTCGTCGAGGCTGTAGCGCTCGGGCACACCATAGGAGGCTGCCATATAAGAGGCCTCTGAGAAAAACTCACCCAACTGCCCCTCATAATAGATCGTTGCCGTCTCACGGGAGTCAGCCTGCGGGTGCGCAGGATCGGCCATGGCTTGTTGTGTTGCGCTTTGCACCGATACCCCTAACGAGTGCCGACGGGTTAATGCGTAAGATACGCTGCCCTGCCAACTTTTTAGGTGGTGATAGGCCGCGGGGCTGTTGTAGCCATCGCTGTAACTGGTCGCAATGCCATTGCGCCAGTCGCCGGCATGATAGTAGGCCGCTTGATAGCTTAGCCGATGCGCACTGCCGCTAAGTTGCGCGCTTTCGCTCAGGTAGTGGTCGCGGCTTTCGGTGTGCCACAGGTTAACCCTTTGCCGACGCCACCCTGCGTTTAACACAGGGGGTTGCTCGGCCATTAAATCACTGGACGGCTCGATCAAGCGCTCCTGCGCCTGGGGGTATTGGTAAAAGTAACTAAAATTGCTGCCGCTAACCACAGGCCCAACGGCGTCCGCAGGCTGGGCAATAGCGATAACGCTAACCAGCCAGAGCAGCACACCGAGCAGGCACAATGTGGGTGGTATTTTGAACATTGGGTTAATCACCGGCGCATTCACAATGGGACTTTAGGGTTTAAGCAAGCCTGTTTTATGAATAACAACCTGGGCATGCCTCGGCTAGTGCCTAAAGACAAACATAGCATAAACAGGCACAAGCAACTGTGCAGCAAGCACAAACACTTGCAACCGGTGGGGTTATACAAATCTTTACCCACTAATTTGAGTCACTTTGCAGCGCGGACGTTTACACTTTGGCCTAATTGCGCCACGCTTTGAGCCTTTAAAGCACACCTACAGCATTGCTTTACATCATCATATGGGGATCTCGTGTCTAATCAACCAATACGCTGGGGCATTATCGGTGCCGGCATTATCGCTCACAAAATGGCCGAGGCCATTAGCCTCGAGCCCGCCAACACCCTGGTGGCTATTGCGTCTAAATCGCCCGAGCGCGGACAAACCTTTGCCGATCAACACCAGATCGACAATGAAACCTACACAGGTTTGGTCTGCCGCGATGATATCGACGTGATTTACATTGCCACCACCCATAATTTTCACGCCGACAACGCATTGCTGGCGCTCGCCCACGGCAAACACGTGGTGATTGAGAAGCCTTTTACCGTCAACGCCCCGCAGGCCCAAGTGCTGATCGATTGCGCTCGGCGCCACGGGGTGTTTTTGATGGAGGCTATTTGGACACGCTTTTTACCCTCGATGATCCACCTGCGCGAGGCAATCCAAAACGGACGCATTGGCACGGTTAAGGTCGCTAACATTAACTTTGGTGGCATTGCCCCAGATTACTACCTACCGCGTTTAATCGACCCAGAGCTGGCCGGCGGCGTGACACTGGACATGGGCATTTACCCCATCAGCATGCTCTGCTACTGGCTCGGCGAGCTGCCTTGCGCCAGCCACAGTCAGTGCCATTTTAGCGACACAGGTGTGGATGAGATCGCCTCTTACCAGCTGGTATTCCCCTCCGGTTGTATCGCCACCATCAACACCAGCTTTAATTTACTGTTGGGCCAAGACATCAGTTTATTTGGCGATCACGGCCGCATCGATTACGCCGATTTTCAATCGTCCGACTCGTATACTGTGCGTTTGCTTGAGGGCCGCCAGTGGGCCGAGACCGAAACCATCAGCAATCGCAACGCCTCCAATGGCTTTATTTTTCAGGTGCGCGAGGCGGCTCGCTGTATCCGTGCCGGCGAGCTCGAAAGCCCTATTATTCCGCTGTCCGAGACCCTCGGCATCATGCAAGTGCTCGATCAGCTGCGAGAACAGCTGCCATTGAGATACAATTTTGAGTAAACCCCAACAGAAACCCACTATTAAACCTCGCCCATAGCACAGGGGGGCTCGTTTCCGGTAAAATGGTCCTTTTTCTAAGACGATCAGGCAATTTATGGAAACTTTAACCCTTAAACCCATCACCGCCGCTCTGGGCGAAGTTACCCTGCCAGGCTCTAAAAGCCTGTCTAACCGCCTTTTGCTTTTGGCAGCGCTGGCCCAGGGCCAAACCACCATTAGCAACTTACTGGACAGCGACGATGTGCGCTACATGCTCAGCGCCCTTACCCTGTTAGGGGTCGATTACCAACTGAGCGACGACAAAAAAACCTGCACCCTGACCGGCTTGGGCGGTGCTTTTAACGTCGATAAAGCCACCACCTTGTACCTTGGTAATGCCGGCACCGCGGTGCGCCCCTTAGCGGCTGCGCTGGCCATTAGCACCGGGGAGTTCACCATTACCGGCGAGCCGCGCATGTACGAGCGCCCCATTGGCGACTTGATCGATGCGCTGCGTCAACTGGGTGCCGATATCAGCTATCAAAAAGACGACGGCTTTCCGCCGCTGTTGATTCAAGGCAAAAAATTACCCGGCGGACAGGTGAGCATTAAAGGGCATATTTCCAGCCAGTATCTAACCGCCTTGCTGATGGTCGCGCCGCTGCTCGAGGGCGATACCCTAATTAAAGTAGACGGCGAGCTGGTCTCTAAGCCTTACATCGACATCACCCTCGACACCATGGCTAAGTTTGGTGTAACGGTAGCCAATCAAGATTATCAAAGCTTTAGCATTACCGGCGGCCAAACCTATCAATCGCCCGGGGCAATTATGGTTGAGGGCGATGCGTCGTCCGCCTCTTACTTTTTAGCCGCCGCAGCCATAGGTGGCGGACCGGTTAAAGTGCATGGTATTGGCAGTGCCAGTATTCAGGGGGATGCTAAGTTTGCCGAAGTGTTAGCCCAAATGGGCGCCGAGGTGACTTACTCTGATATGTGGATCGAGGTCAAAGGCGCTGGCACCTTAAAAGGCATCGATGTGGATTTAAACCATATCCCCGACGCCGCCATGACCATTGCCGCGGCAGCCCTGTTTGCCGAGGGGCCAACCCGCATTCGCAATATCTACAACTGGCGCGTTAAAGAAACCGACCGCCTCGCGGCCATGGCCACCGAGCTGCGCAAGGTGGGCGCCACGGTAGAAGAAGGCGAGGATTACATCGTCATCGAGCCGCCGCCGCAACTTCAAGCTGCCGCCATCGATACCTACAACGACCACCGCATGGCAATGTGCTTTTCACTGGCGAGCTTTGGCGCAGGGCAAATTGTGATTAACGACCCCAAATGCACCTCGAAAACGTTTCCGACCTATTTTGACGAGTTTGCCCGCATCACCCAGTAACCACACGGGCACAAAAAAGCCGGCTAACAAGCCGGCTTTTTTATTGTTAACCCACCGACCCTATTAGGTTTTAGGCAGGGTTACACCACGCTGGCCTTGGTACTTGCCGGCGCGATCGCGGTAGCTGGTTTCGCACTCTTCATCCGATTCAAAAAACAGCATTTGCGCGACCCCCTCGTTGGCGTAAATTTTAGCCGGCAGCGGCGTGGTGTTGGAAAACTCTAACGTAACATGCCCCTCCCACTCGGGTTCAAGCGGCGTTACGTTAACAATAATACCGCAGCGAGCGTAAGTGGATTTACCCAAGCACACCGTTAATACCGAGCGCGGAATACGAAAGTACTCTACCGTGCGCGCCAGCGCGAACGAGTTAGGCGGGATAATACAGACGTCGCTTTGCACATCGACAAAGCTGTTTTCATCAAAGTTCTTAGGATCAACCACCGATGAGTAAACGTTCGTGAATATTTTAAACTCATCGGCGCAGCGCACATCGTAACCATAGCTCGAGGTGCCGTAGGACACGATACGCTGTTGCTCGGCACCAAAGCGCACTTGGCCCGGCTCAAACGGCTCGATCATGCCATGCTCGGCAGCCATACGGCGTATCCATTTATCGGATTTGATACTCATCGTGCTCCCCTTAAGGTAACGGTGTGATTACGGCGCGCATGATAGCGTTTTTTGGCGGTTTTGGGCAGTGCCATTGCCGCGATCGTGGCACCTTGGGTTTATGGTTATAACATCGCCACGGTTGCCGGTAGATCGCAGCGCACAACACTTAAAAAGCAACAGACGCCAAAGCCCCAGCAGTCGCAAGCCCCCCAGCTGCAACACTGTGGGGCCTTTTGTTGTGCATGGCGGATGTTAATCGTCCACGCTGGTAAAGATCGGCGCCGGCGCTGCCTGGGCGTTTTCGCGCCATAAGCGCGAGGCCATTTTTAAGGCAATGTCGCGATACGCCAGTGCCGGCTTGCCGCTGGGATCGGCCACAACCGAGGGTGCGCCACTGTCGGCTTGCTCGCGCACCGCGAGCGATAAAGGCAGCGCGCCGAGCAGTTCGGTATCGTAATCGCCGGCAATACGTGCGCCGCCTCCGGCGCCAAAAATAGCCTCGGCGTGTCCACAATTGCTGCAGATATGGGTGGCCATGTTCTCTACAACCCCGAGCACTGGCACGCGCACCTTACGGAACATCTCAATCCCTTTAATGGCATCCAACAGGGCAATATCCTGCGGCGTGGTGACAATCACCGCCCCGGTGACTGGCACGCTTTGCGATAGCGTCAGGGCGATATCGCCAGTGCCGGGCGGCATATCAATAATCAAATAATCCAGATCATCCCAACGGGTTTGCGTCAATAGCTGCTTTAGCGCGCCACTGACCATCGGCCCGCGCCACACCATGGGGGTTTGCTCGGTGACTAAGTAACCCATGGATATGGTCTGTAATCCGTGCGCCTCGATGGGCACCATTTGCTGTGCTTTGCCCTCCCCCACTATCTCGGGGCGGCGCTGCCCCACGCCCAACATTTGCGGCTGGCTAGGCCCATAAATATCCGCATCCAGCATCCCTACCCGAGCGCCCTCGGCGGCCAGCGCCAACGCCAGGTTAGCGGCTGTGGTGGATTTACCTACGCCACCTTTACCCGAGGCCACTGCGATGATGTTTTTTACCCCCGGCACCGCTTGCGCGGTGTTAGCCGCCGGGTGCGCCGCTACCGACCAGGTTAAATCCAGATCGACCGCGGTGACCCCGGCAAGCGCCATTAACGCCTGTTGTACTTGCTGCGCCAATCGCTCGTCGGTGGCGGCCGGGTAGCCCAAATGCAGGCTTACCTGAACTTTGCCGTCGGCGACGGACAGCGACTGAACCGCCCCTAAGCTCTCTAGGCTGGCGCCATTGTAGGGATCGGCTATGGCGCCGAGTACTCGTGCAACTTCAGTCTGATCAGTCATAGTGTCGTAACCTCTGACAAGCATTTTCATTAAACAATAACGGTGCCTTTAAAATGGGGCACCCCTGTAAAACCCACAATTAGTGGCGAATAGTCCATCTTGGGGGGCGTTTACACCCTAGCAGGTCGCACAAAAGAGGCGCAAAAATGGTATAGTGTCGCTCCATTTTTGCCTCTGTCGCCACCATGAGCGGGTCCTTAAAGATAACCGAGCACGGGCTTCAGCCACCAATCAAGAGTAAACGTCGAGACTATGAGCACACGCCGCAAAATTATGGTTACCAGCGCTCTTCCTTACGCCAATGGCGAGCTGCATTTGGGCCATATTATGGAGCAAATTCAAACCGATATCTGGGTTAGATTTCAGAACCTGCGCGGTCACGAGTGTCATTACTTTTGTGCCGACGACGCCCACGGTACCGCAATTACGCTAAAAGCCGAAGAGCAAGGCATTAGCCCCGAGGAGCATATCGAAAAAATGCACGCCTCACACCTCGAGGTTTCTAAAGGCTTTTTGGTACACCACGACAACTACTACACCACCCACTCGAGCGAGAACCGCGAGCTGTCCGAGCAAATTTTTGCCAAGCTCGAGGCCAACGGCCATATCGCCCAGCGCTTTATCGTGCAGGCGTTTGATCCTGAAAAAAATCTGTTTCTCGCCGATCGCTACATTAAAGGCACTTGCCCCAAATGCAAGACCGATGATCAATACGGCGATAACTGCGAGGCTTGCGGCGCCACTTATGCCCCCATGGATCTTATCGATCCGGTATCGGTACTGACCGGTGCCACGCCAGTGCCAAAAAAGTCCGAGCATTTGTTTTTTAAACTGCCTGAGTTTTCGGACTTTTTAAAACAGTGGACTCGCGCCGGCCACCTGCAAGAGGAAGTGGCCAACAAGGTCGCCGAGTGGCTCGACGCCGACCTGCAAGAGTGGGACATCTCGCGCGATGCGCCCTACTTTGGCTTTGAGATCCCGGGCCACCCCGATAAGTATTTTTACGTTTGGCTGGATGCGCCCATCGGCTACATCGCCAGCTTAAAAAACTTTACCGACCGCAACGGTGGCGATTGGCGCGAGTACTGGAGCCCAGACTCCAGCGCCGAAGTCCACCATTTTATTGGTAAGGATATCGTCAATTTTCACGCCTTGTTTTGGCCCGCCATGCTGCACTCGGCGGGCATGCGCACGCCAACCAAAGTTAACGTACACGGTTTTGTGACGGTCAACGGCAAAAAAATGTCCAAATCGCGCGGTACCTTTATCAATGGCCACACCTATTTAAAATACCTCGACCCAGAGTATTTGCGCTATTACTTTGCCGCCAAATTAACCGCCAACGTGGACGATTTGGATTTAAACCTCGATGATTTTGTGCAGCGGGTAAACTCTGATTTAGTGGGCAAGCTTGTCAATATTGCCAGCCGCACCGCTAAGTTTGTCAGCAAAGCCGGCGGCGAGCTTAGCGCCACGCCCGCCGATGCTACTTTATGGCAACGTTTTAGCGACGCCAGCGACAGCATTGCCGCGCACTATGAAGAGCGTAATTTCGCCAAGGCCATGCGCGAGATTATGGCGCTGGCCGACGCCGCCAATGAGTATATCGCGGCGGCCGCCCCTTGGGCGTTAGCCAAACAGCCAGGTGGCGAGCAGCAGGTGCAAGAGATTTGCAGCCTTGGCATCAACATGTTCCGCGCCCTGATGACTTACCTTAAGCCGGTACTGCCCGAGCTGACCCTGCGCGCCGAAGCCTTTTTGGGCGAAACCCTCGATTGGCACAGCGCCCCCAGCTACCGCGCCGGCGCCATTAACGCCTTTAAACCGCTGTTGCAGCGCATTGATAAAGATCAGGTTGACGCTATGATTGAAGCCAGTAAAGAAGAAGCCGCCGTACAATCCCAGCCCGCCGCCACCGGCCCACTGGCCGATGAGCCCATCGCCGGCGAAATCGATTTTGCCGATTTTGCCAAAGTCGATCTGCGCATTGCGCGCATTATCAAAGCGCAACAGGTTACCGGCGCCGACAAACTGTTGCAGTTAACGCTGGATTTAGGCGGTGAGACCCGCACCGTGTTCTCTGGTATTAAAGCGGCGTATCAACCCGAGGATCTAGAGGGCCGTTTAACGGTAATGGCCGCCAACTTAAAGCCGCGTAAAATGAAGTTTGGTTTGTCGGAGGGTATGGTGTTGGCGGCCGGCCCCGGTGGCGCCGAGATTTACCTGCTAGAGCCCGACAGCGGCGCGCAACCGGGCCAACGCGTGATGTAACAACGCTCCTGCAAGCTGCCCGGGCGGCCGCTTAAAACTCCGCCCGGGTTGCTGCGGTGCCCGGCCGCCACCGCCAGTAAGGCATAAAGCTTTCATAAGCATATACCCAATCAACCTAATCAAGAGTGGGTTTTATATTGAACCGCACAGGGCCCATCGCCGATAATGCGCCCTTTAGTACCGGTAGCCACCGGCCTGCGGATGACTCGAGGTGAACAGCGTGACCGAACTTGCGGTTATCTTGCTCAGCACAATCTTAGTAAACAACTTTGTGTTGGTGCAGTTTTTAGGTCTGTGCCCATTTATGGGTGTTTCCAATAAGCTGGAAACCGCCATCGGTATGGCCAGCGCCACCACGTTTGTCCTTACCCTCGCCTCGATTTGCAGCTATTTAGTCGCCACTTGGGTGCTGCAGCCGCTGGGGCTCGAGTACATGCGCACCATCAGTTTTATTCTGGTGATCGCGGTGGTGGTGCAACTGGCAAAAATGTTTATCGAAAAAACCAGCCCTTTGCTGTACCGCGTGTTGGGCGTTTTTTTACCGCTGATTACCACCAACTGTGCGGTGTTGGGTGTGGCGTTGCAAAACACCCAAAAAGCCCACAACTTTATGCAATCTACCCTGTTTGGTTTTGGCGCTGCGCTGGGATTTTCATTGGTCCTGATTTTATTCTCCGCGATGCGTGAACGTCTGGCGGTGGCCGATGTGCCCACGCCGTTTAAAGGAGCCGCGATTGGTATGATCACCGCCGGCTTAATGTCACTCGCCTTTATGGGGTTTGGCGGTCTGGTATAATCCACCGCATTGCTGCTTATGTTTGAAACCATTGCACAACACCCTATTGCCTCGGCACTGATTGCACTGATCGGTCTGGCACTGGTATTTGGCGCCCTGCTGGGGTTTGCCGCCGTCCGCTTTAAAGTGGAGGGCGACCCCTTAGTCGAGCAGATCGACAGCTTGTTGCCGCAAACCCAATGCGGCCAGTGCGGCTACCCAGGGTGCAAACCTTACGCCCAAGCCATCGCCAACGGCGACGCCATCAATAAGTGCCCCCCGGGCGGGCAAACCACCATTAACGAGCTGGCCGACTTACTCGATGTCGAGGCCCCCACCCTAGACGAGGAGCACGGCGAGGAGCCCGAGGTGCCCACCGTGGCTTTTATCCGCGAGGATGAATGCATCGGCTGCACTAAGTGCATTCAAGCCTGCCCCATGGATGCCATCTTGGGCGCGGCAAAACAAATGCACACCGTCATCGCCGATGAATGCACCGGCTGTGACCTGTGCGTAGAGCCCTGCCCGGTGGATTGTATCGATATGATTCCCGTAACCTCGGACATCCGCCAGTGGAACTGGGAGCTACCGGCGCCAAGCCATAAACAGACCGACGATTTGATTGCCACGGATTCGGGCCGCGGTCACACCCAACGCAATACAGGTGAAGTCCCCCAATGACCTCGTTAATCAAAGTCTGGGACATATCCGGCGGGGTACACCCGCCGCAAAATAAAGCGCAATCGCTGCGTGAGCCGTTGGCCACGCTGCCGATTGCGCCACAGCTTATACTGCCCCTTAACCAACACATTGGTGCCCCCGCCAAAGTGTTGGTCGAGGTCGGCCAACAGGTGTTGGGCGGTCAATTATTGGCCGAGGCCGATGGCGTGTTTAGCGCCCATGTGCACGCCCCCACATCGGGGACCGTAAGCGCCATTACCGATCACTTAGTGCCGCACCCCTCAGGTATGACCGACACTTGCGTGATTTTAGACACCGACGGCAAAGACAACTGGCTGGCGCTGGACGCCGCCCCCGATTACCAAAGCCTGGATAAAGCCGCTTTGCTAGAGCGGGTGCTGGCCGCCGGTATTACCGGGCTGGGCGGGGCCGGTTTTCCTACCGCGGTAAAACTAAATCCGCGCGCCAATCAGGTGATCGATACCTTGATCATCAACGGCACCGAATGTGAGCCCTACATCACCGCCGACGATATTCTGATGCAGACCCGCGCCGACGAAGTCATCGCGGGAACACAGCTGTTAAGCACCCTATTAAACCAGCCCGAGCGCGTCGTTATCGGCGTAGAAGACAACAAACCCCGAGCCATTGCCTCTTTGCGCGAGGCGGCCGCCGACAGCGGCATTGAGGTGGTCAGTTTTGCCACCAAATACCCCTCTGGCGGCGAGAGGCAGCTGATCCAGATCCTTACCGGACGCGAAGTGCCCAGCGGGCAGATCCCCGCCAGCATTGGCATTGTCTGCCAAAACGTCGGCACCACCGCGGCGGTGTATCGCGCGGTGCGCTATGGTGAGCCGCTGGTTAAACGCATCACCACTGTGGTGGGCGAGGCCCTTAACATCCAGCGCAATATCGAAGTGCTACTGGGCACACCGATCAACTACATATTAGAGCAGCACGGTTTTGACCGTAAAAAAACCTCTCGCCTGATTATGGGCGGACCGATGATGGGCTTCTCACTGCCGGATGCCTCGGTGCCATTGATCAAAACCACCAACTGTATTTTAGCGCCCAGCAATAAAGAGCTACCCTTGCCGGCACCGGCACAGGCGTGCATCCGCTGTGGCTTGTGTGCCGAGGCCTGTCCGGCCGACTTACTGCCGCAGCAACTGTTTTGGTACGCCCAGAGCGAAGATCTAGAAAAGCTCGAGGCGCACAATCTATTTGACTGCATCGAGTGCGGCGCCTGCTCTTATGTGTGCCCCAGCAGCATCCCACTGGTGCAATACTACCGCGCCGCCAAAGGCGAGATCCGCCAACACCGCATCGACAAAGAAAAGTCCGATCGCTCGCGGCGCCGGTTTGAGTTTCGTCAAGATCGCATCGCCAAAGAAGAGGCCGAAAAAGAGGCCAAGCGCTTAATGCGCCGAAAAGCCGCCGAGGCGGCAAAAAAGAAACTCGCCGAGCAAAAAACCGCCACAGCTAACGAGAGCAGCAAGGCGCCTGCCGCGCCTGCGGTGGTAGACGACAAACAACGCGCCAGACTCGAGCGCAACGTGGCCGCGGCCCAAGACAGCTTAAAGCAAGCGCAACTCCCGCTGCCTGAGGCCACCGATGAGCAGCTGGAAAAACAACAAGCGCGCATTAAACAAGCCGAAGTTAATTTAGCCTCGGCCCAGGATAAGCTTAAAGCCCTGAGCGCCGCCGAGCAAAAGCCCGACAGCAGTACTGCCGCGCCGGCCGCCAGTGCCGACGATCCGGTAGCTGCGGCCATCGCACGGGCAAAGGCCAAAATCGCCATGAACCCCGAAGACAAACTGCGCTCGTCTTTAGAATCGCTCTACAAGCGCCTGGCCAAAGCCGAAGAAAAAACCCGCGAAGCGCTGGCGCAAGGCTCGGACAAAGCCGACGCCTTACAACAGGGTGTGGCGACACTGAAAGAAAAAATCGCCACTGTACAACAACAGCTGAGCGAGCTAACCCCATCGACAGTGGCCGAGCCTACGGTATTGGGCGCGGCCGCCAACCCAACGGCCGATGCGGCCAACAGCGCCATCGAAAAAGCCAAGGCCCGCGCCGCCGCTATGAGCACCATGAGCGCGGCCGATAAGCTGCGCAACCAAATAGACTCGCTCGAGGCGCGATTGGACAAAGCCCGGCTCCGCTGCGCTAAAGCTGAGGCAGAGGACGACCCTAACATCGACGCCTTTAGAGTCGCTGCCGAAAAACTCGAGCTTAAACTGGCCGCGAGCCGCGCGCAATTGGCTGAGCAACACCCGTCAACCTAGCCTTTAACCAACGGATTCGATCATGGCATTAACACGCATCACATCACCGCATACGCACCGGGCTTTTAGCACCGGCCAGATGATGCGCACCGTGATAATGGCAACACTGCCAGGGCTGGCCGTGCTCACTTATTTTTTTGGCATTGGCTCGCTGCACAATGTGCTGCTGGCAAGTGCCGCCAGCATGGGCTTTGAGGCGGCCATTATGGCGCTGCGCGGCCGCCCAGTAATGTTTTACCTGCGCGATTGCAGCGCATTAGTGACCGGTGTGTTACTGGGCTTGGCGCTGCCGCCTTACTGCCCTTGGTGGCTGGTGGTGTTAGGCGCCTTTTGCGCCATCGTGTTGGCCAAACAACTGTACGGCGGTATGGGTTTTAACCCATTTAACCCCGCCATGGTGGCCTATGTAATTTTGCTGATCTCCTTCCCGCTGCACATGAGCCAGTGGGCTGCACCTGCTAACATAGGCGGCCACACCCCCGGTTTAATCGAGGCGTTGGGACAAATTTGGACCGGCAGCAGCATCGACGGTTACACTGCTGCCACGCCACTGGATACGGTTAAACAAAACAGCTCGCAACTGCTGGAGATGGTCTACCAGCAAGATCCCGTGCTCGCCGCGGGGCAATTAGCCGGTGCTGGCTGGGAGTGGGTTAACCTGGCCTTTTTAGCCGGCGGCGCCTATTTACTGTACCGCCGTATCTTTACCTGGCACGCCCCCATCAGCATGCTGGCTGCGCTGGCGCTGATGGCGCTGATTTTTTACGACGGCGGCAGCTCTAACAGCGGCGGCTCGGTACTGTTTCACTTATTGTCTGGCGCCACTATGTTGGGGGCGTTTTTTATTGTCACCGATCCGGTCAGCTCCACCGTCAGCAATCGCGGGCGGATGATATACGGCGCCAGCATTGGTGTATTAATTTATGTGATTCGTACCTGGGGCAACTACCCAGACGCCATCGCGTTTGCCGTGTTACTGATGAACTTTGCCGCACCGTTTATCGATTACTACACGCTGCCACGCACTTACGGACACAAAAAAAGTCAACGGGCAACAAAAAAGGCTGACCTTTAATGTTGGGCGCATCCATCAGTAAAAACAGTATTTTACTCGGCTTATTTGCCTTGGTGACCGCCGGCGTGCTGGCGGTCACTAATGTCAGCACCCGCGATCGGATTGCCGAGTCCGAGCGTCAAGCGGCCGAGCAAGCGCTGTACGAGTTAATCACCAAAGATCGTGTCGATAACGACCTGTTAAACGACACCATTGCCACACCGGCCGAAATGATGCCGGCGCTGGGGTTAACCAACCCCGAGGCAATTTATCGCGCGCGTAAAAACGGCCAAGTAATTGCTGTGATCGTGCCCGCCGTGGCGCCCGACGGTTACAGCGGCGCCATCCGCGTTTTAGTAGGCGTTAACCGTGACGGCAGCGTTGCCGGTGCGCGAGCGTTAGCGCACAAAGAAACACCTGGGCTGGGGGATAAAGTCGACACCAATAAAAGCGCATGGATACTCAGCTTTAACGGTAAATCCTTGGGCAACCCTGCAGCCGAGCGCTGGGGGGTAAAAAAAGACGGCGGCAGCTTCGATCAATTTACTGGGGCCACCATTACCCCTCGGGCCGTTACCGGACAAATAAAACGGGTCTTACAACAAGTACAAGAGGCGCACAGCCTGCTGTTTGAGACCTCCCAGCACACTGACGTAAACACACCTGATAATGTGGGTAAACGCGATGAGTAATACCAGTCAATGGCAATCGCTCAGCAAAAAAGGCCTCTGGACTAACAACCCCGCCTTAGTGCAACTGTTGGGTTTATGCCCACTGCTGGCCGTATCCGGCTCGGTGGTTAACGCCTTGGGCTTGGGGCTGGCCACCATGATGGTGTTGACCTGCTCTAACATTGCCGTTTCTATGATTCGTAAAACCGTGGGCGATGCGGTGCGCCTGCCGGCGTTTGTGATGATTATTGCCTCGCTCACCACCTGTATTGAACTGCTCATGCAGGCCTACACTTACGAGCTTTACACCATCTTAGGTATTTTTATTCCGCTGATTGTAACCAACTGCGCCATTTTAGGGCGCGCCGATGCGTTTGCCAGTAAAAACCCTGTACTGCCATCGGCCATCGACGGCCTTATGATGGGTCTTGGTTTTACGTTAGTGTTGCTCACCGTAGGTGCCATTCGTGAGGTGTTAGGCAGCGGCACGTTGTTTGCCAATATGCACTTGTTGTTTGGCGAATTTGCGCGCGGCTGGACCATCACCTTATTTGCTAATTATCCGGGCTTTTTGGTGGCTATATTGCCGCCGGGCGCGTTTATTGTTACCGGTTTTTTAATCGCCTTAAAAAACATCATCGATCAACAGCAAGCCCAACGCGCCGCTGCACGCAAAGAAAGGCCCGTCAAAGGCAGCAAGCGTGTTCGCACCACGGGCACCATTGCCTAAACCATTGCGCCAGCGTATTTTTGCTACGCTGGCGCAATGCTTGCCAAAACCGCGAGCCACGCTAATACCCCCTGCGGTGGCGATTACGCTATTGCCACCTGCAGCCAATAATTTACAATGCGCCTATCACCCCTATACCGATACAACTTAAGCTCTAACAGGCCGACATTAAGGACTTATTATGCAAAAATTTAGTCAAGACGATGTGATGAACTTGATCCATACTCACGCAATACCCTGGGGGATCAATATCGTCGCCGCACTGCTGATTTTTATTGTCGGTAGAATCATCGCTAAAATGCTGGTGGCTTTGCTCGGTAAAGTGCTTGGCCGCACCAAGCTCGACAGTATTTTAATTGGCTTTTTGCAAGCCATTGCCAGCGCTTTTTTGTTGCTGATTATTATCATCGCCGCGCTCGACCAGCTAGGGGTTGATACCACCTCGATGATCGCCCTGATTGGTGCGGCCGGTTTGGCCATTGGCTTGGCGCTGCAGGGGTCGCTGCAAAACTTTGCCTCGGGTTTTTTATTGCTGCTGCTGCGCCCGTTTACCGCCGGTGACTACATCGAGGCTGGTGGCACTGCCGGTGTGGTAAAAAACATTAATATCTTTACCACCACTTTAACCAGCCCAGACAACAAAGAGATAATTGTCCCCAACGGTCAGATTTACGGCGGTAACATCACCAACTACTCGAAGCTGCCTACCCGTCGTATCGACATGGTGTTTCGCATCAGTTACGACGACGACATTAAACTTGCCAAGCAAATCTTAGAGCGGGTGCTAAAAGCCGACTCGCGCGTGCTGGCCGATCCCGCCCCGACCATTGCCGTCTCGGAGCTGGCCGAGAGCAGCATCAACCTTGTCGTGCGCCCCTGGGTTAAAACCGCCGATTTTTGGCCGTCTAAGTTTGATCTGACCGAAAACATCAAACTTGCCTTTGACGAAGGGGGTATTACTATTCCGTTGCCACAATTGGATGTACACGCCGACCTACCCGTGACACAAAAGCCCGATGCCGCTTAAGGCATTAGGTTTGTGGCACACTAACGGGGCTTTGGCCCCGTTTTTTTCGGGTAAACTAAGGTAAATCGCCATGCATTATTACCCCGTAGGGTTACCATAACGCCATGACCTGTATCCATATTATTGACGACGACGAAACCCTGTGCGAGTTGCTGGGCAATTACCTGCGCGACAACGGCTTTAGCATTATCGTCAGCCACGACGGCATCACTGGGCTGGCAACAACCCTGCAAGAGCAACCCGATCTGGTCTTGCTCGATGTGATGCTGCCGGGCCAGAGCGGGTTTGAGCTGTTGCGCGCACTGCGGCAAAAAAGCCATGTGCCGGTATTAATGCTCACCGCCCGCGGCGAGGAAATTGACCGTGTTTTAGGGCTCGAGCTGGGCGCCGATGACTATGTCGCCAAGCCTTTTTCGCACCGCGAACTGGTCGCGCGGATACAGGCCATTTTGCGCAGACTGCAACCGCAAACCAACTCTCGTGTGGGCGCACTCATTATGAGGCCCGAGTCTTTTGAAGCTCGCTATCACGAGCAACACCTGGACCTAACCGCCGCCGAGTTTCGGGTGTTGAACATTTTATTTGAGCGCGCCGGCGAAGTGGTTGATAAAGACAGCATCTCACGCCAAGCGTTTGGCCGCCGACTGCAACCGTTTGATCGCCATATCGACATCCATATCTCACATATCCGTAAAAAAATGACCGCTATTAACCCCGCCCCGGTCATTAAAACTGTGCGCGGCTCGGGTTACCAGCTGTTAGTGCACGACTCATGAAACTGCGTTTATTCAGTGGTTTTGCCGGCCGTTTGTTTTTATGGTTTTGGCTCTCGCTAACGGTATTGTTAGTGGCCAACTTTTTTCTCGGTCGCTACCTTGATCGCTTTGATCAACTGCACCAACCCAGCGCCCAACAACTGGCCGCACTGGATAAATATCAACGTTCACTGCAGCGTTACAGCAGTCGTTCATCAGAGCGATTGTTAAAAGGTCGCGGCCGACATGGCTTACTGTTTTACGACCCAGTCAGCCGTGAGCCCCTGGGCAAAGACCGTTTGCACTGGCGTTTAACAGAGCTGGCCAACCAAGACTCTTTACAGACACTGTCGCTGGATCGGGGCTTAACCGCCATTGGGCCATTCCCTATTGCCACCCAAGACCGCGCCCTGCTGGCGGTGTGGGTTATGCCAGCGCGTCCGGTATCCCTGTGGCGCCAAGCGTTACGCGACTCGCCCCACTGGCGTTTAATGGCGTCTATGGCATTGGTGTTATTGTTATCCGTTATTTTAGCGCGCTGGTTAAGCCGTCCTATTCGGCAACTGTCGCGCGCCACCCGCCAACTTGGTGACGGCCAGCTGGCCACCCGAGTCGCCGCCGGCAAGGGCGAGCTGGGGCAACTCGGGCACGACTTTAACCTGATGGCTGAAAAACTACAGGAGTCTATTGCCACGCAGCAACGGCTGTTGGCCGATGTATCACACGAGCTGCGCTCGCCCCTAACCCGCTTAAAATTAGCCGCCGGCCTGCTCGCCGACCAAGGCAGCAACGCCTACATTGAACGCATTGAAAAAGAGTGCGAGACGCTGGAGCATTTAATCGATCAAGTGCTGACGTTATCTCGCCTTGAAGGCTCGAGCGATCAAGAGCAAAGCGAGCGCAGCGACATCGCACAACAAGTACAGCAAGCCATTGACGACTGGCGTTTTCAAACCGAAGGCAAACAGCTGTTGTACCACGGGCCCGAGCAATTGATGGCCGTCATAAAACCGCAATTGCTGCAGCGGGTACTGGACAACTTGCTCTCTAACGCCTGCCGCTATGCCGATACAATTGATGTCGGTTTAAGTCGCTTGCCCGGCGGCTGGCAAATAACCGTTGCCGATAACGGCCCCGGTGTTAGTCAGCAGCGGCTGGCACAGTTATTTGAGCCTTTCTATCGCGGCGATCCGTCTCGTGGCCATCAAGGTAATATCGGCTTAGGCTTGGCCATCGCCCACGCGGCGGCCCACGCCCAAGGGGCCAGCCTAACCGCCGCACCCGCCCCGGCCGGCGGATTATGCTTTACCCTAACCAAACAATAACCTTGCTTTGCAGCTTAGCCGGCAACAGCTGCGGTTAATACGAGCTTAAAGCTTGCGCGTAATATCGGTAATTTTTACCGCGGCTGTTTATAATCGAGACTTTATCAATCGCCGCTGAACGAGCACCTACTCTAAGCAGCACCTTAAGAGCCTAACCGCGCATGCTCAACATTGTTTTATTTGAGCCGGAGATTCCACCCAACACCGGCAACATCATCCGTTTAGCGGCTAACACCGGCTGCACACTGCACTTGATCGAGCCCTTGGGGTTTATCCTCGACGACAAACGCCTGCGCCGCGCTGGGCTCGACTACGGCGAGTGGCAAAACCTTGCAACCTACACCGGCTGGGAGCACTTTTTAACCAAAGCACAACCGAACCGAGTATTTGCCGTAAGCACCAAAGGCACTGTGTGTCACAGTCAGGCAGACTTTGCCGCGGGGGATTACTTACTGTTTGGCCCAGAGACGCGCGGCTTGCCCGCCAAGATCCTGCAAGCCTTACCCACCGCTCAAGTCTTACGTATTCCTATGCGTAAAGGCAGCCGCAGCATGAACCTGTCCAACGCCGTCTCGGTGGTCGTGTACGAGGCCTGGCGCCAACTGGGCTATGACGGCGAGATGTGAAACTTTTGCTAACATCGTACAATAATGGCCTTTTGCCAGGACAGGTAAACGCTATGACACGTGTGCAAATATTAGTTGGCACCGAGACAGGCACCGCCGAGACGGTTGCCGAAGACCTTAAAGAACAACTGGATAACATGGGCATTGCCAGCCATATCAACCCTATGCCCACCATCGAGGATTTACTCGACAACCCCAATGACACTGTACTGATTTGTACCGCTAACACCGGCGCCGGCGATCTGCCGGGCAACATACAACCCCTGTACGTTGCCCTAGAGCGAAGCTTTCCCAATATCGCCGGACGGCGCTACGGTCTGATCAACTTAGGCGACAGCAGTTACGCCACCTTCGCAGAGGCTGGCGAGGCCATCGACCACGCCATGAGCGAGCTGGGCGCCAGCCGCCTAGGCGAGCCTTTAGTGCTGGACGCCTGCAGTGGCGACGATCCCTCCGAGCTGGCGCTGGAGTGGCTTGAAGATTGGGTGCAGTTGTTATGAGCCGTGCCCCGATAGGTTTGTTTTACGGCAGCTCGACCTGCTACACCGAAATCGCTGCCGAAAAAATTCGCGAACAAATGGGTGCAGACCTTATCGATGTTTTTAATATCGCCGATACGCCCATTATTGAAGCCGAGTTTTACCCCCTTGTGATTCTCGGCATTCCCACTTGGGATTATGGTGAGCTGCAAGAGGACTGGGACGAGATCTGGGATGAGCTAGAGCAGGTTAACTGGCAGGGTAAAAAGGCTGCTTTTTTTGGTTTGGGCGATCAGATCGGTTACCCCGAATGGTTTTTAGATGCCATGGGGTATCTGCACGCTAAAGTGGCCAAACTGGGGGCGGCACCTTGTGGTTACTGGCCCGTTACCGGTTACGAGTTCGAGGCCTCAAAAGCCCTCATTGCCGACGACACACTGTTTGTCGGTTTGGCACTGGACGATGAAAACGAGTTCGACCTCACCGAGCAACGTATTGCCACCTGGTGCGAGCAACTTAAGGCCGAGTTCGAGCTGTGAGCGAAACCGCCACCCCGGCACAAGTGCACTGGGATGACGACGGACAACCACTATCGAGCGCCTATGCCGATGTGTATTTCTCCCGTCACGACGGCTTGGCAGAAAGCCGCCATGTGTTTCTTAACGGCAACCGACTGACCGAGCGCTTTAACGCCCTTTGCAGCGGCGCTAACCATGACACTTTTACCATTGCCGAAACCGGTTTTGGCACAGGCTTAAATTTTCTGGCCAGCTGGCAGCTGTGGCGTGAACAAACGCGGGGCAATAACCGACTGCATTTTATCTCGGTCGAGAAACACCCTCTAACAGTACAAGACCTAACCCGCGCTTTGGCCCTATGGCCCGAGCTTGCCGACTTGGCAAGCCAATTAACGGCACAGTATCCGGCTTTTATCGGACCGGGTTTAAGCCGTTTATACTTTAGCGACAACGTCAGCCTAACGTTAATCATCGACGAAGCGGTGGCGGGGTTTCAATCGTTATTATGGCCCGTTACCGAGCCCCATCGCTCGCGGCAACCGCGGGTGGACGCTTGGTTTTTAGATGGCTTTGCCCCCAGTAAAAATCCCGCCATGTGGAGCGAACCGCTGTTTCACAGCATCGCCAGCCTCTCGGGGCCGGCCACCACTGCGGCAACCTTTAGCGCTGCCGGGGTGGTAAAACGCGGCTTATTAGCGGCGGGGTTCAACATCGCAAAAGTGCCCGGTTTTGGTCGCAAACGCGAGATGATTACCGCCACCAACAATACCGTTATAACGCCGCCAACAAGTGCGCGCGCCTTAGTCGACAGCTATCAACAACAAGCCTGCCACAGCAGCGATGCTCAAACAGCGCTGGTTATTGGCGCCGGTTTAGCCGGCTGCCATACCGCCCGAGCCCTGGCCGAGGCCGGCTGGCAGGTTACCGTCATCGAGCAAAACAGCCCCGCCAGCGGCGGCTCGGGCAACCCACAGGGTTTGCTTTATGCGCGTTTAAGTCACAGGCGCGAAACCCTACCGCTGTTTAACCTTCAAGCGCTGCTGTACGCGCAGCAGTACTACCGGCATTTTTGGCACAACAACCCAGAGGCCGGGGCCCGCTGCGGATTGCTACAGCTGCCCAGCGATGAAGCCCAAGCACTGATGCAGCAACAAGTTGTCGCGGCATTAAATTACCCCGATAACCTCGTGCGCTTAACCGATGCAACTGAGGCGAGCCGCCTAAGCGGGATACCACTTAACCGGGGCGGCTTGTACTTTCCCCAGTGCGGTTGGCTGGACCCGCGCCAAGTGTGCGCGGGGCTGCTGGATCAGCCCAACATTACACTGCTTTGCGGTCACAAGGTGGGCCAGCTTAAACAAACCGATGGCCACTGGCAGGCCGTCGCCCATGGCACTGATCGCAGCATTGCCAGCGCCGCTGTAGTGGTGGTGGCCTGCGCCGAGCTCAGCACCACATTGGCACAATTGGCGCCGCTGCCACTTAAACCGATTCGCGGCCAGATCAGCTCCCTTAGCGCCACAACACAAAGCGCCAAACTCAACACGGCACTCTGCGCCCAGGGCTACTTGGCGCCCGCCTATCAAGGCTCTCATTGTTTGGGGGCAACGTTTAACACAAAAGATCAAGATGTCGCGTTAAGCACGCAAGATCATCAGCGTAATCTCGATCACTTAACCAGCTTGGGGCTAAACGTAAAGCAGTTGTTTAACAACCCCACGGTAAAGGATATAAACGGTGGACGGGCGGCGTTTCGCTGCACCACCCCAGATTATTTACCCGTGGTTGGGCCAGTGCCCGATTTCGCCGCACTCAAGCGCGATTGCGCCGCCTTAAAACACAACGCTAAAGCTTGTGGTGACACTCCGCCAAGCTACCACAAAGGGCTCTACGTTAATGGCGGGCACGGCTCGCGCGGGCTTGCCTATACGCCTGTGTGCGGACAACTGCTGGCCGATATTATCAATCGCCAGTGCGCGCCTGTTTCGGCGCCTTTAGCGCAGGCGCTGCATCCGGCGCGGTTTGCCCTGCGCGATCTTATTCGTGGCCGTTAGGCTGCGCCGCCAATGCATCGCTCGCGGGTTGACTGGCTAACATCATTTGCGAGCCGCTGCCGCAGGCAATAACGGTGCGCATTGCCGCCTCGACACTCACCTCCGGTAGCAGCACAACGCAATCGGCCGACAAATGATAAATAAAGCCCGAGGTGGGAATCGGTGCGGTGGGCACATACACGGTATAGTCGCCCGACTCGTGCTCGGCGGTGACAATACCGGTAACCGACACCGAATTGTTAATACCCATAATATAGGCACGACACACTTTGCCGTTCAGTAAAGAGGCGTTACCCTCACCGCCCATTATCTGAGTGACCATTTCACGGATAGTGCTATAGCCTGGCGCCAAGCGCGAAAACAAACGGTCGATTTTGCCGTGCAGCCAACGGCCAACACTGGTTTTAACCAATAACCCGATGGAGAAACACACCCCCAACACCAAGGCTAAGCTGAGCACATCGGCACTGTGCTCACCGACAGTGGTATAGTTGGCCAGCCAGCGGCTAAGGGGCGCCACCATGGTGTTTAACACACCTACCAGCCACTGCAACAAAAAAACAAAAATGGTCATGGGCAATACCACCGCCAAACCACCCAGCAGAGTTAGCACTAAGAACGAGCGGACACGAGACATAAGCAAGCCTTAAAAATAGAGATAGGAGCCAGTCGGAGCATTATGGCTAATCGGCAACAAGCAGACAATTTATCAGGCACAGATCACATTAATAATCACGGGCCACGCGGTGTGTTACTGGCCCTATTAGGACTTGTGTTAGCCAGTTTTTCTTATGCCGGCGGCGCCCCCGCGATCGAGCTTGATTACCAAGTACTGCAAAAGCAACCACTGCCTTCGGCATTTTTTACCCAGGGGTTAGAGATCCATCAAGGCCAACTCCTGCACAGCAGTGGCTTATACGGCAAGTCCAAATTGGTCAGTCGGCCGCTGCACAAGGCCGCCCAACGCAATTGGCAGTATATATTACCCAAGCGATATTTTGCCGAGGGTTTAACGGTTTTAAACAACACCGTGTACTTGCTCAGCTGGAGGGAGCAAACCCTATGGCGCTTTGACGTCAACAGCGGCAAGCTACTCAGCCGCGGCCGTTATCAAGGAGAGGGCTGGGGCTTGAGTCACACCCAAGAGGAGCTGATTCGCTCTGACGGCAGTGATACCTTGTTTTTTCACGACCCAGATACTCTTGCGGTAACCCGTCGCCTCGCGGTCACTCGCAACGGCCAAGCGGTAAAGTATCTGAATGAATTAGAATTTGCCCAAGGTTTGATCTGGGCCAACATTTGGCAGAGCAATGAGATCATCGCTATTGATCCGGACAGTGGCCAAGTGCTGGCGGTTATTGATATTACCCAACTGGCCAAGCTCGAAGCCAAACCCGATCCAGATGCCGTTAGCAATGGCATTGCCTATCACCCAGACGACAACAGCTTTTGGGTTACCGGAAAAAACTGGTCGCATCTATATCAACTAAGGTTGGACACAAGCCCTTTAACACCGAGCAGCACAGCCAAACAACCGCGCTAAGCGTGCGTGGAGTGCCCTAAGGTTATAAAGCCCTTTGGGCAAACGCTTAGCTGCTTTTAGCACATCGGTTTGCCGCGCGCTTGTTAGTTGTTTTAACAAGCGCTGAACAACTTGCGCTTTGTCCGTTAAACCCGCTGCAAAGCCGTTAACTGACAAAGCGCATTTACTGACACCGTTAGAAAGTAAACTGCAAGTTAACACTTGCGTAGTCAACATCCATATCGATATCACGCCCTTGCAACAGATCCACTTCATCCCGCGATATGTCAAAGTTAAATCGCTCGTACTCAACCCTTAAGTCCAAGTGCTCGCTCAACTTAAACTTGACGCCTGCACCCCAAAAAGTTTCATCTCCGCTAAACTTTTTGCTCGTTTGGGCCAACTCTACATCTAAGCTGGTGTCCGTCTCCCACCACATTTGGCCACCTTTGGCGTAAATGGAAAACATCGGCGCAATGGGCGCCTCGAGGATCAAGCCTAAAGTTGCACCAGACGGATCGATCGTAAAGGCCCCACTGCGCGCCTTGTCAAAATCGATGTAAGCCGCCTCTAGGCCGATAAACTGATTAAACTTGACCAAGGCAAACGCCTTTTTAGCCGCCTCGTCTTCACTGAAGTCTTCATCTTTAAGTTTTGTCACACCGTAACCGCCACCGATAGAAAACTCCGGTTGCAAGCGCCAACCATTCTCGCCACTTGACTGCGCCCATGTTGCCACCGCCGCCGAAGAGCAAACACAAAACAGAACTGCCGATGAAATTTTCTTAACCATGATACATCTCCGATAAGCTGAATTTGCCATACACTCTGGCGAACGCTTTATCGCAATAGCCATGCCAAGGGTAATTTGTTTTTATTTTACACACTGGATCACATTTTTCTGCGCACTCTGCGCTAACTGTTGTTATCAGCTCACAGATTTTTCTGTACGCGGGGTATAGTTATCGCGCCTGCAAGTAATAATTACAAACAAAACACGATACTTACACCAGCACGGCCATCACGGGGCATGGGGGCTTGTTTGTCTGGTCGATGATCGAGGGGGTGCGCCTGCTACGCGCACGATAAAGCGATAGAGAAACACCTTGGTTATTAAAAACAATCGCACCGCCACTGGCTTGTTAATCGGCACACTGAGGGTTTAAAAGCCTACCCATCCTAGACGCTTTGTGCTGAGTCGGTACTTTTACCCGAGACTTGCCCGCGCGCTACTTAAAGCCGTCCAGAAACAAAAAAAGCGCCTAAACTGCAGGCGCTTAATTGACTTAATGCTAGAGGTTTTACTCAGGCACAACATTTTCTGCCTGTAGGCCTTTTTGCCCTTGGGTCACCTCAAACGATACCCGCTGGCCCTCGGCCAGAGTTTTAAAGCCAGAGCCTGTAATAGCCGAGAAGTGCACAAACACATCTTGGCCCGCTTCGCCCTCAATAAAACCAAACCCTTTAGCTTCATTGAACCACTTAACCACACCGCTACTTTTTGACATATCAATAACCTTTGCCGGCCCAAGCCGGATTATGCTCCATAGGATTCTCGGGCTGTAAAACGGCGCAATCCCGAGAAAGTCACTATAAACCGGCTTTTCGGTGCCTGTAAAGAGCTAACCTACCCGCCCCATAGTGTTAAAACACACGCTAGATGGCGTAACATAGATGATCACCCTTTAGAAGATCAGGTTCGCCGGTATGCATTCTCGTTTATCCACGCCTTCATCAAAGCCGTCGTGCCCTTACTCTAACTGCGGCCGCTGTCGTCTCAGCACTGTGTGTTTGCCCTTAAGTTTAAGTCTCGATGACATCCATCGGTTAGACGCTATTGTGCAGCGCCGCCCGCCGTTGCAAAGCGGCACCATGCTGTACCGCACGGGCGATCCGTTTAACGCCATCTATGCCGTTCGTGCCGGCGCCCTCAAAACTTGGACAACCGACATCCACGGGCGCGAGCAAATTACGGGGTTTTATCTGCCCGGCGATATTGCCGGTCTTGACGGCCCGGCCAACCACCAGCACAGCAACAGCGCACAAGTACTGCAAACCAGCTCTGTGTGTAAGTTGCCCTATCACCTGTTAGAGCAGCTGGGCAGTAAGGTGCCGGGTTTGCAGCGCAATTTATTGCAGCTGTTAAGCCGCGAGATTGTTCACGACCAACAGCAGCGGCGCCTGTTAAGTCGCAGCTCGGCGCAGACTCGTGTGGCGGCTTTTTTGCTCGATATGTCCAACCGCCATCAGCGGCATAACTTATCGGCCACAGAATTTACCCTGCCCATGAGTCGCGGCGATATCGCCAACTTTTTAGGCTTAACGTTAGAAACCGTCAGCCGCACTTTTAGCCATTTGCAAAAGACCGGTTTGCTCAGTACTGCGGGCAAACACATCCATATTATCGATTTAGAACAACTGAGCGACTGCGCACAAACCGATTGATTATAATAGAGAGCACACCATGCGTCATAGCACTGCCAATTTAAATGCCGCGTTACAAGCCTTTGACGAGGTAAACCGCCAAGACCCTAATACCGAAACCGATCAGGCGGGTGAAGCACAGCCCAAAGAGTTACTCTACGCTAAACGCATGAGTGCCGAGCTGGCCGAGTTTGCCCCAGATGCCAGCCAAGAATTACAGCTGGCGGCACGGGCACAGCACATCGAGCGCTGGATTATCCCGCGCGCCGACTATCCGATGAACCGCGCGGGTTACCAGCGCTGGCGCACCATTTTAGGTGAGCATCACGCCCAGCGCGCTTGTGGCATTATGCGCCAACACGGTTTTAGCGAAAACAGCTGTCAGCGGGTTGCCGCCATGCTGCAAAAAAAGCACCTCAAACGCGACCCCGAAGCCCAGACACTACAAGACGTAGTGTGTTTGGTGTTTATGCGTTATTACCTTGAAGCGTTTGCCAGCAAACACAGCGAAGAAAAGCTGATAAGCATTGTGCGTAAAACATGGAAAAAGATGTCACCGGACGGGCATGCAAGCGCTTTACAGATCAATTTAGCGCCACATTTAGCACAATTGCTTAATAATGCCTTGGGCTTATAACCAAATTTATAAAAGCGTTTCGCTATATAAAGAACACTTTTTAACCTAAAATAGCAAAAAAGTACCGATTTTTACCGCCAAGCCTTGACCCGACGGTAGATCTGCTTTATACCAAAAGTGTGATCGTCATAACAAATATGACAAACGAATGGGCATTCTTATGAAAAACTTGCTATTACCGCTGGTTATGTTGCTTTTGGCGTCGGCCAGCATTCAGGTAAACGCGTGCGATGAGGATTGCAAGCGCGAGCAAGCTATGGAACAGCATAACGTGGTATTTCCCAGTTACCTGAACGCAAAATTCTGCCAAACCACGAGCGTTGACTTTCTGCTGCGCGATTACGCCAGCTTAGAAAAATACCGCACCGAGCGTTTACCAACCGGCCATAAAGGTGGGATGAACAACATTCGTAAAATGCTTGACCAACGTAAAGAGTGGTTAACCGAGTGCGATAATTACCTGCGCTTAACCGATCAGGGCCGAGTGTTTTACAACGACGAGACCACCAAGATTGTTTTTGCCGCTATCGATAAAGTCAGCACAGAGCTTAACTCTCTGGTGTACAACGGCAGTCAAGAGGTGATCGTCAGCAATGGCCTAGATGGCGCCGAATACAATTTTGACAACATGTTAAAAGTCATCGAGCAACACCGAACCAATTTACAACTGCGCGGCCAGTTGGTGATTCGCTAACTGGGCATTTGGCGCGCAGCGAAGCTGTTAATCGCTGACGCGCTCGCGCTTTTTAAGTGACAAAACAGCCCGCTTGGGCTTATCGGGATTGTCGGCAAACATTTTTGCCTGCTGCTCTAAATCCTGTACCCGCCGACTTTTTATTTTTATGTTTGTGCCTTCGGCAGCCTCTTTTGCGCTGCCCACTGCGCTTGCCGGCGTGGCTCGACTTAGCGCTTCAAGGCCACAACGCAACAGACGCGCCTGATCAATAAAATTTAGATCTTTAGGAAAGTGACTCGGATCGACCGAAGAGGGATTGCGCGGGTCGCCTTCAACTCGGATGATGCAACCGCAACTATGACGTGCTTCGCCGGTCGCCACATCGATGTCCCAGGATTCAAAGTCCATTGCTTTAACCTTTTATTGCAGTAAAAAGCCTGAGTAAGCCTGAGGCTTACCCAAGGTAATTAAGAGGGTTGAGGATACTGACTTGGCCAATGGCGCAGCCATGTTAACGGGCCGATTGACGCGCTTTTTGCCGCGCAGGTGGCTCTGCACCTAAATGCACCTGATTGCGGGCTTTAGCCAATTGCATTTGTTTTTGCCGCTCGGCAAAACGGGACTTTTGCTCATCGCTTAAACTGTGATAACAGCGCGGACAACAAACCCCTTTTAAATACAGCTCGGACTCCATTTCGGCATCGGTAATTGGATGGCGACAGCCGTAACATTGATCAAACGAGCCGCGCTCTAAAGCATGATTAACCGCCACTCGGTTATCAAACACAAAACATTCACCACGCCACAGGCTTTCGTCTGCGGGCACTTGTTCAAGGTATTTTAAAATACCACCTTCAAGGTGGTACACCTCGTCAAAGCCCTGCTCTTTCATATAGGCGGTGGCTTTTTCACAGCGGATGCCACCGGTGCAAAACATGGCCACCTTTTTGTGCTGGGCAGGGTTTAAATTGTTTTTAATGTAAGCGGGAAACTCGCGAAAGGTTTCTGTATCCGGGTCGAGCGCGCCCTCAAAGGTACCAATGGCGTATTCGTAATGGTTGCGGGTATCCACCACCAGCACCTCAGGATCGCTGATCAAGGCGTTCCAATCCTGGGGTTTTACATAGGTGCCAACAATTTGCTTGGGGTCAATGCCATCAACACCCATGGTGACGATTTCTTTTTTTAACTTAACCTTCATACGATAAAACGGCTGCTCATCGTAGAGCGACTCTTTATGTTCTACATCAGCAAAACGAGGGTCATTTTTTAGGTAGCTCAGCAGCGCGTCGATCGCTTGGCGCGAGCCCGACACTGTGCCGTTAATGCCCTCGGCGGCCAATAACAAAGTGCCTTTAATCCCTAAGCGACCGCACTCGGCCTTAAGCGGCACGCTCAGGGCTTGATAGTCGGGAAGCTCGACAAATTTGTACAGCGCGGCAACAACATACGGGTTCATAAGAAAAACAATCACCTAGCAGCGGCCCACAGTGAGCCGATTAAAATCGCGGCCATTATAGCCGCTTGCTTTTTGTACAGCCAGTGTTTTTGCCTTGTGTTTGACTTGGCTCAAGTGAAACACACGGTTCGCGGTGTTATCCGTGTTTACCACCGCCAAGACAGTTGGGCGTGTCGGGTAAAGATTGCTCGGACCACTCGTCGGGGCTAAGGTGTGCAACGAGAGCGCGTGAACCGGCCCCGCCATCTGCTCGGTAAGCGCTTTATAAATCATTTGATGTCGCTGTACTTGGCGCTTACCGCTCAGCGCTTGGCTGACCAAGGTAACCTTAAAGTGAGTCTCTGAGTTTGGCGGTACGCTGTGTTTATGGCTCTCATTAATCACCGTTAGGTACACAGGGTCGAACTGTTCGGTTAGTGTTTGTTCAATACTCGCCTGTACGGGCTGCATAATTTTAGCTCCTGTAATGACTGTTTACACCGGCTATTGCGGTGTTGTATGGCCGATATTGTAACGCAGCGTTAACTTTGTGCCTTTTACTGCTCGACAATGGTGGCCGCCGCTTCTAGCTCTGACTCCAATCGCTGGCTTTCGGCCGCCCGCGCTTTGGACCAACCCGCCACCAACAAGTAAATAACCGGGGTTAAAAACAGGGTAAACACAGCGGCTATACCCAACCCACCAAACACCACCCAACCAATAGCATGACGGGCCTCGGCGCCTGGGCCGGCACTTAAAATCAACGGCAAGCCACCCAGCACAGTGGACATCACAGTCATAACAATTGGGCGCAAGCGCACTGCAGCAGCGGTTTGCACCGCCTGCAACACCGAGCGGCCTTGGTCCCGCAGCTGATCGGCAAACTCTACCAATAAAATGCCATTTTTAGCCATCAACCCGATCAGCATCACCAGACCAATTTGCGAATAGACATTGATGCTGGTGCCGGTCAACAGCAGCGCTACAATGGCGGCGGCAATACCAAAGGGCACCGTTAACATAACAATCAGGGCACTGGTAAAACTTTCAAATTGAGCACAGAGCACTAAAAATACGACCAACAAAGCAATGAGGTAAGTCAAAGTCACCTCCCGTGCGGTTTCGTCTAATGTTTCTGCCTCGCCTAAAAAGATCAACCCCGTTCCTGCTGGCAACTCCCGTTCGGCCAAGGCACGCAGATCGTTTACCGCCGAGCGCAAAGGGTAGCGGTTGTCGATGTTCATATTAATGGCTATCGCACGGCGTTGCTTATGACGGTTTAACTCGGCGGCAACGGCGCGCTCACTTAAAGTGACCACCGATGACAAAGGCAATAAGCGCCCGTCCCGGGTGCTGACAAACAAGTTGATTAAATCACCGGGGGTGCTGATCTGATTGCCCGACGATTCGAGCATAATGGGTATGGCCTCATCGCCCACGCTTAAGTCCACCAAGTCGTGACCATTGACCATCGCGCGCAATGTGCTGGAGATGTTCTCTAGGGGGATGTCGAGCTCGGAGGCGCGGCGCCGATCGATGTTTACCGAAAGCTGCGGCTGAGTTGGCTGATACCTGATATCCGCTTGACTGAGCAGCGGCAACTGCTGCTCGATCGCTTGCACAAACTGTTTTGCGGCGCTAAAAATATCGGCGTAATCACTGCCCACCAGCGCTATGTTTATGCCGCCCCCACTGTTCCATAAACCAAGACTGTTGGTGCTCGACACGCGCACAAAAGCACCGGGTATGTCACTCATACTGCCGCGCAGCTGTTGCATCATTTGCTGTTGCGTACGGCTGCGTGTATGCCAGTCGGCTAACGGTAATTGCACGCGGCCACGGTTGGCGTCGTAACGGCCAATGATCGAAAACAATTGTGTCGCCTCGCCTGAGTCCAGCAGCGGTTGTACCCGTGCCTCCATGGCGTCCACCTGGCGCTCTGTATACTCTAATCCCGTACCATCGGGGCCGGTAGCATCAACATAAATGATGCCGCGATCCTCCTCGGGGAGTAACTCTTGCGGGATGTATTGATACAAGAACGCGCTGGCAACAACGGCCAACACCGCCACCGCCAACACAACAACCCCGTGTTTTAACACCCAGGCGAGCCAGCGCATATAGACGCCGACCAGCCGCGTGCCCATGGCCTGTAGCGGATCTGAGAATCGGTGCGCTTGGTTGTCACGCTCGGGCACAATACGCGCCGCCATTACCGGCACCAACGACAGCGCCACAAACGATGAAATAGCCACGGCAAAAGCCAGTACAAAACCAAACTCGCGAAACAAGCGCCCCGCGGTACTGGGCAACATCGCCACTGGGATAAACACCGAGATCAATACCGCTGTAGTGGCAATCACGGCAAAGAATACTTGCCGGGTTCCCAGTACCGCGGCAGCGCGCGGGCCTAGCCCTTGGTGACGCCGGCGCTGAACATTCTCGAGCACCACGATGGCGTCATCCACCACCAAACCTGTGGCTAATACCAATGCCAACAAAGTGAGCGTATTCAGTGAAAAACCCATTGCCCAGATAGCCGCCACCGTGCCGATCAGCGCCACGGGTATGGCAACACTGGGGATTAACGTAACCCGTAACGAGCCGATAAACAGCCAGATGGTGGCAATAACAATCAGCACGGTCAGCAACAGGCTAAACAGCACTTCAGTCATCGAACCTTTAATAAACTTTGAGCTGTCCTCGGTAATGACCAGCTCAAAATCGCTAAAACGATCGTTTAAACGCAGCACCGCTCGCTGCACTCGCTCGGCAATGTCTAGGGTATTCGATTGCGACTGGCGCACCACCCCCATTGCCACAACCGGCTGACCATTAAGGCGCACGTAAGAGCGGGCGTTCTCGGGGGCAAAGAATACCTGAGCGACATCCGCTAAACGGGTATTGCCTTTAATGACAATATTTTGCAGCTCGCGCTCGGTAACCGCCGAGGCGTCGGCACGCACTAAAAGCTCTAAGTCCCCCGAGCGAAAACTGCCAGAGGGTACATCAAACGGCGCTTGACGCAGCGCACCGGCCACGTCATTCACCCCCAGACCAAAACTGGTCAAGCGGATTGGGTCTAGCACCACTCGAAGGATTTTTTGCCGCTGACCAAACAGCACCACATCCGCCACGCCGTCAATAGAAACCAGCTCGGGGATTAAATCTTTTTCGGCGCGGCGGGTTAACGCCAGCTCGTCCAGGTGCTCGCTTACCAGCGCTAAATTAATAATGGGGTTGGCGTTAGGATCGGCCTTGATAACGGTCAAAGATTCCATATCGGGCGGCAGATTCCGCTCCACCCGGCTGACCGCCTCGCGGACATCGGAGGCGGCGCTGTTTAAATCGACATTGGGCGAGAACTCAACGTGCAGACGAAAACTGCCCTCTTCGCTGGCCGCGCGTATATTGCGAATGCCCGACACCCGCGCCACCGCCCCTTCAACCAAGCTGGTAACCTCGGCGTCCATGGTTTCTGGTGAGGCGCCAGGGTAAACACCCCGCACCGAGACAAACGGCCGATCGACATCGGGCAGCTCGCGCACCTCTACCGCCATAATCGCCGCAAGCCCGGCAATAGCAATCAATAGGTTGAGTACCAAAGCCAGAATTGGCCGACGAATACTTAAACTGGCTAAGTCCTCTTTCGGCGCCGACTTAAAGACATCACTCACCGCCCACCTCAGCACTTAGGTTTTGAGTTTGCTTTAGGGGCCCGTTAAGCTCGACACCGGCGTCCACAGCAAGCGGTTGAGGCGCTAACTGGCGCACCTGCGTTACCTCCACTGGCTGGCCTTCGCGCATCATCTGAATCCCCTCCAGCACCACTAAAGTGCCCTCTTGCAGATCGCCGTCTAACAGTACTTGACCGGCACGGCGCTGGACGATGCTGGCCAAGCGGCGCTCGGCGCGCCCGTCCACGACGGTCCACACAAACGAGCCCTGTGCGCCCCACTGCAAAGAGACCTCGGGCACTAAAGCGTAATCGTTTCCGATCAGTGACAAAGCAATGCGAAAGCTCATCCCCGGGCGCAGCACATCAGCGCTGTTATCCACCTGTGCGCGCAGCTTAAAGGTTCGCTCCTGCTCATCGACTCGACTGTCGATGGTGATCACCTCTGCTTTGGCCGCCAGCAAGTCTTTGCGCCACGTGGACAGCTCAAGGGCTTGTCCTATCTCAACCTGTCCCAACAACAGCTCGGGCAACACAAAGGTAACCAATAACACGCTGCGATCATCAAGCGTGGCAATCACCGTATTGTTATCGAGCCAGGCACCCGGATCAATATCACTCAGGCCAACGTAACCGCTGAACGGCGCCAGTACTTTTTGATACTCGACATTGAGGCGGGCGCGCTCGACGGCTATCTGTGCCCTAGCGGCGGCACTTTCGGCATCGTCCAAGGCCGCCTGTGTTACCGCACCGCTTTGCTGGGATTGGCGGTATCTGGCCAGTAAACGCTCGGCATCGGCCAGCTCTACCGCGGCTTTACGCAACGCTAAAAGCTCATCCCGATCGTCCAGCTGCAACAGCAACTGCCCGCGCTCGACTTTTTCTCCGGGTTTGACGTTTATCTGTGCGACGTAGCCCGCCGCGCGCGAGCGCAACGCAACCGAGTGCAGAGCGCGCGAGTTGGCCACCGCCTCTATGTTGATCTGCTCTGGGCTAACAGCAACTTGGGCCGCGATCACCGGCCGGGTTTTTACACCGCCAGCGCCAGGGGTAAGTGCCGCCTTATCGCTGCAGCCGAGCAACGCCGACAACAACACCAGTGCCAGCACTTGCCCAGCACGGGTTAATAAAGACAAAGGAAACAATACTGAGCTGGGCACACACACACTCCAAATGTCGCCCAAGTGGTGGGCACTGATAATAAGTTAACAATTCTACGGGTGCCAATGAGAAGTTACATACGAGCTAGGTAAGGAACTGTAAAAGATGCCGCCGCGCGTTAGCTAAAGCGCGACCAAGCGATCACAAACCAGACAAAAACACACAGGCAAAGGCTTAACATGACCACTGCAGAGGCAATATCTTTGGCCCGCCCCGACAACTCGTGATGCTCGGGGCCAATGCGATCCACCACCGCCTCGATGGCGGAGTTCATCAGCTCCGCCAGCAGTACCCAGCCTAAGCTGGCCACCAGTAAAATCAGCTCGATGGCTGTTTGCGCTAACCAACAGGCCAGGGGTAAGGCTAAAACCGTTAACACCAGCTCAAGACGAAACGCCGCCTCGTGGCGCCAAGTCGCCGCCAAACCCTGCCACGAGTATACGGTGGCGTGCTTTAAACGCGTCCAACCGCGCTTGCCAGGCTTATTCATTACAGGCTCCAGTGCCAGTTTAAGAGTAACGCTCGTGTTATTGCTCGGCCCCGCCAGAGCACAACCGCAAAACGGCTGAGACTATGAATGTTTTTTTTATCCGAGTCCAGCCAAGCGGCCACAGCAGGCTTGCCACGCATCAAGTTAATAGGGCAACACAACTGGGTAACAACGGTAAAACAGAGGCTATGCTCGGGCGGGGACGGTAAGAGACTGGTATTGACTAGCGCCGGTGCAGTGACCTAAAGCGCCACTTTAAACAAACTGGACTCGCTGCTGATCGTCCACCAAGACCGGTTGCAAACGGCTATCGTGACGGGTTGCGTAAGCGTGCCAGCGCACCACTAAGCCACCCCCGATCAGGCCGGCAATGGCGGCCAGCGTGGTCACACCCTCGCGGCCGACACTGTAATGGGCCAGCACAGTGGCCGCCAACAGGCTCAACAGGGGCAGAAAGTACACCAACAGTGAGCCATTGACGATGACCTCCTCTGGCACCCCCAGCTGAATTTCATCGCCTATTTGGTAATCGTCTGGGTTGCGCCCGGCTAATGACACCCACAGATAACTGGTGTGCCCGGCCAGCTTCGCCAACAAGCTTTGACCGCAGCCTTTGCGCGCCGCACAGCTGCCGCAGGTGGAGCTTTGGATGGTTTCAACCCACAATCCGTCCGGCTCGACAGCCACGATATTACCGGTTTCAAGCAACATGGTTTAACCTCCTGGCTGGTCGGCGGGGCGCTCTAGCGCCGCTAGCGATTGCGCCATTTTTTCGGCCACGGCGAGAGGTATCTCACCCACCACGGTCACCTGATAGGTCTGCCCGTCGCGGGTCAGCCCCTGCATATAAAAGTTGGTCGCGCCGCGCTGAGCGCGGCCTTCGATCACCAGCGTACCCTCAACTGGGTCAAGAAAAATAGAAAAGGTCGACAACCCATCGGTGTACATCAACATCTGCGTATTAGTGTGCACGATGCGCTGGCCCGAGAAGGCAAAACCCGCTGGCTGCCAATTTAACTGCCATTGCGATGGGGCTGCGGCAAACGGCTGATGACAACCGGACACCTGATCGGCATCCACACGATGGCTAATGCTGGCGTCGCGCTCATTGACGAAGTCGTCTGGGGTAAGCCCTGTTTGCAGATCGATAAACTGAAACTGCTCGACGATTCGCTGGCTTTCATCCACCAACAAGGTTTTTAATAATAGTCCTGTTTCGCGGTCAACGCTAAAAAAATAACCAAAACGATAGTTATCCCGCGGGATCACATGCAGCACTGTCGCCAGCCGCCCCGCTACCCGCTCTACCCCCCGCACAGAGAAACTGTAAAGACGATCGAGACTGGTAAAATTATCCGCTAAGTCCCCCAGTTTACCCGCGATTAGTAACTCTGCGAGGGTTTGACACTGGGTACTGTGACGCATTATCGCCTCACGCTCGGGGCCGTTTAAATAATACAAACGTTGGTTTTCGGTGCCATCTTCAACCCAGTGCTGAAGCTGAAAGCTCTCGGTACCGGCGTTGTTTTGATAAGTGAAGGTGCCTTTGTAATTAAGGCTTTGCTGGCGCTCGGCCATACGCTCTAACAACTCGCGCACCGATGGCAGCTTGTGGGCGTGTGAGTCCAAGCCGTTGTCATCATCTGTGTCGATGGCTTGAGGGGGCGAGTCGGGCGCCTCAGACGTGCTCGAGTGCTGGCTCGCAGAAGCCGCCTTAAGCGGCTCGGGGGGGGTGCTCTCGTGTTGTACTTGGGCGAGCCCTAAAGGGCTCAACAGCAGCAATACAAGGCCGGCCAAGCGACACTGCGACATACATTACTCTTCTTCTATTAAGGGGACACGGGCGTAGGGCAACATGCCCTGTGTGCTGTTCACGGCAGCGTGATCGGCGTGCTCTTCGACCAACTGATTAAGGTACGCGCGAATGTGCTCATTGGATACTTTAACATCGGCGCGGCGCGGCTCAAACACCACTTGGCGTGTGCGCTGCGGTTGATAACCGCCTATCTCGGCACTCACCTGCTGTGCCGGCAGCGCCGGTGCACCATAGCCAATGGGCAGTGAGTTGTCGGGGGCGTAAATTGTTTTTTCGCCGCTGTCGGCGCTCAGGATATTGGCATCGGCGCCCGAGGCGACCCCATCTGCCTGATAAAGCTGTGCGCCAATAACCACCGCGCCGGTCACCGATGCCGCAACGGCGACACGGCCCAGGCCCAGCCACCAGCGCGATAATCCGGCCGCGGAGCGTTTAGGTGTTTGGGTGGCGCTCTCGAGTGTGGGGGTTGGCTCATCGGCCAGTGCGGCGCTTAAACGGTCGGAGAATCCGGGGGCTGCTAACTGGGCGGGTAAATCACCTCGCAGCGCGGAGCGGGCAACTTGATAACGGGACCACTTAGCTTTAAGTGCATCGGTCTCGCTGGCTTTGAGGATTCGCGCCAACTCTAGCTCGGACGCCTCGTTATCGGACAGTGCCGATAGGGGTTCTGCCAACTGGGTATCTAAAGACTGCTCTGTCATGCTCGCGTTTACCTATTTATACGCCCTACTGGGGGCCAATTGGGTGACAACCAAGCTCGTCGAGTACAACGTTTTAAGGCCAATGAATATACCCCACGCCGGTCGATATTACCAAAATTTACATCTTACTAACCCTGTCTGACACACCCTTAGCTAAAAGGTTCAGCCAAGATTCAGGTTGTTATTATTTAATCGGCCCGATCCAACAGCGGAGCGATTCGCTTATCGATGGCCTCTCGTGCCCGAAAGATCCGCGAGCGCACCGTCCCTACTGGGCAATCCATAATGGCGGCGATATCCTCGTAGCTTAGCCCCTCCATCTCGCGCAGCGTAACCGCCGAGCGTAAATCTTCTGGCAAGGCGGCGATCGCCTGGTCGACGGCTGTTTTGATCTCTTCACATAAAAGGTTACTTTCGGGCGTGTCGGCATCTTTTAGTAAGTCCGAGCCCGAGTAATACTCGGCGTCGTCCACCTCTACATCGGACGAGGGCGGGCGACGCGAGCGCGATACCAAATGGTTTTTGGCAGTGTTGATCGCGATACGGTAAAGCCAAGTGTAAAAGGCGCTATCGCCCCGAAAGTTGCCCAGCGCACGATAAGCCTTGATAAAAGCATCCTGCGCGACATCCTGCACCTCGGCGTGATCGCGAACGTAACGGCCAATAATAGAAAATATTTTATGTTGGTACTTGATAACCAACAGATCAAACGCGCGCTTATCACCTTTTTGCACACGCTCAACCAACTGCTGATCAGTATCCGGCGCAGATTGCGCTGTCATCGTTTAACCCCCAAAGCATCTCTTTTATCGAGATGATTTACAAATCTGTGCGCAGGATCAACCAGCCAAAAAAACTTAACCAGCTCGGCGGCGTCTTTGTGCAACATTAATAGCGCCTGTTGCGTCGCGATTGTACGACACCGCTTTAGGCTTAAAGCCCAGTGTCAATTTTAATGCCTAATAGACCTATCAGCATTATAAGAAGTTCCGCGCCGATTATACGTGTTTATAACCGCGTACACTAACGCCTTATCGCTGCGGCGCGCACAATCCCGACAAACCATCTCGCCCTAGCCAATCCTAAACAACAATACACCGTGGGCTTTGCTACCCAGCAACACAGCTACAACACTCTTCACCCAACAGCAAAAATCTTGCGCCGCTCGAATGTTAACGGTGAACAAGCAAAAGCGCGCGCGACACCACTGTATTGTTTCGAGCTACCCTTGATATACTGAACGCCTTCTTGAGCCAGTGACTCACACCTATGAACCGACACCATTACCACGATGTGCTTATTATTGGCTCAGGCGCCGCCGGGCTTACCCTTGCACTGCAGTTAGCCGATCACACCCGCGTTGCCGTATTAAGCAAAGGCAGCATCAACGGTGGCTCCACTTGGTTTGCCCAAGGCGGTATCGCCGCGGTGCTCGACGACCAGGACTCGGTCGACGACCATGTGCGGGACACTCTGGTGGCCGGCTCGGGCCTGTGCCACGAGGATGCCGTGCGCTTTACCGTCGAGCGCTCGCGCGGGGCCATAAACTGGCTGATTGAACAGGGCGTTAATTTTACCCGCGAGCCGGACTCCGAGGGTTACCACCTGACTCAAGAAGGTGGCCACAGCCACCGCCGTATTATTCACAGCGCCGACGCCACCGGTCAAGCGGTGCACAGCACGTTAATCGATCGTGTCCAGCAGCACCCATCGGTCGAGATTTTTGAACACCATGTAGCGCTTAATTTAATCAGTCAGGCCGATACCGACTCGCGCAAATTGCGCTGCAGCGGCGCCTACGCGCTGTCCCGTCAAGATGATCATGTGCATGTGTTTCAAGCCAAAGTGGTGGTGCTGGCCACCGGCGGGGCCAGTAAAGTGTACCTGTACACCAGCAACCCCGACAGCGCCAGCGGTGACGGCATAGCCATGGCATGGCGGGCAGGTTGCCGCGTAGCCAATATGGAGTTTAACCAGTTTCACCCCACTTGCCTGTACCACCCCAAGGCCAAAACCTTTCTTATTACCGAGGCGTTGCGCGGCGAAGGCGCCTATTTAAAACTACCCGATGGCGAGCGGTTTATGCCCCGCTTTGACCCACGTGCCGAGCTGGCACCGCGCGATATAGTCGCGCGCGCCATCGACCACGAGATGAAACGGCTCGGCTGCGAGTGTGTCTATTTGGACATCTCGCACAAGTCAGAGGCATTTATCAACGAGCACTTCCCCACGGTTAAGGCCCGCTGTTTAGAGTACGGCATAGACATTACCCGCGACCCGATACCGGTGGTGCCAGCGGCGCATTATACCTGCGGCGGCGTGGTGGTCGATCGCAACAGCGAAACCGATCTACAAAACCTGTACGCCATAGGCGAGACCTCTTTTACCGGGCTGCACGGGGCCAACCGTATGGCGTCTAACTCGCTGCTAGAATGCATTGTCTATGCGCAGGCGGCGGCGGAACACATTTTGTTAAAAATAGACGCTCTGCATCAGCCCGATCGCTCGCCAAACTGGGATGAAAGCCGGGTGACCAACTCCGATGAAGACGTGGTGATCTCGCACAACTGGGATGAACTGCGCCGTTTTATGTGGGATTACGTCGGCATTGTGCGCACCCACAAACGCCTTGAGCGAGCCACTCACCGCATCAAATTGCTGCAAAACGAGATTGCCGAATACTACAGCAACTACAAAGTCAGCGACGATTTAATCGAGCTGCGCAACCTAGCCACCGTGGCCGAGCTGATTATTCGCTCGGCACTGGAGCGTAAAGAAAGCCGCGGTTTGCACTTTTCACTGGACTACCCAGAGCAAAGCCCAATCGCCCGCGACACCATGCTGGTGCCAACCAACTTTGCCGGACAAGACATTATTGTCAGTAAAGGCTTTAACGGGTAAGCAGCAACACACGCAAACGGCGCAAATCATCGGCCGCCGCGCTGTCGCGCAACAGCAGCAGTGGGTGTTTACTGCGACCATCGGTTAAGGTAAAAAAAGTAACGTTACGCCACAATCTGGTATCGCCGCTCAGTTGCATCGGCTGTAACTGAGCGCCTGTACGCCCCAGCCACCAACCATCGGCACTGCACAGCAATCGCCAGTGCTGCGCCGCCAACCAGCGCAGCCGAGCAATTCCCTGCAGCAGCAAAAGTGCGCTGACGCCTACACTGAGCCGTGCAAAGGTGCCGCCCAGCAGCGCCAGCCCAAGGGTTAGCCCGATCAGCGCGGCGTAGATCAACAAATAAAAAGTGCGCAAGTAGCGCGAGGGGGTAATAGCAACCTCCAGCCACTGAGCGGCTGCCGGATGATGCGGATTGCCCTGTGCCGGTTGCGTATCGCTAGGGCTCGTCTGGCTTTTTGTTGTGCTCTCGAACAATTTGAACAATCCTTTGCAGCTCAAGGTCTTCTGGATCCTGGCGATGCATCAGCCAGGCAAATATATCCTGATCTTCGCACTCTAATAGCCGCTGATAACGCAGCTGGTCGTCCGCCGAGAGGGTCTCGTACACGTTGTCCAAAAAAGGCAGCAACATCAGATCCAGCTCTAACATCCCTCGTCGGCTGCCCCAAAATAAACGATTTCTCTCCACCTACACACCCCGTCATCAAATACTATAGCAGCGCGCAGTATAACCTACCCAGCGCGCTAACCGCATGAAGCGACAGACAAAAAAAGAGGCAGCTAGGCTGCCTCAATACTAGGGACTACTGTACTCCTGTTAGGGAGCGCTAAACAACTACTTGCCCGATGCCACCTTGATGGTGCGGATCATCGACTGGCCGCGACGGTAAAAACGGATTGGCACCAGTTTGTCTTGCTCTAAATTTTTCACCAGCTTGCGATAATCGGCCAAATCGGTCACCTCATCGTAACCTAACTGCACGATCACATCGCCCGGGCGCAGACCCGTCGCGGCCGCAGCCGAGCCTGGCTCTACTTGCCGCACCAACACACCATGATCAAGATCGGCGCGCTCGCGATGCTGCTCACTTAAAGGCTCAAGCTTTAACCCCAGCCGATCGAGGCCGGTTGCCCCACCGCGCCCCCCAAGACTGGCCGCCACTTCTGGATCACTGTCGCGCTCGCCCAAGGTCACCTCGAGGGATTTCTTTTTACCACCGCGCATCACCTCCAGCTCGACGTTGGTACCGGGGGGCATACGCCCAACCAGCTGTGGTAATACGCCCGAGTCGTGCACTGGTGCACCATCAAACAAAATAATGATATCGCTGGGTTTAAGTCCGGCCGTTTGCGCCGGGCTGCCTGGCTCAACGTCATTGACCAGCGCACCGATTGGCTTCGACAAACCAAACGAGATCGCCACATCGCGACTCACATCCGAGATAGCAACTCCCAGCCAGCCGCGCTGCACGGTGCCGCTATCCATTAACTGCGCTACCACCTCGGCGGCAACATCAGCCGGAATAGAAAACGACAACCCATTAGAGCCGCCCGAGCGGCTGTAGATTTGTGAGTTAATACCCACCACCTCGCCCTTTAGGTTGAACAACGGCCCCCCTGAGTTGCCTGGGTTGATCGCCACATCGGTTTGAATAAAAGGCACATACTGACTGTCACGGGCGTGAATCGAACGCCCCATGGCGCTGACAATCCCGGCACTGGCCGAGTAATCCAAACCAAAAGGCGAGCCAATCGCCACCACCCACTGGCCGACTTTTAAGTTGTCATTTTTGGCCAGTTTCAGAACTGGCAAATCATCGGCTGCAATTTTTAACAACGCTAAATCCGACAGCGGATCGACGCCGATCACCTCGGCCACCAGCTCGCGCTTATCAAATAGACGCACGTTGATCTCATCGGCGCCATCGACCACATGGTTGTTGGTCAATATGTAGCCGTCTTTGCTGATCACAAACCCAGATCCCATCGATTGCGCATGGCGCTCGCGCGGACTGGGGCGCGGAAACAAATGCCGGTAGGCCTCCGGTAAATCCTGCAATTGGTCTATGCCGCGGCTGCTGCCGCTAACCGTCTTAGACGTGGTGATTTTCACCACCGCCGGGGCGCTGTTTTCAATCAGTTCGGTAAACTCTGGCAGTGCTGCGGCGCGAGCCGTTAACGCCAAGATGGACAACATCAACAAGCCCATCAATGTGCGGACACTTAACACTGTTTGCTGCATGTAATTATCACCTCTGTGTCTTAATAATTCCGTCGTGTAATGGATAAGTTAACCCCCACAAGGGGCTCGGCCCGTTTCAATCACGCACGCTTGGACACAGAAGAGGGGCAATAATTCCGAACAGGACAAAATATTTAGCGGCCGAGGAAACTCGGCCCAAAGCGACACCACACGTTAGCAGCGCCAACCCTTACGACTCTTTCGCGGCCGACTCGGTTGCTGCTGTGTCTTGCAAATCGCGGTTATCACCGGCTTTAAGGGCCGCCGCTTGCGGCTCGAACCGATCGATGCGTAAAGTGACACGGCGGTTTTCGGCCCGCCCGGTGGGCGAGCGATTAGACCCCACCGGATAGCGCTCGCCATGCCAGCGAATTTGCAGCAGATCGTCAGACACACCGCGAGCGGCGAGATAATTGGCAACAAACTCCGCCCGCTGTTTCGACAGCTCTAGATTATCGGCGCGCAAACCCTCGCCATCGGTGTGACCGTCGATCACCACCGTGGTCACGTGCTGATCGGCCAGCACATACTGAATCACATTATCCAGCAGCGTTTGCTGGTCCTCGTCAAACTCGGGGGCGCCACTGGCAAAAACCACACTGCTGCGGTGGATTTGATCGTAATTGACGGGCAACAAACCGCTTAAGCACTGCTGAAACTCACTCAGCGCCAACCGAAACCGAATCGGCTCAAGCACTACGTTTACGGGGGTTGCCTGCTCATACCAAGCGTGGTGTGAAAAAAGCAATTGCCTGCCGTTTTGCAGCTCGCCAATCAACCGCTGCGAGGCCTGCCAGTCCATCCGTATAGGCTCCTCACCGGAGGCGACCGTGACACTTCCCAAGGGCTGGCGTAAATCACTGCTCTGCCAACGCGGCGCCTGCGCCAGCAGCTGCGCCTCGCCCTCGGCAAACTGGCGGCTTTGCTCGCGCAAATAAAACCGCTGTAATTCACCGGCGCGACGCATAAACACCGCCTCGCCGTAATGGTTAAGCGGCTGATACAGCTTACAGGCAAAGGCACTGGCATCGACTTGCCAACGGCTAAGCTCCATGGGCGCCTGAAAAGTAACCGACAGCGCCGAGCTGGCCGTTAACCACAGCATCACAGGCGCTACCCACAAAAACAAACGCTGCCAAACTCTACGCCACACCATTAGCCAACCACCTCATTAACCGCCGCAACCAAGCCCTATCGCTTCTTTTAAAAGCGTTATGTAACAGGTATCGGCCCAAGACGGCTGCGCTTTAGCGGCATTTTTGCTAGGATGCGAGCCTTTACCAGCAAAAGCTCATACCATGATCAAAGAACTGACCATTACGCGCCCCGACGACTGGCACATTCACCTGCGCGATGAGGCGGCCTTAACGCGCACCGTGCCCGATGCTGCGCGACAATTTGCCCGCGCCATTGTCATGCCTAACTTAGTGCCGCCGGTAATGAACGCCCAACAAGCACTGGCCTACCGCGACCGAATAATGGCCCAGGTACCCGACACACTTGCGTTTGAGCCACTGATGGTGCTGTATTTGACCGACAACACCAGCGCCGCCGACATCGACACCGCGCGGGCGGCCGGTGTTGTCGCCGGTAAGCTTTACCCCGCCGGCGCCACCACCAACTCTGACTCTGGCGTTACCGATCTTGCGCACTTGTACCCTGCCCTCGAGGCGATGCAGCGCGAGGGTATGCACTTGCTGATACACGGAGAGGTGACCGACTCTAGCATTGATATTTTTGACCGAGAGAAAGTCTTTTTAGAGCGCTCGTTACGTAAAGTTGTGGCCGACTTTCCTGGTTTAAGCATTGTTTTAGAGCACATCACCACCGCCGACGCGGTCGACTTTGTGCTTGCAGCACCGGCCAATGTGGGCGCCACGATTACCGCCCACCATTTATTGTACAACCGCAACCACATGCTGGCCGGGGGCATTAAGCCGCACTATTACTGCCTGCCCATCTTAAAGCGCCAAACACACCAGCAAGCGCTGCTGGCCGCCGCCACCGGCGGCAACCCAAAGTTTTTTCTCGGCACCGACTCGGCGCCACACGCCAAGAGCCAAAAAGAAGCCGCCTGTGGCTGTGCCGGCAGTTACACCGCCTACAGCGCCATCCAGCTGTACGCCGAGGCCTTTGATGCCGCTAACGCACTGGATAAATTAGAAGGTTTTGCAAGCCACTTTGGCCCCGACTTTTACGCTTTACCGCGCAACCAAGACACGATTACGTTAACGAGAAAAGCGTGGCAGCTGCCCAGCTCACTGCCCTACTTGGACGAGCAAATTGTCCCTTTGTGCGCGGGCGAAACACTCAACTGGCAAGTGCTATAAAGCTATAGCGCAAGCACAGCACGGGCGCACTGCAAGCGCATGAGCGCGGCGGCGCCCAATAGACAGTAAACCTTTACCCAGTTCAATTTAAGGAAACCAAGTGAACCCCACGCCCCCCGAGTTTGACCGAGACACCAACTCTGCTATGGCGCAACGCTTTCGCGGTTTTTTACCCGTGGTGGTAGATGTGGAAACCGGTGGTTTTAATTGCGGCCGCGATGCGCTGTTAGAGATCGCAGCGGTGACCTTAACCATGGATGAAAATGGCCTATTGCTCCCGGATCAAACCCTAGCCTATAACATCGAGCCTTTTGAAGGGGCCAATATCGAACAATCCGCACTGGACTTTACCGGCATCGATTTAGACAGCCCCGACCGTTTTGCCGACCCAGAGCCGATGGCCATGACCGAGCTGTTGCAGGGGGTAAGACGCGCGGTGCGAGATCAAGGCTGCACTCGCGCGGTGATGGTGGGTCACAACGCGCATTTCGATTTGGGCTTTATCAACGCCGCCATTAACCGCTGCGAGATAAAACGCAACCCGTTTCACCCGTTCTCATGCTTTGACACAGCCACCCTTGCGGGGCTTGCCTTTGGTCACACAGTGTTGGCCAAAGCCTGTCAGCTGGCAGAGATCGAGTTTAGCAACAGCGCCGCCCACTCGGCGGTGTACGATGCCGAGAAAACCGCCGAGCTGTTTTGCTTAATCGTTAACCGCTGGCAACAACTGGGCGGCTGGGCACCCCTAGAGCCTTAAAGCAGCTGCACTTTAGGCAGCTGTGGCGCTGGTATTGCGCCACTGTCGGCCGGGGCGATCACCTCGGCCTCGCCGCGCAACAATAATACCCCCGCCTGATTGTGCACCTGACAATCCAGCACCACCAAACGCATTCGCGCTTTTAGCTCTTTAACTGTCAGGGTGACCACGGCGGTATCGCCCACTTTTATCGGCTGCCTAAACTGCAGCTGCTGAGAGCGATACACCGAGCCCGGCCCCGGCAAACCGGTGGCAATAGCTGCCGACACCAACGCCGCCAACCACATACCATGACCGATAGGCTCAGCAAAGGCTGTCGTGGCAGCGTACTGGGCGTCTAGGTGCACCGGGTTTACATCGCCACTGACGGCGGCAAACTGTCTAATAATCTCGGTGCTTAAAGTGCGCTCAAAGTGTGCCTGTTGCCCCACGCTCAGATCGTTAAAGCCTGTCGAAATCAATTGCGTCATAAAGCTATCCTTAAAGTACTGTTAAAGGGCTATTGTAACGCAACCTAGCGTGCCAACCGCTATTCACGCCCCGAGCAACTTGCTATGCTTAGAGCCAGCCACAGTGCACCTTTAATGCGCGATATTCAGACACTTAACCAGTAAGATCAAAGGGAACAGTAGGAGAACTCATGCCCCAGCAGCAAATAATGTTTGTAGTAGTGGACCCCAACAACGAACAACATGTAGCACTAGAGCGGGTTGCGCTAACAGCACACCTGCAAGAGGTTAAGCCCTTTGTTCGCGTTTTTGTCGCAGTCGATGCCGACGCCGTTGACACCCGGGCGCACAACACCAGCCTAGTGCGCGATCAAACCTGGTTTGACGAGAAGATCCACAATGTTTTAGACAACGCCGGTGTCGAGCACTCGGTCGAGGTCTCTTGGTCTTCCGAGTGGCAAACCTCTATTATGCAATCGGCCAAGCGTGCCAATGCCGATCTGATTTACCTCCCCGTGCACGCCCGAGTTGGCAACCGCCGTTTCTTTTTTACCGAGTCAAAGTGGGAGCTGTTCAAAGGCGCCGCTTGCCCGGTGGTATTGATTCGTCCCGGCGCCCACGCCGAGCGCAAAAAGGTATTGGCCGCTGTTAACTTTCAGGCAGTGCGCGATGTACAGATCGAGCTCAACGAAAAAATCCTTGCCGCTGCGCATCACTTTTGCAAGGTTTACCACGCCGAGCTGCATGTGGTGAACGGTTATATGGACTCGTTCAGCTACCCAGACCGTGGCCGCCTAGCAAAAGAGACCGGTGTACCCACCGATCGCATCCACGTCGATCACGGTTACACCTCTGAGGTGGTCTCTAATATCGCTGAAAAAATCAACGCCGATCTCGTGGTAATGGGAACTCTGGGACAAAATGGTATGACCAAAACTCGCCGTGGTAACACCGCCGAGCGTCTTATCAATGCGCTGGATACCGACGTCATGGTGATCAACCACGGCTGACCACCAGCGGCACCATCAGACGAAAAAAGCCCAGCAATGCTGGGCTTTTTTGTGTTGCCGGCAAGCGCAATTAAGCGGCTAACACCTGCCGCACAAACGCTTCAATCTCGGCATCTTGGCCGTTATCAAAAAAGCACTTTTGAAAACGCTCACCGCCCACCGCGGTTTTTACCAACTCCGGATCGATGGCTTTTAAACCCTCTAAAAAGCTTTTACTGGTAGCGTCTTTGACACCACTTAAAATGCCCGCATTAGCCACTTGCGACTCGCGCCGCTCGGGCGGATAACCCTGGCCGGTGACACCGGTAAAAGCCTTCTCAAAAATGTAGCGCACATTCAGCTCGGCGCCCCAGCCAAAGCCTTTGGCAAAGGGCAGTGCCAGCGCATTACCGTTATTGATCTGAGCAAACAAGTAAGCGTCGGCAGGGTCAATACAATAACCACAAAAGACACCAGGATAAGCGTTTAAAGACATCAGCGCCCCCTGCCCAGTACCGCAGCCGCTCACCACAAAATCCACCGCTTTTGAGTTGAGCAACAAGCTGGCAATAATGCCAAGGTGAATGTAGGTTAGACGATGATCGTTATCGTCTGACATACCGACGTTAAACACGCTGTGGCCTTGCTGCGCCGCCACATCCTCTAGCTCTTTAAGAATAATAGGGTTTTTGCCCGCCTGACTGAACTCGTTCATCAACGCAATTTTCATGGTGCGACTCTCTGAGGTAAATATCTAACAGAAGTGAAATCGGGATGCCGAGCAACGGGATGACCCCTGTCGCTGCATCCACCCAGACGCTCAGTCTAGCGTTCAAGCCAAATTTGGTCAACCCAACCTGCCTTACCAATACCGACAACCGGCCAGACTAAACACCGTGGGGATTGACATTAAATAACGACAATAAGCACAATAGATTGCAACTTTGACCAAAATCATCCGATAATAGCCCAACACCTAGCCTTTAAAATGATGACCAAGCGGTCTGGTCCATTTTATATACTGCTAAAGCGAGCAAAGATTTTCATGAGACAAATACTGACGGGCGCCAAAATTTTTACCGGCGAGACATTTTTAGACAACCGAGCCGTTATTATCGAGGACGCAAAAATTACTTTAACGCCCGACAATGACAACGTTGTCCTAGGTGCTGATATTATTGATCTCGATGGCGGTATCTTGGCTCCGGGCTTTATTGACCTACAAGTTAACGGCGGCGGCGGCGCTTTTTTTACCAGCGACCCCAGTGTCAGCGCGCTGCAAACAATGCTCGACGGCCACCGCTCTACCGGCACCACCAGTATGCTGCCCACTTTGATTAGCGACACCCGCGCGACGCACCAAGCCGGTGTGCAAGCCGTCCGAGATGCCGTAAACGCCGGCATCAGTGGCATTGCCGGGATTCATATCGAAGGACCTTTTTTTGACTTGGAAAAACGCGGCGCTCACAATGCCCGCTATATTCGCCAAATCGAGGCGGCGGATATTCTGTGGCTGAGCCAAATCGGCAACGACTTTGCCACCATGATCACTTTAGCTCCAGAACATACCCGCCCGGGCCAAATTAGAGCCTTGGTCGAGGCCGGCTTAATGGTCTGCGCCGGCCACAGCAACGCTCGCTATGAGCAGGTGCTTGCCGCTATCGACGAAGGCCTCAGTGGTTTTACTCATTTATACAACGCAATGCGACCACTTACCGGCCGCGACCCAGGGGTGGTAGGTGCTGCGTTTGACAGCGAGCACACCTGGTGCGGCATTATTTGTGATAACCACCACGTGCATCCGGGTGCAGTGCGCGCGGCATTGCGCGCGAAAGCTAAAGGTAAGCTGTACTTGGTAACCGATGCTATGTCGACCGTGGGCGGCGCTGAGAAATCGTTTGCGCTTTATGGCGAAACCATCTTTGAGCAAGACGGCGCACTCATTAACGCTGAGGGACGTCTGGCCGGCAGCGCCATTGGCATGATTGACGCGGTGCGTATTTGCCACCGCGATGTAGGGGTTGAGCTGGGCGAGTGTTTGCGCATGGCATCGCTTTACCCTGCACAATATTTACAGCTAGAGCAACAACTGGGCCAAATCTCAACCGGCTGGCGCGCTGACTTAGTGCACTTTGATAACGAGTTTAAAGTGCGCAACACTTGGGTTGCCGGCATTCATCAATCGCACACAGCCATGGAGTTAACATGAGAGTCATCATACTAGAGAATGCCGCGGCGGTGGCCACTTACGGCGCCGAAATTTTTAGCCAACAGCTGAGACAAAAACCTAATTCGGTACTGGGTTTGGCAACCGGCTCCACTCCAATTGCGTTGTATCAAGAGCTGGTGACGCGCACGCAAAAAGGCGAGCTGTCCTTCAGGCAAGCGTGCAGCTTTAACCTCGATGAATACTGGGGACTGGAATTAAACCACCCGCAAAGTTATCGGCACTTTATGGACGTACATTTATTTGATCACTTGGATATAGACAAAGCCAACACTCACGTCCCCCCCAGCACCGCCGAGGATCCGCAACTTGCCTGCGAGCTGTACGAGCGCGCCATTGCCAGCGCCGGAGGTATTGATGTGCAACTGCTGGGCATAGGTCGTAATGGTCACATCGGTTTTAATGAGCCGTCGTCATCGCTGAGCTCGCGCACGCGCTTAACCGTGTTAAGCCAAGAGACTATCGATGACAATTCGCGTTTTTTTGGCGCCGATGAGTATCAACCAAAAATGTCCATCACCACCGGCATTGGCACTATATTAGAGGCCAAAAAACTCGTGCTATTGGCCACCGGAGACTCTAAAGCTGCAGCGATTAAAGCCACCATCGAAGGGCCTGTAAGCGCCTCTTGCCCCGCCTCTGCACTACAATTACACCCAGACGCGATGATTATTCTTGACGCTGAGGCGGCCTCGCAACTATCGGCCCCCGAGACTTACAAGCACATTGAAGCCGAAAGCCAAAAGCTCGAACAAGCCCTTGGACTGCACTAATCCCAGGGCGCTTAGCTGCCTGTGCATTTAGGCGCTTTGTATCACAGCGGGGCCGCGGCTTGTTTAGCGCGGGCTACCTCTGAGGGTTACAGTGTGTAACAATCTTAATTATGACTGCCATTATTATTAGCCACCCCGCCTGCCTTGAGCACTTAATGCCCGACCAGCACCCCGAGTGCCCCGAACGCTTAGAGGCGATACACAACCAATTGTTAAGCAGCGGTTTAGAGTTTGTACTTACCGAGCGCGACGCCGTTGCCGCAACCGATGCGCAATTGGCACGGGCGCATGAGCCACAACACCTGCAGTGGCTTGAGTCGCAACTGCCCGAGGCCGGTATCGTCAGCTTAGGCGACGATATTTTTCTTAGCCCAAACAGCTTAATCGCAGCGCGCTATGCCGCCGGCAGTGGCGCGCAGGGGGTGGATTTAGTCATGCAAGGCACCACCAAAGTGGTCTTTTGCAATGTGCGCCCCCCCGGCCACCACGCCGAGCGCGCGCGAGCCATGGGCTTTTGCCTGTACAATAATATCGCCGTTGCCGCCTATCATGCACTGGACGCTTATGGCCTAAAACGCGTTGCCATTGTTGATTTTGATGTACACCACGGCAACGGCACGCAGGATATATTCCTGGATGAGCCGCGGGTATTGTTTTGCTCGAGTTTTCAGCACCCGTTTTACCCCAACACCGATATCGCGGTAGAGCGCCCGCACCTTGTTAACGTGCCCTTGCCCGCCACCACCCGCGGGGCCGAGTTTCAACAGGCGATCAGCGATCACTGGTTGCCAGCGCTTGAGCAATTTGCCCCCGAGCTTATTTTAATATCCGCCGGTTTTGATGCGCATTTACTGGACGATATGTCATCCATCAGTTTGACTGAGCAGGATTATCAATGGGTCAGCGAACAACTGCGCGCTTACGTCGATCAGCACGAGCCGTGTCGCGGCATCGTCTCGATGCTAGAAGGTGGTTACAACTTACCCGCCCTAGGGCGCAGTGTGGTGGCCCATGTTAAAGCGCTGGCAAAACTGTAACGCGTCTGTTGACGCGTTAACCCATACCGATTTTAACTGTTACGCTATAAATTGTTAGCGATAAAGTCGTAACGCATGGTGATAACACCCTCTTCGCGGTCGTGGCGCACGGTAAAACCTACCGCGCGGGCAAGGCCCGCCATGCCACGGTTTTGCGGCATGGTCTCGCCGGTCAGATAACTCAAACCGCACTGCCGGCAATACTCCAGCAGCTTAGTTAACAGCCGTCGGCCTAGGCCTTGGTTTTTAATATCGGCGCGAACAATCACCGCAAACTCACCTTCGATGTTGTCCGGGTCCATCAGTACCCGCGCCACGCCTAAAGTCTCCCACCCGCCATCGGGTTTTTCTGCGCTGGCAATAAAAGCCATCTCGCGGTCGTAATCGATTTGCGTTTGCCGTGCCAGTTGCTCGTGGCCCAGTTTGGGCAGCTCGGCAAAATAGCGGTTGTAGCGGTCCAGCCCGGTAAGTTGTAAGTCAAACTCGCGATGGCTGCTTTCGTCCTCGGGGCGAATCGGACGCAGCAAAACCACCCGCCCAGAGGCCAGGGTGTAATGCTCTTCTAGCTCTTTGGGGTACGCGCGTATCACCAAGTTACGGGTTTCTGGATCGCCCAGTGTAACGTTAATATCCAGCACCGTAAGTTCATCACCCAGGGCCAGTACCGGGTTGATATCCAGCTCGACAATGTCGGGGTTGTCGATGATCATTTGATTGATTTTGGTTAACAGCAGCGCCAGCGCGTTGCGATCGAGTGGTCGCTGTAACGGCCGGTCGCGCAGTTTGCCCTCGGCCAGTGCCTGAATAATTAAGTAGCGCGCCAAAGCCATGTTCAGCGGTGGCAAGCCCACCACCGAGTGCCGTTGTGTGTCCAGCTCATTGCCGCCCTCACCCAGCACAATAACCGGGCCAAATACCGGATCGTTTTTAACACTGATGCGCAGCTCGTGGGCACCGGCGCGGCGCGCCATATTCTGCAACGTAAACCCCTCGAGCCTTGCCTCGGGGTAAACCTCGTGGGCACGCTGCAGCATATTAGCAGCGGTTAAAAGCACCTCGTCGGATGAGTGCAAGTTAAGCACCACACCGCCCACATCGGATTTATGCAGGATGTCCTGTGAGAGAATTTTTAACGCCACCGGATAACCGAGTTTATCGGCCTGCAGCGCGGCCTCTGCCGCATCGGTAGCGGTCAAGGTGGCGAGTGTGTTAATGCCATAAGCGGCTAGCAAATCAACGGCTTGGTGGGTGTCAAGATGATTTAAAGACAGCCGCCGGGCACCCTCGATAAGTTGCCGCGCAGCCAGGGTGTCATCGGCCATACCAAGCGGAATCGACTCGGGGGTTTCCATTAACAGCTTTTGGTTGCGACGGTATTGCACCATGTGCATAAAAGCCCCAACGGCCCCCTCTGGGGTGCGAAACGAGGCAATACCAGCCTTAGAGAAACGCTCACGAGCGGCCACTGCGGCACCCTCTCCCATCCAAGCCAACAACAAATTGGGCAACCGTGCCCTGCCACGCTTAATGGTTTGGATCACCTTGGCAGCGTAGCGGCTGCCGCTGACCAACGCCGAGGGGCTGTGCAGCACCAACAAGTTATCAACCTCGGAGGCTTGCAGCAGTATTTCTAGAGCGCTTTGGTACAGCTCGGGGGAGGCATCGCCCAATAGGTTTACTGGATTGTTGGCATTGCCACCTAACGGCACCAGTGCGGCCAGTTGCTTTTGCGTGTTTTGCGACAGAGGCTCCAGCCGGCCGCCCTCGGCAATCAGCGTATCCACCGCCATTAAACTTGGCCCTACGCCATTGGCCAGCACCGTCAATCGCTCGCCTTTGATCGGTTTGCCATGGGCTAAGGTTTCCACCGCGGCAAACAGTTCGCGCAGCTGGCCGACCCGCAACATACCGGCCCGGCGGAACGCGGCGTCGTAAACCCCATCGGCGCCAATGTCGGACGGACGCGCCGCCGTTGCGGTTGCTAAGCTGTCTAGCGTATGGCCGGTTTTGATGACTAAGATGGGTTTTATTTTAGAGGCAGCACGGGCCGCCGACATAAACAGTCGCCCCTGGCGAATGGACTCAACGTAGAGCAGAATCGCCGAGGTTTTACCGTCTTGGCCTAAAAAATCGAGCAGCTCGGCGTAGTTAATATCGGCCCCATCACCCAGCGCAATAAAATGCGAAAAACCAATCTGGCGGCGCTCGGCCCAGTCCAAAATCGTGGTGCACACAGATGACGATTGCGATACAAGCGCAATTTTACCGAGCCTTGCTCCAATGTGGGCGTAGCTGGCATTAAGGCCTATGGCCGGGACAATCAAACCCAAACTATTAGGGCCTAGAATACGCATTTGCCAACGGCGGGCGTTGTGCAACATCTGTTGCTGCAAACTGGGGCCATTATCGGCCCCGGGTATATGCAAACCGGCGGCAATCACAATCGCGTTGCGACAACCTTTCTCGCCCAGCTCATTGATGATATTCGGCACTCGATCGCCACGGGTACAGATAACCGCCAGATCGGGCACCACTGGCAAAGCGGCAATCGAGGCATAAGCCAACACCCCACTCACCGATTGATACTTTGGGTTTACCGGCATAATAGGGCCGCTAAACTCGGCTTGTAGCAAGTTGCGCATCACCGCATTACCCGGCCGGTTGGGCCGATTAGAGGCGCCGATAACCGCCACCGAGCTGGGACGGAGCAATTGTTTAATATGATCTCGACTCATGCCTTGATAGTAGCTTATGGCGCGGCTAGCGTCAGCGCTGATTGCGTTCGGTAAGCTTTAATACAGGCGATTTTTTGCAAAAAAACGGCAACCCTAAGGTTGCCGTTTTGTTAAGCCGCTAAGGGTGTTACACCTAGGTGCTCACCTTAGCCTTTTTACCCGATACCCGGTGTGCCAACTTAAACACCACGACAAAGAACAAAGGCACAAAGAATATGGCGAGGAAAGTGGCAAACACCACACCGCCTAATACCGCCGTACCAATAGCGTTCTGTGCTCCAGAGCCGGCACCAGAGGCTAAGAACAAGGGCGTAACACCCAAGCCAAATGCCAGCGAGGTCATGATGATGGGGCGCAAACGCATCCGCACCGCCTCAATCGTGGCCTCAATTAAATCCATACCGTCCTCGTACAGGCTCTTGGCAAACTCCACAATCAGGATGGCGTTTTTCGCCGATAACCCCACTGTGGTTAACAGGCCCACCTGAAAGTAGATGTCGTTGGACAAACCGCGTGCCATCGCAAACAGCACCGCGCCCAACACCCCCAGAGGGATCACCAATAGCACCGAGAAAGGCACCGACCAGCTCTCGTACAATGCGGCAAGACACAAGAACACCACCAAGATCGATAAGGCGTACAACAGTGGCGCTTGATCACCGGACTCGCGCTCTTGCAACGACATACCGGTCCACTCATAGCCTACCCCTGGTGGCAGTTTGGCTACCAGTTGCTCCATTAACTGCATCGCATCGCCCGAGCTAACCCCCGGCGCACCCTGCCCTTGAATACTCAAAGAAGAGACACCGTTATACCGCTCTAGCCGTGGCGAACCGTACACCCAGCGACCTTCAGAGAAAACCGAGAAAGGCACCATTTCACCACTGTCGTTGCGCACATACCAGCTGCCGACATCGTCTGGCATCATACGAAACTCGGTATCACCTTGCACATAAACACGTTTAATACGGCCTTTATCAATAAAGTCGTTGACGTAAGAGGCGGCCCAAGCGGTCGAGAAAATACTGTTAATCTCATCGATAGAGACTCCCAGCGCCGAGGCTTTTTCCATGTCGATGTCTAACTTAAACTGCGGCGTATCTTCTTGTCCGTTAGGGCGCACACCCACTAGGGCTTGCTCTTGCGAGGCCATGCCCAGCAACTGGTTACGCGCATCCATCATCGCGTCGTGCCCTAAACCGCTCAAGTCTTTCAGCTGTAAATCAAAGCCGGTTGAGGTACCCAGCTGGGTAATGGCCGGGGGCACAAAGGCAAATACCATGGCCTCTTTAATGGTCATAAAATGGGCCATGGCACGACCGGCTACCGATTGCACATCCTGCCCGTCTCCGGTGCGCTCGGACCAATCCTTCATTTTAACAAAGGCGATGCCGTTATTTTGGCCACTACCGCTAAAGCTAAAGCCTATTACCGAGAACACAGACTCAACGGTATCCTGGCTCAGAAAGTAATCTTCGACCTCGTTCATTACCTCGATGGAGCGCTCTTGGGTGGAGCCTACCGGCAGTGTCATTTGGGTAAACATAAGGCCTTGGTCTTCGTCCGGTAAAAACGAGCCCGGCAAACGTCCAAACAACAACACCAACACCAAACCAATGGCAATGTAGATCGCCATAAAGCGGCCAGTGCGGGCCAAAATGTAACCTACACTGCGCTGATAGCCATCGGCCGAGCGATCAAACGAGCGGTTAAACCAGCCAAAAAAACCACGCTTTTTCGGCTGCTCTGCGTCGAGCGGTTTTAACATAGTGGCGCACAGCGCCGGCGTCAGGGTCAGGGCCACCAGCACCGACAGTGCCATGGCCGACACCACAGTAATAGAGAACTGGCGGTAGATAACACCGGTTGATCCGCCAAAAAAGGCCATGGGCACAAACACCGCGGATAACACTAGGCCGATACCCACCAGAGCACCGGTGATTTGATCCATGGATTTTCGCGTCGCCTCGCGCGGCGAGAGTTTATCCTCGTGCATCACCCGTTCGACGTTTTCCACCACCACAATGGCGTCGTCCACCAACAGCCCGATGGCCAGCACCATACCAAACATGGTCAGGGTGTTAATGCTAAAGCCAAATGCCTCTAAGATGGCAAAAGTACCCAACAGAACCACCGGCACGGCAATGGTCGGGATCAAGGTGGCGCGAATGTTCTGCAAGAACAAATACATCACCAAAAACACCAGTATGATGGCTTCGATCAGGGTGTGTACTACACCTTTGATCGAGAGCTTTACAAACGGTGTAGTGTCAAACGGGTACACCACCTCGAGGCTATTGGGAAAGTAAGGCTCGAGCTCGGCGATGCGCTCGCGCACCGCGTCGGCGGTATCCAGCGCGTTGGCACCCGAGGCGAGGGTAATAGCCAAGCCAGTGGCAGACTGGCCGTTAAACTCGGTTTCAAACTGGTAGTTTTCACCCCCTAACTCAACCCGAGCAACATCGCCTAAACGTACCTGCGAGCCATCTTCATTAACCCGCAATAACACCCGACGAAACTCCTCGGGCGTCTCAAGGCGTGTTTGCACCACAATGCTGGCGTTAAGGTCTTGCCCTGGCAACGCCGGCGCACCACCCAACTCACCGGCGGCAACCTGTACGTTTTGCGAGCGTATCGCCCTAACCACGTCAGAGGTGGTCATTTTAAAAGTGGCCAGCTTGTCGGCGTTGAGCCAAATGCGCATGGCGTACTGCGAGCCAAACAACTGGATGCTACCCACACCGTTTACGCGGCTGAGCGGATCACTCACGGTGGCCGCGACAAAGTCGGCGATGTCGTACTTATCCAGGCTGTTATCGTTGGAGACAAAGCCCAGCACCATTAAGAAGCCGGCCGATGATTTTGTGACTCGGATGCCCTGTTGCTGCACCTCTTGGGGCAACAACGGCATAGCGCCTTGCAGTTTGTTTTGCACTTGTACTTGGGCGATGTCCGGGTCTGTACCCGCCTCAAAGGTAACTGTTATCTGGCCCGAGCCAGATGAGTTACTGGTGGAGGATATGTACTGAACATTGTCGATACCGGTGAGGTTTTGCTCGATCACCTGCACCACCGAATCCTCGACCACACTGGCCGACGCACCTGGGTAAGAAGCGCGGATTGACACCGACGGTGGCGCCACTTCGGGGTACTGCGCGATCGGCAGTGTTTCGATGGCCAGCACACCGGCCAACATAATAATGATCGAGATCACCCAAGCAAAAACGGGACGATCAATAAAGAATCTTGCCATAGTATTTACTCTTCCTCAGCGCTACCGGCTTCAACAGCTTTAACCGGCGCACCGGGGCGAATTTTTTGCAGACCTGCAACAATCACTTGATCACCTGCTGCTAGGCCCTCTTCAACCAGCCACTCATTGTTTATTGAACGGCTGGTACGTACTTGACGCAGCTCGGCGTTACCGTCGGCACCAACCACCAAAGCGGTGGCATTGCCTTCGCGGTCGCGGGTTAAGGCTCGCTGCGGTACCAGCACCGAGTGGTCGCGCTCGCCTTCACTGACCGTGGCGCGGACAAACATACCGGGCAAAATCAAAGAATCTGGGTTGGGAAACACGGCACGCAGAACTAAGGTGCCGGTGGTTTCATTAACACTAACGCCAGAGAACTGCAGCTGGCCTTGTTCGGCGTACTCAGTGCCATCTTCTAAGCGCAAGGTGACCTTTGGCGTCTCCTCTTGCGAGAGGCGCCCGCTCATAAGCTGGCTGCGAACTTGCAACACTCGCCCGGCCGACTCGGACACATCAACGTAAATCGGGTCGAGCTGGTGGATGGTGGCCAACACATTGCTCTGCCCCGCAGACACCAACGCACCTTCGGTGATGGACGAGGTGCCAATGCGCCCACTAATAGGGGCCGCTACTTGCGTGTAATGCAGGTCGATCTCGGCGGTTTGGACCGCCGCTTCGTTGACGGCTACGTCGGCTTTGGCTTGCTCAAATGCCGACAGCGCATCGTCGTACTCTTGACGGCTCACGGCTTTATCGTCCAATAGGTTTTTGTAGCGCTTCTCGCGCGCTTTGGTGGTGGTCAAGTTAGCCCGCGCCCGGGCCAAGCCTGCCTCGGCGTTGGCTAAAGCCGCCTTATAACGGGCTGCATCAATCTGATACAGCTGTTGTCCTTCTTCAACCAAAGCACCTTCGGTAAACAAGCGCTCTTGCACTATGCCGGTCACTTGGGGGCGCACCTCGGCTTTGCGATACGCCACCGCCCGCCCAGGCAGGGTGTTTTTTAACTCGACGGTTTGCTCTTTAAGAGTCACCACCGTGACCTCTGCTGGCGGCATGGCAGCGGCAGCGTCTTCTTGCTGTTTCGACTCACAGGCCGACAAACTAACCAGCGCGACCAAGGTTACCCACAGCGGGGAGAATTTAGGAAAAAAGGACGACATGTACAACTCCTTGAATGGCGCGTAAGCGGGATAGGTGGCCCAGTTTTTACGCAATTAACATGGCAGCAATTAAATATGAATAGACGTTCATTTACAAGTGATTATCGTCACCAAAAGGCAACCTTGACGTTTCTTTGCAAGCGCAAATGAGGATGGCGGCTTTTGGCGCTTTAAAGCAAAAGATAAGATCCGAAAAACGGGCTTGACGGTAACCGACACAGTGACAACTCTAGTTTGCAATGGCGTCCCAGGTGGCATCTAAGATGCGCTCGAACTCGGTATCGTTGATCTGAATCAAGTCGAGATGATGTTGACTGACCATAGAACACAAGGGATCAACACACAGGGCGACTAAAACCTCATCGGGTAAATCCTTGATCTGGCCGTCTTTACGCCCCGCATTAAACAACTGCCTCATGGGTAAAAACACCTCGCGGGCCGCATCTCGGCGGTTGCGCAAGATATCCGGTGGCAAGTGATCGAACTGACCTTTGGTTAACATGGCGCAGGGGCGCAACATACCAAACTGCCAAATATTGCGCAGTATAAGCCGGAACTGCTCTGGTAGTGTGGCATTGGAGTCGTGATTGGCAAACGCGTTACTGGCAATCTCCCTCACCACATCCTCGTGCAGTTTACCAATAAGGTCGTCGCGATCGTCAAAATAAAGATAAATGGTGCCCGCAGCAACACCGGCGCGCTCGGCCAGCTGCTTCATCGAGAACCCATGAAACCCACGCTCTGCCAACAAACTTAACGTGGCATCGAGAATAACGCGACGTTTATCGGCCGTCTTGCCGGGCAGGTCACACCGAGCCATAAACCACCTCACCGCAATGAACAATCGTTCATTTTATACCTATCGCGGCGCGAGGTAAACAACTCTAGCGCGACTGTGTCTGTTAAATGTCAATTTCATCAAGAAGCAGCCCTATGCCTGCGCCCTACCCTCTAACGCAGCGGCAGTCGGCAATGAGCAAGTGCCGCTGGGTTAAAGCTCTGCGCCCATTGTTAGTTTACTGGGCTGTAGGTAAATTTTTGCCCGCCCAGCGCGGCCTCGTACATAAGCCCACCTTTGGCGTGGGTAAACACGGCAACGCCCGCATTGTAGGCGGCCATTTGCTTGCCGGCCCGATCGGACACCCCCGAGGCACCCGCGGCCATACCGGTGGTGCCTACTTTTGCGTTGGCGCTGGCGGTAACCGCCACAGCACTGGCCTGTACACCAAATTCAAAATTGCCTTGGGTAAAATCGTCAAAGCTGCGTTTACTCTCAAAAAAAATCACCTCGCTAAACGCCTGCCCGCCCAACTGAAAACCAATGCTCAGTTGGGTCATGCTGGTAGAGCCGGTCATCTGCCCCTTGCGATACACTCGGCCTTTACCGTGGGCGCCACCGATAACAATGGCCCCTTTACCAATGGTCGGGAAAATAGCGTAACCGTAGGCGGACTGAAAAAGTTGCCCCACCTGAGGGGATGACTTAAAGGTATCCACCGTATCTTGGTATGGATCGGCTTGCGCCATTGCACAGATCATAGCAACCCCCAGCAAGGCAATGCGTAACAGCAGCTTCATGGAACTCTCCAAATAAATCAGACACCAATAATCGAGTTAATCCGCGCGGTAAAAACGCTCGCGGTAGCCTGTATAAACGGTTATTTAAGCAATCAATAAAAGCTCTTGTGAAGCACGGCTGTGCGCACAAAAATCTTACCCAGTACACTAATAGTCGCACCTAAGCGGCAAGTTAGGTACACTTTAACACTAAAATTTATCCGCCAATGCTAGAAATTTTTTTATTAATACCTGCGACTGCCCGAGTCATTTAGGCGCGCTGGCACGAGGCTGGCGATAACCACCGACACCAATGTATAGATCACCACATGAAACCGACCATTAAAGATGTCGCAAAATTGGCTGGAGTCTCGTTTAAAACCGTATCCAGAGTTATCAATCACGAAGGATCCGTGGGCAAGGAGCTTCAGGAAAAAGTTTGGAAAGCCGTTAAACAACTTAACTATCGCCCCAATTTATCCGCCCGCGGTTTGCGTGGCGCATCGTCGTCCATTGGTTTTATTTACGACAACCCCAACAGCAACTACGTGATCGATATGCAGCGCGGCATCTTGGATGAATGCCGCAAACTGGGTTATGAGCTGGTTATCCACCCTTGCGATGCGTCTAGCCGCACTATCATCCAAGAGATCTTAGAGATGATAGATCGCAGCCGGATCGGCGGCCTGGTACTGACACCGCCGATCTCTGAAAACGCCGAGATCATAGCCGCCATCAGCGAGAAAAACGTCAAGTTTGTGCGGATCTTGTCGGGTTCACAAGCGCCCAGCAATGGCTCTGCGTGTGTGTTTATTGACGACCGCAATGCCGCCTACGCCATTACCGAGTATTTAATTGCTTTGGGCCATAAAGACATTGCCTTTCTTGGTGGCGATGAAGAGCACCAATCCAGCGGCGAGCGTTTGGCAGGTTTTACAGCGGCCATGCAGGATAACAACATCAAACCAAAAGATAAGTTTATCGTGCCCGGCAGTTACTCGTTTGAATCGGGGGTCGAGCGCACCCGCAAACTGTTGGCCAGCAGCCGTGGCAGACCCACTGCAATTTTTGCCTGTAACGATGAGATTGCCGCCGGCACTTTATTTGCCGCCCGCATTGCCGGCATTGCCGTGCCCAATGAGCTGTCCATCGCAGGGTTTGAAGACAGCCCCTTCTCACGCCAAGCGTGGCCTAACCTTACCACTGCGGCGCAGCCGACCAGCACAATTGCACAAAAAGCCACCTCTTTGCTGATCAAGTCCATCAAGCAACAAGCCAGTGCCGGTAAGTCGATCGCCAGTGAAGGCTTTTACCCAGAGCTGATCGTGCGCGACTCGACTGGCCCCGCACCTAAAAAAACAACCTTAACCACACCATAAAAAAAACCGCTGTTAAGCGGTTTTTTTATCAAGCACACACTACAAAGCGATCACGATGTTTTTTCGCGCAAGCCACCAAGCGACACACCACAACAACGCCACGTGAATCAACGCAAACGCCAAAGAGGCATTGTAATACGACAGCAATTGCGCCAGTGTCCTAAAAATATACTCGTACGCGTTTACCCCGTTAACGGTTACTAAATAGTAACTTTTAACCCATAAGATACTTAATACATAGATAAACAGCGGGTTTTTGCCCAGCATGGTACAGGCATTAAACACCGGCCTTAGCGCTGCTGGTTTTTCTAGTTGCACCAACAGCAACAGTACCGCCATGGCCGTGCCGGAGCTGAGCAACACGAACGAGCTGCTCCACAAGGATTTATTGATGGGAAAACTGTGCTGCCACAAAAGCGCAGCAACAATCGCGGCAAGCGACATAAGCGCCAGGGTAATTTGGGCGCGGCGTTTATCGGCGCTCGCCACCAGCAAGCGCGCCGCTTCAAAACCAAAAATAACATTCACCACCGCAGGCAGTGTGCTCAATAGGCCTTCGGGGTCAAACGCTACGCCTTTGCCTTGCCATAAATGCTCAGCCCCCAACAGCGCTAAATCAATCTGACGCACTAAATTACCGGTTAAGCTGTAGGGCTCGGGCACGAGGTTTAACAGCCCCCAATACCCCAGCAGCAACACCGCCGAGATCACTAAGCGGTACACCCCCGGCAGCCAAATAATAAATGCCGCTAAGCCGTAAGCTAACGCGATACGCTGCAACACACCTAAAATACGCAAATGTTCAAGGTCGCCGTTAAACGGGTAGGCATTTAACAGCAGCCCTATGGCAAACAACAACAAAGTGCGGCGCAGAATTTTTACCGCGCGCGCGCTAACAGCCACGCCCTGACTTGCTCGGTTAGAGAAGTACATGGCCGAGCCTACAATAAATAAAAAGAAAGGGAATATAAAATCTGTCACCGTGGCGCCGTGCCAGTCGGCGTGCAATAAAGGTGGGTACACATAAGACCAAGAGCCGGGTGTGTTAACCAAAATCATCAGCGCTAAGGTAAGGCCGCGCATAACATCCAAAGAGATAAACCGCTGCTTGGTCATAACACACCCACCACTGTACGAGCCATTATAGTTTGGTTAGGCTTGCTGCAAACCTAACGCCTTAAACTGAGCGCGGGCATAACGCACAGCACCAAACTCTGGCTGACTTAATGGCACCGACATGCGCGCGGCAATGTCTTTATCCATCCAGTCAATAATGCGTTGAGACACGCCCCCGAGCATCGACATGCGCGGGGGCTTTATGCTCCACAAGCGCTGCGCCATCGCGCTTAAATAATCGGCACCTTCACGCACAATGGCCAACGCTACGGCATCGTCGGCCTCGGCGGCGGTAAAAACCAGCGGGGCAAATTTGGCGTAGTCACTTGATTTTGCCCCATTTAAACGATCGACAATCATAATGCCACGGGCCTGTAGCTGCTCGGCCACCAGCTCGGTCAAAACAGTTTTGGGGCCCAACTCATCGGAGTCCAGCAGCACCGCTTTAATACACTCTAAACCGATCCAGGCACCACTGCCGCCATCGCCGCAGGGAAACCCGTGAGCGCCCAAGCTAAGCGTTGTGCCATCCACATGAGAAAACCCGCACGAGCCAGTACCCGATACAATCACCGCGCCATTGTCCTGCTGGTGCGCGGCGATACAGGCTATGTGTAAATCGGTGGTTAAAAATTGTGCTTTAAAAGGGTGGTGCCACTGGTTAACCACCTGAAACAAGCTGGGCACATTGACCCCCGCCAAGCCAAGCCCGGCGATCAGCTGGGATTTTACCGCGCGCTCTAAGCCGGCATCATCGAGCGCGTTATCAGTGGCCTTTGCAATTGACTCTAACGCCCGCTCGACACCGTGATAAGGGTTGGCTGGACCGCCATTACCGACGCCCAAAGTCTGTCCCGATTCACTCACGATCACGGCCCGGCACTTGGTGCCACCGCCATCAATCCCCAGATACAGATTGTCGTTATCAACCGGCTGTCGCCCCATGTAATACCTCGTTATTTTTACTACCCGGCCAATACCCGGCTACAGGCGGACTCTATTACCGCCAGCGAATATGCAAACACTATTATCTGTTGACTCTCAGGGCATTAAACCATGGGCTACTTTAAAAAGGTGGTTGATGGTCGCCAGACCATCAACCACAAGGAGAGCCATGATAGATGATACTTACAATCCTTGCGTATCCACGGTGCAGACCCTCGCACCATGACTTAGCAAGCCGAGCCAAAATGCCCGTAATGACTCGACCCTGCCAAATTCCTTGCCGCGGCGCTTTTGCACTTAAACCACAAATCACGGCGTGGCATTAAGCGAATAGCGATGGCCCTGCGGCACCGACTCGGCCACAAGACGCAGACAACGTTGTCAGTTACGCCAACCTTAATCACACCAGACAACGTTGTCAAGCCGCTTTGTTAAAAGTCGTGATCACGGTGCCCCGCCAGATTACTATGCCGCCAATTTAGCAGCGCCAAATGCTGCCCCAGCCAACCGCGACAAAAGAGTTAACGGTTAAATAACGACCTTGTTTGATGCCTTCGGCCTGCTGTAAAAACAACCGCGAGGCAACTGCAACGCGCAATACAGTCGTTCAACCCCAACCAGTTCTGCTACACTCGCGCACCGACAAAGTAGCCAACAATGAGCAAATTATGTGGTTTAAAAATTTACGCGTGTTCCGTCTTGCCGAGCCTTTTAGCCTGTCCGCCGAGGCGCTGGACGAAGCACTTGAAGACAATAGCTTTCAACCTTGCGGTAAAATGGACATGTCCCGTTATGGCTGGGTATCGCCCTTGGGCCCTGATGCCGAGACACTGACCCACAGCGCCAATGGCTATATCGCCATTGCCGCAAAAAAACAGGTAAAGATCCTGCCGCCTGGGGTGATTAAAGAGCAGCTCGATGAGAAAGTCCGCGCCATTCGCGCCGCCGAAGGACGCCCCATTGGGCGCAAAGAGCGCGAGGGCATGAAGGACGAGATCATTTTTACCCTGTTGCCGCAGGCTTTTACCAAATCGAGTATCGATTATGCTTATATCGATACGCGCAACGATCTCATAGTCGTCAACAGCTCTAGCGCCTCGCGCGCCGAAGACATGCTCAGCGCATTGCGCGAGGCACTTGGCAGTTTACGGGTGGTACCACTAACCCCCAAAGACCCCGCCATCCAGGTGATGACACACTGGGTGCGCGAGCAACAACTGGCCACCGACTTTGAGCTGGGCGATGAGTGCGAGCTTAACGCCAGCCACGACGAGCGGGTTATTCGTTGCAAAAAAATCGACTTGCATGACGATCAGCTACGGCAACATTTAGAGACCGGCATGTACGTAAATAAACTGGCGATCCATTGGAAAGAGGCCATAAGCTGTATTATCGACGATCAGTTTACATTTAAACGGGTCAAGTTTGCCGATCAGTTATTAGAGAGCGCTTCAGACGTTACAGCGGATACCTTAGCCGAGCAGTTCGATGCCGAATTTGCCATCATGACCCTCGAGCTGTCGGCTTTTATCCGCGCTGTGCTCGATGCTTTTGGCGGTGAAAGTAGTGACACAATATTGGCAGGTGAGGCTATTGGGAGTTAATATTGTTTTGCCGCCACGGCGGCAAAACATCATCGGGTTACAACAGTATTGCTAGGAGGCAGTTTGAAACTATACGGTAGCTATACATCCCCCTTTGTTCGTCACTGTCGCATTGCTTTAACCGAATCTGGTTTAAGTTATGAGTTTATCGAAACCGATAACAACGCCAGTGCGCAACAATCGCCAACCAAAAAGGTGCCCTTTTTACAAGACGGTGCGATAACGCTTACCGACTCTAGCGTGATTATCAGGTACATTCGTGAAAAATCCGCCCAAGATTACCTTACCGATATCCTCGAGCACGACGGTTTTTGTCTGGTGAACACTTCGATGGATGCCTGCGTTAATTTGTTTTTGTTACAGCGCGACGCAATCACCACCAAACAAAGCGCCTACCTGCAGCGTCAGCAAGCTCGCATAACTTCTACCCTAAGCGAGCTCGAGCAGATGTCGCTGCCAAACAGCGCACCTTACGGCGATATGGCGTTACGCTTAGCTTGCTACTTAGCCTGGGGGGTATACCGCGAAAGATTTTCCCTAGCGCCCTATCCCAACCTTGCCGCTTTTTTGCAAACCATAAATAACTACCCAGCTTTTGCTAAAACCGCACCACCGCCGGCTTAATCTAGACGCCTTACACAGCAAGCGCTATGGTATAAAAAATAAAGCAAAGGAAGCCCAGTGACCACTAACCACACTCAAACCGATACCCCTGTCGAATCTATTGTTATTGCCGGTGGCGGCACCGCCGGTTGGATGGCCGCGGCGGCCATCTCGAACCATTTTACAAAACTACAACAACAAGGCAGCGTGCCACGGGCGCCGCACATTACCTTAGTTGAGTCCGAGGCAATTGGCACCGTCGGGGTGGGCGAGGCGACCATTCCCGGCATTCGCGCTTTTAACTACACCCTTGGCATTGATGAGCTGGAATTTATTAAAGCCACCCAAGCCACCTTTAAACTCGGTATCGAGTTTCGCGATTGGTATAAAGTGGGCACGGCATTTTTTCATCCCTTTGCCGATTATGGCATGCCGTTAAAGGGCATTGATTTTTATCATCACTTAATACGTTTACAGCTATCGGGCGAGACTGTGGCGTTAAGCGATTACTCCTTCTCAACGCAACTGGCACAGCAAGGGCGCTTTGCCCAGCCACACCTAAACCCACCCACACCCATGGCCGATTTTGGCTATGCCTATCACTTTGACGCTGGGCGTTATGCGCAGTTTTTGCGCGCCTATGCCGAGCAGCGCGGGGTGCTGAGACGAGAGGGAAAAATACAGCAGGTAGAGTTGGATCAGAGCAACGGTTTTATCCAGTCGTTACTGCTCGACAACGGTGAAAAGATATCCGGTGACTTGTTTGTTGACTGCTCAGGGTTTCGCGGTTTGTTGATCGAACAAACGCTTAACACCGGTTACGAGGACTGGCGACAATGGCTGCCTTGCGATCGCGCCATCGCGGTGCAGAGCGAAAAGTTTGCCGAGCCGGCCCCCTACACTCGCAGCACGGCTCGCGAGTGTGGCTGGCAGTGGTGTATCCCGCTGCAAGAGCGCAGCGGGAATGGCTACGTTTACTCAAGCGCCTTTTGCGAGCCTGAAGCCGCCCAGGCCACTTTACTTAACAACCTTGAAAACAAACCGACCAAAGAGCCGCGTACCTTTGAGTTTGTCACCGGTAAGCGCAACAAGGTCTGGTACAAAAACTGTTACGCACTGGGTTTGGCTTCGGGGTTTTTAGAGCCCCTAGAGTCCACCAGCATCAGCCTTATTCAAACCGGTGTCAGCCGTTTATTGGCGTTTTTTCCCCACCATGGCTACCGCGACTGTGACATTAACGAGGTAAACCGTCAGCATCATCACGAGTTTGACCGGATTCGGGATTTTATTATTTTGCACTACAAGGCCACCGGGCGCTCTGATACGGATTTTTGGCGTCACTGCCAAACTATGGCTGTGCCAGACACGTTACAACAAAAAATGGAGCTGTATAAAAGTCGGGGTTATTTACTTAATCACTCACCCGAAACCTTTGAGCCGGACAGCTGGATTTCTATTTATATGGGCTTGCGTTACGGCGCCCAAGATTACGATCGGCGCGCCGACGCCATCGAGCTTGGCGCACTTAAACAACAACTAAAACAAATACGCGACAGTATCCATAACGCGGCCCGCCAGCCGATGTCCCACGCCGACTTTATTGCCCGCCACTGCCCGTCGCTGGGCAATCGATAAGACTAAGACTCTCGTAAAATACGTTTTCACTTAACTGGGCAAGGTGAATCGGCGTTGCTAATGTGTTTGCAGGCCTGTTTACAGGTGCTACCAGAGCTGTTCTGCGCAATAACAAATCGTCGCTGAGCGTGGCTTAATGCCGACGAACAAGATGCTAATCAACAAACGCACAATAAAAAGCCATTGATAAAAAAACCGGGCCCTAAGGCCCGGTTGATGTTGATTAACTAAGACAGCTTAATCGTCACCCCACAATTGGAACAACAAGTTCCACTTGCGCTGCTCGAACCCATCCCAAGTACCCCATGCGGCGGTATTTGAAACAGGATCGTAGGCGTGCTCGTACAGACCACCGGTGTCACCCGACTCGGGGTTGGTGGACCAGTAACAAGCCTGGATGCTCTTTCTGTTCATGTAGTCAACAAAAGCACTTTGCCATTGCTCATCCACGTTGGTCTGGATATGGCTCCAGCGCTCCTGATCGTAGATGGGCGCGCCTTGTGGCCAGTCTAGGTGACCACCAAACTCACCCACAATCATGGCATAGCCTTGATCACGCAGATACCCAAAGTGCTCATCCCAACCCGGCTCGATGCGGTTAGGATCAATCACAATATTACACCCTGCATCACCGGCTTCGTTACCTTCTAAGCCTTCACACTCAGGCTGCGCGGGGTCCATAAATTGCTTCTGGACAAACACCGATGGACCGTAAGTGTGCGGTGATAAGATCAGACGATCTTTTGGAATATTCAGCGGAGCGTTCTGGAACGGATAAAGGTTTTCACCCCAGTTAGGGTTAGTATCTTCAGAGCCGTGGGGAACCTCGGTACCATCGCTGGTGGCATTGGCAATACCCTCAACCATGATCAACACATCTTGGTTGACTTCATTGATCGCGGTGTAGGCGTTTTCGGCCAATGTGCTCCACTCATCCCAAGTGTAATCCCATGGCTCGTTAAAGATATCGATGGCCATGATGTTATCGACACCCAGTTTGGCGGGCAACCCGGCAATATCGCGCAAGTCATCGAGCCACAGTTGCTCGTTGTACTCGTGCACAACAACACCGCTATCGTCTACCACACCACAAGAGTATCCCTCACGGGTAAACTCGTAGTTCTCGCGATCACGGTCAGCATAAGGCGGTTTTGCGTCTAAACGACCAGCGCGCCAGCCGACGTAGTTTGAGCACGAGTGGATATCAATAATAACTTCAATGTCATTTTGCGCCGCTTGCACGATAAAGTCTTCCATCGCCTGACGGGCGTTGGTTTGACGTACCGATGGAGCGTTTTTCAGCACACCACCTTCGCGAATGTCGCCCATACCCTGCGGATCGGTTGGATCCAGGGTTTGCGGTGCGATTGGTAGGCGAATGGTGTTAATGCCTTGCGCGGTAATCTCATCCATTGTTTGCTGGATGTCACGGCCCGAATCGACCCACCACATGTTGCCCAAGTACAGCTCCATGGGTGCACCGTCTGGGTTGTTTTCCGCAGTCGGCGGCTCATGCTGACCTTCAAGGCCAAACCAAGACGAACACTTCACTGGGAAGACATCACCGTTCTTGGTGATATTACCCGTCTCATCGACACGGAAAGTACCGTCACCTGATGGAGCGCTAGAGGATGAGCTAGAAGAGCTGCTGCTTGAGCTGCTTGAGGAGCTGGATGATGAGCTGCTGCTCGAGCTAGAGGAGCTGCTCGATGAGCTAGAGGAAGAGCTAACACCCCCACACACATCACCGGTTACCGTGGGTGTTTCGGCCGAACCACCGTTGGTATCGCCCTGAAAACCAAAGGTAACAGTTTGCCCAGGATTAATGGTGCTGTTCCAGCTTAAGTTAGAGGCCGAGTATGGGTTGCTGCCGTTCATGTCGGCATTCCAAGTATTGGTCAGTACGTTGTTGCTGTACGCCCAATTTACGTTCCAGCCTTCAATCGGCGTGTTGCCATTGTTGGTAATATTAATAGCACCGGTAAAACCCGTACCCCAATCGTTACTAACCTCATAGCTACAGCTGGCGCTTTGGGCCGAGGCGCCATGAGAAATTGCTGCAATCGCCAACCCCAGTAACACGGCTGGACCACAGCGTTTTTTTGTAATGAACATTACATTGCTCTCCTTTGTTTAGAATATTGTCACTTTAACTATTGTTTTAGCTTTCATGACACCTTCACATCTAACGCCGACCCACTACCTATGCCGGCGCATCTACTGCCGCTTCCCATCCATGTGGATTCGCTTTTGCCGCGCGAACAAACGCAACATATACCCCAAGCGACACACCCATTGTTGGCTTCGACAATAACTTTTTAGCTCTGCTATCGCCGCTGCAGCCACCACTTTATGTTTATCAAAGCGGATGGCAGCGCTGTCAAAAAATACGTGTTTACCATCAAACAACTGTTTTTATTAACACCGATAAGCAGAAGCCTTCAGCCTAGTGCGTAGGTCTGTTACAGCAGACCTACGCGGTCGTAAAAATACATTAATCTACCGAGTTAATAATCGCATCGATCAGATCTGGCTCTAACTTGCTGCCATTAAAGCGATCGAATAATGCAAACCCAGCGTCTCCGGCGTAACCGTTATCCCAGTACACTGGAACCATATTGTGGTTAACCGCCGACTCAGTGATGTAAGCGTTCCAGTAGTTGCGATACTGTTTGTGACCTTGCACATTAAGCCGTGAGATCACACCATACTCGCCCAAAATTACGCCAATGCCCTGATCCACAAAGGTGCTCTTAACGCTCTGAAACTGAGAGTCAACATAAGATTCATTGGCCCAGGTCTCGGTCACATTAGGATCCGTGGCAATGCTTCCCCACTGACTGATGTGGCTGTTTTCGTTTAGCGTAAAATTGTAGGGATCGTAGTAGTGAACTTCCATCATCAAACGTTCGGCTACTGTGTCGGTGGGAATCTCGGCAAAGTTAATGCCGTGATCAATATTGGTGTTAAACGCCTGCACCACTAAGTAACGCTCGGAGTTGTTTCCGCCTGTGGCACGAACCGTATCGACAAACACTTGGTTATAACCGTTTTGCACTGTGTAGTACTCTTCGGTAGGCGTGCCGTAATCGCCATCGACCATAACCTCGTTGGTGCCAGCAAACAGCAGACGATGATCGTAGTCTTTAAAGTGATTGGCGATCTGCTGCCACATAATGCTTAAACGGTTATTGCAGTACTCCTGCTGGGCGTACGTCGGTTGCAACCAACCTTCATCCCAGTGAAGGTTCATGATCACGTACATATCGGCGTTTAACGCGTAATTAACCACCTCGGCAACGCGATCCATCCAACCGCTGTCGATGACAAAGTTTTCGGCATCAGAGAACTGGCTCCAAGCCACCGGGACACGCAAGGTGTCAAAACCGGCTGCTTTAACCGAGTCAATGAGCTCTTGAGTTGCCAGCGGGTTACCCCACGCGGTTTCACCACCAATGGCCTCTAGGGTATTACCTAAGTTCCAACCTAGGCCCATTTTTCCGGTCAGCTCGACGGCGCTAAGTCCGCTTGCGGCCGAGCTTGATGAGCTAGAGCTTTCTGATGACACACTGGAACTTGAAGAGACGCTTGAGCTTGAAGATTCACTCGACTCGGATGAGCTGCTCGAGCTAGAACTTGAGCTTGAGCTTGAGCTGGCCGGCGTACCACACACATCACCGCTTACGCTGGGTGTCTCGGCACCATTGGTGCTGTTAACTTGCAGACCAAATGAAACGGTTTGCCCCGGTTGAATGGTTGCGTTCCAGCTAAGGTTGCTGGCCGCGTACGGATTTGATCCGCTGATGTCAGCGTTCCAGCTGTTGCCTAATTGGTCTGACTCATAGGTCCAATTAACATTCCAGCCATCAATGACTGAACTGCCGGTGTTGGTGATCTCAATTAACGCTGTAGCTCCACCGCCCCAATCGTTGCTAATAACATACTCACAATCGGCGGTTTCGGCCATGGCCGAAACCGATGACAATAAGCCCAGAGTAACAGCAGCCACTGAAGCTAACTTTTTTACCCTTAAAAATCTCATGACGCACCCTCAGTTAATATTTTTTATTTTTGCCGCAACCTAATAACATAAAAAATTAAAACGTATTTTATAACGTAAAAGTTGCCGGCAAGGATTTACCTGCCGCCTCACGCCTAGCGATAAAGATTAAAGGCGTGAAATAAAAACCTGTAAAACAACAGGAACTCAATCGAGCTAGGAGTATATCGATGTAAAGAAATGATAAAGCGGCTTAATGTGCCCGACTTAGAGACCAAGCTCACAAAAAATGTGAGCTCGCGGCACGTGAATCATTTAATAAAAAATGCAACCAAACGTTAACGATAACTTAAAATTATTTTAAATTTTGCTTTAACAAATTATTTTAAACCCACAGTGCACAATGAGCGGCACTTTAAAAAACACTCAGTGTCGTAAGAATCTACAGAACAATTTTATTGCTTAAACATTAACGGCGGTAAAACAAGCTTGAATGGACTCTGGGAGTTTTTCATCTGTGATAAGCGGCTATTTGTTGTATTTTTTGAGGCGCTAAAGTTTAACTTTTGACGACACGCAATGAATGTCTTCACGAAAATTGACCAGAGTAATCCACCTTAACTCGCGTGGAAAAACAATGTATACAGATAACCAAGAAGGGGTAGCGTTGCGGCTGAAAAATACATCAAGTGCGTCAGCTGTCGCTATAAACAACAATAACAATTACGCGCCAGATGGTTACGCTACTGGCGCGTAACCTTGATAAAAAAGGATAAACCCTTCACTGCATCAAACAGTTTAATGCAAAAGGATTTTTACATCGGCTCGCAATCAGATTATTGAGCCGCCGTAGGGGCGAAAGGTTAGCGGCAATTAAGGTCGCTTAGGCGTCAAGCAGATAACGTTAAGGGGGGGAATAATTAAGATTAAAAAAATGCGACAGCTGCCAGCACAACAGATTACCTTTACCGTTTAAAAACAAACCCCGTTTGGGCAACAAACGTGCGCCACCTAAGTGGCGCCTAAATGGCAATGCACAAAACGCTTTACAAGCCCTGCCGCTTTGCTTTATCCCACAGGGCGTCCATCTCTTTTAAGCTCATGCTCTGCAGTGGTTGGTCGGCGTTGTCCTCAATAAACTTAAAGCGTCGCTCAAACTTTTTATTCGCATGGCGCAACGAATGCTCGGGGTCTTGCTTTAAAGTGCGGCTGATATTGCTTACCGCAAACAACAGATCGCCCACCTCGGCATCCACCGCGTCCATATCGCCACGGGCCAATGCCTCTTCGACCTCGGCCAGCTCCTCGCGTACTTTGGCAATGGGGCCGGTGACGTCTTGCCAATCAAAGCCGGTGCGCGCCGCGCGTTTTTGCAACTTTACCGCACGGGTTAGTGCGGGTAAGTTAAGCGGCACATCGTCCAGTGTGCCGCGCACGCCTTTGGCGTCACGTTCTTGTTGTTTGATGTCCTCCCAGCGCTGTTTAATGGCGGCCTCGTCGGCGGGCTGATCGCCATAGCGCTGGCGCAGATTGGCACCGGGAAACACATGGGGATGGCGGCGCACCAGTTTCGCCACCAGCGTATCGATCACTGAATAAAAATCAAAATGTTGTTGCTCTGCGCCCAGCTGACTGTAAAAAATCACCTGAAACAATAAATCACCCAACTCTTCGGCCAAGTGGTCTATGTCGCCGCGCTCGATGGCGTCGGCCACCTCATACGCCTCTTCTATAGTAGAGGGCACAATCGTGGCGTAGCTTTGTTGTTGATCCCACGGACAACCGTCCAGCGGATCGCGCAAGCGTTGCATTAAATAAATGAGGTCGTCGAGGCTGTAAGGGGTGTGAGGGGTGTGAGGGGTGTGAGGGGTGTGAGGGGTGTGAGACATTAAAGGCCTTTTGCCCAAGTCGGTCTGGGCGATGGTTTAACCCAGACCGACCTAGAGGGTTGTTATTAACTGGATTGTTTACGTCGTGCCGAAGCGATGTTGGGCAACTGATTTAGCCGCGACAACACGCGGCTCAGCTCATCAAAGCCACGGATCTCGACGGTGATTTGCATATCGACGGTGTTTTTGCGTTTATCCGACAACATATTAATGGCGCTGATATTAATCCGCTCGTTATCGAGCAGCGCGGTAATATCCAGTAATAAACCGTGGCGATCGTACGCCTCGACGATTAAATCAACCGAATAACTGCTTTGCGGTGTAGCGCCCCAATCCACCTTAATGGTGCGCTCGGGCTCATCCGATTGCAGCTGCAGCATATTGCTGCAGTCGGAGCGATGGATCGACACGCCGCGGCCCAAAGTAATATAACCGGTAATGGCATCGCCCGGCACTGGGGTGCAGCAACTGGCCACATGGGTGAGTAAGTTGCCTACCCCTTCGATATAAACATCAGAGTCTTTTTTGCGCTTTGACGATTTCGCCTTAAACGGAATCACCGGCTGCTTTGGGTGTTGCCTATCAATAAGCCGTTGTGCAGCGCCCGTCACCTGCCCTACGCCTATATCGCTGGCGCCTACTGCCGCGTACAGATCCTCTAACGATTGCATGTTGAGCTTTTTTACCAATACATCAAGGTCCAGATCGAGCAGCGCCAAGCGTTTAAATTCGCGCTCCAGTAACGCCTGACCTTCGGCTATATTGTCGTCTCGCGCCTGCACCTTAAACCAGTGTTGTACCTTGGCGCGGGCCCGTGTCGTGTTGACATAGCCTAACGCCGACGAGAGCCAGTCGCGGCTTGGCGCATCGCGCTTGCCGGTTAAAACCTCGACTTGGTCGGCGGTGTTAAGGTGGTAGTTTAACGGCACGATCCGGCCATTGACTTTGGCGCCGCGGCAGCGGTGGCCAACATCGGTGTGGATACGGTATGCAAAATCCAGCGGCGTGGCGGTTTTGGGCAAATCCACCACATGGCCATCGGGGGTAAACACATAGATGCGATCTTGATCGAATGTTTTTAAATCGTTTTGCAGTTGCTCGCCGCTGTCGCCCAGCTCATCGTGCCACTCCAGCACTTGACGCAGCCAGGCAATTTTTTGCTCGTAACCGTCTTGCACGGCATCGGTATCTGTACCCTTGTAACGCCAGTGAGCACAAACCCCAAGCTCGGCCTCATCGTGCATCGCAAAGGTGCGAATCTGGATCTCGAGGACTTTATTCTCGGGGCCAATAACCGCCGTGTGCAACGAGCGGTAACCGTTTTCTTTGGGTGAGGCGATATAGTCGTCAAACTCGTGGGGGATGTTGCGCCACAAGCTGTGAACAATACCCAAAACGGTGTAACAGTCGCGCACACTGGGCACCAAAATACGCACCGCGCGGATATCGTACACCTGCGAGAAGCCAATCCCTTTGCGCTGCATTTTGCGCCAGATACTGTAGATGTGCTTAACCCGCCCGGTCACCTCGCCATCGATCGAGGCATTTTTTAGCTCCTCGCGCAGCAACGCTAATAGCTCGTCGATAAACTCCAGTCGGGCGATCCGCCGCTCATCGAGCAGCGAGGCAATGTGTTTGTAATCGCTGGGCTCTAGGTAGCGAAAGGATAAATCCTCCAGCTCCCATTTAATATGGCCAATACCCAGCCTGTGAGCCAGTGGTGCATAGACGTCCGAAACCTCGCGAGCCACCTGCAAGCGCCGCGCCGCAGAGGCGGTTTTAACCGCCCGAATAGCGCAGGTGCGCTCGGCCAGTTTCACCAGAGCAACGCGCACGTCATCGACCATCGCCACCAGCATTTTGCGGATGTTATCGGCCTGCTCGTCGGACTGTTTACCAAATACCCGCTCTTCGCGCTCGGTGCGCTGATAACTGATAGCCGCCATGCGCAATACGCCGCTGATCAGTTTTGCCACTGTCTCGCCAAATTGTTTTTCGACCTCGCTTATGGCGAGCTTCTCCTCGCGCACCGCACGGTACAACACGGCGGCGATCAGCGTGTCTTGATCCAGCTGCAAGTCGGCGAGGATCTCGGCCATTTCCATGCCGATACGCAGGCAGCTGGTGCCCTCGCCCCAGCTGTGGGGGGCCATATGGGTAACCGCCGTCTCGGCCTGCAAACAGAGCTCGCAGGCGCGTTTTATTTCATCTAAATTGGGGGAGTTTTGCTGTTCGATACCGGCAAGGCGTTGCAGCCATGTGTCGATATCAACACTGCCATCGGGGGCAATCGGGTGGTCTTGGCGAACTTTTACCATAGTAACTTCACTGGGCACTGCTGCGCGCTGTTATTAAGGGTTGCCACACTCCGTGTGACATTACCGTGAAACAGCCGTTTGACTGGTAAGGCGCCATTAAGTTGCACAGCTTTGCCGCACTGGCGCCCGAGCCGCTCTATGGTAGTCCAAAAGCCCGCCCGATCAAAATACCAGGGGCCGTTGCCGGCCCAGCACTGTGGTAACGCCCTACTGGGCCTCTACTTTTATGCCCGCCAGCCCAGCAGCGGCGCCCTTTTTAAGCGCTACACGAGAAAAACTTAAATCCAGCTCGCCTTGGGTGACCAAGGTAAAAGGCTCTAAAATGCGGTGAAAGAACTCCTCGGGGGGCAATACCAAGCCAAAATCAGAGCCAACATCGGGAAACAGCCGCAGCGGAACCAACACCTGCGCCCAGCCTTTACCCAGCAACTGCTGCACGGTGGCGGTGATGTCCAGATCGGAGTTACTGTCGGGGCCACAGCCTAAGCGCAAAATAACGCTCTGGCTTGATGCACTCTCTACTTTAAGGTCAAAAATAAGGGCGCCATCGGTCTCTAAATAGTCCACCAGTACTTGACGGTCGCGGGTGGTAAGCGCCACCAAGCCAGTACCCGAGCCATTCCACTGGGCACGGCGGGCATCTTCTTGCACATCTCGGTCTACCGCTGTGACACAGATGCTCGACACCTCGACACGGTTGCCCTGCATCAGCTGCTTGTCGTTTTGTCGGCCGCGCACCATGATCTCGTAAGGCTCGATTGGACGGCGGTTAAACACCAACAACTCGTCCAGAGTCTCGGCGCCGGCATCGTAGTGCTCGGGCAGATCGTCTAATTGGTCGTTGCGATCGGCGTAAGTCAGGCCAAACCCGTAGGCAAATAATGGGTTGTAGTCCTGATCGCCTCGGTTGAGCGGCACTTGATCAGGATCGCGCGGCCACGAGAAGGTCAGCTTGCCTTTCATGGGGTGGTTTATCTCGCCATCGGCGCGGGTAAAAATCACATCGCTCACCCCAGCCCCTTCGGTGCCTGGCTGCCAAATCACCACAAACGCATCCGAGGCGTTGATCTCGCGGTTAACCCACATAGGCCGGCCGGTTATAAACAACGACACCACCGGGATACCGGCCGCTTGCAGTTTTTTTAGTAACGCCCAGTCGCGGCCGCCACCTTCTTTAAACATTAAGTTTTGCACGTCGCCTTGCATCTCGGCATAGGCCGACTCACCCCACACGACAATGGCCACGTCTGGCACAACGCTGTAATCGCCGCTCTCGCTCAGCTCGATTTCGCCACCGGCGGTTTTTACCGCCTCGGCCAAACCATCGTAAATCGAGGTGGCGCCGGGAAAGTCGCGCCGATCGGTGCCGGTGCCCTGCCAGGTGACCGACCAACCGCCGGCTTGCTTGGATAAATTATCGGCGCCATCGCCCGCCACTAACACGCGCTGCTTGGGCGACAGGGGCAATACGTTGTTGTTATTTTTTAACATCACCAACGATTCGCGCACCGCCCGGCGCGCCACGGCGCGGTGTTGCGGCGCCCCGATTAACTCATCGCGCCCAGCCAGTGGCCGGCTAGAGGGTTTACCGCGCTGAAACAAACCCGCGCGCAATTTAACCCGCAAAATACGGCGCACAGCGTCGTCGGCACGGGCCGGGTCAATCACGCCCGATTTAATTTGCTCGACGGTGTTGTTAAACAACACTTTCCAGTTGGGGTCGGGCACCATAAAAATATCCAGCCCGGCATTGATCGCTTGTGGGCAATTTAACACCTCGGCGCCTTCGATAAAGCCGTGGCCATTCCAGTCGCCCACCACTAAGCCGTCAAAACCCAGCTTTTCTTTTAATACTGTGGTTAACAGGTATTGGTGGCCGTGCAGCTTGACCTCGTGCCAGCTGTTAAACGACGCCATAACACTCTGCACGCCCGCCTCGATGGCACTAAAATAGCCTGCCCCGTGAATGTCACACAACGTTTTCTCATCCACGGCGCAGTCGCCGCGGTCGATGCCGTTAAGCGTGCCGCCGTCGGCAATAAAGTGCTTGGCGGTGGCGATCACGTGCTGTTCACTTAAAAAGTCGTCACCCTTAGGGTTCCCTTGCAGCCCTATCACCATTTGCTCGGCGTAAGCGCGCACGATCTCGGGGTCCTCCGAGTAAGATTCGTAAGTGCGGCCCCAGCGATCGTCGCGGGCCACAGCAACGGTGGGTGAGAAATCCCAGTCGATACCAATGGCGGCAATCTCACGGGCGGTAACCTCGCCAATTTCGCGGATCAGCTCGGGGTTGTGGGTTGCCCCTAAAGCGATATTGTGCGGAAACAAGGTGGCGCCAACCACATTACCCACCCCGTGCACGGCATCGGTGCCCCACATCATGGGTACGTATACTTTACCGTCGCTGGTGTCGGCGGCGGCATCAAAAAAGCTATCGGCCAGCGCCACCCAATCAGAGGCTTTTGCGTAGCGGTCGTTATTGGGCACCGAGCCACCACCATTTAAAACCGAGCCTAAATGGTAGTCTTTAATATCTTGCACAGTTACCTGCTTGATTTCGGGCTGAATCATCTGCCCGACCTTTTCCTCCACGCTCATCTGCGCAAGGATCTCGTCTATGGTCGCTTCAAGGGTAGCGTCAACGGCAAGTGCCGGTGTCAAATGGGGCCAAGGCACGGGGGAAACCTCCAAGAGTGTCGGGTGTGTCTGTTTATTTATTGGTATCGCGCTTAGCGCTATTTGGGTTTATTTTACCGTTATCTATGTGGGCGTACACGATCGGTAAAAGCCTTTGCTAGCGCAAGACGAGGGCAAAACTACACCACTATTGACAGCGCTGTCAATGAAACCTACACTTCTCAATCTTCTTTATCGATAACATGGCCGATTTTACCTAATACGGCCAACTTGAGCCGTATTTTCGCGCCAGTAACAGCCCTTAACGGGACGATAAAAACGATACCCAGATAAACGCTTCGGGCACAGGCCGAGAGCGTGGCAATAACAAAACGCAGCAATAAGCCAGAACCGCGAGGAGCATAACCACAATGAGTAAAATCCTAGTCGCCGATATTGGTGGAACCAATGGCCGTTTTGGCTTAGTAGATGCGTGCGAACACGACACTGGCTTTAACGCGGTACAGCAGCTTAGCTTAGCCAGCGGTGACTACGACTCGCTGGCCGATATGATCCGCGCTTATTGCGACCAGACCGGCATCAACATGCCCAAGTTTGCCTGCTTAGCCATCGCCGGCCCAATTCAAGACGGGCACGTAAAGGTAACCAACCTTAATTGGGAGTTTTCTATTTGCCGCCTGCGCGACGAGCTGAACATGCAGGCACTGGATGTGCTCAACGATTTCTCGGCCCTCGCTTACGCGGCGCCGCACTTGCGCGGACAAGACAAAACCACCCTGTACGATGTAAAAAACAACCCCCATGCCCCCATCGGCGTTATGGGCCCGGGCACGGGTTTTGGTGCCGCCATGTTGGCGCCGGTGCGCAGCGGCTGGAAGATCATCCCCACCGAGGGTGGACACTGCAGCTTTGCCCCCACCACCGATAAAGAAATAGCGATCCTGCAATGCATGCGCCGCGAGTTCGATCACGTCTCTATCGAGCATATCCTATCGGGCATCGGCTTGGTGCGTATCTATAAAGCGCTGGCCAGTATCGATGATGTTAAAGCTGAAAACTTACAGCCGGCCGACATCAGCAACCGCGCCCTTGCCCACCAAGACCCTCTGTGCGAGGCGACGCTAGAAACCTTCTGCAATATTCTGGGCAGTGTTGCCGGCGATAAAGCACTTAGCTGGGGCGCGCTGGGCGGCATTTATTTAGGCGGCGGAATCGTGCCTAAGATCGCCCATTACTTACCACAAACCGACTTTATCAAGCGTTATGTTCATAAAGGTATTATGCGTGGCTACGTCGAAGACATTCCGGTGCACATGGTCACCAACGACAAAGCCGCTTTAGTTGGCGCCGCCGCTTGGCTGGTGGACAACACCCAAGCATTGCAATATTAACAGCCAGACACGGCCGTTTACTTTAGGGCACCTCTATTAATTAAGAATTGTCTCTCGGCAGCGACTCCATGTGCTGCTCTATCTTCTGCGTCCTTGCACTCGTGCGCGAGTCCAAAACGTTCAGCCGTTAGGCGCTCTTTGCAGGCAATGGCCGTAGCCCTTGGCAAAAAGAGCAACGACGCGGATGGGCGTTTTGGCCGCGCCCTTAATCACCGCAACAGCCAAAAAAATGCCGGCCTCCATAGCCCGGCATTTTTTATACCCTATCGCCCTTTAACAGGCTGCACCCACGCCTGGCGCTGTGGTGACAACTAAAGCGACAAGGCCAAACAGCACCTTTGTGCCGGCAGCGCTTAAACGGTCATAAGCATTAGAACAATAAGCTGTTTTGTATCAGCTTGCGTGCTTTAACGTCTCCCTCGCGGCGGTGCAATGGTAATGACGCAAGTGATGCTCTTTGCGCCGGCCCTGGCTAAACGAGGACACGCGTTTTAAGTATCCGATCACTCGGGTGCCGTAATCGATGTTGTCAGAGGCGCATTGCGAACAATTGTTTAAAGTGCGCTTATCGATGTGTTTGCATTCATTGCAGATGGTGATTTTGACGTTCACACAAAAGTAATTGCAGCCAGTATGGGCCGCTATATTCAACATCGATAAATAACCATCGGCGCTCAGAGCCTCTTCCATATTCAAATGCAGCGCCGATCCACCGTCCAAATAATCAAGCAGCTCGCGCCCGTGCATTTGAAACTTATCTAAGGCATTGGTGTTATCGTCTTCCACTACATAAAAGTACGAGTTATAGCAGTCTCGGCCAACTTGGTAGCCGTCGTCTTTGTCCCACTTGGCGTTTTTTACGCCTAAGTTTTCTGCCGGTACAAACTCGGTATTAAACAGATAACCGTATTCTTGTTTAGCTCGTTTGTTGGCCTCATAAATGACCTTTAAATGCTGACGAACAAAGTGTTTATAAGCGCGGTTGTTGTCGGCCACGATGCCTTGCGATTCGGCCGCCTCTACCATGCCATTAATGCCGATGGTCAAAAACTGCTTCTCCAAAGAGATAAAACCGGCGTCGTACACGGTTAACATACCCGCGGCCAAGTACTCCTCCATGAGCTTGCGGTACGCCACTTGGTATTGGTGAATTTTAACAACCTCTTGCTCAAGGTTGCGCCCATCTTGCAACAAGCGATTCATATTAAGGGTAATCACGTTAATCGATCCGGTCGCCACACCGCCGGCGCCCAACGAGTAAGAAAAGGTATTGTCGTTTATCTCACTGCGCAGCCGACAACAAGACGCTAAACTGTCGGCGTTATCAGACAAATACACAAAAAATGAGCTGCCTTCACTCAAATGCGTCGCCATGCGCTTGGCAAAGGCTTGATCTTTACACTGCTGTTGCTCGGTAAGCATCGCCACGGTAACCACCGGAAAGGTCAAAATACTTTTATTGCGCTCTGTATTAAACCACTCTAAAAAGAAATGTTGCAACGCTGCTACTGTGTGCCAGTTGGGCTTGGTAAAATCGGGAAACACAAAGTCGCCAAACATGCTGTCAAAGTAATGTTGGTCGTACACAGAGATGTTCCAAAACACACTCTGATACCCTCGTGCCGCCGCTGGCTGATTGATCGCGTACACCACATGCTGAAGGTGGTTGGCAATTTCATGGGTGTGGGTTTTTAAATAATTCTCGCCATAGTCTTTGCGGGCAAAGTAATCAAAATACGTTAAAAACTCTACCGTCGCCACGGCCCCCGCAAACTGGCTGCTAACGGCAAACACAAAGTTAACAAAGGCACCGCAAAAAGACTCTATGTGCTGCGGCGCTTTAGATTCACCACCGAGCTTGGTTAAGCCATCGCGTAAAAACGGATACATGGTCACAGACACACAGTAAGGCTTAAGGCTGGTTTCATCGTGCACATAAATTTCATGCTCTTCTATTTGCCGCACATACTCACCGGCCAGCTCTGCACCAAACAAACTGTTAATTTTAGCTGACACCTGCGCCCGATTTACCTGGATAAAATAATCTTTCATCATTTCGGTTTCTAAGGTGGCGATGTTTTTCTGTGTCACATTAGCGTTTGCATCCATGCTTGACCCATCGGCGGCGTTTTGTGCCGTTAAGTAATTTGTAATAAAGTCGAGCTTTTTTTGGATATGGCTCTCGCCGAGTTTTAGCATAATATGCTCCTTAATTGTTGACTAAAAAAACCGGTTTAAACACTCATTGGTGCGCAAATCGATCAACCTCTGATTGCTCGTTGCTGAGTCCAGCCCACCCAACTGCTTTACCCAAGGGCCTGTTTTCAAATACGTTAAACGAGCCTTTAATGCATCGCTTACCGTCTCTTGGCCGGTATAGAGGCAAGTGTTCAAGCCTTGGTTTTGCGCGATTTCAAGCAGCTCTAGCAGCCTTTGCTCGTGCCACTCGCCCCCCAAAAACAAGACACAGGTAATCAAGCCGGAGTATTGTCGCAGCTGCGCTTTAAACTCCTGCACATGCAGTTGCTCACCCGCCCCTAGCGGCCAAGTATCGGCACTGTGGCAGCCTGGGCAACGCAGCGGACAGCCGCTAATGGTATAAGCCAAAGACACTTCGCCCGGCACCTCTTGCCACACTATTTGTTTGCTACTGTAATTCACAAAAACACCACATATCGTGTTATTTAATTTAACATACACCATATATAGATAAATTAACATTTTCCAGTGAATTTACGGGTGATACCCAATCAGAGGTAATGACCGAGATATGAGAAGAGGCTGAGGAGGTTGTTGCAGAAAAACGATAACAAAAGTCACTAAAAAGCACGGCTTAACCAGAGCGCTCTGTGGCACTGAGAGCGCTCTGATTTTGACCGGTTTTATCGAGGTTACAGGTTATTGGCTTGACTTAAACGGTTGACTTAAACCGCTGTTACGGCAGATTTTATTAAGTTGGGTTGATGTTACTCGCCCACCAACACTTCGCATTTATAAAAGCCCGACTGTTCTGCCAGCGCATCGGTTAACAGCGGCAGCAGCTCTTGCATAGTACTCAGTAGTGTCCAGGGTGGATTAATGACAAACAAACCAGAGGCCGTCATGCCCTGCCCTTTACTGGCTGCGTCGGCCTTTAAACCCAGCTCATAACGCTGAATATTTTTTATGCCGCTGCGCAACAGGTTTTTTTGCATAAAATCCACTTGCTCGCGATCTACCACTGGGTACCAAATAGCGTATACCCCTGCGGTAAATTTCTTATGCGCTTTTATAACAGCCTCTATCACTTTGCTGTAATCGGCTTTAATCTCGTAAGAGGGATCCATAAGCACCAGCGCACGGCGTGATTTAGGCGGTACTCGGGCGAGCAAACCGTGCAGGCCATCAGCGCATTCAACTTGCAGATTGCTAAACGCTTTCGTGTTGTTCTGCAATCGTTTGTAATCGCCCGCGTGCAGCTCGTACAACCAGGCACGATCCTCGGGGCGTAAAATGCGCTGCGCCAACAGTGGTGAGCCCGGATAGTAATAAAGCTTATCTTTGCGGTTGGTCAGCTGCACCTGCTGTAAATAAGGCGCCAATAAAGGCCAAGGTTTGGTGATTAACTTACCGATGCCGCCACGATACTCACCTAACTTAACGGCGTGTTCAGAGCGCAAGTTATACAGTCCGGCCCCGGCGTGGGTATCGATATAATCGAACGGCGCCGGTTTGCTGGTGAGGTAGGTTAGTATCTCGACTAAAACAATGTGCTTAATAACATCGGCATGGTTGCCGGCGTGGTACGAGTGGCGATAACTTAACAAGGGAAACTCTCATATGGCTAGCAAAAGGGTCGGCATCGCCGATAACGCTTAGCTAGCCATTATCAGGTGCGAACAAACAAATTGCACCGACTTTTTAACCTGCTGTTTTAGCCGTTTTACCCCCGTTTAAGCACTGGCTGGTAAAACCACGGCTTTTTACAGTTACAATAGCCCTAAAACCGTGGCAAACGCCACGAGCCTATTGCATAGCGAGCTACAAAAACAACACAATAGCGCCCAATTAAACAACGCTTAAAGATATTGCCACGTAAAACGATTTAGAGACCCATGAAAACACCTAAAAGAATACAACCTTTAGTAGACGACGGTTTAGTGGACGAAGTCATCAGCCAGCTGATGAGTGGAAAAGAAGCCACCGTGTATAAAGTCCGCTGCGGCGACCAGATCCGCTGTGCCAAAGTTTATAAAGACGCCGCAAAACGCAGCTTTAAAAAAGCGGTGCAATACCAAGAGGGCCGCAAGGTACGCAACAGCCGCCGCGCCCGAGCCATGGAAAAAGGCTCAAAATTTGGTCGGCAGCAACAGGAAGATATCTGGCAAAACGCCGAGGTCGACGCGCTTTACAAAGTGGCTGCCGCCGGCGTGCGTGTGCCGACACCCTACGGTTGTTTTGACGGGGTGTTGCTGATGGATCTGATCACCGACGAAGAAGGCGATGTGGCCCCTAGGCTGAACGACGTCAGTATGTCAGCCGAGCAAGCTCTAGAAGACCACGCCGTGGTTATGCAAGATGTGGTGAAAATGCTTTGTGTCGGGTTAATCCACGGGGATTTATCCGAGTTTAACGTTTTAGTCGATGAGTACGGCCCGGTGATTATCGATTTACCCCAAGCCGTCGATGCCGCCGCTAATAACAACGCCAAAAGCATGCTCCAGCGCGATGTGCGCAACATGACCGAGTATTACGGCCAGTTTGCCCCAGAACTGCTTGGCACCCGCTACGCCGATGAGATTTGGGCACTTTACGAAGAGGGCGAGCTGCACCCAAAGGTACAACTTACCGGCGAGTTTGACGACCCAGAAGAAGACGCCGACGTCGACTCAGTACTGGAAGAAATTAAAGCAGCCCTAGAAGAGGAACAAGAGCGATTAGAACGCATCCGCGTAGCCGATGACGGCGATGAGGAAGATTAACTCAGCCCACCTGTCATTGGCCACTGCGCCACCTCAGCGGCGCTCAGCCGCTGCTAAGCAACCCTCGGAATATTTTTGTGAAAAGCCCACGGCCCGCATCACGTAGCCGCCCAAAAGCCAAAAGTTTACACCCCAGAAGCCTGCACAATCGGCCCTACGATTTTAGCGCCTTGATCAGCAGCCACCCACCCCTTGGCCGCTATGTAAGCGTCAAGCAACACGGTCAACCGAGCATTGATTTTGCCAATGCCAACGCGGTTAAGGCCTTAAACGCCGCTTTACTGCAACACCATTACCAGATTCACGCCTGGGATATTCCTGCCGGAGCGCTGTGCCCGCCCATTCCGGGCCGGGCCGATTATCTGCACTGCTTAGCCGAGCTACTGGGCATAGCGCCGCCGACGCATATCCCCGCCAGCCACCACAGGGATTTTACCTTGCTGGACATAGGCACCGGCGCCAGCGGCATTTACCCGTTATTGGCCTGTCAATTGTACGGCTGGCGCTGCGTGGCCAGCGACATCAACCCGCAATCACTGGCTAACGTGGCCGTTATCCTCGAGCAAAACCCAACGCTTAAACCGCGCATCAGTTTGCGTTTGCAGCCCGAGCCGCAACGTATGTTTGCCGGCATTATTCAGCCCGATGAGTTTTATCAGCTGAGCGTTTGCAACCCGCCGTTTCATGCCTCGGCCGAGCAAGCGTTAAAAAGCAGCCAGCGCAAACAGAGCAACCTCGCGCGCAACCGCGGCAAGCCTGCCAGCGGCGACTCGTTAAATTTTGGCGGCCAAGCCGCCGAGCTATGGTGCAAAGGTGGCGAGCGGTTGTTTCTTAGAAATCTGGCCAAAGAAAGCCAAACCTTTGCCAGGCAATGCCGCTGGTTTAGCAGCTTGGTGTCGAAGAGTGAAAACGTAAAGCCATTGATAAAACTACTGCGCAAACTCGGTGCCCTGCAGGTAAAGGAAATCCCCATGAGCCAAGGCAATAAAATAACCCGGGTATTGGCCTGGACGTTTATCGCCCCTTAGCGGGTTATGCGATAGGTTGGGTTCGATGCCGGCGGCGGTATTCTGTCGGCGTTATCCCCACTAGGCGTTTAAAAAACCTTTGAAACGCCGATTGACTGTTAAATCCAGCCGCGAGGGCGGCCTCTAGGATGATCATATTGTGATCGGTTGTCAGCAGCCTTTTTACCTCCTCGACACGATAATAATTAATAAACTCAAAAAAACTTTTACGATGATACGAGTTAATGAACACCGATAACTCGCGAGGCTTTAGGTCGCACAGCTCGGCAAAGCGCTCCAAATTAATATGGGGATCAAGGTGCAGCTTATCCACCGCAATGGCTCGCGCAACCATGGCAAGCTTATCCTCTACCTGCTCCACTTGAGCCGCAACGGTAGGCGGCGCGCCAACCTCGGGTGGGCTGAGCACTTTACGACCGCTAAACAGTGCGAAAACAAACAGCCCATTAATCAACATCCCCATGACATAATTGCTGATCAAGCCCATTAAATTGTTAACCGGCGCACTCACGTAACCCGACAACCAATAAGCTGTAAAAATCCACAGCCAATGCAACGTAAAGCCACCTAATAACAGCTCAGCCCAGCGCAGCTCCAACTGCGGTAAATTGGCATAACGCTGGTACAGTTGACGCCGCAAGCGATACTCGGCATGGCAGCACAGCAGTGCGTAAAGTAACGGCGAGCATTTAAACGCAGCCCAAACCACTAGCACGGTTTGCTGCTTTGGTTTAGCTAAGTATTGCCAATTCCAAGGCAACCAATCGGTCACGCTAATGCCCATGCCCACCACCAAAGCCACCCCCAGCACAGCCGGCGTAAGGTGCAACAGCACCGGCCAAGAGGCAATGGTTAAAGGCCGCGTAAAAGAGATCATCACCCCATACAGCAAGGGCCCCTGCAATAATAACGCAAGCGTCAGCAGTGCCGGCACACTTACCGAGTTGGCAAAAAAACCAACCTGCAAAGACGGATTCCAAACCACCAAAGTGGCCGCCAATATCACAGCGCTACTGACGAGCAAAGCGGCAAGTAACCCATGTGATTGTCGTCGAACTCTAGGGATAAGCAAAACCCCGCCAGCCAAAAACAGCGCTTCAATAACGGTAACAAACAGCACCATCTCATGAGCATTAAATAAAAGTTGATTCATTATTTTTATAAACCATTAAAAACCGGACAAAGTTTTCCACTCCAACAACCCTGACTCCATCGGCCTTTAGGGATTGGCCATTGGTGTATAGGGCGTTTATTGTACGGCAAGCGCGTTACTTTAAGGCGGACGCTATTAACGTTAGCGGTCAAATCACAATCACACCCCAGCATCGATGGACTCCGTACCCTACCCCCGTCATGAGAACAGCCTTTAACAGAGTGCTCGCAGCCACAATAACGGCACAAGGTCACAAAAAAGCCCACCAAAATCAGTCATTACACAAAGTGGGTAGCCTAATCACTGACAAAAAGCCTAAATGGGCTGCGTAATCGTCACCCACCGTTAAGGTCTTATTGCTCGGCGACCAGCGGTGTTCCAAAACGACTTCTGACGACTACGCATCGATAATAATATTCACAACCAAAGGTACACGACCATGAAACCAAGCTTAACGCAACGGCTACTGTTGCCTTTATCTATAGCGGTACTGATGTTTTCGGCCGGCACAACACAGGCTGATGTAGCGCCAATATCAACTAATGGTAATCAACTATTATTTGGCGGCACAGTTAACAGTGTCGCCGGACCCAGCCTGTTTTGGAGCAATACCGGTTGGGGCGGCGAAAATTTTTACACCGCCGGTGCCGTTGCCACCGTACGCCAAGATTGGAACGCGGGCGTTATTCGTGCCGCCATGGGCGTTGATGATCCAGGCGGCTACCTAGAAGACCCCGCCTCTAACCTCAACCGAGTACGCACGGTGGTTGATGCTGCGATTGCCAATGACATGTACGTGATTATTGACTGGCACAGCCACCATGCCGAAGATCACACTCAGGCTGCCGTCAGTTTTTTTCAGCAAATGGCCAACGAGTATGGCCAGTACGACAACGTTATTTACGAAATTTATAACGAGCCGCTTATTGTCTCTTGGAGCAACACCATTAAGCCATACGCTGAACAAGTGATTGCAGCGATTCGCGCCATCGACCCAGACAACCTAATTGTGGTGGGCACGCCGAGCTGGTCGCAAGATGTAGACGCTGCGGCCAATGACCCCATTACCGGTTACCGCAACATCGCCTACACCCTGCACTTTTATGCAGGCACCCACACCCAGTACCTGCGCGACAAAGCTCAGTATGCACTGGACATGGGAATCCCACTGCTTGTGACCGAATGGGGCACTGTCAATGCCGATGGCGACGGCAGTGTAGCCCACGCCGAAACCAATACTTGGATGGCGTTTTTACAAAACAACAACATCAGCCACGCCAACTGGGCGTTAAACGACAAGGACGAGGGGGCCTCTGCACTGGTGACCGGTGCCAGCGCAACCGGTAATTGGGCCAACAACCAATACACCGCCTCTGGTACTGTTGTGCGCGACATTGTCCGAGATTGGTCTGGCGCGGGACCGGTAGACCCAAACCCGGCGTGTACCCGCATAAACCTGCCGGGCCGCATCGAAGCTGAATCTTACTGTGCAATGGACGGCATCCAAACCGAAGTCACCAGCGACACCGGCGGCGGTATGAATGTGGGCTGGACCGACGCCGGCGACTGGTTAAGCTATAGCGTTAATATCCCACAGGCGGCTCGCTACAAAGTCAGCTATCGAGTAGCGAGTGCTAACAACAATGGCATGCTACAACTAGAAGCCGCAGGAGGACACCCAAGCTACGCAAGCATCACCACCCCGGTTACCGGTGGCTGGCAAAATTGGCAAACCATCTCTCATGAGGTTGATCTACCTGCGGGCAACCAAGATTTAGCCGTGGCTGTAGTCAGCGGTGGCTGGAACCTTAATTGGCTTAACGTAGAGCTCGCTGGGAACGGCTCCTCTGGCAGTAGCTCTTCGTCCAGCAGCTCGTCATCCAGTAGTGCTTCCGGTTGCGATACCGCCAACGCCACACCAATGACCGGCAACACCATTGCCGCTAACCAAGGCCAGTGCATCCGCTATGATCACACCTGGGGGGACTTGCAGCTAGGCAGCTGGAGTGCGGTTACAGGGACGACTTACGACATCATTGACTGCAACAACCAAGTCATTGCCAATGTTGCCCAAACCCAAAACGGTTTTAGCGCTGTCGCCACAGCGGGCAACCATTGCACGCTTTATGTTTATGTTAAACAGGCGCCCAGTAACTTTAACCTGCAGCTAGGCAGCTGGTAAGTCCATCAGCACCCCGTTGTGGGTTTTGCACTATGGATTAGGGCCTGATTTCAGGCCCTTTTTTTGTCTTTAACAATACTTATGATTTAGTGGGTTGCACCTTACAGGGATTGCCGTAGGCAATGCTGTGGCGCGGGATACTTTTTGTGACCACACTCCCCGCCCCTATGGTTACGCCATCGCCAATACTCACCCCAGGCAAAATAATACAACCGCCGCCGATCCACACATCGTTGCCAATGGTAACAGGCGCAGCAAACCCAACATGGGCATTGCGTTTGTCTATCTCTAAGGGGTGACTGGCGGTATAGATTTGCACATTGGGGGCAATAAACACATTGTTGCCGATGGTGACCGGGCAGCAATCGAGCAAGACAAAATTAAAATTAATGAATACATTGCTGCCAATGCGAGTGTTAATGCCGTAATCAATGCTCATTGGCTTTTCGATGTGTACATTGTCACCCAGCTGGGCAAATATCTGCCGCTGCAGGGCCGCTTTTGCCTTGCTGTCGCGGGCTTTTAGCGCGTTAAAATCGTCTACTAAATCGCGCGTTTTAAAACGGATCTCGGTCAGCTCTGGGTCGTTGATCCAGTATTCTTGACCGGCGAGCATTTTATCCAGTTCACTCATAAATTATCCCACTTAAGGCTGTGCAAGGTACGCCGTTATGACACTGTCGGCAGGGTCGCTTTGAGCATCGATTGTCCCCAAAGTATTGCTGGCAGGCGTAACCAAAGGTTACTGATTAATGTTCTGCTCGGTTTGACACCATGCGCTCTAAACGACGGAATAAATGGCGGTGATACATCACCCAGCCACCCACATAACCGATACAGCTGCCTAATATAATATCCACAAGTCTGGCTTTAATCAGTGTTTCAACATCCATGGACGCTGCCGCCGCATCGGCAAAAATCACCGTTAAAGGAGTGACAAACATCACCGCCAAACCATAGTTGCGGGTAACCAGCACCTCGATACAAAAACTTAACAATGTAATTAAAGCGGCCAGCATCCAGGGGTTAAGTGGGTAACGGAAAATAAACCAAACCAACCCCATCCCCAGCACAGTGCCCACAATACGGTGCACATTACGATGCCAAACGGCCCTAAAGGTTGCCCCTTGCATAACCGCCGCGGTAGAAATTGGCACCCAATAAGGGTTGTTTAGGTTAATGCTTAAAGCAAACAAGTAACCACCGGCAACAAACACAGCAATCACCGACGCCTCTAGGGTAAGCGCAACAATATGGTGGTCCTGGGTTTCAATAACACTGGGGATTTTGTTTTTACTGACATAGCGCTGTAGCAAACTGTACAGCACCGCTAAGGCGCAAGCGCCAATACAACCAAATAACAAAGTACCGGTACGGGCAGCAGCCAAGGTTAAATCAAACGGTAAAGTGCGGGCAATACAGGCCACTAAAATAAAAAAGAAGCTCCCTGGCGGCGGCACCGCGTAATAGCGACACACAAGCGTTGCTAAAAATACCGTAAGCCCCAAAGTAAACGCCGACAGGTACGGGTTAAAACTGCTCAGCATCCCCAATGAAAAACTCACCGTAAGCCCAAACGAGCAAAACGCCAGCCGCACGACACGCTGCTCGATGGTGGTTTGGCGCATATACAAAATCACCAAACCGCCCATACAGGCCAGTATCGCAGCGGAAAAATGATTTAACCAGACACCGATAAAAGCCGGCAGCCCCACCGCCAAAGCCGCTACTAGCAACATGGGCAGCGGGCGTTTTTGATCGCTTAAACTGATCAGAATTTTTATTTCACGCCACAGTGCGGCTCTGATTTTGGTTGGTTTTTTTAACATAAGCGCTGCGGTCTCTGGGCAAGGGTAACGACGATTTAAACGTGTTTAGGCAATTGCTCTGACAAGCTCTTTTAAAGAGCACGACCACACCACTAACGCTTTAGATGATAGACACTAAACGTACAAAACGATTCCGCTACCGACAAAAAACGGAGTTTATAGGACTCCGTTTTAAGTTGGTTTTTTATACGACTCGCGTTTGCGTTACTGACCTTTAGGCTTAATAAACTTTAGCGTCATCCGATCACTTTCACCAATGGCTTGGTATTTTTCGCGATCCGTATCGCCTAAGCGGTACGTTGGCGCTAACGTCCAGACACCCTTGGCATGCTGGGCGGTGTCTTTGGGGTTGGCGTTAACCTCACTGCTATCGGCCAATATAAAACCTGCCTGTAAGGCGATTTTTTCAACCACGCTTTGCTTTATATAACCGCTGCTTTGTTGCTCATCGTCATCGCGTTTTTCAGGTAAACGGTGATCGACAACACCTAATACACCACCGGGTTTAAGGGCGCGATGAAAAGCCGAAAAAGCGGCCAGTAGCCGTTTTTCACCGCCACTCATATACCAGTTGTGGGTACTGCGAAAGGTCAGCACCGCATCGGCACTGCCCACTGGGGCTATGTCGTATTGCTCCGGTGGGTTAAACACCGACAGTTTGACTTGATCGTAACGTTCCGGGTGATCGGCCATTTTTTGACCAAACGCTGCCCGTGAACGTTTAAAATAATCCACCTCAGAGTCTGGATCAAAATGCGCCGCGTACAAATTGCCCGAATCGCGCAAATAAGCCGCTAAGATATCCGTGTACCAGCCACCACCGGGCCAAATCTCCACCACTGTCATGTCGGGCTCCACCCCAAAAAAACGTAAGGTTTCGGCCGGGTGGCGGTATTGATCTCGCGCCGCGGCCTCAGCACGGTACTCGCTGCTCAGCACTTGATTAAGCTTCTCGTTGTTTTCGCCTGCTGTTACACCTGCGGCACTGATAAGTGCCGCCGCCACTAGCCCTGTTTTTAAGGTCTTACCGATAAAGCCGATTTTAATGGCCATGGCCCGCTCCGCTGTTGTTGGTTGATAGATTATCAGTAGCTTTAACACACCCGCCACTATAAAGCTCTGCGGCCAAAGCTACCACAGCGCAGCGGTAATGTACTCTTGTTTAATGCGGCCCATTAACTTTTACGCATAGCGTAAAAGTTAATGGGGATTTCTGATTTATGTTCGAGCAGCGTAAAACCGGAGCGGGCAAACAGTGCGGGTTTATCGGTTTCGTGCCACGCTTTTACAAACGGTTCGTGGGCAAAACGCGCCAGTGTACTAAAGTACAGATGACGCCAACCAGCACGGCTAAACAAGGTGCGCAAGCGTACCGGTTGCAGCTGTTTTTCGGAGGGTTCGGCAATCAGTAACTGACCACCGTGGCGCAATACTCGGTGGCACTCGGCCAGCGCTTGGGCGGCATACTTGGGCGGCAACTCATGAAACAAAAAACAGGCGACAATGCCGTCAAAGCGCTCGTTAGCAAAGGGCAGATCCTCTGCCGGCGCCTGCAGATAAGACACCTGAGGGTGATCTGTCGCCGCATGTTGTAACAGGTACGGCGATACATCGATGCCCCACACATCTTGTGGCCCAGCGGCCTGCACTTGGGCGGCAAGCTTACCGCCACCGGTGCCGATATCCAACACCGCATCACAGTGCGCCACCCGCTGCGCCATGGTCTCTCGCATAGCCTGAATCAGCCCCAGCATAGAGGCATCAAAACCGGTGATGTAACCGCGTGATATGCGGTGGGAGTAATTGCCGTTGGGCAAGTTATGAAACTCTTGCAGCGCGTATTTAGGGATACAGGCAAACAGCGGGTCGCTCTGATCCACCTGTACTTTTTGCGGTTTGCCAAAAATCAGGCGAACAAACTTCACAAGCCCAGAAAAGCTCGTTAAGCAAAGGCGGTCGGCCCACGTCTCTGGCAGGCTCAGGCCAGCCCAGTCGGGCACCTGCGGGTCTGCCAGAGTAGGTGTAGGTGTTGAAGAGCGTATATCGCTGGTCATAGGGTAATTTCACTGACGTTTACGGCACACAGGATAAAAGTCTGCCCGCAAAAAATCCAGTGGTAAGGCTATTTTGCGCCACTTTACGCTTATTTCGCTGCTAGATCTTGCCAATTTAGACCAAAGTAGCTGAATACGTATTCAAAATAACTGCATACGTATTCATCTTGGGCTTAGCCTTGATAGCCGCCTATGTTGTCAAGCAAGCACCGAGCTCTGCTAAGCGCCGCCACTATGTACACCGCACTTTTGCCTCGGCGGCGCCGAATCGGCTGCAACAACATCAGCATGATCCAACCCACATAATCTTAATAACTGGGAGTCACACATGAAAAGCGATAACTCGCCTTTACCCCCCAAGGGCACTAAACGCACAAGGTTAAAACAGTTGGCTAGCGCAGGGGCTTTATTGCTTTGCGCACAAGCCTCTTATGCAGGCACCGCATTTGTGCATCTATTTGAGTGGAGCTGGAACGACATCGCCAATGAGTGCGAAACCTTTTTAGGCCCCAAAGGTTTTGATGCGGTGCAAATATCTCCGCCTAGTGAGCACGTCAATGGCTCCGAGTGGTGGGCCCGTTACCAGCCTATCACCTATACCAGCTTAACCAGCCGCAGCGGCACCGAGGCCGAACTGCAAAGCATGATCAACCGCTGTCACAACGCTGGGGTAAAGATTTATGCCGATATCGTCGTCAACCAAATGGCCAACTACACCAGCGGTGGCAGCACCGGCATTGGCGGTACCACTTGGAGCCCGCGGCAGTACCCAGAGTTTAGCCCGCAAGACTTTCACCCCAGCTGCGACACTAACTACGCCGATGCAAACTCAGTGTGGGCCTGTGAGCTGTACGGCATGCCCGATTTAGATCACAGCCAGCCCTACGTGCGCGACACCATTGCCAACTATTTAACCCGCCTAAGCAATATGGGCGTTGACGGCTTTCGCATCGACGCGGCCAAACACATGCCACCATCGGACATCAACGGCTTTTTACAAGCAGCCGGAAACCCCTGGGTATTTTTAGAGGTAATTGGTGCCGCCGGTGAAGCGCCCGAGATTCAACCTAGCAATTACACCTTTATGGGTGCCGTTACCGAATTTGGTTACGGCCCGGCACTGGCAGGCAACTTTAACGGCCAAATTAAACACCTATTAGACCTTGGCCCCAACTGGGGCATGCTACCTTCCTCCGACGCCCTCGTGTTTGTCGATAACCACGACCGCGAACGCGGCCACGGTGGCGGCGGCAATTTATTTTACCAAGATGGCGCCAAATACAATTTGGCCAACGTTTTTATGCTCGCCTACCCATACGGCTACCCCAAAGTCATGTCCGGCTACGAGTTTGACCCCAACACCACCCAAGGCACTGATATGGGCCCACCGGCACCCGGCGGATGCGATGCCAACGGCTGGGTATGCCAACACCGCTGGGGCAACATCGCCAACATGGTCGGCTTTAGAAACTACACCGTCGATGCTTGGAGCGTCGACAACAAAGTGGTAATCAATGACAACGCCATTGCTTTTGGTCGCGGCGACAAAGGCTTTGTGGTGATCAACAACGGCAGCTCTAGCGTTAACCAAAGCTTGTACACCGGTATGCCCGCTGGCGATTACTGTGATATTTTGCGTGCCGACGACGAGTGCAGCGGCGTTATTATTAGCGTTGATAGCAATGGCTTTGCCTCGTTTAATGTGGGCCCTCACGCGGCCTCGGCAATTCACGGCGGTGCCATTGCAGGGGTGAGCAACCAACCGCCTGTTGCGGTAATTAACGGCGCGCCCAACACGATAGCTAGCGGCAGCCAAGTCACCTTAGATGGCAGTAACTCTTACGACAGCGACGGCAGCATTGTCAGCTATTTGTGGAACACCGGTGCCACCACCTCAAGCATTAGCCCCACCCTTAACAACCCCGGCAACGCGACCTTTAGCTTAACCGTTACCGATAACCAAGGCGCCAGCCACAGCAGCCAAGTCAGTATTCAAGTGGGCGGAGCCGAGCTGGTGAGCAACTTTGACGCCCTGTACTTTCGCGGCACCGCCAACGCTTGGGCCGCCAGCCCCATGAGCTTAGTCGACCACCACATCTGGCAATTAGACGTACAGTTTGACGGCCAAGCGAATCAGCGGTTTAAATTTGACCTAGCCGGTGACTGGAGCCAAAACTACGGCGACAACACAAGCCCCGACGGTGTGCTGGACAGCAACGGTGATGACATCACCACTAATGTCATAGGCCAATACCAAGTGCAAGTGAACGATGCCGATTTAAGCTACAGCATCAGCTCACTGGCCAGTGGTTTTAGCAGCAACTGGAACCATGTGTACCTGCGCGGCACCTTTAACAACTGGACTTGTACGCCCCTAAACTTAACAGCCGACAACACCTGGAGCGCAGAGATCACCCTAGACGGCAGCGCCAACCAACGCTATAAGTTTGACCGCGAGTGTGACTGGAGCCAAAACTTAGGCGACACCGACAACAATGGCACCTTAGAGCCGAGCGGCGCCGATATTGTCGACAACCGCAGCGGTACAGTGGCGGTCACCGTCAACGATGCCACCCTCGCCTACAGCGTCACTGGCGGCAACAGCGCCAATAACTATGCGGCTAATTGGAACACCCTGTACGTGCGTGGCACCTTTAACAATTGGAGCTGCGACCCACTGACACTTACCGCCGACAACACCTGGCGCACCACCGTAACCTTAAATGGCAGCGCCAACCAACGCTATAAGTTTGACCGCGAGTGCGACTGGAGCAGCAACTATGGTGACAGCAACGCAGATGGCGTATTGGACAGCAGCGGTAACGACATTAGCGATACTCGCAGCGGCACCATTACCCTAGAGGTAAACGACAATAACCTACACTACAGTGCGCTGTAATATGTAAACGTAAATCCTAGCGCTAACATAAAAACGGCCGGCAACCCCGGCCGTTTTTATGGCCCCAACTCACAACCGTAAACCCTTAAACTTTAAACGACTACACCTTAGCCTGCGAGCGCAGATAATCCTCATGGCTGGGCAATGGCTTTAACGCACGATCATACAGCGTATCTAAATCGCGCATAAAACCAGCCAACTGTTGCGCGCTTAAACCATCGGCAAGGGTATGGTAACTCTCGGGAACTATCCCCTGCCCCAGCATCACTTGCTGCCAAGCCGGCTCGGTAAACAACTCATTGGGCTCTATAAACAATCGGCCACTGGCTTTAAACAACGCTACCCGCTGGATTATTCGCTCGGGCACCGCCATCGTTTGGCAGGCCTGCCAAAAGGGTTCAGTGCGGCCATTTAAGTGATAATGCAAAATAATAAAATCCCGCACCGATTCAAACTCCGCCTGCGCTTGACGGTTAAACTCCTGCACATCGTGCTCGTTAATTGCCGGTCGTGGAAACAACTTAACCAAGCGGGTAATAGCGCTTTGAACCAGGTGCAAGCTGGTGGATTCCAACGGCTCTAAAAAGCCGCTTGCCAGCCCCATGGCAACACAATTTTTATGCCATTGTTGTTGTCGGCGCCCCACCTTAAAACGAATCAATTTAGCCTCACCCACCGCAGGCCCAGTTAGCTGTTGCTGCAATAGCGCTAAGGCTTGATCATCGCTGAGGGTATCGGCGTTATAAACAATGCCATTACCAGTGCGGTGCTGCAGCGGTATTTGCCAGCACCAACCACCGGCGTTAGCACTCGAGCGAGTAAACGGTGGCACACAGGCCAAGCGCTCACTGGGTAAGGCAATGGCGCGATCACACGGCAACCACTGACGATAATCATCAAACCCCACCCCTAGCGCATCGCCCAACAACAGCGAGCGGGCGCCTGTGCAATCAATAAAAAAATCCCCCGTCAAAGTTTCGCCACTGGCCAATTGCAACGCCTGAATATAGCCGTTATCTCGCTCGAGCAATACCTGCTCTATAGCGCTATCAATATGTCTCACACCAGCGGTTAAACAATAACCTTACAGTAATTTAGCATAGCGCCCCGCATCAAAATGGTAGGCGTAATGCAGCCCATCCAAGGGCGTGTTGGCAATGTGTGTCAAGGGCGCAAACTTGTCGGCCCGAACAGCACGGGCGTTAAGCGAATAGTGCCAAAAGTCTTCCGCCAGCCCCTCGGCCCGGGCGCGATGCCAATAGTGATAAAAGCTGGCAAAGCCCTGATCGCGGCCAATGCTGCCAAAGGCGTGTAAGTAGTTACTGTGCGGCCCGCTCCAATGATTAAACTCAATGCCTAGCTTGATGGTGCCGCCGGTGGCGTGTAAAAACTCTGCCTCATCAATACCCAGCACTTGATTAAAAGTCCGTATCGGCGGGATCGTCGCCTCGCCCACCCCTACGGTGGCAATCTCACTCGACTCGACCAAGGTGATATTAAGTTGCGGCCCCAACAATTTAGCCAGCATCGCCGCCGCCATCCAGCCGGCGCTACCGCCGCCGGCAATCACAAGATTTAATTTGCTCACATTAGCCACCTCAGTCTTATTTTTTTATCGCAACCCAAAAAAAGCCCCTGTTACCAAAGGGTAGCAGGGGCTAAGCAATAGCGGCCAGCTTTTACAAGAGGCCTAACTTAAAGCGAGGAGAGCTTTAAAACTTGTAATTAACACCCAGCAGGTAGTTAGCACCAAAATGCTGGTATTTGTTAACCTGGCGCGGATCATCCTGAGCCGCCGAGATGGTGACCTCATCGGTTAAGTTTTGCGCTTGCAAGGTAATGCTCAAACCATCTAAAGATTTAATCCCTGCCGCACCAAAGTCAAAGCCGATCTGTGCATCAACTAGCTCAGCACCTTGGTCGGCCGTTGGCGTCAACGCCAAGCTTGTACCGTAGAATTCGGTTAAATACCCGTCACGCTTACGAGCGCTAACGCGAACCTCAAAACCGTTTTTCTCGTAGAACGCGGTCAGCTGATAAATCTCATCCGACAAACCCGGAATATCCGACTCAACACCATCGTACTCAATTTGACCATCTAAGAAAGTCGCGCTGGCAATAATGCCAAAGCCGTCTAACCAATCGCTAAAGATATGAAACGGCAAGCTACCTTGTAACTCGGTGCCTTTAACATAACCGTCACCGGCCTCTACCATAGAGCTGGTAAAGCCCTGCGTTGAGGCTAACTCTGGAATACCTTTATCGTGGTAGCCTGGCACTATGTACGAGCTAAAGTCTGTCGGCGCACTAGTGCTTAAGTGCCAGTTTAGTAGATCTTTATAAAAGTACGCTACGGCAATATAACCGTCGTCGGCAAAGTAGTACTCGTAAGATAAATCGGCCTGAACCGCTTCGATAGGCTGTAAATCTGGGTTGCCCGATGAGCCATCCCAAGCACTAAACTCCGGATCACTACTGCCGCGTCGCGCTGCATCAAAGGTAAAGCCAATAGTATTATTGGGCTTCATGTCGTCCATACGGGCACGAGACATGGTTTTAGCTGCCGCAAAACGCAGCACTTGGTTTTCACTTAGTTGAAAGTTAGTATTTAAGCTTGGCAACACTTTGGTGTAGTCCGCGCCTCCCGTTACTGGGGTTGCAACCACAGAGCCGTCAGCGCCTGTGTAAGTATCAAACCCAGTTGAGCTTTGATCACTACTGACTACTTGGATACCTACATTACCGCTCATAATACCGGCGCTAAAGTTAGCCAAACCGTAAGCAGTAATCACCTCTTCATTCACGCTGTAAGTATCGCCTAAACGCGCGGTTTCGGCCTGTGTGGCGTCGATCTCGCGATAAACGCCATCGCGGTACATACCAATACCATCGTAGGCAAGCATGCTACCCAAGCCAACAAAGTCTACATTAGCGATGCCGGTCACGTACTCTTCGGGTACCGCAATATCAGTTTGCTGATCGGCGGGCAGCGCATCGTTGTAACCCGGGGCCACCAAAAAGGCGCCATAGTTAACTTTAGATTTAGTCCGGTCAGAATAAGCCACACCCACTTCAACACTGTCGATGATCGAGATATCAAGATCGCCTTTGGCGCTTAAGCGCAAAGTGTCTAGCTCTTCTTCAAACGAGGGATTGTTAACAAAACCGTCTTGCGCGTTATCGTTGCCACCAACCAGCGGGGCTATCGCACCACCCCACGCTTGTGGGCCGGCCAAACGAATAACATTAGGGTCGGTGTAATCGGGCATAACAATAGTCGGGTGCGCGCTATATTGCACACCCGTGGTTGGATCCATCACCCAAGTACGTGCCGCAGCGCCGCCCTGAGTTGGGGTTCCTGCACGGCCCACACCCGAGTAGCTTTCCATGTTAATCAAGTCTTTGGTGGACTCGCTGTGCGCTGCGTCAAAGGTCAAGGTCCAAGCATCGCTTAACATGTACTCAGCGTTAAAGCCAAAGGTCGACAAGTCGCCGTCTTTAACTTCGCCATCATTACGGATCACACTGTGAAAACCGTCAAACACACCGGCGGTTACCAAACCATCTTCTATCGAGGTCGCGTTCCAGTTAGCGCCGCCCCATTCTGGGCCGCCTTCTTCCAAACCACGAAACACTTTTGACTCTTCAAAATTAATATACAATGCGTCAACCGTCAGGGTTAAACGGTCGCTGGGCGCGTATTGGCCAACCGCCGAGATGGTATCGCGCTTCATTAATGCCGAGCGCACATAGGTGTCGTGGCCACCCAACACTTTCGTGCCATCCGGCGCATCGGCATAACCCCATGCGCGCACTTGTTCCTCTTGGCTGGGAGACTCCATAGTCGCCACGGTAACCGCCAAACCTAAGGTGTTATCGGCAAAGCTATCAGAATAGGTAAACGCCAAACGGTGACCGGTATCATCGTAGTCAGGGTTGCCCGACTCCAATTCGTTCATCTCGTAACTGCCGTTAAAACTAATAATACGATCGCTATCTAGCGGGCGACGGGTGCGCAAATCAACAATACCGCCCAGGCCTTGGTTTACTAAACTGGCATCGGGGGTTTTGTACACCACCGCACCAGATACGATCTCGGAGGGGTACAAATCGTACTCAACCCCGCGGTTGTCGCCGATACCCAACAGCTCGCGACCATTCATGGTGGTGGCTACATAGTTTTCGTTAAAACCGCGCACCGAAATACCGCTGGTGCGGCCATCGCGACGCTCACCGGCCAAGCCTGGCAAGCGAGCCAACGATTCGGCAATACTGGTGTCGGGCAACTTACCAATATCCTCGGGTGATATCGCCTCAACGATCGAACTTGATTTTTCTTTAATCGCCATCGAGTTAATCAAACTGGCACGGATACCCGTCACCACGACTTCCTCTAACAAGCCAGACTCGGCACCGTCTTGGGCAAAAGCAGTCGGGGCAAAACCGGCAATTACGCAACTAATGGCCGATGGGAGCAACAACCTTTTAATGTTCTTCATGATGCAATCCTATGTTGGTCTATTATTATCAATCTCAGCACCACTGGGGTAACACCTCGCAAGTGGCTGACAAAAGCCCACCGATTAAACCCGTGAGCTCTGTCATGAACTGCCTATGAGATTAGTGCCAGCCCGCAGCCACAAGCAATTGGCTGCATACGTATTCAATATCAACCTACCCGATAAACCCCTTAAAAGAACGATGAATACGTATGCAAACAAGGCCCCCATAAACCGTTAAACCCACCCCCGGCAAGATAATTGACTTATCCAAACCGCTCTGGCGATAATCACTTTTATCTTTAAGAAGGAGTTTTTGATGCAGACCTCAATAAAATCCACGCCACACCAGCTTTTGCTCAGCGTCTTTGCCGCTGTGGTTTTATTGCTATTCGCCGGTAACCTTCATGCCGATGATATCCTCGAGGCCATCGACGAAGGCGTCAGCGCCTATAAAAAAGGTGAGTTATCCGAAGCCGTCAGCCAGTTGGATTACGCCTCGGGCTTAATACGGCAAAAAAAAGCCGAGGCCATTAAAGCTGTATTCCCCGACGCCTTAAACGGCTGGCAAGCCGGTGTCACTAAAAGCGAATCTGCCGGTGGCATATTAGGCGGTGGCATCTCCGCCAACCGCCAGTACAAAAAAGACGATGCCAAAGTCGACATCCAACTGCTGGTAGACTCCCCCATGCTGCAATCGATGATGGGCATGTTTAACAACCCCTCTATGATCACCATGAGCGGTGGCAAACTGATCAAGGTACAGGGTCATAAAACCATTCATAACGGCAACCCAGATCGCCCAGAGCTAACCCTGATTATCGACAGCAACGCCATGTTTACCCTCAAAGGCAACAGTGCCACCTCGTTTGAGCAACTAAAAGCCTACGGCGAAGCCCTTAAACTGGACAAACTCTAACCACCCGCCTTACCCCTTGTGCTTAGGGCCCGCGGGCCCTACAATGGCCGACCCTTGGGAACTAGCCCGCAATTAGGTTGTCTTAAGGGTTCGGCTAAGCTTACAAGCTAGCACCCGTTTGGGGGCGACTTGGATTCGACGCCGGTGACAAAACTCAAGGTGCATGCCGTGATGGTAGCCAATCACGTTAATCCAAAGCTGCAAACTATTAGTTGCCAATGACGACAACTACGGTGCCCAACTAGCCGCGTAAGCGGTTAAGAAAGCACTACTAACGGTTCGCCGTTAGCGGTCTCTAACAAGGTGCCAGTACCGCGTTACCGACTGTCATATAGAACTGGATAGCTGTGCTGTTATGACCGTGGCAGCATTGTGAAACTAAAGCGGACTCGCTCGCTGCGCCCTGCCCGTTGGGTAGCAGATGAGTAAAACCAATAAACGGAAACTAAGCATGTAGAGCCGCGAGCGGAGTGCCGGCGGACGGGGGTTCAACTCCCCCCGCCTCCACCAAA